>JAABUL010001188.1_pt1 | contig 50981 bp, 45 predicted proteins | sample 5559151 | NCBI WGS metagenome assembly JAABUL01 (sample SAMN10711876, study PRJNA513368) | rock metagenome | isolation source: Antarctica rocks | place: Antarctica: Victoria Land, Pudding Butte sud
AAGGACGGCACCGGCGTATCCTGCATGTGGGATGGTCTCCTTCTCGATGGTCTGGTTGGTGTAACACCCTTAACCCTACCATCAGGCGACCATCCCCCTCCAGACCGACAATTCACAGACCCTGGTTGTGGTCGGAGGTGCGCCCGGAGGCGCTGCCGCGTCATGTGGCGACGGCGCTCGCCGACGAGGCGCTGGTGATCAGCCGTGGACTGCTGGAGCGTCGGCAGGGTCCGCGGGTCGCTGGCCTGATCCTCACGGCGCGGGAGCGCGCCGCGCCGTGGGACGACGCGGCCGGTGCTGACGCCCCCAGCGGAGCGCGTGTCACGCTGTGGCTGGACGACCCTGAGATCGCGGACAGCCTGCGCTTCTACGCGGCTGAGGTCGGCCTGAGGCTGGACGTGGTGGAAACGGCCGACGCCTTGCGCGCCGCGCTCCCCTGCAGCGATGCCCTCGTCATCGACTGTACTACCCCCGCGGGAGCGCTGGAACGGTGCCAAATTATCCTCCCCCATACGGCGCTCCCCCTGTTCATCTGTCACCCCGACGAGGGCTTCGTCGCCGATTTGGGCGCCATCGCCGGCGGCGACGTGACCTGGCTCCCGCCCGAGTGGCTAGGGTCCCGCATGCGCGACAAATTACGCTTGCTCGCGGCCTCACCCGGCGCGGTCTTCGACGCGACGCCCAGCGCCGCGCCATCCCTGTCGCTCACGCCCCGCCAGCAGCAGGTGTCCGATCTCAAAGCTGCCGGCCACAGCACGCGCGTCATCGCGGCCATGCTCGGCGTATCGACGAGCACGGTGAAGAGTCATATCGCCCATGGCTTGGGGAAGCGGGAGGATGCGGCCGGCGCTAGCGGCCAGGCAAGGGATGAGGGATGAGGGATGAGGGGGACGAGGCGGATGGGACGAGAGGACTAGTCCACACGCGGGCGTCCGCCGTCAGGCCCGGACCCCTCCTGACCCCTGCGGACGACGAGAGAGACAAGGAAAACTCATCCACTTGGACTATAGACTTCTCGTCCGCGTTCGTGCGATGCTCTAAGCGCGCCAACCCGTGGGCGTGGGAGAAGGCACAGCGGCGACATGCCGCCGCAGTGGGAGCAGGACGGATAAGGGGACAATAGATGCGTGTGCGCGTGCGAATGAGTGGGGTTGTTCGACTACTGATCCTGTGCGGGCTCATCGCGGAGCTTGTCTTGACACCGTTGGTCCAGGGAGGACCGCGTACCGCCGCCGCCGCGCAGGTCGCCGGTAGCCGGCGATCGACGCAGGGCTCGCCCACGGTGGCCGCCACCGTCGCGACAGCCACGGCCACAGCCACCCTCTCAGCCGCACCGACGGTCAGCATGTCCGGCACGCCCGGCGTCGGGGTGACCGCGACCGCGCCGCTCACGACTGCCACGGCCACACCGGCGACGGCCACCATTGCCACGACCATCGCGCCGGCTTCGCCGCTGGCGACCGCGACCGTCACGGACACGGCGACCGCGACGGCCCCGCTCACCGCCGCGGATACGACGACCGCGACGGTGACTGTCCCGCTCACCGCCACGAGCACGCCCATCACTACGAGCACGGACAGTGCGCTCACAGGCACGGTCGCGACGCTCAACAGCGCCACGGATGTGACGCCGACGGCCGATGCCCTGGCCCGCCTGCCGCTCGCCTTCGAGCCGAACCAAGGGCAAACCGACGCAGCCGTCCAGTTCCTGTCCCATGGCCCCGGCTTTAGTCTCTATCTCACCGCGACCGGCGCCACGCTGGCCGTGGCCCGGTCGCGCGCACCGGGCCGGCGTCATCACGGGCACGGCGGTGGTCCGAGCTTGACGGCGGATGACGCGCGCACCGGGATAACCGGGACGGCGCCGATCAGCGCGACGGCGGTTCGCCTGCGCTACGAGGGCGCCGACCCCAACGCGCAGGCCACCGCCGGCGATCACCTGCCCGGCGTCGCCAACTATCTGATCGGCGCCGACCCCAGCCGCTGGCACACTGGCGTGCCCACGTACGCCACGGTGTCCTACCACGACGTCTATCCCGGTGTGGATCTCGTCTATTACGGGACCGCCGGACGCCTGGAGTATGACTGGCGGCTCGCGCCGGGGGCCGATCCCGGCCGCATCACGCTGGCCGTAGACGGCGCGCGGGACGTGCGCCTGGACGCCGACGGCAACCTCGCGCTCGGGACCGTGCTGGGCGACATCGTGCAGCAAGCGCCGCGCGCCTACCAGGACATCGACGGCGCGCGCCAAGCCGTTACCGTCCGCTACACTCTCGTTGGGCCGCACAGCGTCGGCTTCGCGCTCGGCGCCTACGACACGAGCAAGCCCCTTGTCATTGACCCCGTGCTGAACTACAGCACGTACCTCGGCGGGAGCGGCAACGACGCGGGCTACGGCGTCGCGGTCGACCCAGCCGGGAACGCCTACGTCACCGGCAACACCACCTCCACTAACTTCCCCGTCGTCGGCGCCGTCCAAGGGACCAACCACGGCGGCGTCTTCGGCTCGCTCGACGCCTTCGTGAGCAAGCTCAACGCGGCCGGTACCGCGCTCGTGTACAGCACCTACCTCGGCGGCAGCGGGGATGACTACGGCAACGGCATCGCCGTTGATCAGTCAGGGAACGCCTACGTGACGGGTCAGACCACCTCGACCGACTTCCCGACCACCGCCAACGCCTACCAGACGGCGAACCACGGCAACAATGACGCCTTCGTCTCCAAGCTCAACGCGGCGGGCAATGCGCTAACGTACAGTACCTATCTCGGCGGCGCCTACGACGACTTCGGCAACGGCATCGCTGTCGACCAGTCAGGGAACGCCTACGTGACGGGGTACGCCGCCTCGACTGACTTCCCGACCACGGCGGGCAGCCTACAGCCGGCGCTCAACGGCTACTACAACAACGCCTTCGTGGCCAAGATCAACACCGCCGCCGCCGGGTCCGCCTCGCTCGTCTATGGCACCTATCTCGGAGGGACCAGCGCCAGCGGGGACTCCGGCAAGGCGATCGCCGTGGACACGGCCGGCGACGCCTACATCACGGGCTACACGACATCGAGTGACTTCCCGACCACGGCCACGGCCCCGCGGCGCACCTTCGGTGGCGCCTACGACGCGTTCGCGGCCAAGGTTAACCCGGCGGGGAGCGCGCTCCTCTACAGCACCTACCTCGGGGGGGGCAACGACGACGAGGGCGAGGGCATCGTCGTGGACGTAGCGGGCAACGCCTACGTCACGGGGCTCACGAGCTCGACGGACTACCCGACCACGCCGGCTGCCCTGCAACGGACGTTTGGTGGCGTCTACGACGCCTTCGTGACCAAGCTGAACCCGGCGGGCGACGCGTACGTCTACAGCACCTACGTGGGTGGGAGCAGCGACGACGAGGGATTCGGCATCGCGGTCGACCCCTCCGGTCAGGCCTTTGTGACGGGCTTCACCGCCTCATCGAACTTCCCCACGGCCAACCCGACGCAGCGCACGTTCGCGGGCGGCGGCAATTGCGGCATGACCTACTGCGGCGACGCCTTTATCGCCGCGCTCAACGAGGGCGGCACGGCGCTGCGCTACGGCAGCTACCTCGGTGGGAGCGGCGACGACCACGGCGAGGGCATCGCGGTCGACGGGGCGGGCCGCGCCTATGTCGCCGGATATACCTACTCCACGAACTTCCCCACGACCGCGGGCGCGTTGGGGACGGCCAACGCGGGCGGCAGCGGCGTGTTCGTCGCGCGGGTCCTCGTGCCCGCGGGCGGCGACCTGCCCTGGCATCCGCGGCAGGACGTGCGCCTGAGCGATGGGCTCAACGCCAGCGTGGACCTCGCCGACGGCCACGTCGATGTCCAGGCCAGCGACCTGTCGATCCCGGCGCGCGGACCCGACCTCGCGCTCGCCCACACCTGGGACAGCGCGCTGGCCGCCGCCGGCGTGTCGGCGGCGGCGGGGCAGGGCTGGCAGACGAGCCTGACGCCGCGCCTGGGCGGGGCGTTGGGCGCGACCGCCACGTACACCGACACGATGGGCGCCGTGTGGAGCTTCGCGCCCACGGGGAGCGCGAATGGCCTCTACAGCTACACCACGCCACCGGGCCGGCCGTGGCAACTCACGGCCTCCACGGCCGGCTACACCTTGACCAACATTCTCACCAGCGAGGTGTGGCGCTTCGACGCGGGAGGACGCCTGACCGCGGACGTCGACGCCTATGGCAACCAGACGACGATGAGCTACGGCGCGGGGAGCGCGAGCAGCCCGAGCGTGGAGACGAACAGCGGCGGACGCGCGCTCGCGTTCTCCTACGTCAATGGTTTGCTGAGCGACGCGCAGAGTCCGCTGTGGCAGAGCGGCGGGGCGAACACGGCGGGGAGCCAGCACGTCACGTATGGGTACAATGCCGGCGGGCAATTAACGACGCTCACCCGTGGCGCGGGGACGGCTGACGCACTGATCGCCACGTTCGGCTACAGCGGGACGCAGCTGGTGACCGTGACCACACCGTACACGCCGGCGCCCCAGGCGTGGGCCATCGGCTACGACGCCCTCGGACGCGTCGCACGTATCACCAGCCCGAGCCGGGGTCCGGTCGGGCAAGCCGGCTACACGCCCGCGTACACCACGGTCTTCAGCTACACGGCGGGTCAGACGACGGTCGTGGAGGGCGACGGCACAAGTGCCGCCCTGACGCACACATACACGCTGGACGGGCAGGGCGAGGCGACGGCGATGGCGGACGGGCTCGGCGACACCACGCGCACATCCTACGACGCCGACCACGATGTGACGAGCAGCACCGACGCCAACGGGACCACGACGACCAACGCCTACCAGTACGTCGGCCCCAACGGGAGTACGGGCCTGATCACGCAGACGGTGCGGCCCCCGCTCACCTCCTACGTGCAGCCGGGCAACGCCTCGGACCCGGTCACGACGCGCTACCGCTACGACCCGACGCGCTACGATCTGCTGGAAACGGATAAGCCCGCGGGCGGCATTGTCCTCTATGGCTACGACGGCGCGCACTCCGTCCTGACCACGACCGAACTGCTCAAGGTCACGACGAGCGGCCTGCCGGGGTGCCCGACGAGCGGGGCGACGGCCCTGCACACGGCGGCCCTGACCACGGCGAGTACGTCCTGCCCGCTGACCTACCACTGGCGCGCCAGCGTCGACCGCTACGACGCCTACGGCGAGCGCGTGGCCGCGACCGACGGACGGGGTGTCGCGGTCCCCGACACCACGGACACGGGCGGGATCACGCCGACGGCGACACTCACCGACACGCAGGGCCTGGACACGCGCCACTACATCTATGACGCGCAGGGCGACCAGACGGCCAGCGGAACGCCCGTGATCGCGACGACCCTGAACGGGATCACCACGACCGCGCCGGTGACCACGACCCGGGGCTACGACGGCGACGGCAACCAGACGTCGGTGGTGTCGGCCAACGGGAACACGACGACGAGCGCGTACGACCACCTGGGCCGGCCGATCCGCACGACGCTGCCGCCCGTCAAGCTCTACGACAACACGACGACGGCGCCCGTGGAGACGACCGGCTATGACGGCGACGGCAACATCGTGCGGACGACTGACGCCCTCGGGGCCGTGACGACCAGCAGCTATGACCCGCTGGGGCGGCAAGTCGCCACGACCAACCCCGTCTCGGGGACGATGTTGATGACCTACACCGCGACCGAGTTGGCCGCCACGCGGGACATGGCGGGCAATGTCAGCCGCGACGCCTACGACGGAGCCGGACGGCTGATCCTGGCGAGCGATCCGGCGACCGGGACGGTCGGCTACGGCTACGACGCGGTAGGCAACACCATGGCGATCACGGCGGGCGACACGCTCGGAAACGTGACGCAGCTGGAAACGCGCGGCTACGACGCGTGGGACCACACGATCACCGACACGGTGAGCGGCAGTCCAGGCTCGGGGTCACCGAGCTTGACGACGCTGACGGCCTACAACCTCGACGGCAACGTGGCGCAGACCGAGCAGCCTCAGCGCGACACGACGTACAACAGCTACGACCTGGCCGACCAACTGACCGAGCAGTTGCTCTACCCGCATCCGGTGGGGGCGCCGGGAGCCAACGACGCGGCCTACAGCGCCTATGGCTACGACCAGGCGGGCAACGTCACCGTGAGCATCGACGCGGACGGGCGCGACACCGCGACGACGCTCGACGGCGACAATCGGACGGTCCAGGACACGAGCGTGACCGGCGACGGCACGACAGTGATCACCACGACGCTGGGCTACGACCCCGACGGCAACACGCTGCGCCAGGTCCGCCAAACGCAGGTGTCGTCCGGCCCGGTGCAGACGCATACCATCACGAACACGTACAACCCGGCGGACTGGGAAACCGCGACCAGCGACGACGGGCTGTCCACGGGCTACGGCTACGACGCGGCGGGGCAGCGGCGCAGCGAGACGATCATGAACGGGAGCGTGCCCGTGACCCGCGCGCTCGACGCCGAGGGACGCCTCACCGGCGTGGCCGAGAACGCCGGTGGGACGGGGCCGTATACCAGCACGATCGGTTACAACCAGAATGACCTCGTGACGGGCGTGCACGTACCCGGCGGCGTGGCGGAGCAGGCCGGCTACGACCCCGACAGCCGCCTGATCAGCGTGACCGCGACCGGTCCCAACACGGGCTCCGGCGCCACCACCCTGAACAGCGCCTACGCCTACGGCTACGACGCGCTCAGTCGCCTCACGGCGCTGACCACAACGGTCAACGGCGCCATCACCAGCACGCTATTCCAGCACGACGCGCAGGGACGCCTCACCCGGTGGAGCGGGCAGGTCAACGGCCCCGAGGCGTGGGGCTACGACGGCAATGGCAACATCGTCACGAACACCGAGGACATCGGCGGGATGCAGCGCAGCAGCGTCTACACCTACAGCGCGACGCAGCCCAACGAGGAGATCGCGGGACACACCGCCGGCTTCGGCGTGGAATACCGCGGCTACGACGCCAATGGAGATACCACCAGCATCACCAGCACCGACCCCCTGACCAGCCCCTTCCACCTCGACGAGCGGCTCTGGTACGATAGCCAGGCGCGGCCGATCACGATCACGACGTTGCAGGGCGGCGTGCCGATCACAGTGACAATGGGCTACAACGCCGAGGGGCAGCGCGCCCGCTACACCGTCACCATGAGCGGGACGGCCACGCTCGACGAGCGCTTCGGGTATCGCGGCGGCCAACTCGCACAGATGGCGGCCATGACGGCGACGCTCACGGGCGGCGGGGCGATCCAGAGCACGGGGCAGTACACCGACAGCTACGTATACGGGGCCAATGACGCCCCGCTCGAATTGCTGCGCCAGCGCGGCTCCGCGACCTCTCGCTACTGGTACACGCTCGACGGACGCGGCAACGTCGTCGCGCTCACTGACATCAACGGGGCGGTGGTGGACCGCTACGCCTACGACCCCTACGGCGAAAACCTGCCCGAAGGCACCAACGAGACGATACCGCAACAGCTCCGCTACGCCAGCTATTGGTTCGACGCCGCGCTGGGCTGGTACTGGGTCGGCGCACGCAGCTATGACCCGGAGGGGCGCTGGGTGCAGCCCGACCCCAGCCAGGCCGACGGGTTGCGCACCTATGTGTACGCCGACGACGACCCCGTCGACGAGACCGACGCGCTGGGCTTGGGCGGGATCTGCGATGTGCCGCTGTTCGGGGGCGCGGCCTGCGCGGTCGGCGCGTTGGCACACGGGGCCTACGACCTGGTGGCGGGCGACGACATCAAGACGCTGCAAGACCGGCACAAGAGCGGCGTGGACAAGTTCCTGGCGGTGGTGGACCTCACGAGCAACCTGCTCGTTTTCGTGCCCATCGGGGGCGAAGGCATCGAAGCGGCCAAGCTGGCGGCCAAGGCGGCGCTCAAGCTGGGCAGCCGCGGCATCGTCAAGGAGGTGGAGTACGACACGGCGGTCGGAATCGTCAAGCAACTAGCCAAACGCGGGGCCAGGGGTGCGGTCGAGGGGGCGGCGGAGGCGTGCGCGCTGTGCTTCCCGGCGGGAACGCGCGTCGCCACGCCGCATGGGCTGCACGCGATCGACACACTCCGCGTCGGCGATACAGTGCTCTCCGAAAACCCCACGACGGGCAAGGTCGAGGCCGAAGCGGTGCAAGCCGTCATCGCCGACCCCGCCTCGCCGCTGATCGCGGTCGACTTGAGCGATGGCAGCGCGATCACAGTCACGGCCGACCATCCCTTCTGGCTCGACCGTGGCTTGATGGCGCCAAGGGCGGGCTGGATCGCGGCAGGCGACCTCGTACTGGGTGACCGCCTGCGCACGCCGACGGGGACGGACGCGACGGTGCTGGGCGTGCGACGCGGCGTGGGGCGCGCGGCGGTCTACACGCTCACCGTGGCGAAGGATCACACCTTCTTCGTCGGCACGGCCAAGGTGCTGGTGCATAACGCCAACTGCTTTGGCATTGCCTCTGAAATCCCTAACTTGAGCGGCAAGGCGCGCTCTGCGGCAGATGAACTGCTGCGCTCACGGGGTGCCACTGTAAAAACCAGTCAAGGTGGCTATGCTGAATATAAATTTGCTGACAAGTCAGAAGTTTATATTCGCCCCGACGGCGAAGTTATACGCACGGCGGCACCCCAATACGGGCCTGACGGCGCTCGGATAAATAAGGGGCAAAGGCTTGATCAGAACGGAGTCCCTCTACCGAGAAGCGATCCACAAAGCCATAACACGGGTGAAAGGGTGAGCGAGTAGTATGAACTACGATGTGCTGCGTGAACTTGGCCCTGCTACATCGTTTGTAACGGATGTACTCGTCACCAAATGGGGAAGTGAGGTAGTGGTGTTGTGCCTGTACGATCCCTTTGGAGTTCGTCGTCCCTATCAGTTGCTATTTCGAGGTTGCACCGATGTACAGTGGGAAGTTACCCACCCAGAGGACGTGACGGACTCGGAAGCTGATATCATCGGCTTTTCGATTGGTGTCGAGGATAATCGCAATCTGGCGGTGCTCCACACAGATGTTTTCGAACTGCTAATAACCTACGGCAGTTTTACCGTTCGGAGGAATTGGTAGGACAAAGATTTACAGGGCACCTTGCGGCGTGCCGCTCACGGTGACAATGGGCTACAACGCGGACGGGCAGCGGGCGCGCTACACCGTCACCATGAGCGGGACGGCCACGCTCGACGAGCGCTTCGGGTATCGAGGCGGGCAACTGGCCCAGATGGCGGCCATGACGGCGACGCTCACAAGCGGTGGGGCAATCCAGAGTACGGGGGCGTACACCGACAGCTACGTGTACGGGGCCAACGACGCCCCGCTCGAACTGCTGCGGCAGCGCGGCTCCGCGACGAACCGCTACTGGTACACACTCGACGGGCGCGGCAACGTGGTCGCGCTCACCGACAGCACCGGCGCGGTGGTGGATCGCTACGCCTACGACCCCTACGGCGAGAACCTGCCCGAGGGGACCAGCGAAACGGTCCCGCAACAACTGCGCTACGCCAGCTACTGGGTCGACGCGGCGCTGGGCTGGTATTGGGTTGGCGCGCGCAGCTACGACCCGGAGGGGCGCTGGGTGCAGCCCGACCCCAGCCAGGCCGACGGGCTGCGCACCTATGTCTACGCCGACGACGACCCCGTCGACGAGACCGACGCGTTGGGGCTGGGCGGCATCTGCGACGTGCCCTTGTTCGGGGGCGCGGCCTGCGCGGTGGGGGCGTTGGCGCACGGAGCCTACGACCTGATCGCGGGCGACGATATCAAGACGCTGCAAAGCAGGCATGCGAGCGGGGTGGACAAGTTCCTGGCGGTGGTGGACCTCACGAGCAACCTACTGACCTTCGTGCCGATCGGGGGCGAGGGCATCGTGGCGGCCAAGCTGGCGGCCAAGGCGGCGCTCAAGCTGGGCAGCCGCGGCATCGTCAAAGAGGTGAGCTACGAGGGGGCGGTGCAGATCGTCAAGCGGCTGGGTCGGCGCGGGGCCAGAGGCGCGGTCGAGGGGGCGGCGGAGGCGTGCGCGTTGTGCTTCCCGGCCGGTACTCTCGTGGCCACACCACACGGAATGCACGCCATCCAGACGCTGCATGTGGGCGACACGGTCCTCAGCGAAGACCCCACGACGGGCAAGGTGGAGGCCGAGGCGGTGCAAGCGGTCATCGCGGACCCCGTCTCGCCGCTGATCGCGGTGGACCTCTCGGACGGGAGCGCGATCACGGTCACGGCCGATCATCCCTTCTGGCTTGACCATGGTCTGATGGCACCGAGGGCGGGCTGGATCGCGGCGGGCGACCTCGTGCTGGGTGACCGCCTGCGCACGCCGACGGGGACGGACGCGACGGTGCTGGGCGTGCGACGCGGCGTGGGGCGCGCGGCGGTCTACACGCTGACTGTAGCCCGCGACCACACCTTCTTCGTCGGCACGGCACAGGTCTTGGTGCACAACAGTAACTGTGATCGGTCGCTAATCGACGTTTTGAAGCGAGAAGGTGTCAAGTTCACCGAACAAGACATTGCCGGCATTCTCCGTACGACTTCGGGTCGGGTCGTCTTTCTAGAAAGGGGAACCGTGGAGGCGGGGCTAATGCATATCCTAGAAGGGCATACTGCGGATTTTGCCGCGAAGGGGGTGGCAAGCCAGGAAGAGATAGTTAACCTTATCCTCGACACGTTGCGCACTGAGACTCCAGTACGTACAGTTGGGAAGAGTGGCCTCGTCTACAATGTGGTAGCAAAGGGTCGCGCCTTCCTCTTGACCATCGTGGTTGGTAGTAACGGGTTCATCGTGACCGCCTATCCGTCGAGTTGAAAGCGAGTGCAATATATTGGACGAGTTTGTTAAAGGAATACTCGACCGCAATGAAGACGGCGCTACTTACGAAAGCATTGTCTATGATCGGGTTCTAACAGTGCGGCATCTCCGAGGACGGCTGCTGTCCGTCTTCGACCCTGAAGCAATCAGTGAGGGATTACCCGTCGATAAAATTTACGAGATGCTGTTACAGCCCCTCATCCCAATATCGGCGCACTATTCTCCGATGCAGCCGTCTGATTTGGAATCGAGCGAATGGATGGGGGAAGTAATCGCCCTACGGTGGCAAGCGGTTGGGCGTACGTTTAGGCGTGCTATACCAAACGTGTATGAACGGGAGTGGATGCTGCTTGCGACGCCGCTAGGGCAGGTGCTCGTTAGTAGGGGTAGTATCGATGCGCAAATAGCGGTCGGCGGCTACATACGATGGAGAGAATCACGCCTGGATCTAGTGGCGGTAGTGTGACGCCAAACCTGAGCTAAGGTGGGCCGAATCAAGGTGGTGTTGGCTGAGGACCCGCGGACGGGCAAGGTCGAGGCGGAGCCAGTGCAAGCGGTCATCGCCGACCCTGTATCGCCGCTGATCGCGGTCGATCTCAGCGACGGGAGCGCGATCACGGTCACGGCCGATCATCCCTTCTGGCTTGACCATGGTCTGATGGCGCCGAGGGCGGGCTGGATCGCGGCGGGCGACCTCGTGCTGGGTGACCGCCTGCGCACGCCGACGGGGACGGACGCGACGGTGCTGGGCGTGCGACGCGGCGTGGGGCGAGCGGCGGTCTACACGCTCACCGTCGCCAAGGACCACACTTTCTTCGTGGGCACAGCGCGAGTGCTCGTGCATAATTCTTTAGGTTGCCCGACACCGGAAGAAGCAGAGCAACTGGTCAAGAAAGCTGTACGAGTCGGGTCCGCGTTGAAACAGGACATCTATCATCGTGCCCCTACGTTCGTTGTAGACGAAATTGCGACAAAGGGATCAGTGTTCCGGATCGTCGGGCGAGATGGGGTAGAACGGACGCTCATCCAATTGCCTGGTGAGTTGAATGATATCCCTGGCCGATTCGAGTGGGTAATTGATGAGCACGGTCAGCTGAATCATCAGTTGTTCGTGCCCCACGGGACGATTAACGGGATTCCGATAGAGCGATGAACGACTTGGTACAGTTAGAGCGATGAACGACTTGGTACAGTTTCGTATTCCGGCCACATTCGTGATAAACCATGTGGTGTTGACTCCTCACGAGTTGGCATACGGATTTAAGCATGGTTGGTTGACTCCCCAGGATGTGGTACAGGTGGCGCTAGCTGCCCTAAGTGCTGGTGCCCCATTGAGCCAACCCGAGGAGGCTCTAGCGCTCTTGCTGTCTAGTGAGTTAGAGCAGGTACCATCTTTAATCGATGAGCTTGAGCGCGCTAGCGCTCAGGAAAATGATCCCGCCGCTGTATGGCTGTTCCTAGCGCTTGCTTGGCTCTACGACCATCGGACGAAGTTCTATGATCCCCTCGCAATGATCGAGATGCTATACGCTGACTTCGGCTATCTGGATGAAATCAAAGATTTCGTCCGATTCATGCCTGTATCTCCTGGTTCTGCCACCGGGTTGGATGCCACAATAAAGGCTTGGCGTGCATACGTGGAGAAAAAGACGGAGGAGTATCACAACCGAGTACGGCTATAGGGAGGCATGAAGAGCTAGCTATTTACAGGCGTGGAGGGTCATCGCCGACCCCGTCTCGCCACTGATCGCGGTGGACCTCTCGGACGGGAGCGCGATCACAGTGACGGCGGACCATCCCTTCTGGCTCGACCGTGGCTTGATGGTCGGCAAAGCAGGTTGGATACAGGCGGGCGATCTCATGCTGGGCGATCGCCTGCGTACGCCGACGGGGACGGACGCGGCGGTGCTGGGCGTACGGCGCGGTGTGGGGCGTGCTGCGGTCTACACGCTCACCGTGGCGAAGGATCACACCTTCTTCGTCGGGACGGCCAAGGTGCTGGTGCATAACGCGAATTGCGACGAGGAGTTTCTTGCAAGCCTTGACAGCCTTTCCAGGAAGGAGATTGCTAAGGAGATTAGCAAAGAGCAGGTAGAGAAATTGGGTGAGTTCTTTGGCGACAGCCTTCAAGGGGTAAGAGATAGACTCCAAGACTTCTCCCTACCAAAGGGGCTGACGAGAGAATCCTTGCTGCGCTACAAGGTGATCGCGGAAAAGACAATCGCGGAAGGCAGAGACAAGCTGGGGGTGCAGAAGCTCCGTCTTGAGTTGGTTGAGCGAGCATTAAGAGAACTGTAAGGCAAGGGTGGGACGATGGACCAAAATAGCGTTATCGGGTCGCCTCCGCAGGATGATCGAGGAAAAGTACTGTTCTTTCTATTTCGTCCTCGCTTAAGGCTCGCTCTAGCCTCTGTGCCACGGGGCAATGAATATTACCTCAGCGATGAGTGTATCCTGGATGGCAGGCGCTTCCAAGACAAAAACTATGATGGGGTAACGGATTTCTCGGACTGGCTTAGAAACCCGACGGGGCGGGTTATTGGTGTGAGGTTTTGGCCGTACGAAGAGATGCACTTCCTGAGCGATCAACTGGGGCAATTCTCTTACGTCGCCGTGACGGAGCAAGGGAAGCAAGTGGCGATTTATTTATCTAATGATCGCCAAGTCGATGAGGAAAAATCGGCCGATCAAAACTTTGCGACTAACAAGGTGTATTCAACGGACGACGGCGAGTGGGCTATTGCCTTTCGCGCAACGCAGTTGAGCGTACCAGAGATAGAAGGCGTATATGCTGCCGACGCGGAATGGGTATCGGCCGATGTTAGCGTGGCGCGCGGGAACTGATGCTGATAAGACCTTTAATTGGGGGCAGGGGCGTCACATGCTGGGGCTACAACAGCACATTAGTTCATCTTCGCAATAATGGGGGTCCATGCCGCATTACTGGCCCGCGTAGAGCTATGAGAGGCCGCAAGCGCCGTGATCGGCGTCAGATAAGGCTTCGATAACCTCGATGGGGTCTGAAAATGCCGCATATGGCCTCTCACAGTATTACGAAGATGAACTATTGGCAACACCGAGTACATCGGCCGGATGTGCAGTGCAGCAGCATCCTCGACGAGCAGCTCTGGTACGACAGCCAGGCGCTGTGAACGCTACTCAATTTACGGCCACTTGATACGATAACCGCCGCCATGCTCGTCCGGCTATCTATCGGCTCTACAACGGTGCCAGCGAATTATTTTCTCCCGTAAATAGCCAACCGGACGCCTAACCAAGCCGTATTTACATCGGTATGTATGTCCGGCGGGACATGAGGCTTTCCAAGCAGCCAAGGACTACGACATGAGCATCGGAAATGGTGCCCCAGCGTGGCCGTCGGTTATCGTATCGAATGGCGGGATTTCGCCTAGCGATCACATCTATCAGGCGGATGCGTCAATGGCGTGGAGCCAACGCGTGATGACCGTGGAGGCGCCGAACACCCTCAGAAGCTCCGTATGTCCTTGTAGGCGCATCGAGGGCGACATCGTCCATGCTGTACACATCCACCACGCGCCCAAGGAAAAACGGCTATGAGAGTGAATTCGATTTATACCGGTATGCTACTGGTATGTGGGGTTTTTTATGGAGTTTGAGATGCTTTTCATGGCGTAATGCAATAGAATCTTACTCCATTTTATAACAAAAGGGCGATAAGTCGCACTTGCGCCTTTTTGTCAAGGGCGTATACTAGGGATAGCTAACCACACGTTATCGTGTATTTATGGTGATGTGTGAGGCAAAAGGGCGAGTGTTGACGATGTTTATGCAGCGTCAGTGCTCACCGGGTACAGATCGGTCGACCTCCTGCCGTCACGCTCGGGTCGACCGACTTCTTTTGGCTAACTATAAGGTGTTGCTGTCGCACGGGGCGTCGGGCTCGACCGAGGCACTGGGCGGGGATTGAAACTGGCTAACTATAAGGCGTTGCAGGCGCAACCAAAAACACAACACCGCTGCCCTGGCATGCCAGGGCAGCGGTGTTGTGTCGTCGGTGCTGACAGATGTCAGCTAGCTACGCGCAAGTGCCGCCGTACATCCACAAATGACCGCTAGCTGGTGCGCGGTCAAGCGCCCCCTCGCCGTTAAAGCGAGCGCGGCCATGAGAATGGCATAGGAGACACCGAGCGTCAAGTCGTGAAACAACACGACACTCTCCTCGGAGGGGCGGCCTGATGGCGAAAAAGAGCGAGTCCTGACGCAGGCCACCCCTCCTCGGGGAATCGTTCAGTGCTCACCGGGTACAGATCGGTCGAGCCAGTTGGTCCCACCCCCTGCCGTCACGCTCAAAGATGGGCTAGTCCCAGAATCTGCTACTCGCATTATAACAGTCAAACCCTAACACTACTTTGGCGACTTCCAAAATCGCTATGCATATTCACTAGCCTGCACCGCGTTTGGTACCAGTGGTGGGGGTCGTAGAGCCTCTCCATCAGTCACTATGTCCGGTCGATAAGCTGTGAAAAGGGGATCACGCCAAAGTAGTGCTAACACGCTTAGGAATGTTTATCCTGACGCGCTTAGAGGTGTACCGATGGTAGTGCGCCCTGGCTCCTCATACGCTACCACACGTTACCGCCCTACCGGCGTCGGGCGCTCGCCCTAGTCGTGCTCCGCTACCCTTGCGCGGCGCGATACTGCTCGATCAGGCGCGTGATGATGCCGCTCATATCCTCGTTCCTCGTCGCGGCGTGGATTTTGAGCCACGCCGCGAGGCCCTTGGGCAAGTAGACGGTTTGACGCTTCATCTCTTCCTTGTCGCCCTCAGCATCCACGCCCCCTATAACGTTTTGACGTTCTAACGTTAAAACGTCTTGACGTTCGACCAAGGCGGCGTCCTGTTCCGCGCCCGCTCGGCGCGCGCCGATCTCCCCCCGCGCTGCGGCTCGCCTCAAGGGGCTCTCAAACTCTGTGGCCTTGCTCATACAGCGGCCCCAACCCTCTCTCCGGTGACGGCATCGGCCAGTAGGCGGAAGTCCTCGGCGGCCTTGCTCGTGTCGTCGTACTCGAACACGGTCTGGTGACGCGACTGTGCGCGGCCCACGACGCTATCCGTGCGGATCGCCGGCAAGATCTTCTCCCCGAATGTTTCCTTAAGATCGTCCAAATACGAGAGGTGCATTTTAATCCGCCGATCGAGCTTGAAGGGCACGATACCGGAGAGCGTCAAGGTGTGCTCGACAAGGGTATCCTCTAGCTTCTCGAACATCTGTAGCAACCCCTCGATGGCGAAGGCTGCCAGCTCGCACGGGACAAGCATCTCAGTGCTTGCCAGCAGCGCGGCCTCCGTCACGGCACTGTAGCTCGGTGAGTGATCGAAGAGCACCACGTCGAAGTCGTGCGCCTGCTCAAGCCCCTTGCGCAGCCGGTAGTACCCGCGCATCCCCTCGGCCGCGACGTGCTTTGCCGCCTGGTCGAGGTTCTTATCAGCCGGCACAATCCATAGGTCCTCGCGCGCCTGGCGGATCGCCTCTGGCAAGGCAGCGCGGCCCATGAGCACGTCTGTTAGTGTTGGGACGGCTGACTCAGGAAGTAAGGTGCTCGCGTTCGCTTGCAAGTCACAGTCGATGATGAGCACCGCGACGCCGCGCAGGGCGAGCGCGTGCCCTAGATTGGTTGCTAGCGTCGATTTGCCGACGCCGCCCTTGAAGTTGAGCACACTAATGGACCTCACGACACCCCCTTATGAAACGTTGTAACGTCTGAGCACTATAACGCTATGATGCTAAGACGCTAGAACGCCTTGACGTTATAGGAGCATATCACTCCGACAATGGGAGAGGCAAGGGGGATAATTGGTTGGGAAAGAGGCGGGACGATGGGGGAGGGGATAGATAGATCTAGGGTGCTAGGACACCGCCCGCCGAATACCCTGGGGGGAATATATCATTGAGAGAAAGGGTAAAGCCTTCGACGGCGATTGAGCGAATAGTATAGAAGACACCAACACCCATCACTCCGCGCATGTCACCCGATGGGTGATGGTTGACAGGCGTCTTGTAATTGGCCCGGTCAGCGAGTACAGCGACAAGCATGGGGTCCTCAAGAGCCATGTCGTCGTTGCGTATCAGTGGCTCGCTACGGATGCCATAGTCGTCAGGGTTGTCCGTGCCCTGAGCCCGCCACATGTCCACCTGCGCGGACCCAGGCCAGAACACCCACACCTCACTCGTTCCGTTGCTGATGTACACGCGGGCCTTCTCCGTCATCTCGGGGCCACCCTGCGAGGGAGAAGCGACTTCGATAGCGAAGTCCGGGGCGAAGGGGATCGGCTTGGTCACGTCTTTAATGAGCGGTTGGCGAGAGCGATGATAGAAACCAACGTCAGGCAGAAGGCCTGTCTCGGCATGGGGGAACTTGTAAACCCCATCGGCCCCGGTGACGACACCAAGATCATGCGCCTCAACGTAGACGAAGAGACGCGCGAGGAGTTTTGCTGCAAGGGCCGTCGCGCGTTGCCCACTTCCCGCCATGCGGACCAGTACCCCCTGTACAACCTCGTATTGCCACCCATCATCCGGCAGGTACAGCAAGTCGTCCACCGTCGCCGGGGGCGCGTGCGGGACAACCTCAGCCCACGGTGCGATGGGGTCGTGTGGGAGAATAGATGTGGCGCTCATATGTATATCCTCCCACAATCATATATCATGGTCAATCCGCTCGCCACACCAGCCACCCTATGTCCCCGACTCATGCCCATGGCGCGACGCGGGAAAGTGACGCAGAGGGCACATAAGGAGCCGTGGCACGCTCATAGGGCCGTGAGGCGCTACACTGGCACCGCTACTACGCCGAGCCTTAGGTCGAGCACCGCATGCCAGCGCGAGGGGGAGAGCTGCGAGAGTTGGGTGCTCCCGCTCGGCACGGAGCGTCCGGACGGCCCGCTCACGCCGCCGCCACCGTTGGAGCTGCCCCCGCCCGCGCCGGTCGAGGGCCAGACGGCCCAGCCGGAGCACGACCACGCCGCCGCCGGCACGGGCAGCGTCGCCGGCGCGGCCAACACCTCGACGGGCGGCGCGGCGCGGGGGACGGCGCTCATCGCCGCAGGGGTCCCCACGTCATTGGAGGACGAGGCCGATCCCTTCGGTGCGGACGTTGAGCATTAGGGGCGGCTACGACGCGGCTCCCAGAGTCGCTATAAGGGCCGTAGAGGGGCGCAGGGTTGTGAGATACAGACAACCCGCGCCCCTTCTCTATGCCTGCCTTGCGGCGTCACGGCACCTTTTATCAAGGGGCAGATCATCGAGGGAATTGAGCATATTATAAAATGCTTGTCCGGTTTGGCGAGGAGCTGCGTTGTAACAAGTGCCATCGCGATGAGACACGGCGCCAATGTAGGAGAGGACCAATGACGACATCATACGGAGAGATGAGCCTGTGCGTAGCATCGCGGTGAGCGTGAACGAGAGTTATCACGACGCCGTGAACGACGAAGCCGCGCTCGTCCAGGCCGCGCAGCGCCATCCAGCGGCATTCGGCCCGCTCTACGATTGCTACGTGGACCGAATATACGCGTACCTGTGGGCACGCACATCGAGCACAGAGGACGCCGCCGACCTCACGCAGCATGTCTTTGTGCAGGCCCTCGACGCCCTCCCGCGCTACCGCACAGGGCGTGTGCCCTTCGCTGCCTGGATCTTCCGCATCGCGCGAAACGCCGCGACCGACTGGCGTCGACGCCAGCGCGCCACCGTGGCCTGGGACCTCGTGCCCGACGCCTTGCACCCACACGCGCCCGACGACCTGGAAGCGGGAGTCTTGCGACGGGAATCGCTCATCCGCCTGCGCGCGCTCCTCGCCGCCCTGGACGCGGAGACGCGCGAAGCACTGATCCTCCGCTTCACGGCCGGACTCACCCTTGCCGAGGTCGGGGCCGTCATCGGCAAGAGCGAAGAGGCCACCCGGAAGAAGATCGCGCGTGCGCTGCACGCCCTCAAGGAGCAGTACCATGACGACACCCCCTAATGACTACACCGATCTGCTGCACGGGCAGCACGATCCCGCGCTGGCGCATCTCGTCGCCGACATCGACCACGCACTCCGCGCGCCCGCGCCGCCGCCCGCGCTGCGGATCGCCCTTCAGCGGGAGCTACACCAGCGGACCGCCGTGGCACCGCGCCCGCACCGCCCGAAGGCGAGAAGCCTGTCCTGGCGGCCAACGCGCCGCTGGGCGGCTTCTCTGGGCGCCGCGTTGCTCCTTGCCGTGAGCGGCATGATCGGCTATTTCCGCCTATCGCCGCCGACGCCCGTTTCCGCCGCGCAGCTCGTCCTGCGTCACGCGGCGGCGGCGTTCCAGGCCGTCCCGCCCGATCAGGCGAGCCACGCGATCTATACGATGACGCCGGCGCCGCCCTCGACGGGTGTCTATCTCTTCGGGACGACGGCGGCCATGGGCACGCTCGACACCTGGATGCAACTAGACGCGAACGGCGCGGTCGCGCGACAGGCCACAACGGTCTACAGCGGCACGACAACTATGGTGAATCGTATCGTGCAAACAGGTCAGGTGGCCATGATCTATGACGCGCGAGCGGGGACGGTGATAACCACAACGGCCCCTGCGGACGACCTCTCGTCCTACCATATGTTCAATGCGGCCGGCCTCTATAGTCTCGTACAGGCAGCTAGCCAGGGCGGTGCCCAGCGCGCGCGACTCCTGCCACAGCAGACCCTCGACGGCTATATCGTCGATGTGGTAGAGATAGACCAACCCCATGGCCAACAGATCGAAAAGCTCTATATCGACGCCCGCACGTATGTCCTGCGCGAAGTCGACGTCGCGACGGTCACGGCCGCGCATGTTACCCTTGAGGCGTTCACGATCCACCTCCTGCGCTCCGACATAACACCCCTGTCGTCCCTCCCGGCCCGGACATTCGCACTGGACGCGCCGGCGACAGCCCGCGCGGTTCCGGTTTTCCACTCCGAATCCGTGAGCGTGGCCCAGGCCGTCGCCCAGGCGTCCGCCGCATCCAGTACAGATACACCTGTTTTGCTCCTCTCTGGCAATCCCGCTGGCCTGGGGCTCCGGCTCCAAAGGATACGAAAAGACATGCTGACGGGTACGCCCGCGTTCGTCTACGACTATGAAACGACGGGGCCGCTGAAGAAAACGTTCCTCGTCACCACCATCTATCAGTCGGTCCAGGCGTCGCGAACGTGGACCTCGACCTCGCGCCCTCTGACCTTGACCATCTTGGGGCGGACGGTCCATGCGGAATATGACGATCACTTCGGCACCCCGGAGACCCAAGTACACCGCTGGCTGACCTATCCACAGGGCATGACGCCCGTAACCTTTGATGGTATCGGCCTGAGTAAACAAGAGTTCTTCGCCGCCGTGCAGGCACTGGTAGACGGTCGGACGCACCCGGACGTGATCGCGCAGCTACAGCAGGAACTCGGCACCGCACGCGCGAGTCAGGTAGATAACGTGAAGTAGATAACTTGTCCGCGTGGCGTCACCACCAGGCGCCATCGCATGTTAGTGGTGGTGGAACGAGAAACGGGCTTGGGCCGGTGCCGGAAGCCTTTGGCTGATGGGCTGCCGATACTGCGAGCTCCCCGCCCGTTTCTCGGCTCCTCGCCATGACCCCGGCCGCGCTCCGGCATTCGGTCATCCCCCTACCCCTGGCCCCCGCACGCGCTCGTGCCCCTACAGACGCCCTCGCCTGCGACCAGCATCTTCTCTACCGCCGCTCATCAGCACGGCTGTCGCGCCCCCTAGATTTTTCGGGCTCCGGGGCGTGGTCGGGTGCCGCCTGCCGGTCCTGCTCCCGCTGGGCCTGTAGCGCCTCGTTCCAATCCTTCGCGCCGGCCGGGGGCCGCTCGCGCACGATGGCCTCGGCGCGCGGGTACGCATCCTTCACCTGCTGCCACAGCTTCACGCCGCCGACGACGACGCCACACAGTTCGCCATGTCCTCTAATCCTCCACCCCTCCACCCCGTTCCCTCGCAGGGCACCTCGCGCGCTGGGTGTTCCGACACATCTCCTAACACCCCTTCGGCCAGCTCCCGTGGGTCGAGTGAGCCCGCTGCACTTCCCTTCGCTGCCACGGTGATAACGCCATGGCCTTATGAGTTGGCTTTCGCCGCAGTTTTAACAAGTCTCGCCGCCTGAGACCTGGTACGATCCCCCATTGAGAGCGCCGATGCACTCGCCGTTTGGGTCGGGAGCAGTGGATTTCTGGACAGTGTACCACCCAAGCGGGTGAGAGATGACCGTTCCATCACCACCAACGCCATATAGGGTTGCCCCTTGAAAACTTACAGTCCCGTACTTCCAATAGGTGCTTGGGGGACTGGGTGTTCCTACCCACGCTGCGGCTGAGGACGGATCGCGATACGGCGTGGGTGCGGTCTTATACATGTACTCGCCGGTCGTTAGGTTCTCCCATAGGAAGGCCGTGGTCTGGTCGTCGATGTTGTACAGAGCGACGAACACGTCGTCACCGGGCTGAAGCCGTGGACATTTAGCTAGGCAGTAGGACGGACTGTTTGGCCAATCCCCCCACGACCAGAGGTAAACGGAGACCGACGGCTGGGCACGGCGCCAAGAGACCGTGCCAGCTTCGACAATGCCCTGACTCCCGCCCACGACGATTTGAGGGGCGAGCTCGCGGTCCTGTGGGTCCGGGGGTGCTGGAAGGACAGTCCAGCGAGCAAACGCGCCATTGAACTGCTGGATTTGTGTGTTATCCGATGTGCATGCAGCGTATCCTGACCACAGGTCGCCAGTCAAGAGACAACCTGGCGACGAGGATGGGCTATTGGTGGAGTCGGAGGCGGGCGCGTTCGCGGCACTGAAATCACCCGGTCGGTTATGTAGCGCATGCGCGCGCGCGTAGTTCCACAAGTTAAGCGCCTCGGGGTCACTTGGTCGGGGTGGGAATGGCCCCACCATAGAAACCGTCGAATGAGATATCGGCACTAAGTGAGACACCGACCCTATTAAATGAGACACCGACCCTGTAGCCCAGGCAATGGTGACGGCCAAGGCTACGACGCGGGCAAATTTCCAGCGCCGCCCATGCGCACGCAGCGGCGTGAGCGGCCGCGTGGGCGGCGATGTGGACGATGGCCCCGACGGTCCCATAGTTGGCAGCGAGGGCTGCTGTTGGGAACCTGTGCCTGGTGTCATCCATGACGCTGCGATAGAAGCGGCGACAAAAATGAATAGGATGGCTAGAAAATAGGGCTTGATTAGTGATGGCGGCACCATATTGGCCACGAGGTTGCCTAGAACAGCGGTAGTTGCAGAGAGAACCCCTACTAAAATGGCACGGCGCTTGTTGTTCATGCGCCCTATCCTTCCTCAATGATGTCGGCCCTGTCATTCCCCTCACGCAAGGGTTGGCTTTAACATAATATTCTGTCCTTTACGGGACGTTCGGCGCGTCGAAATGGCTCACCTGTGCCTATCCGGCAACCGCGACAGCCGTTGAACAGCGGTGCATCGCCGAGAGCACATCAGCGCGTAGCATTAGACTTACTATATCTCACAATCTGCTGCTTGGAGTCGCCAAGTCGGCAAAAGATAAACCTCGACTGAATAGCGCTCTGGCCGATGTTGACGTAGCTGGTGTTACCGCCTCATGTAGGCTATTTCCCATTCACCCACCCAGTGCGTTCACTCCACCCCGTTTCCTGGCGAAGCGGCAGTCTGAGCTAGCATGAATACACCGGCCACGAGGGCGCGACGCGCACCAGCTTGGAGGTCAAGGCACGAGAGATGCGCATGCTCGATAAACGCGGCGAAGGCGGTAACGACGACGGCAAGCACGGCAACACCGGCGAGGCCACGCGCGAGGCGTGAGCGCAGCCAGCAACTCCACCTCAACCAGTACGCGGAAAAGGAAGCGATCATGAGCAAACAACAAACGGCCTATACGGTGGCCCACAGCAGTAGCACCTACGGTGAGGCCACACCCTACGCCGTCGTCAGCACCGCCTCGGGCATGCCACGCCTGCCCGCCCATGGCAGTGAGGCGGCGCAACAGACGGCCGACCGCCTCAATGAGGAGGCACAGCGCGAGACCGCGCGGCTCATGGCGGCGCAACGGAGTAAGGCCAAGGCCGACCGTCTCCAAGCGGAGGCGCGCCGGCGCGACAAAGGACAAGAGGACGTGACGGCGTGACGGCGTGACGCCGCAGGAACGGGAGACCCTATAGTGGACCTAGGAAACGCAACACGAAAGGAGGTACTTTTAAGGTGGGAGACGACAAGAAATGGGACAACAATATTCGACCGCCTACAAAGCCCGCATCGTGCAGGAGTTACTCCGCGAGGAGAAGACCATGGGACAGATCGCCGCGGAGAGCGGGGTACATCCGAATCAACTGGGGCGCTGGAAAGCAATCGCCATCCAGGGCTTGCCGAACTTGTTTGACCGGCGCGACGCGACAATCGATCTCAAAGCCGCGCACGAGCAGCAAGTCACGGATCTCTACGCCGAAATCGGACGCCTGACCACGCAGGTGGCCTGGCTCAAAAAAAAATCTGGCCTCGAGCCTGTCTAGAGCGGAGCGCCTGGCGCTAGTGGAGCGCGCGGACCCGGACCTGCCGCTCACGGTGCAAGCGCAGTTGCTCAGCCTGAATCGGGCGGCGCTGTACTACCGGCCGGCGGCACCGCCGGCCGAGGAGGTCACGCTCAAGCATCGCATTGACGAGATCTACACACGCTATCCCTTCTATGGGTCGCGCCGCGTGGCCGCCCAACTCCACCGCGAGGAGGTGATGATCAATCGCAAGACCGTGCAACGCTATATGCGCGAGATGGGCCTCGTCGGCATCGCGCCTGGGCCCCAGACGAGCACGCCCGCCCGCGCGCATCCGGTGTACCCCTACCTATTGCGCCATGTGACGAGCGCTTACCCGAACCACGTCTGGGGGATCGACATCACCTACATCCGCCTGCACGCCGGCTGGATGTATCTGGTGGCCGTCCTGGACTGGTACTCGCGCTACGTGGTGAGTTGGCAACTCGACCAGACGCTGGAGTTGCCCTTCGTGCTCACGGCGGCCGAACAGGCGCTTGCTCAGGCGACGCCCACGATTTGGAACAGCGATCAGGGGAGCCACTTCACCAGTCCGCAGTACCTGGCCCTCCTGGGAGAAAAAGATGTCAAGATCAGCATGGACGGGAAAGGCCGCGCCCTGGACAACATCTTCACCGAGCGGCTCTGGCGCACCGTCAAATATGAGGAGGTCTATCGCTACGACTATGACAACCCGAAAGAGGCACGCCACGGCTTGACGCGCTACTTCGACTTCTATAACCACCAGCGCCTCCATCAGGCCCTGGACTATCGGACCCCGGCCGAGGTCTACTTTGCGCCATACCCGACACACGCCCGCCCCGCCGCCGACCAACGCGCCGCCGACGGGCCGGAGAAAGGAGAAGTCTCCACCTCAAACACCCTCATTTTGCTGCCTTGACTTTTGGGTCCACCATACCCAACCCGAGCACGACCGGGCCATCACCCGCGCGGTGGACCACCTTGGTTCCGATCGCGTGCGATCGCGTGCGGGTCGTTCTCTAATCTCATGTAGATGTGCAAGCTTTGCTCGAAGCATGAAGATGGTAAATCTGCATCCGGTTGTCTGCATACACTCGGCGTAGGAATCCGGTATAAGCATTCATTTGCGATCTATGATTCACTAGCCAGCTGCGATCAACGACGAGTGTGTTAACGCCCAAGCCCCTGTTCAACTCGCAGAGTAGGTCTCGCCGGGGAAAGTGTGCTACGACATCCATCTGAAAAGAGCTGTAGCCGGGGGGGAAGAATCCCGAATAGCCATTCGCGATGGGTTTGTGATGGTCAATCTGCGCGAAGAGCCGCCACGTATCGATCTCATAATCCGCAACGCCTAGACCGGGGGCGAAAGGCACATGGGCGACGACCGTCCCCTCGGGTTGGGCATGAAGCCAGCTGGTCCATGCCATCCGTGGGCTAAGGGGTACGTGCGTTAACGGAGCAGGGATTGCTAGATTCTCACAGGCCGCAAGTAGAGCCAAGGAAACGACGACAATCCTACCCATACGTGCCAGACGTTGCCTGATGTGCAGCAGCGCTATCGCCGCCAAGACCGGTAGCACCATCTGCATGATGATCGCAAACCGGAAGACGTTGCGCAACTCGCTAAACCCAGGCACGGACATCCGCAGAACCTCGAACGGTTGCCACCCGCCGAGAGAAAGATTTAGCCCTTGAGCCAAAAGCGTCGCAGCGATGGCAGTCCCGACAAAATAGGCAATCCATCTGCGGGATGGAGGGGCGGCGGTTAGCCATCCAACAATAGCTCCGGCACTAGCTAACGCCAGCAAAACTATACCGGGGAATAACCCTGCGGTATCATCCCATCCTGCACGCTGGAATCCGATCCAAGCATCGTTGGGGCGCGTGAGGAAGTCACCAAACCGGGCTGAGAGTTGCTGTACAAGCCACTCGGATCGGACGAAGCCTAGTTTGGCATGCAGGGTGAGGGCGGGCATGGCCACGAGCAACGCCACGAGCAACGCCCCGCTGCCCGCCACCGCCAGGCAAACCATGGCCCCGACTTGAAAGCGTCGTTGCGTCAACGCCACGAGCCCCGCTGCCAGGACGAACGGAGCAAACATGAGCGCATACTGCTCGCAGGTGAGGGACAAGGCTATAAAGCCGGCGGCAGCCCAGATTGTGTGCCGAATCGCGCCACTGTGCCCGAAGCGGACAAGGCCATCGAGCGTCCACAGCATGCCGAATACAGGTAGAAGAAGGAGGACTCCAAGCTCCTTAGCTACGAATGGCAGCGTAATGGTGAGGATGCTACTAAGAAGTGCAGGGAGGGGTGGGACATCGAGAGATCGTACCAGCCGATAGGCAAAGACGCCGTTGAGGATGAGGAGCACGAGGAGTGCGACGTTGTAGACGAACGCGGGAGATGCACCGAGCGCCCACAGCGGCGCAACAAGCAAGCCAGTTAGCGGCTGTGGCTCGGAATACGTGAAGACACCGGGATTGGGATAGAAAAATGGCGCGTCCCAGTAATGGGTAAACCCGTGGGCAACTCGGTCCGCTGTCCACCATAACGTCCAAATATTGAAAATGGGGACGGTAGGCTCCTGTTCAGTGCCCAAGGGTACTGCGGTCGGCAGGTGGAGAACCAAGGGCCACGTCGAGACTAAAGCCGCTAGAACGCACGTCCCGACAACGGCGATCATCGACAGTAGGCGGCCAGTGAATCCGCAACACATGCCGGGGAAGCGCGTATGACTAAGCCCAATCATAGCAGCATCTCAAGTAACTGAACCCAGGTGAGGGCGGCATTCGACTCTATACCTACGACGCCACTCCCACACCAGTAGTCGCGCGATCTCCGCGTGCCCCGATGGCGACCACGTTGAGCCCGAACCCACCTTTGCGAGGATCAACGGTAAACCAGAAAGCCGGGCGTGCGAAGGCCCCACACCCATCCGTTACGGTCGTGCGGCGATACGTTGTCTTGCTGGCCCCTGACGAGACTGTGTAGGTGACCTGTACGGACTCGTGAGGATGGAACCCTCGTCCAACAAGCTGGCAGGTATTCGTGAAGTATGCCGTGCCGGCACGCGTGGGCGTGCAGTGCAATGAAAGGAAGGCGGAGGCCGTGGATATGAACGCTGAAGGAGAGGATGTAGATACGAACGCCGTCGAGGGAGCTAGCCCAGAAGGGAGCAAGCCGACTAGGACGACGAGCGAGAAAAGCGGAACACTGCTCATGCTAAAATCTCCTGATGTAAGGATTAGCTTCTATTATCCGAGATATAATCCTCCCACCGAGACGACGCTCGCTGAACATCGTCTCGGTGGGAGGGCGGGGAGCGTTGGCTACTGGACGGCTCGCACCGCCGCTTTTAAGGCGGCAAGCGTTAGGCCATTATACGCCTTTGTGTAGGATCCTGCTCCCTGATCAAGGGCCTGTACAGTCCCGGTCGGACCAACCGGGAACCGCCCTTGGGGGCCACCGACGGTCGAGTATTTGCCGGTTCCTGGGATTGGGGCAAGAAAGAGAACTTCCTCCTGCCCGACCTGTAAGAGCGGGTCATCGACTTGGCGCACTTGCTGGCCCTGAGCATCAGTCCCGCCCGCCTGCGTCACGGTTAGGGTTCGATCCGTCTGAGCAGCGTTTCCCCTCCACGTTTCGAGGACTTGGATGGTGGAGTCCGTGAGCGCGACCCCAGGGTCTGGCGGTTGCGTGGCATTCGCATCCGGCGTGGGAGGCGGCGCGGCGGCTACCGCGGTCGCTTTGGGGCCGCTGAGTTGTGGCGCCGCGTCGATCGTGGTTACCGGCCGGTCGTAGTGGACTACATAAGACGGCGAGTTGGCGACTACACGCCCGAGCACCACGACTATGCCCTGTTTGGTCAGGCCACTGAAGTCAGTACAACAGGTATATTCTGCCGTATAACTCCCTCCTTGCGTTACTTCACCATGCGCAAGGCGTGGCAAGGGGAACACCGCTGCCGCGATGAGGCCCGCAGCAGCGAGCGCTCCGGCTAGGTATGTACGCTTCATCGTGAGCTACCTCCATGCGTTTAAGTTGTCGTTAGCAGGAGTAATTGGCACTCCAGCGGGTGTTCCTATAGAGGGTGTTCATGTTCCACACGTCGTATCCCGTGGGATTAGATCTGAAGCGCGAGTCATTCACCGTGTTGTGGTACATGATGGATGGGCAATTGCCGGGATTGTTTTCGTCCGCATGCCCCAACCCGATGACGTGCCCCATCTCATGTGCGATCAACGACTGGTTTATTGAGGACGAGTAGCCGTCCATGCTCGTGTACCTCATGTAGATGTTCGCGGACGTGTAGTTGCCGGACCCGTAGCAGGTCGAAGAGCAATCTTGCGGCCCGCTAGGGACCCCATTCCCGTAGATGTAGGTTATGCCATCATAGGGAATGTTGCTACTGAGCCCGATGCTGAACTTGCCTGAGCCCGCGCTATAGAGGTTGGGGGGTGCTGATGCGTTATTCCACACGCCCGCGGCCGACCCAATGTACGGACAGATGTGGGAGTCGCTCCCACATTGATTGACATAGGGGAGATACAGCAGTTGGTATGAGTTGCTGCCGGAACTGTAGGGCCAACTGCCGCCCCAAAAAGTCGCGGAGGCCATCCGGGTACCGGCGAGCAGTGTGAGGAGAGTCATGTACCCTGCGATCAAGAAGCGTATGCGGCGACGCATGGGAATTATCCTTTCTCCATCTCCATACAGGATGGGTCTGTTCACTGTCCAGCCTAATCGTCGCCGTCGGCCGATCGGCGGGGGCTGGTAGTTGTAGAGTGCCACGGTTGAAGCCCGTCGGCAGCGGTAAATACCCCACTTTTCGACTATCGAGCCTGGGTAATCGCACCACTTTTTGGTCGTCACGCACGAAACGCCTGGGTAATTACCCCACTTTTTGCCCGCGAACCCCGCTCGGTCCCTGGACAATGTCGCCTGGACACGCTACAGTGGGTGTATGTTGGCGGGTAGCGTCCCCGTTTCCCTGACGCTAGAACGGGTGGCCCCCCCCGCTCCCTTGGGCACCAGAAAGAGAAGAGGTCGCTCCATGACGTCCATCACCATCCAGACGCTCGCCCCGCGCGTGCGCGCCATCCTCGCCGACGCGCACAGCGCTGCGGACCCGACCGGCGATGTCGCCCTTGACAAGGCCCTCGCCGACCTCGCCGCTTGCCGGCGCGCGGCTCAACCACTCCCGGAGGTGGAGACGGGTTTCTGGAATTCGCCCCGCCAGCCCGTCAATGCCCACACTCGATGAGGTTGGGCAGCGCCTCCTCCGCGACGCCCACCTCGCGCCATCCGTGGCCGGGGCCTGCCAACAGGCATTGACACAGCCGGGGCACCTGTTCAGCGCCTCGCCCCGCTGGGCGCGCCTGTTCCTGGCCTGGATCGACGCGCTCGCCCCCGATGTGGGCGAGCGCGCCTTGCCGGCCGCCGTCGCGTGCGAGTGCCTGGCGGCCGGCTTCGACCTCATCGACGACGTACACGACCGGGCCAGCGCCCCGATCACTCCGTATGCTCCGGCAGACCCCAATGATGCCTTGGCGGCGGGCGTCACCCTGCTGCTCGTCGCGCAAGAGGCGGTCGCCTATGTTGACCTCCCTGCGGCCCAGCGGGAGCGCGCCCGCGCCGCCCTGGGCCGCGCCAGCCGCCGCGTCGTCGCGGCTCAAGCATGGGATGACACCCTGCGCCGCCTCCCAACAGCGACACAGGCCGAGGCGCTCGCCATCTTGCACCGCCGTTCGGGAACGCTCGTGGCTGCCCCTTGCCACTGTGCCGCCTTGCTCGCCGGCACCCCATGGCGCGTCGTCGCCCTGGCCGGGCGCTTCGGACGGGCGCTGGGCTGCGCGGCCCAGCTGGAGGACGATCTCGCGGACCTCGCCGAGGATGCGCAAAACGGGCGCAAGACTCTCCCGATCATCCTCGCCCGACTCTACCCCGACGCCCCTGAGATGGTCGAGGCGACCACATGGGTGCTGATGCAGCGTTTCGCCCGGGAGGCAGCGCAGACGCTACGCCGCCTCCCGGCCCACATCCGAACGGAGCCCTTATGGACACTCCTGCCCGCCACCGCACGCGCCTCCTTGCTTTCCTGACGGCCTGCGGCGCTAGCTTTGTCGTTGCCGCAGCGGTGTACGCCGCCTTGTGGACGCCGGGGACGCTCGACCTGTCCATCGCACACCAGGCGCGAGCGTGGCCCGTGATCTCCTGGGTCGCCCCTAACGGGCCGGCCTGGAGCGCGGGCGTCATGCCGGGGGACACGATCACGGATGGAGCATCCCGCACCGGTCTTGCGGCACGCCTTGTCGTGCAGGGGCATGGGCGGCGCATCACGCTGGGGCCGGAAACGACGGCGGTCGCCCCGTTAGATATGACAGTCTGCGGCCTGGGCTTGTGCGTCGTGCTGGTCGGCGCGCTCGTCCTGGCGAAGGGCCGTGACCGCCGGGCGACCCTGGCGTTCTGGCGGATGAGCACGACGATCGGCCTCGCCCTTGGGGCCGTCCCCGCGGGCTACCACGGCGTGCCCTGGGCCGTCGCCCTCGCCTTCGTGGCCCTCACTCTCTTCGGACCGGCGCTCGTGAGCTTGACCCTTATGTTCCCCAGCGCCACGGCGCCGCGCCGGCGCTCCGCCCTGCTCTGGGCGCCTGCCCTGGGTCTCCTGCTCTTCTACCCCTTCTGCTGGTGGCGCCCCGCCCCGCTGTTCCCGCTCGCGGAGGGTGCGTTCAACGCCGCGCTGGCCGGCTACATCCTCGCCGCCTGCGCGCGCCTCGTGTGGGTGCAGTGCCGCCCCCGCTCGACACTCCAGAAGGTGCAGTTGCGGCTCCTCGCGTTCGGCCTGGTCGGAGGTTTTGCACCTCTCGCCCTACTGAACTTGCTCCCCACCGCCCTGATCGGCCATGATTTGGTGCCCGCCCAACTCAGCATCCTCTCGCTCGTCGTTCTCCCCCTCAGCGTCGGCGCCGCCATCGTGCGCACCGAGTTCCTGGGTATCCCCGGCCTTGTGCGGCGGCGGACCCTCCATGCCGTCGTCAGCATGATCCTCCTGGCCAGCCTAGCGGCCGTCGGTGGGTTATGTAGCGCGGCGGGACCGCAACGATGGGACTGGCCTCGTCCCCTCAGCGCTGCGGGCATCAGTGTACTTGTCGCCCTGAGTTTTATCGCGCTCCATCCGGCACTCACGCGGTGGGTCGAGCGCCTCGTGCTGCGCGATGTCTACGACTCGGCAGACACGTTGCGCCGGGTGAGCCTCGACCTCGCCCAGGCCCCGCCGTCCGCGGTTGGCGCGCTTGTCATTACCCGGTTGAGCAACGTGCTGGACCTGACCGACACCTTGCTGCTCACGCCGACCAACCAGTGGTCCTACGCGCACCCGCGCACGGCCGACCCTGTCGTGGTGCAGGAGGCTGTGATCCAGCGTGCTCTCCACCTCTTTGTTGAACCGCCGCAGGGGTGCGGGGCGTTCATCGAGTGGGCCGCGGGCCAGCCCATCCTCTTCCTGCCCGTGTGGGATGGACCGGACCTGCAAGCGGTGTTGTGCCTGGGACCGAAGCGCAGCGAGGATTGCTATACCAAACAGGACCACGCCTTGCTGGAGACCCTTGTTCGTCACCTGGGCCTCGTCTTCTCCAATCAGCGCCTCCATACGCGATTGGAGGAGCGGACGGTGGTCCGGACGGGACGGTTACCCTCGCCGGACGTGGACGCCTATGTGAGTGGGCATACGTACACAGGCCCACCGTTGAGTTCGCGCGAGATGGAGGCCCTGTACTACCTGGCCGAGGGTCTCGGCAATCGGGAGATTGCCGGGCGCATGTTTGTGGTCGAGAAGACTGTGCAAAAGCATGTCGCCGCCATCCTCGATAAACTGAACGCGCGCAACCGCACCGAAGCTGTGACCATCGCCCGGCGCACCCACCTGCTGCCTCTGGTATGAGCGCCGGAGTCAAATAGAAAGGGTCGTAGGTTACGGTGTCTCCACCAGCCCTACGGCTCCGTAGCAGCCCTATGTGTCACGCGAAGGCGCGCTAATGCTCACCGTCAGGGATGGTCGGCGGTTCGGGTTAATCGTCCGCGTTGGTGTCGCCATCCATCTCGTCGAGTGGCAGGCCGTCGTCAGCGCCGGCGTGCGGGCCTCCTCCTGGGCCTGGGCGCGCTCCTGGGTGGCCCGTAGCGCGTCGTTCCAGTCCTTCGCGCCGGCCGGCTCACGCTCTGTGTGCTCCGGCATGTCCCCTAACCCCGCTCACCAGTCGTCCCCGTCGTCGTCGGGATCGGGCATGTCGTCGTCAGGGTCGAGGCAGCGCACCGCGCAATACCACTGCCCGCCTGGGTTGGGATGCAGCGGGCTCGCGTCGCGGCGGGAAGGGTGAACCCACACCGGGCGGTTACAGGTGAAACAGGGGATGCCACGCACCAGCGGCTCCCAAGCAGGCTCACCCACCGCGCCCCGTCGCCGCCACAGGAACCGCGTCATGGCTGCTCAGGGGACCGTGCGCGCGCGACGGCGCGGCGACGCTCCTTGCCGAGGCGGCTGTACTCGTTTTGGCAAGCGTGGCAGCGGGAGAACCGATATAGCCGCCCTAGCTGCTGGCGCGTCCCGAACTCCTCGATAGGGCGCGGCCTCTCGCAGCCGTGGCAGTAGCGCATGCCCTCCGGGATCTCGACAAGAGGCGGCAAATGTGTGCGCCCGTTGATGTTCTCAGCCACGCGGCCCTTGCGTCGCCTATTCCCCTCGGCATCGCGGCGCACATTGACCACGCCCCAGCCGCCGGGCCGCCGGCGGTCCCGCTGCGGGCCGTACGCCGGTCCCATCTCCCGCGCCTTCTTCTCCGCTTCCTCGCGTGTCATCGTGCCGCCCGTCCTCTCCTCTCCTTACAGCATGAGAACAAACCCGCTTTGCACGTCGGTCACTTCGGCATCGACGGTCATACCATACGTTTCCAGCCACGCGGACCCGAACGCCTCCCCGGCCGCCGCCGTGTCGCCGTCTTGCAGCGCGTCGAGGGTATTGATTAGCCCCTCGTTCGCGCCGTCAATGTGCTGATCGCCGATGTTGCGCGGCCGGGATCGGCTTTCATTGTACGCCTGCACCAACACGCGCCGCCGCCACGGTCAGCCCTCGCTCCTGTATCCGCGGCCGTAACCGCTGGATCGTGGCTTGTAGATTCGCCTCGTTAGCGATCCCCTGCACGCTGATCTTGAGCCCCGGTGTCGAACGGCTGACGTTGCGCGCCTCCCCGCCTTCTTTCTGCCACCGCTGCACCGTCCGCACCGCCACCCCCAACTCGCCGGCCAGGGCGCGCGTGCCCGCCGCCACCTGCGCACGCCCCTCCCCACCACCAAGTTGCCGCACCACAGCGCGGATCGCCGCCGGCGTCAGCTCCACGTCGGCCGCCGCCACCCGCGCCTCGTAGGCCCGCGCCAGGTCCTCGCCCAGGTCCGACACGCTACGCCACCCCCTCGCCCTTGACCGTTTACCGGAAGAATCGCTGGATCAGTGTGGCCACCAGGATCGCCTCGATCAGCAGGCCAAAGACGGCTTCAAAGGCGGTCCCAACGCCATACATCAAGGCAGTCGGCAGGGGTGCGTTGTTCACGAACCCCCCGGCGTTCCACAGGAGGAAAGCGCGCCCGTGGAAACTCGTGACACTCAGGATGAAGGCCTGCACGAAAGCAGTCCATGCCGCTTGCACACCGGTTGATCCTGCCGGCATATGGCTCCCTGTGGACAAGAAGTTCTGCAGCCCGATCAGCAGGTACAGGGCGATGAAGGTGAGTTGCACCGCCAGATAACTGGTTATGCTCTTACCGGGCTTGTACCCGTAGCCGGCGACACGATCCAGCACGCGCGAGAAGAGCACGCGTCCCCGCAGGCGTCCCACCTCCTGCGCTCGTCGCCACCATGACCCTTGGTGCGGTGCCTGACGAAGAGACGCCAATCGCAAGGTGAGCACTGTGTGCTGAAGCTTCTGGCCGCGATAACCAAGCCATACGCTCTGCTCGGTCAATCCTTGCGCTTGGAGGGCGACGGATAACTGCCGATAGGCACGGGCGGCCTCTTGATATCCGGCCAGCGTGTCCTCTGGTGTCTTCAGCCCCCCAACCTCGTGTTGCGGATCATGGGCACGCTGCTCATCGCCCAACTGCCCCCCTGGCGAACACAGAACATCCCACCCCACATTGGCAAGGTTGACGCCGTTCCACGCCGTATCCGCGACGGACACGAAGCCATGTTCTATGTCGCCCAGTGTCACGCCGGCGAGGTTCGTTCGCGCATCTAACGTAGTCACCCGAAGGTCAGCAGGTGATAAAGCCGTCCCAGCGAGAGAAATGCCGCTCTCTAAGCGGGCCTCGCTGAGATTGGCTCCCCGCAAGTCTGCACCAAAAAAGCTAACTCCCTGTAACTGTGCATTCCTGAGGTCAACTCCCTGTAACTGCGCTTCGTTGAGTGAACTCCCTCGCAGGTCAGCATAATAAAGGTTGACTTCATCCATCTGCGCTTCAACGAAAATGGCATTTTGTAGCTGCGCTCTGTTGAAGTCGGCCCCCCGCAAGTCCGCATCAAAAAGGTTAGCCCCTTGTAATTGTGCCTTGCTGAAATCAGCCTTCTGCAGTTGTGCTCCGGAAAGGTTGACTCTTGCCATCTGCACCTCAGTCAAGATAGCTTCCTCTAGCTGCGCTTGGTTAAGGTCAGCGTCCTGCATCTGTGCATATCTAAGATCGGCTCTCTGCAATTGCGCTCCGGGTAACACGGCCCCTTGTAGCTGCGCTGCGGAGAGTGAAGCCTTTTGTAGTTGCGCTGCGAAGAGTGAAGCCTCTCGTAGCTGTGCCCCGTCAAGGGCAGCCCCTTGTAGCTGTGCCCCGTCAAGGGCGGCCCCGTTTAGTTGCAAATTGAGCGAACCATGCCGTGATCCTGAAAGTAAAAAGCGTTCGGCCTCATCTTCTGAGACATTCTTGGCATCACGAGCTGCAAGGACTGCCAACCAGAAAACTTCTGCTCCGGTAAGGGATTCTCCCACTCGGATGACGGATTCTCCCACTCGGATGACGGATCCTGCAAAAGGACCAATACGATCACCATGATCACTTTCCGCCTCCCACGCCCGTAACTTCCCTGCGAGTTCGATCTTCCGTGTCTCGCTTGGGATCTCACCCCATCTAGTGCCTCCCAGCTCTGATTGTTTTCGTGAGGCTTGTTGCTGTATCAAAACAGTTTTTGTTGCTTGTCCGTCTTTTCCGTGACCACTAATAGCAGCCCAAACTCTGCGTGTGTGCCGACCTAGATTCTTCCCCGACATCAGGCTAATACCTCTCGGATAGGGATGACAACAGCCCCATTCTGTGTTTAAATGTCATTATGATCGCGAAAGCTCGCAGGCAAACACTCTACGCCGCACCCCGCTTGGCCCCGCGCTCACGTAGCGGCTTTAAGAGTCGCAACAGCGTCCCGAGCCCGCCGCACGTTCCCTCGAACGCCGGCAGCACCTCCCCTAACGGTACCGCCGCGTCCTGCACCTTGAAATGCCCCAGGCCCGTCCCCAGCGTCACCGACGGCGGGCACGCCGCCACTGGGTCCGGCTCGTCGGAGAGCAGGTACACCGCGTCCTTGTGGACGGCGACGGGCGTATAGCCAGCCGCGTCCATCTTGTGCAACGCGCGCGACAGGTTCGCGTTGGCCTGCGCGATAACGAGATGCCGCCAGTCGGGGCGGTACAGCGGGCTGCGCTTGTCGCGCTGCCACACGCTGTTGAAGCTGCTGATCGTTAGCGCATACGTATACTTGAGCGCGCCCAGGGCCAGTCGCCCCGCTGGCGTCGTGTCCGCGTAGAGCGCCGTGCGCGCCCCGCGCAGCCGTTCGTACCACGTCTCCATGGCCCGGCTATGCGTGGTCCAGACGTACGCCTCGGTGATCGCCACGGCCTGGCCGCGCTCCAACGCCCACGCCACCGTCGGCGTGCAGGCCCACCGCTCCTCCGCGCCCGCGATCCGCGCCAGCCAGTACCCCGGCAGCTTCTTGTCGAAGGGCAGCGTGCCGCCCGGATCGCGCCGCCCCTCGATCCCCGACAAGCCCAGCTCCACCACGCCGGCGGCGCTCAACCATTGCGCGTTCTTGTCGTAGCTGTGCAGGTACGCCTTGCCCCGCTCGGCCGGCGAGAGCGTGCGCAGCCAACTCAGTTCCGTCACCGTATCAGCCTGCCCTGCCGGCGCGGGCAGCCGCTCGGGGAACTCCCGCTTGGCATCGGCCCCCCGCTTGCCCACCTCCTGGAGAAGGTCCAGCCCCGTGCGACCCGGCGAGCGGTAGTACGGTGCCCCCACGGCCTGGGCGTAGGCCAATAGCGCCGCCACCAGCGTCGCGCCGTCCGTGTCGAGGCCCCACACCGCGTGCTCGTCGTAGAGCGGGAACACGATGGACACGCTCGATCCCGCCTCGCCCTTCTTGCGCAGGTCCAGCCAGGGGGTCAGCGCCGTCGGGAACGCGTGCAGGTCCGCCAAGCCGTCGCTGACGAAGGGGTGGCGCACCTCCCGGAATTGCCCCGCCACGGCGAGCGTGTCGGGCAGGCCGGCCGTGCGCACCCAGGCATCCGTCAGCCACAGGTGGGTCAGCCCCTGCCGCCGCGCACCGTGATACAGGTCACCGACGTGCCGGATCGCTCCCCTGATGGGGGCGAGGGGTGGGTCAGCCAGGTGCAGACCGTCTACGTCGAGCACGCCGCGCACAGCCATCGCTGGGCGCGTTGTCATTGTCGTCTGTGTCGTCATCGCCACACTTCTTCAAACATTACCCTGGTGTCCCTGTCGCCGCGCGCAGGGAGCGATAGCGCCCGTTCCTGTGCTCCGCGTAGGCCGGCCGCAGCGGCGAGGGCCACGGTGAGGACGCTTATGGGACACCCGCCCGTGCGCTGTCCGCCCGTGCGTCGCCCGCCCGTGCGTCGCCCGCATGCCCCGTGAGCACGCGTCGCAACTGGTCTCCGAGCCGACAGCGGCAGGGCGCGGCCCGGCAGCACGGACAAGCTACGATTGGAGGCGGCGCGGCACGGGCGGAGGACGGAGGGCGTGCGGCGGCCACCCCGGCGAGCGGCGCGGAGGATAACGCCGCCGGCGGGAGGACAACGGGTGCGGCAGCCGATGCGGCCCCGGCTGCAGCGTGATCCCCCACGTCGCTCACCGGGGCGGCCGCCGCACACCGGCCCCCGGCCTGATCGCCGCTGGCCGCGCCCTCTCTCGGCGCGGCGACGTCGTACACGACGCGCACCCCGTCGTGGCCCGCTCGCCCTAGCCCACGCTCCACGCACCCCCGCAGCTTGTGCTCCAGCCACTGCCGGTGGGCCTCATCGGGGACGCCAACGCGCAGCAGGTGGCCGTCCAGGCCCGTGGCCGTCGTCGCCTCCACCCAGCGCGCGTAGTTTTCAGGCGTCAGGTCCCGGCGCAACTCGCTGCATACCGCCTGCCACACCGCCTCTGCTGCCGTGGTCGCCGGCGGATCATCCACGCCATTGACCGCGACCGCGGCCGGCGAGTCTGGCGCGGGGGGCCAGGCCAGGGCCGCCGCGCCAGACCCGCCGGCGGGTCCCTCGACGAGACCCTGGAGCGTGGCCAGCAGGTAGGGCATGCGCACGACCCCTCCGGCCCGGCCCCGCTTCGTGATGGCCACCGCCTGGGAGCGTGTGATCGCCGCCGCCTCGTCAAGCAGCGCCAGCGTCGCCGCCGCGTCGAGACCCGCCGCGCCCTGTATGTTCAGCACCCGCGTCCGACTCGCGCGCGGCGCGTCGTCGCCAAACTCGGCAGACAAGCGGGCCACGTGCTCGCCGACGGGTGACGTCACAGGACCAGCCAGCGTCCGCGTTGCCATGTCTTCAGTCGTTAAGGTCGTCGAATCGGTCGAATCGAGAGAAGGGGTCACGTGCCTGACGCGCGCCTCTCGTTTCGAGATCTCTGTCTGTCTTCGACTGTTTGTTGTTTCGACTGTTTGTTGTGTGTCCAGATCCGCGACAGGGGCCTGTGTCAGCACGCGACAGGGGGTGTCGCGTGCTGACACAGGGGGGGAGGGGGGGCTGACCGTCTCCTGAGCGGGCACTGTTCTCGTATCGCGCAGGGAGGGCGACGCCGGCGTCACCGCGGCCGCGTCCTTGAAGACGATGCCGTAGGTGTTGGCGAGTTGCCCCCGGTGGGGGTCGGCGTTGTGCCGCTTGCGGATGAGGCCGGCCGCGATGAGGCGGTCGAGGGCGCGCACGACGGTGGATTTGGCCAGGCCGGTCCCGTGGTCGAGATGCCGGGCCGGTTTGATGACCGTGCCGTCGGCGTCGCGGACCTCCGTGGTGACGATGCCGTGGCAGATCTGGTCGAGGCTAATCTGGTCGCTGTGGCGCTTGAAGCCGAAGGTACGGCGCGACACGTACATGAGCACCGTGAACGCGGAGGGGCCGAGCGGGGCCATGACCTCGTCGAAATAGGCGTCGGGGATCTGCGTGCCGTTGAGCGTGTCGACGCCCCCGAAGGTCCACGCCTCCACCGGGGCGGTGTCCGTCATCACCAGCGTCGGGGCCGTATCCAGCATGACCATGCTCATCGCGCACCTCCTCGTGCCCCAAAGCGGAGGAACTGCGCGCGCCAGTAACGGTATTCGGCGAGTTCCCGCGGGGTAGCCGTAGCGAAGGCCTCCCGGTGGGCATGGTCTGGTCGGCGGGACGCGCGCTGGGAACGGCCGTTCAGGATGTCGCGCGCGCGCGTGATCGCCCGTTGCAGGGCGTCATCATGGTCCAGGGCGGCAACGACGCGTGCGCGGCTGTTGAGGGTCGTGGTGTGGTCGGCGCGGCCCAGGGCCTGGGCGACAGCCCTATTGGTCAGGTGGTAGTCCTCGGCGAGCAGGTAGGCGCAGAGGTGCCGGGCGTGGGCGACGTGGGTCGCGCGGCTCGGGCTAAGGATCGCGTCGGGAGTCACATCGGCGACGGGGTGGGCGTCGTTATAGGCGCGCACAACAGCCGCGATGATGGGCTGCGTATCGACCAGTCCCGTGGGTATCCACACGGGACGTGCACTATCCTGTTGACAGGCGCGCGGGTCCGCGTTATCCTGTCGAGAGAGCATGGGTGTGCTTTGAAGCATAAACGCCTCCTATGCAGGCCCGCAACCCGGTTCGGAGCTGACTACTCCTTCGGGCGACGGCCTCCGTTTTGGTGGCTCTGGTGGTTGCTTTCGACGGCAGGTACACCAGCGCCGGTCATATTGAAAATAGACAGGGCATGTAAGAGGCTCACCGGTTCCCGCCGGTGGGCCTCTTGCATTGTGGCCGCTACGGCCATAGTTTTGTGCTACATGGCAGACTCCTTTATGATGAGCATTGTAGCCCACGGCCTCCCCTGTCGTAAAGGCGGCACGTAGGGGTAGGCCCCGATCCCCGGTGACAGGCGCTATCCGGCGCGGCTCATGTGCGGTCATGGGAGCACTGTCCAATCGAGGGATTTGCGCTGCTTGGTCGGCGTGCGCGCCGAGTCGGATGCCGGCGGCGCGCTCGTCGGTGGTGTAGGTGTAGGTGGGGCCGACGCCGGCGCGGAGGGTGTGGCCTTTGCCTTCGCCACCACGCGCACCGGCGCGTTGGGCGTCCCCGCTGGTGCAGCTTCCCGCGCTGGGAGGGGCACGGGTACCATCCGCGCGCCCGCGTTCGTCGGTGTCTGTACGGATGCGACGGTTGCGGGCGCGTGCTCTGACTGTGCAGGGGCTTCAAGGCACGCGCGCGGGGCCGGGCGTGTCATCAGACGGCGCATGGCCCGGACGGACCACACCGGCCGCGTGCGCAGGTCCAGCGGCCGCGCCTCGCGGGCGATCGCGACAACGCGCCGCCGCGACGAGGCCGCCAGGTCGTCGGGGAACAGCAGGGGCACGCCCGCCTCGCTCGCCGAGCGGCTATCGCGCTCGGGCCGTCGCCCAAACAGGCCGCCCGGCGCGGCCGAGTCGCCCTCCCCACGAGCCAGCACGGTGCGGTGGCCCAGCGCGTCGCTGGCCCACTTGGCATCGTCGCCACGCGTCCCGCCCAACCAGGCCAGCACGTTGCACGAGTCGATGATGGCCTTGGCCCCCAGTTCCCCGTAGTCGTCCACGAGTTGCGAGAAGGACTGGAAGCTGATGACGCGGGAGATGCGCGGCTGCCGGCAGATGTTGAACCACGTGGGCGCGTGGGGGATCGCGCCCATCGTGCCGAACTCATCTAAAAGCATCCGCACCTCGCGCGCCAGTTCCCCGTTCGGGAGCGTGCGCGCCCGATCCAGCAGCACGGTGAACATCGTGGTGAAGAGCGCGGCGACGAGCGGCCGCAGCGTGTCGTCGCCGGCGGGGATCACGATGTAGAGGGCCACCGGACGCCGGCACACGCGCCCCAGGCGGTCGAGGTCGAGGGTGCCCTGGCCGCCGACGACGGCCTTGATGGCGGGGTCGGCGAGCGCGGAGAGGCGCGGGGCCAGGCCCGAGGGGATGGAGGAGCGCAGGTCGCGGTGCTCGGCGATGAGCCCGAGGAACTGCGCCGCCGGCCCCGTCTCCGCGCCCGATGGCCCGTTCTTGAGCGCCTTCTCGATGGCCTCCACGTTCGGTTGCAGGAGGAGGGCCAGCAACTCGTCCAGCGTGCCGGAGGGCCGGCCGGCCGCGGCGGCGACGGCGTGGACGTGCATCACGCCCGCCGCCATCAGGAGGAGGACGGCCTGCTCGAAGTAGGGCTGCGGCGGGGCGCTGTCGGCCGGCGTGGAGTTGTGCAGCCAGGCGCGCGCCCAGTCCTCGGCCTTGGCCGGCGTGCGCACGAGGGCGAGCGGCGCCCATGTCACGCTATTAGCCGGGTTCTGCATGTCCAGCCGGTAGATATCGTGTGTGCGGGAGAGGGCTGCGGCGGTCTGTGTCCAGCCGTCGCCCTTGTTGTCCGTGGCGACGTAATCCACAGTTGGGTCGGGCTCCAACAACTGCGTCTTGAAGAAGGCGTTGCTCTTGCCCAGGCCGGTTGGCGCGTCGATGGCGACCCCTTCGAGGAGCAGCGCCGCCGGCACCCCGACGGTGATCTTCTTGAGCCCGCGTCGCGCCGTCCCCAGCACCATGTCGCCCGGCCTGGCCCGTCGCCGCCGCAACTCGTCCCACGTCTGCCAGCGCGCCCCGCCGTAGGTGTTGGCGCGCGTGGGGTCGAGGGTGCGCTTCCTACGGCCAATGAGGATAAACACGGCAAACAGCGCCAGGAGCGCGCACGCGCCGCCCAGTTCCAGGGGGATCGCCGCGCGCACAGGTGCCCCACTCGGGCGGTGCAGGGTGGCGTAGCGCCAGGCCGCGCCGTGGCGCATCCAGAACGCCCAGGGCGTGCCGTGGATTGTCGGGGCGAGCCCATGGTAGCCGTGACGTACCCAGGCCTGCACGGTGTGCAGCGCGAGCAGCCCGTTGACCGCTGGCCAGGCCACGGCGTCGTAGGCCGTCTGATACCATAGCGTTACGACCGCGACGACGTGACGATAGAGGGTCGTGGCCTGGGTGACGATCCACCGCGCGCCCGCGAGCGGCCCGAGCCAGAGGGCCAGCGCGACGAGCAGGCCAGCGCTGAGGCCGGACCACCCGCGCAGGAGCCAGAGCGCGCGGGCCAGCAGCCGGCGCACGGCGCGCCACAGGGCGTGTATCATCGCGCGCGGGAGCCGCGCCAGGCGGCGCGCACCGGCCATGCCGCGCGTCCAGGGGCGGGTGATGAGGGGCGGGCTAGCGGGTGTGCTCATGGTGCGTCTCTTTTCATCGCTATAGGTCGAGGGCCGGCGTCAGGTCGCGGTCGCGGGTGGCGACGGGGGCAGGGTCGAGGTCCAGCCGTGCGCCCGCGAGGTCCGCGCCGTTGGACGCGACCGCTGCGTGGCGAGCCGTCGCCTCGTCGGGGTAGGCGTCCCCCAGAGGGCCGTCATCGGGGCCGTCGGCGACGCGCACCGGCTCCCAGCCGTTGGTGTCGCGCTCGATGGGGCCGGCGGCGTAGCGCCCGAGCGCGAAGCCGTCCCCCGCCCACTCGACCTCAAGCCAGGTGGCGCCCGTGGCAGCGAGCGTGTCGATCTGCGCGTCGTACAGGGCGGGGTCGAGGGACGCCGGGGCGGGGACGTTGGTTGTGTGTGCCGCGTCGGTCGCCCACGCCGCATCATAGTCGTCGGCTGGATTGACGATTTCGACGCCGTGCCACGCGGGATGTGCCTCGGCGTACGCGGCGATCAGGACCGGATCGGTCACCTCGTAGAGTTGGTCCTCGCCCATGGCGGGTCCGGTCTGCTCCCACGCGTAGGACGCCGTGGCCTCCTCCCCGATGGGGGTCAGGTCGCCGGGAGTGAGCGCGGCCGGCGCCTGGTCCCTCCACACCTCGTAGGGCGGGTCGATGCCCTGGGCCAGCGCCCCCTCGATCGCGGCAATCTCGGCCGGGTCGGTGATCGGCTGCCAGCGGAGGTCGTCGGGGCCGAAGCCGTCCGGCTCCCGCGTATAGTACGTCACCTCCTGGTCGATGGCGGGGTCTAGGGGTGGTGTCTCGTTCGTGAACGCCTGCCCCTCAGGACCGCTCGTGAGCGTCCAGTCGTAGGGCGCGCTATCTCTCTCGTCGCGGGCCGCGTTCGTCATCGTGTGCTCCGTGTACCGTTCGTCATCGTGTGCTCCGTGTGCGTCGCGTGCGAGGCGGCGTCCCCGCGCGGCAGGTGTCAAGCAGTTCGGCTGCGGTCAGGCCCTCCCGCGCGCCCCAGGCGAGCAGGCGTTGCAGCGGCTCCCAGGTCAGCGGGCACAGGAGGCTCCCTAACGGGGCCTGTGACGCCGCCGACCGGGGCGAGGGCGCGACCAGGGCTTGTCCCTCATGCACGGTCAGGACGAGCCCCTGGCCGTCTATGGTATACGCGAGCGCGTCCCTGCTCCCCCCGACCTGGCGCACGCGTCGTGGTGTCATCGTTGGTCCCATCGTGCTGTTCCTCCGTGTGCCTGCTGACAGGCGGCGGTCCCGTCGCCGTTGCGCGCCCGGATCTCGGCCGCGCGCACGTCCCCGCGCGTTTCCAGAAAGCCGTCGGGGCACCAGTGTCGTCGGCGCAACTCGACACCTGTGATCGTCGCTTTGCCGGGCCAGTGGGTGCGCGCGGCCGCACCACCAATCAGGACGTGAGCGTGCGGCGTGTCCGTGTTGGTGTGGATGGCCGCGACCCAGGTGAGCCGTTGGCGCAACGCGTGGCCCAGGTCCATCAGGAGCGCGCGCGTCCAGGCGTGCAGGTCGATCAGACGGACCAGGCCCCAGCGCGGCGAGGGGGACAGGATGACCCGATGGAACGTCACCCGCGGGCCAAGCGCGGCGGTCAGGATGGCACGCGCCGTCGCGCGGTCGGCGATCTCACCGTCAGGCCCGAACAGAGCCCGCGTCTCGTGCGCCTCGCCGGGGCGGAAGCTACCTTTAAGGTGATCCACCTGATCCTCGATCTTTTGTGCCGCCCACGGCCCATCGGGCTCGTAGCGCCACGCAACGTGCGTCTGCGCCATCAGGCCACCTGCCCCTCGGACACGCGCAGGTCCAGGCGCGCGATCTCGCCGCGCACGACGGCGCGCTCGGCCCCCAGGACCGCGACGCCCTCGATGCGCTGCGCCTCCTCGAAGCCGTAGTCCTGGCCGAAGTACGCGAAGATTTCCAGGTGTGCCAGCGCGGCCTCCTTGTGACTTGCCTTCACGGCGTCGTGGGCCGCCGTCAGCGCGGCGCGCAGGGCCACGATCTCGGCGTGCAGCGGCTGCGTCGCGGCCTTCAACTCGTCCGCGATGCGCTGCCCCAGCGCGTCCACGATGGCCGCCGCCGCCAACTCGCCCATGCTCTGCGCCGAGGCGGCCATCACGCCGGCCCGGATCAGCTCATCGGCCGCCGCCGACATCGACTCGGCCTTGGTGCGCTCGGCGTACTCCTTGAGCGCCTGCCTCGTCTCCGGCTGCACGTACACCTTGATGGATTGTTTTGCCTCTGGCTGTGCGTTGGTCGGCATGTCGTCTTTTTCCTTTCTCGCGCTACCACGCGACGCTACGCCGCCTCGTCGCGGCGCAACAAGCCCGCGCCGGTGGTGATCACCGTGGCCGCCGCGCCCGTCACCCAGCCCGCGTCGCCCGCGCCCAGCAGGAGCAGCAGGCCGCCCGTGACCGTGCCCCAGGCGACCCCGAATGACACCGCGCCGCGCCAGGGGGCCGCGCCATGTGGCTGGTGGGCGGGCAGCGCGGCGAGCATCCGGCGGGCCTCCTCCCCGCGCGCGGTGATCCGATAGTGTTCGCGGGGCGTCTCCGCATTGACGGCGGGATCGGGCCGCGTCCCCGTCCGCACGATCAGGGCGTCGGCGCACAGGGCAGCGAGCGTCGCGTAGACCCAGGCCGTGCCCGTCGAGGCCGTGCCCCACGCCCGGTGGCCCTGCCCCGCGTCCCGGCCTGTGCCCGCGAGCGCGTAGCGGAGGACATAGGTGTGCCGCTCCTCCCCATCGGCGAGGGCGCACAGCACGGCGTACTGGCGCTCCTGGGTGGCGGTGCGCGGGGGCAGGGGTACCAGCCCCGGCGTGCGCAGGGCCTCCGCCCCCAGGGCGGTGATGCGGTAGTAGTCGCGCGGCTTGTCGTCCAGCGCGGGGTCGGGTCGTGGGGCGGTCTCCACGATCAGGCCGTCCGTGAGCAAGGAGCGGATGCTGCGGTAGAGCGTGGTCGGGCCGATAGGCGCGCCCCCCGGCAGCGCCCCGACCGCGCCCAGGAGGGCGTACCCGTGGCGCTCCTGGCCGTCCGCGAGCACGCGCAGCACGTCGTACTGGCGGCCGGGGGGGTGCGGAGAGGACGGAGGCGACGGGGCCAGCGGTATCCCCGACTGGTCGAGCAGGGCGCGGCCACGCGGGGTGAGGCGGTAGTAGCGCCGGCGCCCATCCTCCCACGCGGGATCGGGCCGCCGGTCCGTCTGGACGATCAGGCCGTCCTCCAACAGGTGCTTGATGGCGCGGTAGAGCGTGCCGGGGCCGAGGATGACCGTGCCGCCTGTGTGCTCCTCGACGGCGCACATGATGGCGTAGCCGTGACGCTCCTCTCCGTCGGCGAGCGCCCGCAAGATGTCGTGGTCGCGATCCGTCATGGCCATGTCTTTCGTTCTCCCTTCCAGAGCTACTAGGTTGTCTGCATAGGACGCTTGAACACGTAGAGGAACTTCCCCGTCGTCCCGAGTACTGATTGCGTGATAGGTGGTCCGACCAACTCCCAGCCATCCCTCCCCAACTCATTCAAACGAGCGACGGTGCAGTCCACTTGTTGTGCGTATTGCCACTGCTGCGGCGCCTGTATGACCATCGAGATGCGCGGCGGTGGCGTGTTGTTCTGGTTCTGGTTAACGTTGGTGGCCATTGGTCTTCCCCTTCTCTTTCTCCGACATGACGGGTTCCAGGCGCCGGGCGAGGGTGCGGAAGAGGCGGCCCCGCCACGTCAAGCCCCGGCGCGCGCTCTCCCGCTTGGCATAGGACAGCAAGAGCCGCCCCAGCAGTCGCCCTTGCGGCGCGAGTGCCCCCGAGAGGGCCAGGATCACGACGGCCCCGACGAATAACAGGGCGTCACGGGCGAGGCCCAGGAGGGGGTGCCCGACGGCATGGACGGCCAGGACGGTCCCCGCGAGCACGAGGACTGCGGCCAGCCGTAGCACGAGCCCGAGGGCTGGCGACATCTCAACGGTACGCAACTCGTCCGTCGAGCGGCGTACCGTGCGAGGCACGGCCAAGACGAACAGGCCCCGTCCCGTCGCCCGCGCCGCCCGCTTGATCTCGCCTGTGATGCTCATTCGATCACCCCCCACTCGGCGTTGATCGGCGCGGCAATGGACGCGGTGGGCGAGATCTCGGTGACGTTGGCGTTGGGCATCTGGACGATCGATGGGTCGCCGGGCATCGCGGGGACGGCCGTATCTGTGCCTCCCGTACCCTTGAGTGTGCCCCCGAGCGCACCGACGGCGCCGCCAAAGGCGGCGCTGGCGGCCATGTTGACGGCGTTGGACACGAGGGGAGCGTGGCCGATGCCCAGGGCGCGCGAGGCCCCGCCGCCGAGCAGCGCGTCGCCCAGGCGCGGCGCCCCGTAGAGCACGAGCGCGCCGGCCAACGCCGCGGCCAGCGAGTGCAGGCCGCCGGTGTGGGCGAACACCGCGAGCATCGCCCGCACGGCCACGAGCGCGATAGCATAGGACACGCCCCACAACGTCAGACTGAACCACAACCGCGCCCAGGCCACGGCCACCCCGCGCGTGAGCGGCGTCACCATGCAGATCGCGCACACGGGCGTCGCCAGGTAGACCGCCGCGCCGTACATGGTCCCGATGGTCCGCGTGATGGCAATGAGCACCAGCAGCACGAAGAAGAGGACGACGAAGCCGAAGACGACCCCCAGGAACGCGGGGTTGACGGCGATGACCGAGAGCAAGTCGCCGCTGATGAGGCGCGTCACGAGCAGGCCGATGGTGGCCCCGCCCTGGGTGTTGGGGTCGGCCAGGATTTGCCCAGAGGCGTCGTTGACGGCCACGATGTAGAGGTGCATCAACCACGGGAGCGCGGTGGTGAGGGCCAGGCCCAGCCCGCCCTCGACCATCTGCGTGGCCGCCTCTCCGCCCGGCCCCAACCCCAGCCGGCGCGCGTACCACGTCGTCGCCCCGGCCACGAACAGCACGAGGAACAGGTCGCGCGCGAGCTGCTGCATCGTCGTGAAGACGGGTTGCAACTCACCGATGCGCGTGTAGTCCTGCTGCGTGGTGAGGTCGATGGCGACTTGCCGGCCGATGGCGTCGGCCCCGGCGGTGGCCCCGTGGGCGAGCCAGGAGCCAAGGGCGCCGATGGGGTCGAGGCACAGCGGGGAGACGAAGGGGAGGGGGACAGACAGCCCGCCGCAGGCGGGTGGGGGCGGGTCCACGGTGAACGACGCGGACGCGGCGAGCGTCGGGCCGGTCCCCCAGGCGTAGAGGCGGTGCGTGCCGACGCCCGGCGTGGGGTCGGTGCCCAGGATGATATTGGCGCTGGTGTCCCCGTTGTCGTCGGCGACGCTCCCGTGGCTGAACATCCGGGTCCCCCCGACGCGATCCCAGGAGAAGTTAATGGTTTGGTTGGGCGCGAAGCCGGACGCGTCCACCGTGACCACCGTGCCGGTCACGGGCGCACTGTGCGTGGGCGTCAGCGTGACCGTGGGATGATACGTCTGGGCGATGGTGAAGAACGCGGAGGCCGAGGTGCGGGCGGGGCCGACGGCGCGCACCTCGTGCGGCCCCAACGCGGCGCCATCGCCCGTGGCGGGAACCATGGTGTCGATATGCGCGTAGGCGTCGCCGCTCGTGCCGCGCGCCAGGTAGGCCCCGTCCCAGTACAGCGTCACCGCGCCATCGGGGAAATCGGCTCCCACGACGGCCAGGGCCGTCGCGGGCATGCCCTGACTCGCCGAGAGTTGGAGCGCGGGGTGGTGCGTCACGGTCGGCGCGGGGGCGGGCGTGTAGGTCGGGTAGGGCGTCACGGTCGGCGCGGGCGTGGGCGCGCTGGCCGCGCGGGCATCCGCCGCCGTCGTGCTCAGGCTCAGGGCAAGCAGCACGACGGCAGCCAGGGCCACGACGGGGCGGGTTAGTCCGCGCATGGGACCTCCTCCTGGCGTGACACAGGCCCGCGTGGGGCGGGGCGTGGGGTGTCCGCGGCGCACAGACCGCGCAGCAAGGCCGTGGCGTCTATGGCCGCGATGAGAGCCACGAGGCGGCGCTTCTCGGCGAGGACCGCCTGCCGGCCGCGCTCCGGCAGGCGATAGAACCGGTGGCGCGTGTCGTCGCGCTCCGCGGCGGGGCGCGCATCGACCTCCGTAATCAGGCCGTCGGTGCGCAGGCGGTCGAGCACGCGATAGAGCGTGCCCGGCGCGAGGGCCACGTCCCGGACGCCGCGCGCGACGACCTGGTGCATGAGGGCGTCGCCATGACGCGGCCCGTCGCCCAGGGCGACCAAGACGTGGAGCGCCACAGGGGTCAGCGGCGGCGCCGTCGGCGGACCGTCCGCCCCTGTCTCGTTTAACGCGCGGCGGTCCATGCCGTCCCTCCTGTCTCTGTTCCAACGGTCTCCCGTGTCGCGGTTGCTGTGTCGGCGGTGGCGGCGAGCGTGTCGTCGCGCGCGCGTGCCAGGCGGGCCGCGTCGACCTCCTCGGGCGTGGCGCCCTCGGCGAGCAGGCACACCGCCTGGTACACCTCCTCGCTGGTCGGGTTGTCGGGGTCATGGGCCACGGCCCGGACCATGCGCGCCCGGTACTCCTTGTCGTCGGGGTCGGAGGCGAATAGCCACGCCTCCTCGGGTGACGACGGCACGTTGACCACGCCGCGCGCCGGCCGGCTGGCCGTCTTGGTCATGCGGATCATAAACATCTGCGCGTATTCCAGGCGTTTCTTGTCGGGGGCCTCCTTGCCGGCGAGGTTACCAATCTGCCCGGCCTCCCCGTCGGTCAGGTGGAGTTTGCCCGCGACCCACAAACGCGGGTCCATGCCGCTCTCGTCGTTGGTGTCGTGCATGTTGAAGATGAAGTGGAGCGAAGTCTGGTCGAAATAGGCGGCGGCCGCCTTGTTGGCGGTCAGGTCGGAGAGCTTCTGGCTGACGAACAGGGGGACCATGCCCGAGTGCCGCCCGGTGCGTCCGATGCCCGCGACCCAATCCTGGCCGGCCTCGTGGCGCAGGATGTTCCAGCCCTCGTCAATCGCCAACAAGTGTTGCACGGTGCCCCGCCCGGAACGCCGGCCCCACTCCTGGGCCAGGCGGTCGCGCCGGTCGGCGATGTCGGTCATGGCGAACATCACGAAGGCATAGATGGGCGTGTCGGGCCGTAGATCCTTGGGGTCGATGTGGAAGGCGAGCAACCGCGTGTCGAAGCCGAACGACGTGGGCCGGTCCGCGAGCGCGGCGTGCTCGCCGTCGCGGACGTAGGGCACGAGTTCGGCGGCGAGCCCCCGGTACAGGCGGCGATCCTCGTGGTCGTCCTGCACGGTGGCCTGCGTCTCCAGCCAGGCCGCCAGGTCGCGCTCCAGGGGCGGGTCGGCCGGCGTGCGGCGCGTGCCGTCGGGGTGGCGCGTGGCCGCGGACACATCGCGGTGGCCGGCGTAGACGGCGCGCACGCCGGCGCCGATGATCCCGCGCACCAGCCCGGTGATGGCCTTGCCGCTCTCGGCCAGCAAGACCTCGTGTGCCCGCACCACGAAGCGCACACGCGCGGCGCGCTCCTCCTCGGTGGCGCGGGGGCCGTCCCAGATGTTGATGGCGGCGGTGCCGACGCCGCCCAGGCGGATCGTCCGGCCGCCGGCGATGGCGCACAGCGTCGCGTAGCCGCCCACAGTATCGACGGCGGTGGCCCAGGCGTCCCATAGTAGGAACCACAGCATAATCTTCTGCGCGAAGAAACTCTTGCCCTGGCCCGAGCCGCCGAACACGTCGATCAGGCGGTTCTTCATGCCGCGGTCGGCGATGTCAAGGCGGACGAGCGCGCCGTCGTCGGCGGCACGGCCGATCAGGACGCCGGCGGCGGTGCCCGGTGAGCGCACGATGGCGGGCCAGGCGTTGCCCACGGTCTCGGAATACATCTTGTAGGTCGTGTAACGCGGGGCGTCGGCGCGGCCGAGCGGCCGCGTCGCGCGCAGGAGCGGCCCCTGGGCGCCACGGGCGCGCGCGGCGCGCGCATCGAGCGCGCCCGCGCCCGTGCCAGTGAGCAGGCCCCACAGGGCATCGGCACGCACGGCCAAGCTGTCCTTATCGGGGGCGAACACGGTGACATAGATGCCGGCGCGCACCACGGCCAGCCCGCCCGCGCGCATCCGCTTGACCTGGGTGCGCGCCTCGGAGCGCGCGTCGCCGGTGTCCACGTCGGCCTCACGGCCCTGCGCGCCCGCGCCCATCACCAGGTCACCCAGGGAGCGCCCGCGCTTCTTGGCGGTGGTACGTTCCCTGTCCTGGTCGAGGCTCACGACCTGGAAGGACACGCGTATGGGGGCGGGGAAGGCGAGCAGCGGGGCGGGCCAGCCGGGCTGGGTGAGGATCGAGGGCACGCGGATGTAGAAGGTCGTGGCCCAGGAGCGCGCGCCCTGGCCGGGTGTGTACACCCCGTCGAGGTATTCCCGGGCGGCGGGGTCGGCGAGCGGGTCGGGGAACTCCTCCACCAGGGCGCGCACGGCCTCCCCAGCGAGGCGGCGGGCGGCGACGCCGAGGCGGTGCAGGGTGCGCTCCACCTCACCCACCACGCGGGCCAGGGTGGTCCCCTGCGGCGCGCGGGCGGGGCCGGAGATCGCCAGCAGGAAACGGTGCGTCGGCACGTACTCGCCGGCCAGGTACTCCTCCCACCAGGCGCGCAGGCGGCCGGTGAGGTCGCGCAGCGTGGCCGTGGGCGGGCGCGCGTCGGCGAAGGCGCGGGCGACGGCGGCCTCGGCGGAGGTCGGCGTGGAGAGCACGTTGACCTGCAACGCGTAGCCCACAGGGGGCGTGAACGCGTCGGCCGCGCCGTTGGTGAACGTGTCGAGCACGTCGCCGGGCAAGCTGAACAATTGGAGGCCGTCCAATTCGAGCCAGACGCACGCGCCCTTCCCCTTCTCTATGCGCGTGCCGTCGTCCGCGATCGTGACACGCTCCGGGCGCGCGCGCGGCTCCCTCTGTGCCGGCTGTGGGGCACGCGCGGGCGGGGCCGGACAGGCACCACGCTCCGCGTGCGTCCACTGGGCGCGGGACGTGCGCGGCAGCTTAGTTGGTGCCATAGACGACCTCCCCCACGGTCCCGACGACCGCCCAGCGGGCGGCGCGGCGGCCGGCGCGGGTGCGGCCGTCCATGTCCACCTTGCGGACCAGCCCGGCCTCGACCAGTTCGCGCCGGCGGGGACGGGCAGCTGAGGGGTTCATCGCCGCGCCCTCGGCGATCTGCTCGTCCGTCACGCAGGGATGGGCCGTGAGCCAGGCCAGGAGCCGGACGCGCTGCGTCTGGGCCACCGGCGTCGTCATGACCACCGGCGCGACGTAGGGCGTCGATAGGGGGAGCGCACGGATCGTTGTGATGTCGGGCGCGCTTTCCGCGCCGATGGCGGCGGCCGCCTCATCAGCGACGAGGACAGGGCCGTAGACCAGGACCGGGGTGCGGCGGGCCGGGCGCAGGCGGCGGGCGATCCGCACCGTGCGGTAGGCTAGGCGGCGCGGGGTCGCCCGCAGGGTGCGCCACAGGTAGCCGGTGAACTGGCGCGCGTAGGGCTCGACGGTGCCGCTGCCGGCGAAGGTCACAACCAGGAGGGTCAGCAACGCGGGGAGGCCCACGATGAGCAGCAGGTGGAGCTGGCCGAGCCCCGACTGACCATAGGGGAGGCGGCTCGTCACGTTGATGAGTCCATAGGTGAGCACGACGATCCCGGCGACGTAGACCGCCTGGCGGATCGTGAAGATGCCGGCGACGATCTTCACCGGGTCGTTGATGTAGAGAGCGCTGTGGCTATGGCGCGCCATCGGCTCCCCCTCTCTCCGGCAGCCCCTGCACGGCCTTGGCGAGGGCCGCGCCGTAGAGGACAAGGAGCGCGCCGGCGAACATGAGGCCGATGTCATGACTGACGACGGTGAGCAACAG
>JAABUL010001189.1_pt1 | contig 50966 bp, 47 predicted proteins | sample 5559151 | NCBI WGS metagenome assembly JAABUL01 (sample SAMN10711876, study PRJNA513368) | rock metagenome | isolation source: Antarctica rocks | place: Antarctica: Victoria Land, Pudding Butte sud
GCGGAGGGGATCCTTCTGATGACCAGCCATGGCAGACTCCGGGGGAGGCGAGACGGTGAATCCATCCCTCAGCCTACCGCCTTCGCGACCCACCGGCAACTCTCAAGACAACTGACCCACTAGTGGTATGTCCAGAAAGGTTTGTAGGTTCAGCTAGGCGCTGTCTCGAAGCTCGCCAAGATGTGCAGCTCAGGTTCGACGGTCACCGCTCGCTGCCCATGCGCGTGCCACCTCGCGCAGTTTCTCTACGAAATCACGCTTCCGATTTTGGTACTCGAGCAGACTGTGCGGCGACTTCGCCGCCGCCACGTACGTAACGTTGGCGTACTGTCTCGCTTCGTCTGGGTGGGCTCGTCAACAGCAATGCCGGAACGGATTGTCCGGAGCCGCTGGGCCTCCTTCTCATAGAGGACAGGCCAATCAGAGTGGTAGGGGACTACTCGGACCTGAGATTCCTCAACCGTTGACACACAGTCCTGCCTTCTGGGGTGCGCGACTCTGGTATCCCATTCTCTCTTGTACACCCTGCTTGGTCCTTGCGTGTCTTGCGAGCCTTCGCTTCCCGGACTTCATCTATCACTCAGAGCTTTGTGGACATACCAGTAGGGCGGTGGAGTGCCGGCGGAAGCTGCACGAGTGCAGGACTGGCGAGACTCAATGCCATGGCCGATTCGGTCTTCGCTCACGTCGCGGCCCGCCAACCGGGCGTCGCTCCGCTTCCGGGCCTGGTCTATGGGAAGACGCTCGAGGAGCCTACGTCATGTGCTCTTCCCACCGCCCTATGTACAGACGCTATCCGATGCATAGTGCACCAGTTGGTGGGTGGAGAGGCTGTTGGTCGAGATCACCACCGAAATTGCGCCACGGCGGAACGAAAGCCATCGCTGGCCATCGGCATAGCGGCCGGTCCATACCCGACACCTGCCCGCCGTCGAGGGCGGCCCGGTCTGGTACTGAGGAGGGAGTCCTGGTGCCAGCTTTCGCTCTTGCACCAGGACATACGGACCGGTCACATAGATGTCGATCTGTCCGTGCCAGCTGGTGAAGACCTGGACCCAGTGGGTGGGATGGCTATAGAGCACGTCAAGGCCCAAAACGTTCTGCAGTATGAGAGTGCTGTGCGGGAAGACCGTTCGGAGACCCACATTCCCGTTGACCTGTCCATGAAAACTTGTCGCCAATCTGGCAAAGTCGATGGGACCTATAGTGTCCGGCGCCTGGTTCGGGACCCAACCGGAAGGAGTCACGTCCTCCCCACCTTGAAGCGTTCCGCCAGCGCCATAGGCAAGGGCCTGCGCGTGGACTTCAACCACAGGAGTTGGAGGCCGGTACTGCAGCTGGGCGGTGGATGGTCCCCTGCCGTAGCTGATCGAGGTGACCCGGTACTGGACGTGAATGGGAGCGTGAAGGACGTTATACACGTGGTGCAGCCCGTACTCCTGGTACCGCAGGATGAACGGGCGGTCGTGGTCGACCCATACCCTGGCCCAGCCAACCGCCTGCCGGTAATGATGGCATGGACCGGTGGGAGGGATCGTGACCGTCGCTTGATGCGGGCCACCAGATGTCAGGGAGTAGCAGCCACGTGACTCGAATGAGGTCACCCGGAGGGGAGCGAATTGGACCACGTCCACGGCGTGGCCCAGCAGGCTCGTGCGATTCACGATGCGAGCGTACGGATGGATGCCGGGCTGCGATCGAAATGCCCGGAGTTGCGCCAGGTAGCCACTGATCGACCGTGCCGGATCGGGCTGCTGCAGGTTGACGTAGGTGGCCCCACTTTGCAGATACGCGAGGAGCGTGCGAGGCGATATCGACCACATCGGCCGCCGCTGCCATACACTGCCGTGTAGGACGCGTGCTTTTCCCGTCCTGGAGTCGTAGGTGGTCAGCGTGGCGCCGTTGACCACGACCGTTATCGTACCCCGCTCCAGGACCGGATCGAGCACCTGGAGATCGACCCTGAAGTGGGTGGCATCTCGCACCGACCAGTGCGCGACGACCCGGTGCTGTCCTTCGTACTTTGCCACGTCGGGCGGAAGCAAGGACCACGGGATCTGCCGGAACGTGATCACAGAGCTGCCGGTGTAGGGATAGAGGCTACTGGAGCCCTGGGCAACCCGTTGCAGAATGCCATACGCGTCGGCGCGCGGAGTGCCACGCCGGCTGGTGGCGACGGCGATGCTCAGCACCACGACCAGCGCCGCCAGCAGGCCGGTCGCAGTCCGCCACTGCACAGGGGTGAGGCGCCAGGTGCGACGAGGGGCCGTGGCGGGAAGACGGGTCATCACGCCATCCCGTACCCGTTGTGGCGCCTTCTCTCGACCCAGCGACCTGAGCAGGGCTCGATTCGATGCAATCAATTCGGCTTCCTTCCGGCACTCGGCGCATTCGCGCAGGTGATCGTTCAGTGTTATTTGCTCTGCCTCCCCCAGGTTGTCTGGAAAAAGCAGCATGGTTTGATAGCGCTGGTGGCGACTCATGGCTCGTCCTGGTACACGGCGCGAAAGCGCTGGTGTGCCCGCAAGAGGCGCATCCGCATGGTACCGGCGCGAATACCGAGCGTCTGTGCAATCTCCCGCGGCTTCAATCCATCGGTGTGAGCCAGGTACAGGATCTCGCGATCGGATGGCGAGAGCTGAGCCAGCGCCCGGCGCACCGCGCCTTCGAGCTCACGGTCCGGCAGCGTATCCACCAGGTCTGTATGCTCGTCCAACGGGTTGACCCATATTTTTCGCCGCTGCCGGAAGTGATCCATCGCCCGATTGCGCGCTACGGTGTAGAGCCATTGCGCGGTCACCGGCTTGCCGCTGAGCAGATGCTGATAGGCGCGAAGAAACGTATCCTGGACGCAGTCGTATGAAAGCTCGCGATCGCCCAGCAACACCACCAGAAAGTTGTAGAGCGGTTCTTCATAGCTGTCCATGAGCTTCACCAACTGCTCCCGAATTGCACCGTCATCCACCGACGCCGGCTTCATCTCCGTGTCGCACTCGTAGTCCTTCACGGTTTCGCGCAATGCGTCATGCATCCTTTCCTGACTCGTCCAAGACGTAGATAGAACGCAAATTGCGCTAAAACGTCACACGGAGGAAGACTATGGGAATGACCGGGCGGGCCGACGCTGCCGAGGAACGAGATCTCCAGCTGATCAACGGATGTGCGGTCAGATTTGCCGGCATGATACGCCGCCCTGTGCGCTCTACCTGCCTGGAGACGCGGGGTGCTTTTCAGGACAATAGCATACGAGGTTCAGCGACCGATTCCCCTCTCTTCCCCCCGCGGCCCCCTGGCCCCTCGCGGGTTCATGAGCGGATAGTCTGGCGGGGGTGTGCCCGCACCGGTTCGCCGCACGGCCACGATCCACCGTCCATTGACACCGTAGAATCGGTCTTCAGACCAATACGGTTGACTGAAGTAGCTCTGAGGCCGACGTACGCCACAGCGCCCGTATCCTGGCGGTCCTCGCCGGATGGAACCGTGGTGTCGGCCTGCGGGCCGATCCCGCCGACAAGCGGACGGGCTACCACCGCTATCGCCCGATGACGACGTACCGGTAGCTCGGCCGCCTAAGTTTGGCCCAAAAAAGCGGGGGCCGTCCTGGCCGCCTGTCCCGCCCAACGGCGCGGGGGGGCTGGCCCGCAGGCCAGCACTGTCGGCTCTATGAGTGTGAAATCAGCCTCCTACTATGATGCCGGTGCATGGCGGATGCCCGCGTGTGTCCCGCTTGGCGGGGAATCCGCGATGCTCTTCAGTCAACCGTATTGGTCTTCAGACCGTCCACCGTAGACTCGGTCCTGGGCCGTCCCACCATGCTGCTCCTCGACTGCACGGGCGGGGTGGAGCGGTCGCGCCATCCATGAGTGTGCTTCCCTGCGTTGCTCCGTGATAGGAGACCGGACCCGAGTGCATGCGACCACGGAGCTGAGCGGGGGAGAAGTGCGTCAGGCGGACCCTGGCCCTGAGTGCCCGTTCGGGGGGCTCCGTCCGACCAGATGCCGCGGGACGGGCCGGCGCCGGACGCAGATCCCCGAATGGGGCGCTGGTGCGCGGCGTCTCCACCAGACGATCTGAAGATCGATTCTACGCATCGGGGCGGGACGCATTGTGGCGGGAACTGTGCGGCGTGAAACTGTCCGCTCATGAACCACCGGAGGGCGAGGAGCCGGGGCAGAGGGGGAGGCTTCCCGCCTACTGCCCCATAATGGCGTAGATAGGGCGGAAAGGCAGGTGGGATGTGGCGCGAATGTCGGGGAGCGACGTTCTTCCGATCGCGATTGTTGGAGCCGGACTGGCGGGACTGGTGTGTGCACGGCAGCTGATCCGGGCCGGACGCCGGGTGGTGGTCTTCGAGCGGGAGGAGAGCGCCGGCGGGCGGGTCAGGACTGCGGTCTCTGGCGAGGGATATCGGCTCGATCGCGGGTTTCAGGTGATCTTTGCCGCCTACCCGGCCCTGTTGAGGCAGGTCTCTCTGGCCTCTCTGTCGCCGCGATACTTCTCGTCAAGCACTCTGGTGGTGCGGGATGGGCAGATGCTCACCGCAGGGCATCCGCTCTACGACCCGCGCTCCCTGCCCTCGACGCTGCGCAGCGGGCTGATCCGCCCCAGAGATATCTTTGCCGTCAGTGCTCTCCTGTGGCAGGCTCGCTCCTTTGGGGATGCGCCGCTGCCGGATAGCGATCTGTCGACCCGCGAGGTTCTGAATAAAGCGGGCGCATCGGACGCCCTTATACAAGGAATACTCGTCCCGTTCTATGGAGGCGTCTCGTTCGACCGATCGCTGTCCTCCGACGCATCGTTCTTCGGGTTGGTCCTGCGTTCTCTGGCTGTGGGACGATCGTTCCTTCCGGCCCTTGGCATGCAGCAGCTTCCCGAAGCGCTGGCGCGGGATCTTCCGGCCGATGCCCTTCTGCTGGGGACGCCGGTGGAGCGTCTGCTGCTGGATGGCGGACGGGTGCGTGGCGTGGTGACTGCCGGTGGCCCAATAGAAGCACGGGCGGTGGTGGTTGCCACCGAGGCGCCGATGGCAGCACAACTGACAGGCGCCGAGACGCCGCCTGGGCGCCGCGGCGGGACCACCGTCTACTTCGCGGGCGATCGTCCGCTCTATGCCGGGCGGAAGACCGCGGTCCATGTGGGGGAGAGCCTGGTGAACGAGGTGGTGCAGCTGACGAACGTGGCGCCGGAGTACGCGCCGCCCGGCCGTCACCTGTTCTGCGCCAACGTTCTCTCTGAGATGGATGGAAGTGATGAGGAGATCGCCCGCCGCGTGGAGGACGACCTGCGAGAGTGGTTCCCGGGCGCGGGCAGCGCTCGGTTTGAGCCGGTAGGCGTGGTTCGCGTGCCATACGCGCAGTTCGACCAGCCCGCAGGAATCTATGGCCGGCTGCCGGCTGCCGAGACCAGTACGCCTGGCCTCTACCTGGCCGGGGAATACCTCCACTCCAGCAGCATCCAGGGCGCTATGCGAGGCGGGGAGATGGCGGCCACGGCAGTACTGCGGTCCGCCTGATGGTGCGCAGCTCTCCCGCCGGAATCGTCTGGCCTCGCCCTCAGGGGATCGCGATATTCAACAGACCGTCAATACTTGCCTGATGCTCCATGTCTCGCACCCAGGCGATGACTTCGGCGCTTTTGCGATCACCGATGACTGGAGTGGTCAGACCCAGGAATTTAGTGTCGAGCGCGTCATCGTCCAGAGGATTGGACAGGCTTCCACGCGCGTGCATCACATGATGCTCCACGACGCGGCCATCGGACAGGCGAGCTTCGATCACGCACTCGTCTTCACGCATACTATCGTCCAGGGTGAGTTCAACCCGGTCTCGCAGGGCGATAACCAGGGGATCGCGAACTCTCGCATCACTGAATTGCGCTTGACCTACCTGACCGTCGATCAGGCCCACGGCTGCACAATGAAACACGCTGAACTTTCCTTCCAGCCCCGTCTGTGGACGCCGTTTGCCGGTTAGCTCTTGAACCAGGGGATGAACTCGCGCACTGACGCTCGCCACCTGCTCGTGGGTCACTCCTTGTTGGCGCAACTCGAGGACGCCGTCGATGGTTGGATGGATGACTATACCGCACGGATATGGCTTGTACGAGTTCTGCAGGAGTTCCCACCTGGCGCCGAGATCGCCTACCACCTCTTCGGCGTCAAATTTCGTTGAGAGCACATGCCCAAATGCCCGTCGCCCTTCGATACCCTGTTCAGCACTGGTGAAGCCCCAGCCGGAGAGGAGCGCTGAGCGAAGCCCATCCATCGCGGCCTTTCCCGGATGAAACGGTTTGGCCATGGTTCCGAACATCTCTCGTAATCCGGCAGCCTGAGTGGCGGCCAGGCCGATGGCCCGCGTCGCCGTCTGCTGATTCTGGCCTAGCAGCTTAGAGGCTGCTATGGCCGCGCCGAATACGCCGGTCGTGCCGGTGATATGCCAGCCGACATCGTAGTGTTCCGGATACACCGCGTTGCCGATGCGCATCTCCATCTCAGCTCCGAGAACGAAGGCGGTAAGACAGTCCTTCGGGGCGCCCCCTTTCCATTCCGCCAGGGCAAATACCACCGGAGCCACCGGAGCACTGGGGTGAATGACGGTCCGCAGGTGCGTGTCGTCAAAGTCGAAGATGTGCGATGACATGCCGTTGATGAGCGCCCCGTGGAGCGCGTCGACACGCTCCCGGCGCCCAAACACAGTGACCTGCTCCGCACACCCTATCTCCCTGGCGAGGCGAAGCACGATGTCGACCGGCTCTTCATTGGCAGCTCCAATAGCAACCCCCAGCCAATTGAGGATGCTGCGTTTGGCTTCCCGGACAACCGCCGCGGGAAGCGAGGCATAATCGCACTCGGTGACGAAGGCCGCCACTTGCGCGGTGGGGCCGGCGACGTGTTCCTGGTTCATCTATCTCCTTTTACTGGGCCTATGAGAAGGCCGGCCTTGACCTGGGTTCCCCGGCACGGTGCCGGCGGCGCCCTCACGCGGGACGTGTGCGGCTGGGCTCAGGGCTCATTGCGTGCAAGGACATGGTGCAGTTCCTCGACATGGTGTAGCGCTTCGATGTTCCAGATCATGGCCGCCGCCTGCCGCGCCTGTTCCCGACGTATGGCAAGATCGGCGCATTCAAAGAACTTGGCTTCCAATTGCTTTTTGCTCATCGGCCTGGCCGGGTGGCCCGTCGCCGCTAGCTCGGTCTTTTCATACACGCTCCCGTCTCGCAGCCGGATCGTGACTTTCGTTTCCATATGTTGGAAGCCCCGAGCATCGATCTCCGGGTCGACAACGTGGTGGCAGCGCTTCATCATGGCCTGAACGCTGGGGCTACGGACCACCTCGTCCGTGAACTCGGCCACGCCTACTTTTCTGCGTAAGATTGCAATGGCCAGAAAGAACGGGAAGGAGAACTTGGCCTCCAGTGCGGTTTGGGGAAGGTCGTAGATGAGCGCGTTGGGCATCGCGGAGTTCGTGCCGGCAACGGCTTCGTCCACATCCTCGGGATGGATATCATGCTCGCGGACCAGCGCCAGTACGGCGTCCTGCCCAGGATGGGAGAGAGAGCCCGAGGGGTATGGTTTGATTGAGATCCCTGGATCCTCGAAGAAAAACGGGTTCCCCAGCCTGCCCACGATTCTTCCCGCCTCGTATCCTCCCGCCGCCGCGTGATAGAAGCCGCGCTTCGCCTCCAGAATCGTTCGAGCTGCCGTAAAGCCGTCTCTGGCTAATCGGGCGGCAAACACGCCTGCTTGCGCCGCCTCGCCGGCATGGAGCGGCTTGGTCATGGTCCCGAAGTTTTCCCGGAACCCTCCGCCGAGTGCCGCGGCGATGCCAAAGGCCTGAAGCATCTGGTCTCGGGACAGATCGAATAACTTACCCGAGGCGATGACGGAACCGAACGGGCCAATGGTACCGGTGGAGTGAAACCCATCCTGGTAGTGGCGTGGGATGGCCGCATCCGCAATTCGGCAGGCCACCTCGATCCCCGCTACATAGGCGACGAGCATCTGGCGTCCACTGGCGCCCACCAACTCCGCCGCGGCCGATGCTCCCTCCAACACGGGGGTGGTGGGACGGGTGAGCAAGCCATAGACGCTCTCGGGATTCGTCGACAGCTGCGTGTCGTCGTAGTCCATGGCGTGCATGGCGAGACCGTTGGTCAGCGCGGCTAATTCAGCGGGAGCACGCAAGGGTGTGCCAAACACATGGACTTCCGGTTTCCCTCCGACCGTTGCCACGTAGTTCCGGAGAATGTCGTGGCCTTCCTCTGCATGGCCACTGAGGGCCAGGCCGTAGCCGTCGAGAATGTGTTAAATCGCCTGTTCTCGCACCCGCTCTGGGATATCGTCATACGTTAGTCCGAGAGCCCAATCCACCACGTAGTGGGTCAGTGAGCCCCCGACCTGAGAAGCCGGCTGGTTAGAGTTGGTAGCTGACATCAATGCTCCCCGGTCCACGTTTCAGACCGCGGAATCTCATCTGCCGGCACATCACGCGGCCCTGTTGTTACCTCAAGGAGAGCATCGATCTCAGAGCGACGATAGAGGCGTTGCCGTCTGATGCCCTGGCGGTAGCTCGTGATGAGGCCTCGATTAACGTAGGCGTACAGGGTCGCTGTTTTGACAGCGAGCGCCCGCGCGGCCTCTTCAGCTGTGTAGTACTCGTCGCCGTTGATTTCGACCATCGTCTTCTCGATTCACAGGCTTCGGCCAGTCTCTAGCGCTCGTTGATCGGTATGTAGTCCTGGTCGCGACGCCCCACGTACACCTGCCGAGGCCGGGCAATCTTCTGCTCTGGATCATCCAGCATTTCGATCCACTGCGCGACCCAACCCGATGTGCGGGGGATGGCAAAAATGGCGGTAAACATCTCAGCAGGGATGCCCATCGCCTCGTAGATCAGCCCCGAATAGAAGTCCACGTTGGGGTACAACTTGCGACTGGTGAAGTACTCGTCGTCGAGCGCCCGCTTCTCCAGCTCTACCGCTATGTCGAGCAGGGGGCTCTTGGTCAGCCGCATCGCATCCAGCACCTCATCCACGTGCTTCCGAATAATGAGGGCACGAGGATCGTAGTTCTTGTACACTCGATGCCCGAAACCCATCAGTTTCGCCCGCTTCGCCTTCACCGCCTCGAGGAATTCGGGGATGGCACTCTGGTGGTCAATGTTTCGCAGCATTTTCAATACTGCTTCGTTGGCCCCGCCATGCAATGGCCCGTAGAGAGCGGCAACCCCAGCGGCAATCGCCGAGTATGGGTCGACCCGTGAGGACCCGACACCGCGAACGGCGGCTGTTGAACAGTTTTGCTCGTGATCGGCGTGCAGGATGAACAGCACGTCGAGGGCGCGAACCAGACGCGGATCCGGCTCATCCTGACGTTCACCGACCTTGAAGAGCATGGAGAGAAAATTGCCCGCATAGCTCAGGCCATTGTCGGGATAGACATACGGGAGGCCGCGATTATGCCGGTAGGCGAAGGCCGCAAGGGTGGGCATTTTGGCAATGAGCCGAACGGCCGCCAGATGACGTTCTTGCGGACTATCGACGTCTTTGGCGCCCGGATAGAAGGTGGAGAGAGCGCCCACCGAGGCGAGTAACATACCCATCGGATGCGCGTCGTAGCGAAAGCCCTGCATGAAGTCTTTCAGGTTTTCGTGCACGTAGGTGTGCAGCGTGATCTCCTGCACCCAGGCATCGAGTTGCTCGGTGGTGGGAAGGTTCCCATGGATGAGCAGATAGGCCACCTCGAGATAGGTGGACTTTTCGCACAGCTGCTCGACGGGAATGCCCCGATGCTGGAGAATACCCTGCTCGCCGTCGATGTAGGTTATGGCACTCCGGCACTCGGCTGTATTCGTGTACGCCGGATCGTAGGCCATGAGACCAAACTCGTTCTCCTGGACCTTGATCTGCCGCAGATCTATCGCACGAACAGTCCCTTCCGTAATGGGGACTTCATAGCTATGGCCGGTCCTGCTGTCCGTCACCGTCAGGCGACCCTCATCCTGCACCCCAGCCTGATGCGTTTGCCCTGTACCGCTCTCCACAACCACGTGTGCCTCTTTTCTTGTCTCGAACTATGTTGCCATTGCCGTAGTGAGCAGGATTATGATCGATGTCACTTGAAGTATAATCAACTCGCTCGATGGTTAATGCGTAAACTCACATTTTTGTCTGGGGGTCGGGTGTCCGGGTTGGGACAGGCCGTGCATCGGAGTTAGCACGGCAAGCAAAGCTGCCAGGTCCAGAGGCTCGACCGAGGGAGATTGGAATGTCGGGGTATTCCGGAGCCGCGCGGAGGCATAACGATCACTTACGACCGGGTGCGAGACGTAACCCTGGAGTTGAGCCGTCAAGCCGCGAAGGCTGCGGAGATGCGCCTCACAACTCCCTCGGGGCGGAGCACTATCCGGGCGGCAAACGATGCTGGGGATGGCACGTGCATTGATGGTCGATCCCAAGTATCTCCTGCTCGATGAACTGACAGCGGGTCTCTCACCTCTTTATCAGAAGCGTGTCTGGGAGCGGATCCGAGCAGTCCGTGACACGGGAATCGGTGTCCTCGTTATTGAGCAGAACGTTGCTCTCGCGCTTCAACATGCGGACTATGCATACGTTCTGGTCGATGGTCAGAATGCTGCCTATGACCGAGCCGACCAGCTGATTAACAGGAGCGATATCGAAGGGTTGTTCGTCGGTTAATGGCAGAATGACGCGGAGCTCAGAGCAGGCTCAAGTACGCTTCTCTCATCCCTATCGGTGGATTATTCTCCTGCTTGCCATGCTCATCCAGGTTGGAGTATCGCTACTCCAACAGGCGCCGGCCGCACTTGGTCCGGTGCTGATTCGCGATCTGGGTCTTGCTCGGTCTCAGGTCGGTCTGCTCTATGCGTCCACCTTTGGGGGCATGATTCTCGCAACACTTCCCATTGGCGTCCTCATCGATCAACACGGGGAACGCTGGCTGATAGTGTGTGGGGCAAGCGCGATGTGCTTTCTTACTCTTCTGGCCAGCAAGTCCAACAGCTTTCTTCTGCTCTTCACTTTTCTCTTCCTGGCCGGTATCGGCGGCGCGAGTTCATCCCCCGGCGGGACCAAAGCGATATCAGCCTGGTTCCCACGCCGCGAATGGGGTATGGCGCTGGGTATTCGCCAGACAGGAGTCACCATCGGAGGTATGGTGGGCGCCTTGTTATTGCCACCGATCGCCCTGCGCTTTGGATGGGTCGTGGGGCTGGATGCCGCTGCGGCCCTTTTCTTGCTCATCGTGTTCGGGTTCGGCGTGTTCTACCGAAACGAACAACCGGAGTCCATCGACCGTCCTCTCCGGCCGGCGATCGGGCCGCTTCTCCGTGATCGGCGTTTGCTGGTCCTGGCTCTGTACTCGTTCGTCTTCAACGGTGCGCAGGGCTCAACCGTGTCGTATCTATCCCTCTTCGGCCACCAGGACATGGGCCTTTCCATACCCGCGGCCGGCGTGCTCCTGGCAATGTTACTGGCCGGCGGAAGCGTGGGGCGGATCGGGTGGGGCATATTGTCTGACCGTATGGGCCGGCGGGGGACCATTATGGTGGGTATAGGCGCCCTCGCGGTTGTCAGCATATTCGCCACCGGGTTTGTGGGGCCGTCCACACCGTATGCTGTCATTCTCGGGCTCGCGTTCCTTCTTGGCCTATCCGCTGTCGGCTGGAACGGTCTCTACTTTACCGCTGTATCAGAGGTAGCAGGCGCCAAGGCAGCTGCCACCGCGCTGGGTCTCGGCTTGATGGCGACCTACCTGGGGCCGTTTGTTGTGCCGCCCCTGTTCGGCCTGCTGGCCGATTACACGCACTCATACCAGGCGTCGTGGCTCGCCCTGGGAGCATGGGCGATTTTCGGCACCGCGCTTGCTCTGGTCATTCGACGAGACGAGAAGACATGGAGAGTGATCAGTGAGTAGTAGAAATTACGATGAGCTTCGCGGCAAGGTTCAGGAACTTTGCCAGCAGTTCCCGGACAGCTATTGGCGAGCTCTCGACAAGGATCGGTCCTATCCTGAACAGTTCGTTCGGGCCATGACTCAGGCGGGATTTCTGAGCGCGCTCATTCCTCTCGAATATGGAGGCCTGGGCCTCAGCATGACCGAAACCTCAATCGTCCTTGAAGAGGTCAACCACTCCGGAGGGAATGCGGGTCCCTCACATGCACAGGTCTACACCATGGGGACCTTGTTGCGCCATGGATCGGCGGAGCAGAAGCGGCAATACCTGCCCGCGATTGCAAAGGGGGAGCTTCGCCTGCAAGCGTTCGGTATCACCGAGCCTGAAGCAGGTACGGATACCACAAAGCTCAGGACAACCGCAGTGCGATGCGGGGATCGATACATCATCAACGGCGAAAAGATCTATATCTCCCGCGTGCTGCACTCCGATTTGATGATGCTCCTGGCCCGAACAACACCGCTGGAAGAAGTGGCGCGTAAATCTGAAGGGCTGTCAGTATTCCTTATAGATATCCGGCAGGCAATGGGACATGGTCTTACGGTTGAGCCGATTGACATTATGATCAACAACCAGACCAATAGACTGCATTTCACGGATCTCGAGATTCCATCAGACAATCTTATAGGTGAGGAGGGGAAAGGGTTTCGGTACATCCTCGATGGAATGAACGCGGAACGCATCTTGATTGCCGCTGAGTGCATCGGAGATGGCCGGTGGTTTATCGAACGCAGCACGGCCCGAGCAAATGAGAGGCAAGTCTTTGGCCGGCCGATTGGTCAGAATCAGGGGGTGCAATTCCCGATTGCGCGTGCTCTGGTAAACGTGGAAGCAGCCGACCTCATGCGCTTCCGAGCTGCTGAGCTTTTCGATCGAGGTGCGGCGTGTGGCGCTGAGGCGAACATGGCCAAGCTACTCGCTGCCGACGCCTCCTGGGAAGCCGCAAATGTTGCGATGCAAACGTACGGAGGATATGCGTTTGCGGCAGAGAACGACATCGAACGGAAGTTCCGGGAGACGCGGCTGTATCAAATAGCGCCAATTTCCACCAACCTGATTCTGGCCTATGTCGCCGAACACGTCCTTGGCCTTCCACGGTCGTACTGATGCGTCCCCTGGAAGGCATAACAGTCGTCGCACTCGAGCAAGCAGTCGCGGCGCCCTTTGCAACTCGTCAACTTGCGGACTTCGGGGCTCGCGTCATCAAAATCGAACGTCCCGATGTTGGAGACTTTGCCCGCGGGTATGACACGACAGTCAAGGGAATGTCGAGTTATTTCGTGTGGGTGAACCGTTCAAAAGAATCACTCACCCTGGATATCAAGCATCCAGAGGCTACGAACATACTGCACGGACTACTCGATAACGCTGATGTCTTTATCCAGAATCTTGCCCCCGGTGCGACCGACCGGCTGGGGTTCGACGCGGCAACGCTTCGCGCGCGCTACCCTCGTCTTATCATTTGCAACCTGTCGGGCTACGGCTCGTCCGGTCCGTATCGCGACAAGAAGGCGTACGATCTTCTCATTCAGTGTGAGACCGGTGTGGTCTCCGTGACGGGCACCCCGGAGGTACCGTCGAAAGCCGGTATCTCAATCGCCGACATTAGCGCGGGCATGTACGCATACGCCGGCATTCTCACTGCCCTCTATCAGCGCGAACGGACTGGGGCGGGATCGGTCCTTGAAGTTTCGCTCTTTGAATCGCTGGGCGAATGGATGAGCGCCCCGGGGTACTTTGCGGCCTACGGCGGCCAGTCTCCGCGGCGCACCGGCGCAAGCCATGCCACTATCGCGCCATATGGCCCTTTTACCAGCGGCGACGGGCAGCAGGTGAATGTAGGAATTCAGAACGAACGCGAATGGAAGCGGTTTTGTGAGATCGTACTGGCACGTCCGGAACTAGCGACCGATCCACGGTTCGACTCGAACACGCGGCGAGTGCAAAACCGAGTTTCTCTGCACGAAGCTATCGATGAAACGTTTTCAACGCTGTCCACTGCCCACGTCATCGAACTCCTCGACAGCGCACAGATCGCGAACGCTCGCATGAATTCGCCTGAAGAATTTTGGAGTCATCCGCAGCTGACCGCCCGGGATCGATGGAGGAACATCGATTCGCCAGTTGGACAGCTGGCGGCTCTGCTGCCCCCGATTACGATGGATGACGTTCAACTCAACATGGCGCCGGTTCCCGGCCTGGGGGAACATACAGGCAGCATCCTGGGAGAGTTGGGATATGATGCGCAATTCATCACGATGCTACGTGGGGAAGGTGCAATTTAGGCTCCGATCCGTCGCTGCTGTTCCCAGGTCGGAGAGGATGTGTGTCGATCTTCGTCACCTTCCCCGCCATCCTGGCCCATGGACGACTCGTCCGGGTGTGGCGCCGGTGTGCTCTCCGTCGGACAGGACGCGCGTGCCGTTGACCCAGACGTCTCGGATGCCGGTCGACAGCTGGTGCGGGTCCTCGAAGGTCGCGCGATCTCCGACCGTCTCAGCGTCAAACACCACCACATCGGCCAGATAACCCTCGCGGAGCAGGCCGCGATCCCGGATCGAAAGGCGGGTCGCCACCGAGGAGGACATTTTGCGAATGGCATCCTCGAGGGGCAGGACGCCCTGGTCTCGGACGTACTTCCCCAGCACGCGTGGGTAGGTGCCATAGGACCGCGGATGAGTTGGGCCGTGCTGGGCCGCCCAGGCGGGGTCGATGCCGCCGGCGTCGGTCGAAATCTTGATCCACGGCAGCTGGAGCTGCCGCTTCAGATTCTCCTCGGACATCATGAAGTACACCGTTCCAATGCGCTGCTCCTCGCTCAGGAGCAGATGGGTAGCCGCGTCGATCCAATCCTGGCCGCGCATGGCGCCAATCTCGGCCAGCGATTTGCCGAGATACTCCTGGTTCTCCGGTTTTTGCAGACCGAGCGGATAGACGCCCTCCGGTCCCGCCAGCGTTCCCAGCGCCTCCCAATCCCCCGATGGGTTGAGCACCTCCTGTTTTGCCCTGGCGCGGCTCTCGGGGTTGCGGAGATTGTCGAAGAACTTTCCTTCGGCGGAAAGCGACGGCGGGAAGATCGAGGCCAGACCGGTACCACCCGCGAGGTAGGGGTACATGTCCGCGGTGACATCCTGTCCCTGTGCCCGAGCCGCATTGATGCGATCGATGGCGCCGGCCATCTTGGGCCAGTTGCTCTGACCTGATACTTTGAGGTGGTAAATCTCGACGGGCAGACGAGCGCGGCGTCCGATCTCCAGCGTCTCTTCCAGCGCCTCCAGAAACTCCTCTGCCTCGGAGCGCATATGCGTGATGTAGGTGCCACCGTATTCGGCCACCGCTTCGCACACGCCGACCACCTCGTCGGTCGCGGCGAAGGCATCCGGCGGGTAGATGAGCGCGTAGGCCACACCGAACGCGCCATCCTCCATGGCCGCACGGACTAATTGCCGCATCTCCTCCAACTCGGCGGGCGTTGCCGGGCCCGCGTCCATGCCCTTGACGTAGGCGCGCACCGTGCCGCCACCCAGGTAGGAGCCGATATTGGGGGAGACGCCACGGTCCATCATGGCGTCGAACCAGTCACCGAATCGGGTCCAGCTCCTGGCTCGCTCCTCCCAGGGCCGCAGCTCCTCGTAGGAACGCAGGAAATCGAGCGTGTTGTCCTCGGCGGTGCGCCCGCCGGCAGGCGCCGGAGTCCACTTCTCGCCCATGATCTCGGTCGTCACACCCTGAGTGATCTTGGAGAGGCAGCGCGCGTCGAGCATCAGCGGGGCAATGGAATGGCTCTGGATGTCGATGAAGCCGGGGCAGACGACCATGCCGGAGGCCTCCACCACCTCCCCGGCGCTGGCGGCATCCAGGCCGCCGGGTGGCGCGATCGCCATGATCCGATCTCCACTGAGTGCAACGTCGCCGTAAAACCATGGGTTGCCGGTGCCGTCCACGACGCGGCCGCCGCGAATCAACACGTCCATTCGCTGGTTCATCTCGCCCTCCTCTCAGAGGATATCAAGCCTTCCTGCCACAAATGCCCGGTCCATCCGAAAAGGGTTCTGGTCCGCGGAAACCGCCCCGCTGAGCACGTCGATCAGCAGCCTGCTGCCGGCCGGGCTACCCATGATGCCGTGCCCACTGTACCCGGTGTTGACGTGGAGCCCGGCCACCGGCGTCGGTCCAATCAGCGGCCGGTGATCGGGCGTCATGGTGTACTGTCCCGCCTGCAGCATCCAGTTCGCCGTGCCTCGCTCCCAGACCTGCCGCCAGAACGGCGTCACCCGCGCCACCGAGACAGGACTCTCGGGATCCAGCAGCCGAAAGGCAAAGTCGGGATCGGCGACCACCTGCTCGTTGGGCGGGCTAGCCGGCGTGGCTGGGTCGGTGAACAGGATATACGCGCCTTGCAAGGCAGGCCGCCAGTGCGCGCCGGTGTCCTCGTCGATGTTCATCGGCGCCCACCCCGGCGCCTCCGGGACCAACGGCATGATCATCTTCTGCCGCCGCACGGTCTCGATGGGGAGATGGACCCCGGCACCATCGGCAATCAACCCGGAGAGCGGACCCGCCGCGATGACCGCCGCCTCGGTGCTCACGACCCCGCGATCGGTCTCCACCGCCGCCAGTCTTCCTCCCGCGACCCGGAAGCCGGTGACGGTGCAGGCGGTGACCACCTCGGCCTCCGCGCCCGTCGCCAGTCCCATGGTCAGTGCCTTGGGATCGAGGAACCCATCTCCCGCCCGGAATCGTGCCTGCAGCACACTCTCGGCGAGGTAGGGAAAGCGGCGTCGAGCCTCATCCCCAGTCAGCAGCTCGACATCGGTCTGCCCCCATTCATGCAGTGCGGCGACCATCCTCCGCTGCCGGTCCACACCGGCCTGGTCGGTGGTCAGGAAGAGATAGCCCTGCTGCCGGATATCCAGATCGTAGTCACGCTGCCCGGTGCCCTCGGCAAAATTGAGAAAGAGCTCGACCGACCGCCGAACCATCTCCAGCTCCTCCCGATTGTCGAACTGCAGCCGGAAGGCGCCCGTCGACACCGGTGTGGTCAGCGTACATAGCCGGGGCCGTCGCTCGATCAGCAGGGGCGTGAGGCCGGCGCGGGCCGCATAGAAGGCGGTTGCCGCGCCCACCACCCCGCCGCCCACAATGACCAACTCCGCGGTCTGGGGAAGATCGGTGCGATAGCGAATGGGCATGAGGTACCTCAGATAAAACTATCGCAATGGCATGTACAGCGCAAGTGACCGCGATGCATCGCGCCCCCCTCCGGGTCTTATGAGCGGACAGTTTCACGCCGCACAATTCCTGCCACGATGCGTAGAATCGATCTTCAGATCGTCTGGTGGAGGCGCCGCGCGCAAGCGCCGGCGCCGGCCCGTCCCACGGCAGCACCGCGCCGTGGCACCGCGCCGGACGGGGGCACAGGACCAGCGTCCGCCTGACATGCTCCTCCCCTGCGCAGCTCTGTGCTCGCATGCACCCGGGTCCGGTTTCCCACCGAGGAGCGGAGCAGGGAAGCACACCGTGGGGTGGCTCGACCACCCCACGTCGCCAGCGCATTCGAGGAGCAGCAAGGTGGGACGGCCCAGGACCGGCGCTGCCGCGCGGTCCTTCCCGTGACGGTCTGAAGACCCGATGCTACGGTGTCAATGGACGGTGGATCGCGGCTGGGCGGCGAAGCGGTGCGACCCCATCCTCACCAACCTGTCCGCTCATGAACCCCTCCGGGGAAGGGGGCGGGCACGGGGGCCGTGGACTCGGCAATGTCAGACGTTAATCCTCCTACCTTCATTGTTGACACCTGCCATCGTGCTGTTGTACTGTGTCAACATGCGGACCGGCGGTGGACACCCGAAGAAGGATTGAGACGATGCCTGAGCACAGCTTCACGCTGATTCTCGAAGGGGATGTCGAAGGATGCCTCGATGACCTGTTCGAGGCGGGATGCGACGATGCCACCTTCGGCTGCGTCGATGGCGTCTCCTACGGGGATTTCCACCGCACGGCGCCAACGCTGGTCGACGCCATCGCTTCCGCCATTTCCGCCGTCGAATTGGTCCACGGTCTGCGCGTTACTCGGGTCGAGCCAGATGATCTGGTGACCGCGGCAGAGATTGCAGAGCGTCTCGGACGGACGAGGGAGAGTGTACGACTCCTGATTGCCCGCAAGCGAGGAGCGGGAACCTTCCCAGCGCCTGTCTCTCACCTGCGCGTGCGCAATCGCCTCTGGCGCTGGTCTGATGTTGCGGCCTGGGCCGGCGGAGATGCATCGATGATCACCACCGCCCGCACCATTGCTGCTGTGAACGCGGCCCTTGAGTTGCGGAGCACGACCGCTGGGCTTCCTGACGACGCTCGGACGCTCGTTGCCTCCTTAGGGTATGGTTGAAGCCACGAATCAGGAATGGCTAGACCAGTTCCAAGGAGTGAGGAATAGATGTGAATAGGCGTTCCGCATCATATCGTTCCGTGCAGGGACGGTTCGGCTGCGCTGTTGGCTTGCTGGCAGTGATCGCGCTCGCGGGCTGTGGGTCTTCTGGGCCAGGTGGGAGAACTGTATCCCCGCGAACCACAGAGGCGACAGCACCTCCTGTATCTACACCTACCAGCGTGTCTCCTGGCCAACCAACGCCGGCGCCGCCCCTCTCGGCGGTACTCTCGACGTGGCAGTTGCAGGCTCCGCTCAGTCGCGCCGTCGTTCTGTCGTGGGGACGCGCCCTGCTCATCGCCGGTGGTCTGGCGGAAGGTGGTCGGTCCGCTGCCGGCGTGTTCCGCGTTGACCCCACCAGCGGCGACCCCACCTTTCTCGGCTCTCTGCCGTACCCCGGCCATGACGCCGCCGGCGCCGTGCTGCACGGTCGCGTCGTGGTATTCGGCGGTGGAGAGGTTCAGAGCATAGCGGCGGTTCAGTCGCTCGCACCCCGGTCCGGCGCCCGGATCGCTGGGCGGCTCCCGGCGCCTCGCTCCGACTTGACTGGCGTCACTCTTGGGAATCGTGCGTACCTGGTTGGCGGGTATGACGGGATACACATGGCTCCCGACGTGCTCGAAACGGCGGACGGCAGCCGCTTTCGGGTGGTGACCCAGATCCCGATACCGGTTCGCTATGGGGCGGCAGCGGGTCTCCAGGGCCGCCTTTTCGTCTTCGGGGGACAAACCGATTCCGGGGAAACGTCCGCCATTCAGGAAGTGAATGTTGGAACTCGTCGAGCCAGGATCGTGGGACACCTCCCCGTCCCGCTGTCGCATGCGAGCGCGGTGGTGCTTGGGGCCTTTATCTACGTTCTGGGAGGCCGCACCAATGGTGCGGCCAGCCGGCGGATCTGGAGCTTTGATCAACGGTCTGGGCAGGTGAGATCGGCTGGTCTGCTGCCGATGGCACTTTCCGATGCCGGCATCACCACCGTTGGAGCGACGGCGTACCTGATTGGTGGTGAGGGGGCTGCCGGTCCCACCACATCGGTGATCGAGCTTGGCGTGGCGACGCAGAGCACAGCGGGCTTCGGGGGGAGCGAATACCCCTTTCATGGAAGGCTGCTGATTGCCGATCGAGGCAACAATCGCTTGCTGCTGGTCGACAAGGCGCGGCATGTGCTCTGGACCTACCCGTCACCCCATGTCGCCACACCGTCGGGCGGTTTCTACTACCCGGACGATGCCTTCTTCGCAGACCGGGGTAGGTCGGTGATTGTGAATGAGGAGGGCAATCAGGTCGTGGTTCGGATCGCCTTTCCGTCTGGCCGGTTGCAATGGTCGTACGGCCATCCGGGCCTGTTCGGCAGCGCGCCTGGCTACCTGCACGAACCGGATGATGCATATCTACTCAAGAACGGCCAGGTGGTGGTCGCGGACGATCGAAACTGCCGAGTGCTCTTCCTCAGCCCCGCCGGCCGGATCGAGCGGCAGATCGGGACTACCGGGGTTTGCTTTCACAATCCGCCACTGTCGCTCGGCTCTCCCAATGGCGATACCCCCCTGGCCAACGGCGACGTGCTGATTTCTGAGATCAATGGGTCGTGGATCTCGGAGTATACCCCTGGAGGTCGCCTGGTCTGGACCGCGCATCTCGCTATTACCTACCCATCCGACCCGCAGCAGATCGGTCCCGACCGGTATCTGGTCGCCGATTATGCCAGCCCAGGCGGGCTCTACGAATTCGACCGGTCGGGAACCATCCTCTGGAGCTACCAGATAGCCGCCGGTCCCACCATGCTCGACCACCCGAGTCTGGCGGAGCGCCTCCCGAATGGATTGATCGCAGTTTCAGACGACTACCGGCACCGGGTCGTGGTAATTAATCCTGTTACGCAAACCATCGTCTGGCAGTTCGGGCAGACAGATCTGGTCGGGACAGGAAGCGGCTTCCTCAACACCCCTGATGGCTTTGATTTGCTCGCTTCCCGCGGACAGACTCCCACGCACACCGCGACAAAATGAGTGTCACGGATGTTCTCAGATCGATCGGGCGCATGATTCCATGGTGGTAGGATGACCTACCGCCAGCGACACTCTTGCTCTGTGACCTACCAGAGCTGTTCCCCGACACGGCTACTATGATTCGTCTATTGCCCCGGTACGCCGGGTGGCTCCTCCTTCCCATCGTGGGCCTGGCCAGCGTGCTTCGTTTCGACATGCTAGTGAAACGCGGTCTGTTGTACTGGGACGAAGGGAAGTTTGCGCTTGAGGGCGTTCGGATCCTCAGCGTGCTCCTCGCCCTGCCAGTGGTCCACCCAGTAGTGCTGGCAGGCAAAGCAATCGGCACCGCAAAGCCAGGTCATGCCCTGTTGATTGCTCTCGCCTACGCGTTGTTCGGCGTGCACGACTACGCTCCCTTACTGATGAACGCCACCGCGAGCGTGCTCCAGGTCGTTGTGCTGTTCTTTCTGGCCAGACAGTTCTTCGGCCCACACGTGGCTCTGGTGGCCGCGGCCTTGCTGGCCGTCGCGGGGTACGATATTGTCTACGCTCGATCTGCTCTTTCAGAAAGCGACGCGAATCTGCTGTTTCTGGCCAGTGTTCTGGTTTGGTCGACCACGTGCAAACCCTGGGCGACCGATTTCCACCCGAATCGACCAGCGTGGAGCGGGATCGTGCTTCCCGCCATCATGTTGGGCGCCGCCTTCACTGTCAACTACCGGCTGATCGTGTTCATCGCCGTCGTCCTGCCGGCCGATCTCGCGATTCGGTGGAAGCGAGAAGGATGGCACGCTGTGACGCGGGCGGCGGCACTGTGGGCCGCTGGTCTTTCGCTCTTGCCGCTTTCCTGGCAAGTGATTGGCGTACTCGCCCAGAGACATGGTGTCATCCTCTTTCGGGGCGAGATCGACTATCTGCCCACGTCGTACTTCCACGAGGTACTGTATCAATTGCACGGTGGTAAGCAGTCGGTACTCCGCTTCAGTCCCTTACCGTATCTTCAGTGGTATACATATCGACAGGGCGTACTCGCCTTCACTCTCCTGCTGCTCGGGCTTGGCATAGCGGCGTTCGATCGATCACCTCGATGGGTACTTCCTGCCTCCCTGGTACTGATTCCGTACGGCGTGTACGTGTTTGCTCCGTTTATCGTTCCCAGGAACCTCGCTGCTGCGCTGCCCTTTGCCGCCCTACTCACTGCCGCCGCCCTGGCTCGCGTGCTCAATCACATACGCGCGTGGCGTGCTCGAGTCATCGCCAGCGCCCTCGCCGCAGCGTCGGTGGTGGCGTTAGGGATTCTCCAGGCCTGGCCGCTGACCACGGTCCGTTCCGGGTTCGCGCAGGCGGCAACATACCTTGGACAGCATGGAAGCAACGGGGCTATCGTTCAAAGCGAGATCATGCGCTTCTACTTGCGCGATCAGGGCCGTGGCTGCGATGCTCCTCCCTTACCCACCCAGGTAGCCTCGCTGGCTCAGGATGACGGGATAGGTGGCGATTATGCTGTCGTGGACAACTACTTCTCTCCCACTGCGTTGTACCTGGCCCACCACGCTCAGGTGGTCGCTCGCTTCCCGACCAGCGGCACGACACTGAACGAAGATCTCGTTGCCTCGGAGGACGGAGTTCCTCCGGGAAGCCAGCACCAGCACCTCGTCGACGTTTTTTCGCTCGAAAATCTGCACCTCCCCGTTCGTGGGCTCGTCCGCCCACAGGCCTGCACGTTGGATCAACTTCCGTAGAGTATCGGGCGATAGGCCATTCATGTTTTCCATCTGGCTCTTATCCGCCTCTCAGTTTGGCTTCCTACCAATGGACTCGGGATTACTGTTACTCCTGACGCAGCCGGGCATGCGTCTGATTGGATTCGGTGGGACCCGAAGATATGCGGCCAAGGGATGGTTGCACCACCTGGGGTAGCGTATACACCTGGGGTAGCGTATAAAGGAACAGTAATTGAGCGCGGCCTACCGCTCCTTTGCCCTCCCACTGCTCAAACCGGTTTCACGCTCCTTCGCTCGAAAGGTCCCTGATGGCTCAAGAATTCGGATTGTGGCAGGTACTCTGACCCGGCGTGGCGCTGTTCGCGTGCTGGCTGGGGCGGTGCTGCTGGGAGTCGCGGCCGCGCTCGCCGGACCGGTTGCCGCCGGCGCCGCTGGTCTGCCACCTGGCGTCGCGGCGCCACTGATGCGGGGAGCCACGTAGGGCTTATGCGCGAGCGGGGTGAGATGACAGGACAATGGCTCCTTGGCGACCATGGTGGGTACAACCACCAGCTATGCCCACCAAGGAGCCTATCATGGAGTCTACTGTCGCCACCCCTCCCCCACAACCCTGCCGATAACCCTGGACCATGTGGCCGCGGCCTTCGCCCAGATCCCGGATCCCCGACGGCGAGCCAGCGTCCGCTATCCACTGCCTGCGGTCCTGGCTCTGGCGGTCAGCGCGATCCTGTGTGCCCGCACCTCGGTCTTGGCCATGGCCGAGTGGGGCAGCCAGCAGTCGGAGCACGTGCTTGCGGACCCGGGCTTTCCGGAACCATGCACCCCCTGTCAGTCCACCCTCCAGCGGCTCTTCTGCGGTCTCGATGCCGCTGCGCTCTCCCAGGCCCTCCAGCAGTACTTCGGTGCAGAGCCGGGCCGTCAGACCCGAGCGCGTGGCAGCGAAGGGATTGCTCTGGATGGAAAGGCGCAGCGGGGCCGGCTGCAGTATGAGCCCGACGGCACGCCCGTTCATGCGCTGGTCGCCTTCTGTCAGGAGCGGGGGGTGGTGCTGGCGCAGGAGCCGATCACCCAGGGACACGACAAGCGGGAGGCCGAGTTGACCGTCGCGCCGACCCTCATCGCTCGGATCGACTGGCGCTCAAGCGCGGCCATTGGCGGATCGAGAACCAAGGGCATCGCAGCAAGGATGTCAATCTCGGTGAAGATGCCAGCCTGGTGCATATGGCGCAGGGGCCGACCATCTGTGCCATGCTGCGGGATGCCGCCATCAGTCTCCTGCGTGCTGCCGGCCACACCCACATCGCAGCCCGGCTGCGGTACCACAGCCAGACGCCTCAGGCTGCCGTCGCCTTACTGCTTCCTCCCCTCCTCACGCATAAGCCCTAGGAGCTTGGGGTACACATAGCTGCACTACCCGTGGTAGATTTAACTCCGAAGCGATCGGCACAGGAGCAAGACCGCAGTGGCGCGACTATTCGCCCTCGTACTTCTCGCCTTGACGGTTTGGGTAACAAGTCCGGCGCACGTCACTGCTGCGGCAGCCCAGAAGAGTAACGACGGCCAATTGGCGACGACGACTTACAAACACACGAAGGACTTTGTGCGATCCTTCTTCCGTGCCTATAACAGACACGACCTCCAGGCTGTGCTTGGCATGGTTACACTGTCTGTTCGCTATGCCGACTGCGACTGGGTGATGCAACAGGGGTGTTTTGTTGTCGGAAAATCCGAACTCAAGCAACTATTCCAGAGAGAGTTCTCTGATGGTCAACAGTTTTTGCAGTTGAGTGTGGTCGCGAGTAATCCTAATCAGCGGTACGTTGCTGGAGCGCAGTTCTTGCAGACGACTCGTTCTATGCGGCGGCACGGAAGGGTACCTCATGCGAGCGGCTTCAAAATCGTCCTCCCATACCCGCGCTTTGATCAGATCCGTTTCTTCGCGGGTATGGGGCCAACCGGCTGCAAACGCTGACGTTCGGTCGTAGTCGATGGCGTGGTGCCCGTATCCCATGCGGGGCACAAGTTGGCCGCTGGGTATGCTCCTGGCCTGCCTTGGGTGGCCGCCGAGATACTGCTACCTACTTGAACCACCGTTGGGCGGGTCGGGCAGGAGCCACAGCGCCGAAGGCTGGACAAGCCACGACCCCTACGAAAGCAATGTCGGATTAAGGCAGGCATTCCCCATCTGAGACACTGTCCCGGTAGTGGCCGTGGCTCCGCCCGGCCAGCCCTCGGTGTCCCAGCGACGACACGCTCACCCCGCGCTCGGGCACGATCACCTCAACCGAGATACATCCCATTCTATAAGGAGCACAGTCGTGACGACCGAGATCGGGGTGACATTCGATTGCGCGAATCCGGAAGGAATGGCTGACTTCTGGGTTCAGGCTCTGGGATTCGTCCGGGAGGGTTCCGGCGACGAGTACGCCGCGATCGTGGACCCAGAGGGGAGGCGGCCGAGGATCCTGTTCCAACGGGTACCGGAGCCGAAGGCGGTGAAGAACCGGGTCCATCTCGACCTGCATGGCGCCGATATGGAGGCGCAGGTGGAACAACTGCTGGCAGTGGGCGGGACGCGGCTCCGGACCGGGGACGATGAGGACGGCGACAACTGGACGGTCATGGCCGATCCTGAAGGGAACGAGTTCTGCGTGGCATAGCCATGTCCGGATAGCAGTCAGAAGCTCTGCTCCGCCGGCCCAACCGAGTGCTCTCTTCTCGAACGAGCAGCGCGCCGGCACGGGTTCTCACCCTCGTATGTCTCGTCCTGGCGGAAAACGGCCCAGATCGGGAGGTGATCCGACGCGGTGACAGCATCATCAGCATTGACGATGTCGCAGTCATGCAGCGATGCAGCGATCGGTGGGGACGCGAAAATGTAGTCCAGGCGCAGCCAGGGGCGAGTTGATGGATAGGTGTACCCAGGTGATTGAGAATGTTGTGCGCGATAGCAGTCGATGTACCCGGCATCCAGGAGCAGCCGGATGGCGTCGCGTGGTGCGCCGTCGGCCGCGTCTCCTCGCTTCTCCACTCCCTCGGGCAGTGGTCCAACGGGATCGCCGGGGCGCAAGGCATTGAAGTCCCCCACCAACAGGTGAGGCTGATCGGCGAGCGAAGCAGATCGAGAATGATGGGGATCTCCTCCACGGGCTCGGGTGGGTCCCAGCGGGAGGATAGATGAGTGGCAAAGAGGTGTAGTGGCACGTCCGCCCAATTCACTTCGATCTCGAGCAGCGTCTTGGCCAGGCCGGGATGCCGGTGGTTCTCGGCGCGATGGATCGGCAACCGGCTGAGCCAGGCCATGTGCCCTATCGGCGTGTTGGCCTCGCCAAAGGCAATCTCCATGCTGAGTTCATGGGCCAGAGCTTCGACGTTGGCTCGATTGCCGGCTTCCAGCAACGCCACGATGTCCGGCTCCTGTTGTCGCAGCACGCTGGCAATGGAAGACAGGCGGCCGCTTCCACCTTCCTGAATGTTGTAGCTGATAATCTTCACCGACCTGCTCACCGCCCTCCTCATCTAACACGGTGGCGACCGCACCGCGCCAATCGTGCAACCGAGTAATTGCATATTCATGGTCAAACGCGCTATTATGCAATCAAGAGGTTGCATATGAGCACCGATCGCATCGAGAGAACAATCGTCCTTTACGCGCCGCGCTCGCGTGTCTGGCGCGCGCTGACCCGTGCGGATGAGTTCGGCGCCTGGTTCGGTGTGGCGCTGGAGGGCGCGTTCGTACCCGGCGCGCGCCTCACGGGCAAACTCACCGTCCCGGACGTCGAGCACCTTACCATGGAGATCACTGTCGAGCGGGTGGAACCCGAGCAGTTGCTGTCGTACCGCTGGCATCCGTACGCCATCGAACCTGACGTGGACTATTCTCATGAGCCGACCACCCTGGTCGAATTCCACCTGGCCGAGGTCGCCCATGGCACGCAACTCACAGTGGTGGAGTCCGGCTTCGATCGGATTCCGCTGGCCCGTCGTGCCACCGCCTTCCGCATGAATGACCAGGGCTGGGCCGAGCAGCTCACGCGCATCGAGCGCTATGTCGCGACCTAGCGCGGAGACGGCCGGCGTAGCCCACGCGGCGCCGCTCTTCGCGGCGCTCGGCGACGAGACACGCCTCGCGCTGGTAGACCGGCTCTGCGCCAATGGTCCGATGTCGATCGTCCGGCTCACGTCGGGCTCCGCCGTCACGCGCCAGGCGATCACCAAGCACCTGCAAATCCTGGCCGGCGCCGGCCTCGTGCATGATATCCGGCGGGGGCGGGAACGCATCTGGGAGCTCGACCCAGACCGGCTCGACGAGGCGCGCCGCTGCCTCGACCAGATCGCGCAGCAGTGGGATGAGGCACTCGAGCGCCTGAAGCTGTTCGTCGAGGACTAACCAGGGAGGGATCGTCATCGCGACGACAACGGTAATAGGAATGAAAACACGGAAAGGATTGAGTGAAATGGCACAGACCAAGCACAGCGGCCAAGACAGTGGCGACATGGCCAGCTACACCAGGACTCTGCACATTCAAGCGTCGCCTCACGAATTGTACGAAGCCGTGACCACGGTTCCGGGGCTGAAGGGCTGGTGGTCGGACGACACCGTCGCGAACAACGGCGACCTTACCGTTCGTTTCGGCCGGGAGAACTTCCAGACCCTGAGACTGGTGGACCCAACGCCTGACAAGAGCGTGGTCTGGGAGTGGATCGCCCAGCACTTTCCGGTCGAGGGGACGAGTCAAACCGATGAGTGGGTAGGAACGAGGGTATCGTTTGCTATTCAGGCAAACCCCGATGGCTCATCCACCCTGGTCTTCACGCACCAAGGACTCACGCCCCAACTCGCCTGTTACGGTCAGTGCAATGCCGGATGGAATCCCTTCCTGGGAAGCTTGACGCGCTATCTTGAGCAAGGCACGGGCACCCCAGTCTCTGGCACACCCTAGCGCGCCGAGCGGGTCACGGCATCCTCACCCTGGCGACGTGAGCGGGCGGCGAACAGCCGCAATCGGGGTCACTCCTCCCATCGAGCACGAACGCCTGCTCAGACATCGGAGGGGCCTGGCTCCCAGCCGATCTCCTGGGACCAGGCGGTGGCGCGTTGCATCACGCTCCAGATAAACGGGCTCTTGGCCTCGGTATAGCTGTGTCGGTCGTCCCCATAGCGCTCGGCCAAATCTCGCTTGAGAGACGCATACTGTGCGGCCTCATCGGGATGCGTCCGCATGTAGTCACGGAAGAGCAGGGCAAACTGTTCCCCCCAGCTTCCCGCCCGGCGGACATGAAGGTGCTCCCGTCGCGTTCCTGTGGCTTCCCTGAAGTATCGCTTGGTTCGCTCGAGATTGTTGGCGCGGAAGACGTAGCCGAGCGCCTCAAGCGGCTCGCGGAAAACAGCCAACGGCTCAAAGGCAGCCACCGAGATCTGAATATCGATAATCGGCTTGGCAGCCAAGCCCGGGATCGAGGTTGAGCCGATGTGGTCGATGCGGAGGGCGACATCGCCAAGTGCCCGGCGCAGTCGCTCTCCACGCTCCTGGAAAAGGCGTGGCCACAGTGCGTCGTACTCGGCCATCTCCACCTTCATCCCGATAGTGTACGCCATCAGGAGTAGTGGAGCCTGTAGGCGGCAGAGTCCCTTCGCGGAGGGCTGAACTGCGTCGATTGGGGACACCAACGAAAGTCTTACCAAAACGGTGTAAGTTTGGGATATCAGCCTTACCAAAAGGGGGGGAGGATTTTAGGTTATCAGCCTTACCAAAATGCGGTAGTTTTGGTAAGCTTTCATTCCAGATGACCCGCCCATTGAGGCTAAATGGGCGACAGTGGGGTGGCGTTCCAACGCGAGGACCATTAAGGGAAGTTCGCGAGAGGCGTCGTGGCAGCCCGAAGCATCACTAATCTTTAGCATCGGTCGTGGGCCATGCCGGCTCCGCTGGTGGCACTCCTGCTCAATTGATCCCCCTCCTCGTTCAGCTGCGACGGGTGTGCAGGCTAGCGAAAGAGGTCTGCGACCGCGACGGCAAAGCCGGGAAGAACCTCCTCGCCGGTAAGCTCCTCCTCGTCGCTCACGATGCGCACCAACCCTCCATCACGCCACATCTCGACGGTACGAGCCTCTGGCGCCACGATCCAGACTAGCTGCACTCCGGCGCTCAACCACCGCTGCGCCTTCACTCCCATCTCCAAGCGGCCCTGCGACGGTGAGACAACCTCCGCTACCAGGTCCGGCGCGAGGTGAGGATACTCTTTGGCGCCGAGAGCCGGCTCCCGTCCGGCGCGCACAAAGGCGAGACCCGGCGCCAGAACGGTATCCGGTCCGTCCTCCGGCGAGATGCGGAACCTCGTCTCTGCCGGGAATACCGCTCCTAGGTGATGCTCCTTGACAAACCCGTTAACGGCCCACAATAATGCCATGACCACACAGCCGTGCCTCCCCCCAGTTGGCGACATGCGCACCAGCCTCCCTTCCACCAGCTCGTAGCACCATTCGTCGTCGGGCAGCCGGAGGAGTTCCTCGGCGGTCATCAGTACAGGCTCGGCCCACGGTGCAAGCGTCTCCATCGATCATCGCTCCCAGAGGGCCACGGTTTGCGTCTCGGCCCTCACTCTATCATTCCAGTCCTTCTACCTCAGTGACACCATTCCAACTGAATACTGCGTATGGCAGGGATGGAACGACGGCCGAGGAGCCCGATAGTTGGTCACTACCGGGCTCCTCTCAGACGCTGCGTCGGTCAGGGTCAGGCGGGAGCGGGAGCCGGTTCCGCCTGCTGGCCGGTGGTCGGCACGTCGTAGCCACTATGCGGCAGTCCCAGGTACGGGAAGGTCGCATGGAAGCGCTCGCTGTAGGTCGGCGGGGTGACATCAAAGGCTGTTCCAGCGGCCGCGTCCGGCGTATAGGTGGGGTCGACCAGCTTGTAGGAGAGGCCGGCCAGGGCGCGCACCGTGATGGTGGTGACATCATCGTGGACCCGACGCCCGTTGGGGTAGCCGGCCAGGTCACCGCCCAGCACACCGTACACGTTCTCGGTACCGATCGGCACCGGTGGGATCGCCACGTTGAGGCGCAGCATGTCGGCCAGAACCGGTCCGGTGTAATTCTGGAAGCCGGGGATGAGATTTGGCGGCAGCCCAGTGAGGAGGATCGCCTTGAGATCGTTGCGGGGCCGGAAGCCACCACTCGGGGAGCCGGCGGTGGGTCCGGTAATGGTCGCGAGATGTGGAAACACTCCGGGATAGAGGTAGACCAGGAGAACTTGAACCTCCGGATACAGCACGCGAGGGAGGAACTGGCTGTCGTCCTCTGGCGCACTCTGATTCCAGTAGTCCTTCTCTGGCATCTGCACCAGCAGTTCATTGAACAGAGGATTGCCCAGCCGCGATACCTGCACGAAGGGGCCGCTCTCCTGCATCTCGCTGGTGCGGTTGTTGTCCCCCTGATTTCCGTTGCGGCCGTTGTCCTCCTGCTTCGAACCCTTCGACTTCGAGGCGAAGATACGGACCTTTTGCCTGCTGGCTGATGCATACATTCCGATCGTCGCCCGCGGATCGCTGACATTGGTCGGCGTCGATCCGTCGCGCGTTAGGCGAGCAATTGGCACCTTGAGCGCAATCGTATGCACGTTGACGAACTTCGTCGAATCCACCCCTGGTTGGTCTGTCTTGGGCGGGAATCGGTGCAAACTCTGGAACGGTCGCAGCGCGAGCAGATCGAAGATGGTTCCCAGGTCCAGGTAAAAACCTTCGCGCCGCTGTCCCGCGAACACCGTCTCACCAGAAGGAAGTGCGTGCACCGCCTGGTCGGCAAGGGTCGTGTAGTTCGGTGTGGAACGCGCCCCGACATTGCACGGCGGACACAGCAGGCCGCTCCCCAGGGAATGGGTTCCAGTGGAGTCGGTGCGGGTCACGCTATAGCTCTGGGGTCGATTCCAGGTTTTATCGGTGATGTTGAAGATTTGACCGGTGTTGTACAGGAACGAGTTGGTGTCGACGATGGAGGTCGAGAACCGGAAGTCGTAGGTGATATGGTCTTTGCCGTCGCCGACGTTGTCGATGTGGATGCTGTACAGGACATCGCTGCCGAACTCGAAGAAGTTCGGACCGCCATCGGGCCCTTCGAGCGGAATGTAGTTGGCCAGAAAGGTGACCATGCTGGGGTCGTTCGGGTCACGAAACGCGTAGGTGTCGGTATTATCGGCGACCGGGTCTTTGGAAATTTCTGGGGCTTCTCGATGGGAAGACATAGCTATCCTTTCAATGGGTGGACGGGATGGAATGCGTGGAGCGACAGGCAGCATGAACTACCGTGCTGCTTTCACCAGTTTGGCGACGAGTTGCGGATCGCGGAATATCACCTCTTTCAGTCCTGACATAACAGAGATCTCACCGGTTGCGAGGTCGCGAACGTGGGCGACCAGAGGACCCGACAAGAAGGCGGGCGAGAGTTCCGAGGTATCGACTTCCGCCGTATCGGAAGCGGCCACGCCGGAAAGCGGTATCCACGGGAGCACACCGAGGGCAGCGGCGCCAATGGTTGTCTGTTTAAAGAACCCGCGCCGGGTCAGTTTCATCAGGCGGTCTCCTTTCTAGGGGCTTGAGGTCCCTTGGACGGGTCATGAAACGAAGAGGAACGCTTGGCTTGAGCCGCCAACATTCCCTTCTCTCCATCCTGCCGCGCAGATGTCACAGAAACGTCATAGACATTACGATTCCGTCACGACTAGATGGAACGCGCCATGGTGGTGGACGTGGGCACTACACCGGCCGACCAGGAATGAAGCTGGCGTGTTCTATGTCAGAACATCGTGCAGGGAATGAGGCCGCACCGTGAACACTCGTGTTGACGCATCCGGCATCCCCCCGTGGAACGAACCTCCCGACCCCCAGCCCTTCATGAGCGGACAGTTTCACATCGCACAGTTCCCGCCACAATGTGCGGAAATGCGTAGCATCGACCTTCAGGTCGTCCGGTGGAGGCGCCGCGCGCAAGCGCCGGCACCGGCCCGTCCCACACCAGTCTCCTGTCGCGACATTTCGTCAGTGCAAGACCAGTGTCCGCCTCACGCGCTCCGTCCCTGTGCATCTCTGTGGTCGTATGCACCAGGGTCCGATCTCCCACCACGGAGCGGAGCAGAGAAGCACACCTGTTGGTTGCTCGACCAGCCCACTTCGCCGGCGTCGTTGAGAAGGAGCATGGTGGGACGGCCCAGGACCGGCGCTGCCGCGCGGTCCTTCCCGTGACGGTCTGCAGACCAATACGGTTTATTCAAAAGAATCGCGGATACCCCGCCGATGGGGGCACACATGGACCTCCGCCGTGCACCGGCATCACCGTGGGGACTGCATTCTCACTCGGAGAGCCGACAGTGCTGGCCTGCGGGCCAGTTCCGGCCAGGACGGCCGGGCTAGTACGCCTGAGGAGGTGTTCAGACAGGAGAGTGGAAGTCTTTCTCCGCCGGCCACGTTCCCGGCGGTACCCGACGGCAACTGCGTCATCGTGAGATGGGGTGGGGAGCAGCCGAAGGGGAATGACCAGTCCGTAGGATGACGAACCGGGTACCCCCTGGGTGTCGGCCTGGTGGAGCGGCGAGCCTGTTAGCTACTGGCGAAGCCCAAGCCGGCATGAAAGCCGGAAGCACAGCGTGCCGACGAGAGAGCGTGTGCCAAGGGAGCGACTGTGGGTCCATTGGGTGGGAGGAGACGGAATGGTCATGATGGCTGAACACAAGAATCAGGGAGACCTCGCTGCCGAGATGACGGCGGCGAGGAGTCAGAGCGTCCATAGGAGCGATGAGGCCCGGTAATGCGGGTGGAGCAAAGGGACGCAGGAAGGTTGATGCGTGACGACCAGCGAGCAGGACAGCAGCGGATCGAGAGTGCCGGAGACGGCTACACACGACGCAGAGATCGAGCAACGCCGGGAACGGTGGGGCTGGGTGGAACCTGCCATCTGGACCGATCGCATGATAACCGCCCTGGAAACAGGGGTGAAAGGAGGCAGGTGGTTCAGCCTGATGGACAAGGTGTCTGCCGAGCGCACGCTGGCGGCGGCTTGGGACCGCGTCAAACGGAACCGGGGTGCAGCAGGCCAGCGCGATCTGCCGCGTCCCTCCCCGACTAGTGGCGTCTGCGACATCGGCGCCTTCGAGGTGCAGGGCAGCGGCCCAACCGCGGCACGGGTCGGACAGTTCCACGCGGCACGCCAGGGGAACGTGGTGCGCTTCAGTTGGCGGGTGACGGCCGGCGCCAATCTGGCCGGATTCAGCCTGATGGCCGGCGGCCAGCGCCTCAACGCTCGGCTGATCCAGGTCCATGCCAGCCCGCTGTACCGCGTGCATCTCCGGGTCATGGCTGGGACGCGCTTCCAGTTGCAGGCGGTGTTGCGCAGCGGGAAGACGATCACGGTGGCGAGCGCGTAGCTCGCCTCCCAGGAGCGAGGAAGGTGAGCGCCATGTGCAAAAATCAGGTTGGAGCGGGGGAGAGAACCATGGCCACCATAACCACCAAGGCCCAATGCCGATTTTGCGGCGCGAGTACGGCAAGTCTGGAATGACCAGACACCTCCAGGCCTGCCAGGCACGAAAGGAAGCCACGACCACGGTTGCCGGCGGGAAAACCCGCTCGGCACGGATACTCCACCTGGTCGTCAGCGGTCGCGATGCCCCGATGTATTGGATGCATCTGGAGGCGCCGGGGGACGCCACCTTCGCCCACCTGGACAGCTTCCTGCGCGATAACTGGCTCGAGTGCTGCGGGCACCTGAGCCTTTTCACCATTCGCGGCGTCTCCTACGCATCGTTCGACGACCCAGACGGAGAGATAGCTGAGCAGAGCATGGACGCGAAACTGGGGAGCGTGCTCGACGTGGGCCATGAGTTCAGCCACGAATACGACTTCGGCAACACCACCGACCTCACGCTGAAGGTGGTAAGCGAGCGCCGGGGATGAGTGCGCGGCACGAGCATTGAGATACTGGCCCAAAATGAACCGCCTTCCATTCCCTGCGACGAGTGCGGACAGCAGCAAGCCACCCAGATCTGCACCGAATGCGCCTGCAGCGGTGGAGGGTGGCTCTGCGACCAATGCAGTGAGGAACACCAATGCGACGAGCAGATGCAGCTACCCGTGGTCAATTCGCCGCGAGTCGGCGTGTGCGGCTATGGCGGCTGAGGGGGGCGCCGGCTTCACCCCGCTGCTTGCAGGAACACCAGATGCAGGAACCAGTTGCCCATGTGCGGGAAGGTGCGCCTGCCAACCACGCGGAGCGTCGCGGGGTCGTGCCGTCGGAGGGTATTGAGCCAGCCTCTCTGGCGAGACCAGCTCTGGGCCCCTGAATATATTGCACTGCCGTCGGGAGCAGGCCAGATGCCCCAGACCAGTTTGCCATCGTTGAGCCACGCTCGAATCTGGCCGCTGCCGATGTCGATTAACTGCATCCCCAGGTTCCGGGCCGCTCCGTAGGGGTGACGGCGATCCGGACTCAGGCGAGCGCCGGTCACCAGCAGTGCGCGGCCGTCGGCCGTGTACTGCATCTGTAGCTCCACGCCGTTATCCTGGCCCTTGGCCTCGGCGGTGTCGGGCGCCACACCCAGCACGCCGGCGATGGTCTCCAGCGCCGTCCTGGGATGAGACACGGTCTCCGTGCCGGCGACCTGGAGCGATCGAGCGCGCAGCAGTGTCAGTGTATTGGTATTGCCATCGAGGACGGCGAGCTGAGAGCCATCCGGGCTCAGCGCGATTCCCGGCTGCCAGAACGCAGTCACCGTCTCGCCGTTGACCGTCCGCCTGGTCGGCCAGCGGCCGCCGAGCACGCCCTTCAACCGCACCGAACGCACTATCGTGCCTGTGTGCAGGTCGTATGCCGTTAGCAGTGGGTGATACGAATGCCGCGGACCGCACCTGTTGATCTGGTCGGAAGTGGTCATGGTGTACAGCCGCCCCAGGTCGGGGGATACCAGCGCGGAGTCCCCGGGCGGCGCCGTCAGAGTCAGTTGTCGATCGACCCGACCGGTGCGCACATCCAGTAGATAGAAGTGCCGGGACGGGCAGGGGACAGTGAGAGCTTCATCGTCAAAGCCATAGACGACCGACCCATCGGCGGAGACACCGCTGATCCAGAAGGGAACTGCCGGGTGATGCGCGGGGAAGAGAGGCCGTCCGGTGCGAGCGTCGAAGAGCTGAAGGGTCAGGTCTCCCGCTGGGACCGGCCAGTGACGGGTGGGAAGCCGGTTCAACACGACAAACCGAGAGCCGTCGGTGGTGGCGACGATGGCGGGAGATTGGTTCGGCGCGGGCCGAGGTCCAACGCGCAACACGGCGCCAGCCCGGTCGGCCAGCGACCGGCGGTCGATGGGCTGGAGGGTGTTCTGCGCGGCGGTTGAACGATAGACGCGAAGGGCGCCGGCTGGAAAGGGGTGCGGCGCCTGTCCGGCCAAGGAGATGGTGGACTGTGCCCCGAGCTGCGACGCGCCGCCAAGCGCCAGCAACAGGCCGAGGACCACGATAGCAATGACGTTGACGCGGGACATCAGGCTCATGTCACACCTTCCTTCATCTCTTTCTACACCGAAGAGAGGGGACTGGTTCCGACTCACGAAGCCGTGGACTGCTCACCCGTAATGATATGTTGGTGATCATGACGCGGCGCACCTGACATCATGGGAACCGGATCGACCGCAATGGTGTAGTGGAGATAAGAATAGATCCATGAGGGGCCGGCCACTGGATGATGTCCAGCTCGTGGAGCGAGCCCAGCAGGGCGATGTATCGGCCTACGAGGAACTCGTCCGCCGGTACCAGGACCTTGCTTTTTGGGCTGCCTATGCGATGACGCGCGACCCTGAAGCGGCCAGTGATGCCGCGCAAACCGGCTTTATCAAGGCGTACTACGCACTGAATCGATTTCGCGCCGGCGCGGCCTTCCGTCCCTGGCTGCTGAAGATCGTGGTCAACGAGGCGCGCAATCAGGCGCGTTCCGCGCGCCGGCGCTCGGGATACGAGCTGCAGCTGGCCGGTAACCGCACAGGTGATGCGGCGCCATCTCCTGAGGCGGAGGCGGTCCTGGCGCTTGACCGCGAGGTGCTGCTGAATGCGGTCAATCGCTTGCCGGAGCAGGATCAGCAAGCGCTGGCGTACCGCTACTTCCTGGATCTATCGGAGGCCGAGATGGCAGCCGCGCTGGGCTGTGCGCGTGGCACCGTCAAGTCGAGGCTCTCTCGGGCACGCGCTCGCCTCAGGGCGTCGCTGGCCAGCGAGCGCCCCGATCTGCTGGACCAGGAGGCGCACGGTGAGTGAGAAACCTACGGATGCCTCGGACCTCGAGCTGGAGCGGGCGCTGCGTGATCTGGGCGAGCACCTGAAATATCCGCCGGGTCCGGATCTCTCTCAGGCCGTGCGCGTTCACCTGGAGCGGCAGCCGGGTCGGGGCTGGCGGCGCCGCGTCCCTTTTCTCCGGCGTGAGGTCCTCTATCCTGCTCTGGCCGCGGTAGCCATCCTGGCCGCGGTGCTGGCGATATTCCCTGGCGCCCGTTCAGCCGTCGCGTCCTGGTTCCAGATTGCCGGGGTGCGGATCGAATCCAGCAGTTCACCGCCCGGCCCGCTGGGTCACCACCTCAACCTGGGGGAGCGCGTGTCGCTGGACGAGGCGCAGCGGCGCGTGCCCTTCCACATTCTGGTTCCGACGCTGCCCGGTCTGCACCACCCCGACGAGATCTATGCCGGCACGCCGCCCTTCAACGGGCGTGTCTCGCTCCTCTACGCTGCCAGGCCCGGCCTGCCACGCGCCTCGACCACCGGAGCCGGCCTGCTCATTACCGAGTTTCAGAGCACATTCTTCGCTGGGAAGATGATCCCGCCAGGAACAACCGTGCAGCCAATCGAGATCGCCGGCGAACAGGGCGTCTGGATCGCCGGACACCTCCACGTGGTGTATTACCTGGACCAGCAGCACGCGCCGCTACGCGACACCATTCGCCTGGCCGGCAATGTGCTGCTCTGGCAGCATGGCGCCGTGACCGTGCGGCTGGAGGGGAGCCTCTCGCAGCAGCGAGCGACCCAGATTGCGCAATCGATGCTGGCCGGGAAGAGGAAGTAACTGTTGATCGGTTCTCATGAAAATACAGGGCGACGCCGGGGTTCAACTAAACCCCGGCGTCGCGGGTGAGGTCACTGAGATTGAGTACGGAACTTTAGAGGTATAGTCCCACGAAGGGAATGCCGCTGCTGGGGTTGAAATCGTATCCTTTGATCCGAGAACGCAGACCGAAGGGTGTCGACTGGTCGATCAACGGGATGTCCACGGCCTCGGTGTCGAAGATTTTCTGCACGCTATTGTAGGCAGCTCGAGCTTTCTTGGCATTTTCGCGCCCGACGGTGAGGAGATTGTCGACCGTCGGGTTGGAGTAATTCCAGAAGTTCAGTCCCCCGTGCTGCTGGCTTGAATCGAAGAGCTGGAAGAGGATGTCGGGATCCGGGTAGCCGAAACCAAGGACAGTGAGGTCGAACTTCCCGGTCGCGACCGCGGGGAAGTAATCGGCCGGCGCCTTGGTCACAATGTTGATCTTGACCCCGACCGCGCCAAGCTGTTGCTGAATGACCTGTGCTGTCGACTCAAACGCCGGATCCTGCAGGATGACCAGATCGAATGGGCCGGTGACGTGATTGGCGGCGAACAGTCGCTGCGCGTCCGTCGGGTTGTACTTTAGGGCGTATTTGGGTGAGTTCTTGTCGTAGAACGGCATGGTTTGGCCCAGGGGACTGTTGGCAATCTTGCCCAGCCCCTGGTACGCCGCGGCCAGGATGGCTTGCTTATTGATCGCCTCCGCGATGGCCTTTCGAACCGGGGTCTGGGCGAGTTGGGGGCGGGTGAAGTTGAATCCCACGAACGTCTCCCCCTGGGTCAGCGACCGGTGAAGCTTGACGTTACTATTCCCCTGGGTGCGGCTTAGCTGGGTCCCGGGGATACTTGCATAGTCGAGATCGCCGGAGAGCAGCTCGCTCACCGCCGTGGCAGGGTTCGAGATCGCTTTGAAGACGACCATCGAGAGGTAGGCCTTGCCGCGGTTGTTTACCCAGGCGGGATTGAAATTGTGGTAGTCGTTGCGAACCAGCGTGACAGTAGCGAACGCCGGGCCGACGCCCTGGATCTTGAATGGCCCCGTTCCCACCGGTCTCTGGCAGGAGCCGCTTCCCTCCGCTCGTGTCACCTTGGGATCGAGGATGCCAGTGTAGCTGAGCGTGAGGTTGGTCAAGAGCACCCGCGAGGGAGCACTGAGATTGAGCCGAACGGTATAGGCGTTCACCACGTCGATGCTGGTGACCGTTTTCAGATCAGCATGCGTCGTCGTCGATTTTGTCGCGGGGTCCAGCGCGCGATCGAAGGTGTACTTAACCGCACTCGCGTTGAACGGGTCACCGTTGGAAAACTTCACACCGTGCCGCAGGAAGAGCGTGAGTGTTTTGCCGCCATTGCTGTACTTCCATTTCAGTGCGAGGTCCGGCTGGTAATGCCCCTTTTTATCGAAACTGATCAGCGGGTCGACCACCAGGCTGAAGATGGCATTGGATGCCGATAGGCCGGTTTTCTGCGGATCGAGGCAATCGGGCTGCCCGCCCTGAACCTGGAAGGTGCCTCCGTACTTGGGGGCCGCTAGCGAACGCGCGTGTACGCTAGGCGCCACATTCATCGAGATGAGTGTCGCGGCTCCCAGCAGTGAGACGCCGGCGCGTGTTGTTCGCCGGAGTGATATCGCTCCCGTCTTCATTGAGTTCTCCTCCACTTGCTGCTACCGCCACGAACCCGTGGACTATGCGATGCTGCCATAAAGGGATACGTCTCCCCCTGTCCTAAGCCTACGGGGTCATGCCGGTAGGTCGCATTGGAAGAGACGACAAAATGCTAGCCAGCGTTTGGAGGTTCTTCCGAAGCGTTTCCTCATGAGCATCTCTATCATAGGGAATAAGCCTGATGTCCAGGAATGAGAGGAGGCACGAGCCGGGATGCTGACCTTCATCGTTCGCCGCGTGCTGATCTCCATTCCCCTGCTCTGGGCGGTTCTCACCATGACCTTTTTTGGTTTCCGGATTATTCCTGGCGATCCGGTCAGTGTGATTCTGGGAATCAGCGGGTCTAAGGCAGATCGAATCCTGCTCCGGCATGAGCTGGGCCTGGACAAGCCTCTGCCGGTGCAGTATTGGGACTTTCTGAAGGGCGCTGTTCACTTTGACTTTGGGGACTCGATCATCAGCCATCAGTCGGTCACCCACGAAATCGCCATCCGCTTTCCCACCACCCTGGAGCTGGCGGCGAGCGGCCTGGTACTGGCGATAATTTTTGGCCTGCTCGGCGGCATGCTTGCCGCCGTGTTCAACCGGAGGTTTCTGGGGACGGGAATCACCGGGCTGGCGGTGTTTGGTATCTCCATCCCGGAGTTCGTTCTAGGCACCGTGCTGGGCCTGGTGGTGGGGGTCAAGCTGGGTTGGCTTCCGGTGGCGGGCACGGGCGGATGGAAATACGAGGTGTTACCCGCCTGCTCCCTGGGCCTGGGCATCGCGTCGGGATTAACCCGCCTGACTCGCGCGACCATGCTCGAGGTGATGGGTCAGGACTACATCCGCACGGCGCGAGCCAAAGGGGTCGGGCGCTCCGTGGTCCTGGTCAAGCACGTGTTACGGAACGCGCTGTTGCCGGTCGTCACCCTCTTTGGCTTGAGCATCGCGTCGCTGTTGGGTGGGGCGGTGATCATCGAGAACGTCTTCGCCTTGCCGGGCCTCGGCACCCTGGCGATCAGCGCCGTGAGTGGGCGTGATTTTCCAGTGATCGAGGGGACAACCTTCTTTTTCTCCGTGGTCCTGGTGAGCGCTAACCTGCTGGTCGATGTTTCTTACGCCTTTATCGACCCGAGGATCCATTTCTCATGAGCATGGGTGGACTGTCGAACCGGGGCGACAAGGTACGCGAACCGGCAGCAACACCCAACCTGATGGATCCGCATCTGGCGCCGGGCGCCATTGGTGATCCAATTGCTCTGACGGCTGCGGATACCGACCTGGGACGAGGTCGTTCCTGGTTTGGGATGATCGGTCGCCGAATCGTGCGAGACCGTCGCGCGCAGATCGGCCTCCTGATCATCGGGACCATCGCACTCCTCTGCGCCCTGGCGCCACTCATTGGACGCTACGACCCGAACTCCATACCCACTACCTTCGCGCTCGACACGGCGAATCAAAGCCCCAGCGGAACTCACTGGTTTGGAACAGACGATCTGGGCCGAGACCTGTGGGCCAGAATGCTCTGGGGAGGGCGCGTGTCCTTGCCCGCGGGTCTTGAGATCGTGTTCCTTTCCTTTATTGTAGGGGTGCCGATGGGAATGATAGCCGGCTACAGCAGGCGTGTCGTCGACGACGCGATTATGCGCGTGGTCGATCTGATCCTTACCGTCCCTGGACTCTTGCTCGCTATCGCGATTATCGGTGTGCTGGGACCCGGCTACAAGTCGTTGGTTATTGCGCTGGGCATCGCTGGAATCCCCGGCTACGCACGCGTGGCACGCGCCTCCACCCTCCGGCTCAAGAGTACGGAGTACGTCGAGTCGTCTTTGTCGGCGGGAGCGGGGCAGTTTCATATCCTGCGTCGCCACATCCTGCCCAACATTATTGATCCTCTGGTCATCCTCGGCACCCTCAGTCTCAGCGGGGCGATCCTGGCAGGAGCGGCGCTCAGTTTCCTGCAAATCGGCACGCAGCTTCCCGACGCCGACTGGGGCACCCTGCTCTTCTCCGGCTTCGGCCACATGTTCCAGTCGACCAGCGAACTGCTGATCCCTGCGACCGCTCTGGTTCTTTCCGTTTTTGCCATTAATCTGGTCGGCGATGCGTTGGGCGATGCCCTGAATCCCAGGTTTCGTGGGCACTGACCCCCCTCCCCCGACCCCTCCAGGGTTCATGGGCACCGGATGCAGGACGACCAGGTGTCCGGTGCGCGGCATCGGTCTGGTAGTGCCGCGGCTCCGCCCGGCCCGCCTTGGTCGCTTGCGATAGACACCATTACCCGCTGGAGACACCGTTGGGCGGGACGGGCAGGAGCCACAGCGCCGAAGGCTGGACAAGCCGCGTCCCCTACGGCAGGATTGTGCCTAAAGTCGGGATGGGGTGGACGCTGCAATACAGTTGGTTGAGATGGCACGTGGTGGAAAAAGGTCCGGCAGGAGCCACGGCCCCTACGCCATCAATGTGCTTATCGTCGAGACAGTGTGGACGGCGAACCGCGGACGGTTGACATGGCAGGTGACCGCGCTGCCTCAAAACTGTCCGCCCATGAAGACCTCAGCTGGGCGGTGCAACAGCGCGCGGCAAGGAAAGGACGGAGTCGCTCGCTCCCTCTGATTGTTTGAGGGTGAGCAGCCGAAGTCCTAGCTCCAGTGCCAGACGGGTGTCCCGGTCGTCGAGTCGAACACCGGCAATGTCCTGGATCCGTCGCACCCGGTATTCCAGGGTGTTGCGATGGACCTCGAGTTCTTCCGCCGCCGCGCGGAGCCGGCCCATACAGGCCAGGTATACGTCGAGCGTGTGTAAGAAATCCGAGCCGTGGATGCGATCATACTCTTGCAGGTGTTTCAGCGCCGGCGTGATCATTTCCTCATGCTGCCGCAGCATAAAAAGCGCCCGGTGAATGCCGAGATCGCTGTAGTGCACCGCCCGATTGCCACCCCACAGGGAAAGTCCAAGGTGGGCGGCCAGCTCAGCCTGGCTGACGGTCTCCGCGATCTGCTCGAATGAGGACACGTACTGGCCGACGCCAACCGTCACGGTAAGATCCGGGATGACATCGTTAAAGCGCTCGGCAATTCGCGTGGCAAGGCGTAACGCGGTGATCTTGCGCGTCTCATCGGCAGCGTCATCAATGTTGAAGAGGACAATGGCGCCGGTGCTACGCGGCCCGATCACGGCTTCCGCGTCCACTGACAGGGTTTCCAAACGCACCAACTCTGTCAGGCGCTCCCGTGCTCGCTGCAGCTGCCGCCCGCTCTGTGACGCGTGCCGCAGTCGAAAGGTTTCAGCACGATCAATCGACACGACCATCGCCTGGCGTAAGCGATCGATGTTCCAACCGATGCTGCGGGCCACGGTTCGAATGCTCTCCGGGTTGGTCAGCCGACCGTGCACGATATCCTCCAGCAGCTCAGTGCGAAGTTCGGCTTCGCGCTGCAGGACCTCACGCTGCCGCATCAGGAGGGCGGCCGCGGCCTCGGCCGCCTCGCGGATTACCTCCTCATCGCGCTGGGTGAGCGGTCGCGTGCTATCCGTGGTCCAGATAATGGCCAGCGGCTCTCCCTCGTGCGCAACCCGGCATGCCGCCCTGCCGCCGGAGCCAACGTCAGGATTCGGCGGCACACGCACCACCTGATCGCTCGCGAGAATTTGAGCCACATACCCGGCGCGGATGGCCCATTCCAGAGCGGCGGGTTGACCGCGCCGGCGCAAGATCGTCTCCTCCCGAACGCGATCGACCGGCTCCACCATGGCTGAGAAGGCCAGAAGTTCATGGCGCAACGACTCGATAGTAACCGAGTTCCCCACCAGTTGTCCCAGTGTTTGAGCTAGTGCTTGAAGGGTGTCCGCGGCATTGAGAGAAACACCCGCCGGATCGATTCGTGATCTCGCCACGGCCCGATTGACTCCATTAGCGATATCGTGCACATCGGCGCTGGCGCCGAGTACACCGATGGCGAGGTCCCGTTGCATGGACTGCTGGCGAAGCCGAATCCTTGCGGGCGAATCCAGGAACGCAGCGAGAAGCAGCAAACCCGCCGCCCGGCGGCGTGAAAGCTCGGTCGCCATGGCGCACAGCACCTCAAGCTCGAGCATGCAGTCAAGGACAGCCAGCTCCCCGTAGCGCGCACCCTCTGTTTCCGATACGGTGCGCACCACCGTCACACAGTGGATCTGACGCTGCGCGCTCGAATCGCTTGCCCAGAGTTGCTCGAGTGCTGATCCGAGATACCCGTGGAGCTGTCCCACCTTCACTGTCATCTCGGTCCTCGCGAAATGCCCAAAGAATAGATCACCTTTTCGGCATTCTAGCCGACGCCCGTGTGTCTCCGGGCACGATAGTATGCAGAGCAGCGGTACGCGGGTCCGCCTCCGCGCCTGGACCAAGAGATGGGTGCAGCAGTGAGAGGACGGCTATGAAAACCGACGACCACGTGATGCAAGCCGTCCGGGAGTCGGTCGGGGGCAACTCCATCCAGGACGGCGTTACGATCGAGGACGTCCATGACTTGCCTCGCCTCCGAGCTATGGAGGATCTCCAGGCAGCAGTCTGGGGACATGACAATCGTACCGTTGTTCCGGGACATCTGCTGGCGTTGACGGCCCACACCGGGGGTATCGTGCTGGGGGCGTTCGACGGCGCCGAACCGGTTGGCTTCGCCTTTGGGCTGTTGGCTCGAAATGGGGATCGTCTCTACCACGCCTCACACATGCTGGGAATCCACCCACGACTGCGAGGCAGCGGTATCGGGGCGGCGCTCAAGTGGCGGCAGCGAGAGCGGGCGCTGGAACAAGGGCTCGACCTGATGACCTGGACCTTCGACCCGCTGGAAGCGCGCAACGCCTACTTCAATCTGCACAAGCTCGGCGTCGTGGGCCGCGAGTATCGAGAAGACTTCTACGGCGAGATGGATGACGAACTCAACCGCGGCCTGCCCTCCGACCGCCTCTACGTGGAGTGGCGCCTCAACCGTACCTCCGCGGCGGATGACCGTGGATACCCTCCGCGTTCGGCATTGAGCATCGTGACTAGCAGCTGCGACCGACCGGTGCTGGCGATTCCCCCGGAGCATCCAGGTGTTCCGGTCCTGATCGAAGCGCCCCAAAACATTCAGCAGCTCAAGGGGCAGAACATTGAGATGGCGCGGACCTGGCGGCAGGCGCAACGCACGGCCTTTACCTGGGCCTTCGGCCAGGGATACCTGGCGAATGATTTTAGGGACGGCGCGTTTGTCCTCGTTCCGAGCGATGGGATGGGTAGATGAAGATCGACAGCGTAACCCTGTACCAGATTCAAATGCCACTGCTGGCGCCGTTCACGACCAGCTTCGGGACGGAGCTTAACCGGCCCTGCGTGATCGTGGAGGTCGAGAGTGGCGGCTATCTGGGGTATGGAGAATGTGTCGCCGGCAGTGGACCGTGGTACTCGTATGAGACGGTCGGCACGGCGCAACACGTCCTCAAAGAGTGGCTGATTCCCCGTCTGCTCGCCGTGGAGATCGGGGAGCCCGAGGAGGTATGGGATCTCTTCGCTCCCATTCGTGGGCACAATATGGCCAAGGCCGGATTGGAGATGGCCTGCTGGGATCTCTTCGCCCGAGTTCGTGGCATCTCAGTGTCACAGTTGCTGGGTGGAGCCCGAGAGCGGGTGGCCGTGGGGGTGAGCGTCGGCATCCAGTCTTCACCAGATGCGCTGGTGGATACCGTCGACCGCTTTCTCGGCGCCGGCTACGGGCGAATCAAACTGAAGATCGAACCGGGCAAGGATGAGGACTGGGTGCGGCCGGTGCGACGCCGGTTCCCGGAAATTCTGCTCCAGGTCGACGCGAACTCGGCCTATACCCTCGCCGACGCGCCCATCTTCCGGCGCATGGACGACCTCGACCTGCTCCTGATTGAGCAGCCGCTCGAGCCTGACGATATTGTGGACCATGCAATGCTGCAGCGGGAGTTGCGTACGCCGATCTGTCTGGATGAGAGCATTCACGCACCCGCCGACGCGCGGCACGCCCTGGACCTGGTCAGTTGCCGGATCATCAACATCAAGCCGGGGCGTGTCGGGGGCCATCGCAGAAGTCGAGAGATCCACGACCTGTGCCGAGCGCGAGATATTCCCGTGTGGTGTGGGGGGATGCTGGAGACGAACATCGGACGCGCCCACAATGTTGCGCTCGCGTCCCTGCCAGGATTCACCTTACCCGGCGATATTTCAGCCAGCGCGCGCTACTATGCACACGATATTGCCACACCGAGCTTCGATCTCAACGGCGATAGCACGCTATCGGTCCCGACCAGTCCCGGCATTGGCGTCGAGATCGACCGCGACGCGCTTTCAGCCGTTACGGTGTCAAGGGAGGTCCTGGATGGTGCAGCTGTACTGGCTTCTCGCTAGGGAACCCTGAAGGTGAGCAAGTCCCTGGGCATCCTCCAGGAAACGATTGCCCACCACATCGACGATGCAGACGTGGCGGAATTTGGGATCTATCTTCGACATATCCAATCCGGTGCAACGGTGGAGGTGAATCCCGAAGCGTTGTATCCCATGGCCAGCGTCTTTAAGATACCGCTGCTGCTGGAGACGCTGGTGCAGGTGGACGAGGGGCGCTGTGCGCTCGAAGAGCGCATCGAGTTGCGCCCCGAGCATGTGCTGGCGCCGTCCGGCGTGCTGGTCGAGCTCGATGCCGGTCTGCAACTCACGCTGCGAGACCTGCTCACGCTGATGATTATCGTCAGCGATAACACCGCCACCGATATGGTTCTCGATCGGATCGGGCGGGATCGGGTAGTGGAGCGGCTGCGAGCCTGGGGTGTCGAGACCGTCTCGGTGCAGATGGGAGTCACGGGACTGTTCGAAGCCGGATTCGGCTGGCCGGAAAGCGAGGGGAGCTTTGTGGAGGCCTACCGCCGCGCTCATACGAAGGGGCCGATGATAGATCCTCTCACCGGAGAGGCGGATGCCGCGCTCCAAGTGCTGCTGGAGCGCGGCCCCAACTGGGACTCGATCCCGACAGCTCGCACCGTCGAGAACAATGTGGCAAGCCCGCGTGGCATAGGACACTTGTTGGAACGCTTGATGCGCGTGGAGTTGCTGTCGGAGCGATGCACTCGCGTGGCTCTGGATATTATGCTGCGACAGCAGATCAATCAACGGATTCCGCGCTTCCTGGCCCCGACTACCGCCGTGGCTCACAAAACCGGCACCTTCTTTGCCTCACGGAACGATGCCGGCATCGTGTATCTCCCCCAGGGCGAGCAGTTCGTGATTGTGACCTTCGCCTTGCTGCGCCGCGATCGATTGGAGGGGGACGCCACAGAGGCGGCCGAAGCAGCCGACCGTGCGGACCGTGCCATGGGATATATCACCCGCTCTGCATATGACACATTTACGTCGGCAAAGGAGAGGAATCATGGCAACCGAGACGGAAGCACAAACAGAGCACGCTGAGCTTCATGACGTGATCCGCGAGTCGATGGACCGGCTTCACGTGCCGGGGGTCGCCCTCGGCATCATGGTCGATGGCAAGGAGCATGTGGCGGCCTTCGGCGTCACCAACGTGAACCATCCATCTCCGGTGGAAACCGATACGCTGTTTCAGATCGGCTCCACGACCAAGACCGTCACGGCGACCGCGATCATGCGCCTGGTGGAGAACGGCCAGGTGAAGCTTGATGTGCCGGTGCGTACCTATCTTCCCGATCTTCGCCTTCATGATGAGGGGGTCGCTGCCGCGGTCACGGTGCGGCATCTGTTGACGCATACCGCCGGATGGGTCGGTGACTATTTCTCGGACACGGGACGCGGCGATGATGCGCTGGCGACCGTCGTGGTTCAGATGGCGGACCTTCCCCAGCTCACGCCGCTCGGCACCGTCTGGTCGTACAACAATGCGGCCTTTTATCTTGCTGGACGGGTGATCGAGGCGGTGACCGGAAAGCCCTATGAGGCCGCGGCCCGAGAACTGGTCCTGGAGCCGCTGGGTCTGAAGCAATCGTTCTTCTTTCCGGAGGAGGTGATGGTCCACAGCTTCGCCGTGGGGCACAATGTGGTGGATGACGCGGCGCAGGTGGCGACGCCCTGGGCGCTGGCACGCACGGCTAACCCGGCAGGTGGGCTCGCCTCCAGCGCTGGAGACCAGCTTCGCTATGCCCGATTCCACATGGGCGATGGCACGGCCGAGGACGGCACGCGTGTACTATCGCCGGAATCAATGGCCCTGATGCAGACACCGATTGCGAGCGCCGGCGTGGATCGGGAGGTCGGGCTTTCCTGGTTTCTGCGAGAGATCGAGGGTGTCCGCATCGTGGAGCACGGAGGCGGAACAAACGGACAGGTTTCGGAATTTATGTTCGCACCGGAACGAAACTTCGCCCTCACGCTGCTGACCAATGCGAATCGTGGAGGGGAGCTGGCTCTGTCACCTGTGAAGTGGGCGCTGAAGCAGTATCTGGGCATCGCGGAGACCGAGCCTGTCCCAGAGCCGCGCTCGGACCAGGCGCTTGCTGCGTATGCCGGACGGTACACATCCTCCGCGACGGCCCTGGATCTCACCGTGCAAGAAGGAGCGCTGGTGGTTGCGATGTCTCTTCACGACTTCCCCGCGGACACACCCCCGCCTGTGCCGCCACCGTTCCGCATGGCCGTCTGCGGAACGGATCGAGTGGTTGCGTTGGACGGACCGATGAAGGGAACGACGGCGGAGTTCCTGCGCGACAACGACGGCGCCATTGAATGGTTACGCATGGGAGGCCGCATTCAGCGACGCGAGCGCGAGTGAGAGGCTCTGCCGGAACATACATATGACGGAGGCCCTGTTGGACGAAGCAGGAATCCGTGGTTGAACGCGGAAGATGTGGCTGATGCCATGCGTCCGGGAGCGGAAACGGCTTAGAAGGAGCGAGTGATGGTAACAACGGCAACACGACCGGCGGAGACGTCGGGCACGGCACAGGATATTCCCGAGTTGACGGGATTCGACGACTTCGTTTTGAAGCTGATGCGGGAGTGGAAGGTCAACGGCGTGGCGGTAGCGATCGCCAGGGGCAGCGAGATCGTCCTCTCAAAGGGATATGGGCTGCATGATGTGGAGCGAGGCCTGGAAGTTACCCCACACACCCTGATGCCGATTGGCTCGACCACCAAGACCTTCACCACCGCGAGTATTGCGCTGCTGGCCGATGAGGGCCTGGTGGATTGGGACACGCCGGTACGCCAGTACCTGCCGACCTTCAAGCTGTGGGACCAGTTCGCCACCGAGCGCATAACGCCAAAGGATATGGGCTGCCATAGATCGGGGCTGCCGCGTCACGAGCTGCTGTGGTATGGCTCGACCCAATCCCGGCAGGCACTATTCGACCGGCTGCAGTATCTCGAACCCACCGCGGACTTTCGAACGGTGTGGCAGTATCAGAACCTCATGTTCATGACCCTCGGATACCTGACCGACGAACTGAGCGGGCTGACCTGGGAGGACTTCATTCAGAAGCGGATATTCGATCCGCTCGGCATGGTCAGCAGCACAGCGACGTCGACACAGGCCAAGGAGGCGACCGACCTCTCGCGCGGCTACCGGAAGAAGGACAACAAGGTGGTCGAGATGCCGCTCTACGAGGGCTTTCATGCCGTCTCTCCCTGCGGCTCCATTGTGTCCAGCGTCGCCGATATGTCACAGTGGCTGCTGGTCCACCTCAATGGCGGCAAGCACGGCGACCGGCAGTTTCTCTCGGAGCCACAGGTGCGGGAGATGCACAAGCCGCAGATGGTGATCGAGCAGGGGCAGTACGCCGAACTGCCCTACTCCAGCTACGGCCTGGCGTGGTTCGTGCAGCCGTACCGCGGTCGCAGCATGATCCACCACGGCGGCAACATCGACGGCTTTAGCAGCCAGTTGGCGCTCATGCCGGATGACCAGGTTGGGGTGGTGGTGCTCACCAATATGGACGGCACGCCCACGCGCGACATCATCACCTACAACGTCCTCGATCGCTTTATCGGCGGCGAGCAGGTTCCGTGGAACGATCGTTTCACGGCGCTGCAGAAGGAAATGAAAGCCGCCAAGGCCAGAGGCAAAGAGAAATCGAAGTTGGACCGGGTGCGAGGCACACGGCCGTCGCACCGACTTGAGGCGTACACGGGAACGTACCGACATCCCGGATACGGCGACATCCGCATCGGTCTGGACAACGGCAAACTACAGGCAACCCACAACGATATCGAGTTTATGGTGAAGCACGTCCACTACGACGTGTTCGACGTGACGGTGGAGCGTTTCGGATTCACCTTCAAGGCCTCCTTCATCAGTGACGAGCGAGGCTCCATCAACCAGCTGACGGTGCCGCTCGAACCATCGGTAGCGCCAATCGTCTTCACGCGCCTGCCCGACGCGTCCCTCACCGATCGATCCTTCCTGGAGACGTTCGTCGGGGCCTACGAGGTTATGGGCGCCGTCATGGCGGTGGAGTTCAAGGGAGATGTGCTCCAGATCTCGATGCCGGGGCAGCCGGCCTTCGAACTGGTTCCGGTGGCGGGAAACGAGTTTGCCTTCAAGGGCCTTTCCAACATCAGCGTCGAGTTCAAACGGGATGGATCGGGCGCGGTAACCGAGGCGCTGATCAACCAGATGGGAACCGTACTCCAGGCGAAGAAACGATGAGCGGGCAACCTCTCACGCTCGATGATCTCTGGCGGCTGGCAACCGTGAGCGATGCGCAGCTGTCGCCGGACGGCCAGACCGTGGCCTATGTGGTGGGTACCTACGACGAGCAGCACAATGCGGCGCACTCCGCCATCTGGCTGCTATCGCTCGAGAACGGACGTGCTCGGCAGTTCACCAGCGGAGATACCGCGGATATGCAACCCCGCTGGTCGCTGGACGGCATGCGGCTGGCGTTTGTCTCCGCACGCTACGAAGGCAAGCCGCAGATTTTCATCATCGATCGAGACGGCGGCGAGCCAAAGCGCCTGACCACGGTGGAGCATGGCGCGCAGTCGCCCGTGTGGTCGCCGGACGGAATGCAACTCTGCTACACCATGGCCGTTCCGTCCGATACCCAGCAAGTGCCGCAGGAAAAAGCGTGGCTGGAAGCGCATCCGGAGGTGGACAAGGACGCGCCGTCGCTGCGACGCCAGCACTCACTGCTCTCCCGCTTCGATGGCCGAGGGTATATCGAGCAACACGTCCACCTGTTTGTCATCGATGCCGACAATCCCAAGGCCGAGCCCAGGCAGTTAACGGATGGCGAGAACGACGACGTGGAAGCTGCATGGTCGCCGGATGGTTCGCTGCTCGCATTTCTCTCCAATCGGAGCGAGCAGCAAGAGCACGCGCTGACCACCGACATCTGGACCATCGCGCTGGAGTCCGGTGACCTGTGCCGCCTGACCGATGGGGATCTTATGGCCGGTGGCGCGTCCTGGTCACCTGATGGACAGACGCTCGCCTTCTATGCGTCTCCATCGTGGACCGCGGCCGGGTACCGCGACACCCACCTCTGGACGGTGTCCCGGGAGGGAGGAGACCAGCGAGACAGCTCGGCGCGGCTGGACCTGGGGCACCGGCACGTCCAGGGCGACTATCAATTTCCCTCTCCACCGCCGCCGGCCTGGTCTCCGGATAGCCACACGGTGTATTTCACGCTGATCGACCACGGCGATGACGCGGTGCATGCGGTCGAAGTCGAAAGCGGCGACGTGCGGCGGCTTTCGGCGGCGGGAACGGACGTGGCGTCCACGGCCATCTCCCCTGACGGTACACGCCTGGTACTGATTGCCACCAGGCCGGACCATCCATTTGATGTGTTCGTGATGCCGTCCTCGGGCGGTTCTCCACAGCCTGCTGCCTCGACCAACCGCGAGCTGATGGCATCGGTGGCGCTGGTCGCACCGGAGCTGCTGACCTGGACGGGGCCACGAGGATGGGAGATCGAGGGATGGCTGTACCGACCACGTGACGTGGAACGGCCGCCACTGGTGGTTCAGATTCACGGTGGGCCGTATGGCGCGTGGGGAAACTGCTTCCTTTTCCAGGCTCAGGTTCTGGCCGGCCAGGGATACGCCTCGCTGTACGTGAACCCGCGCGGAAGTTTGGGGTACGGCCAGGAGTTCAGCGCCGCGGCCGATTGGGGTGAGGACGACTTTCAGGATGTGCTGCTCGGCATCGATGCCGTGCTGGAGCGCGGAGCGGCCGATCCTGAGCGAATCGGCATCACCGGCATCTCGTATGGCGGCTTTATGACCAACTGGGCACTGGGGCACTCGGACCGCTTCCGCACCGGAGTGTCGGTCAACGGCGTCAGCAACCAGATTTCCATGTTTGGCGTGAGCGACATGTCTGCCCTGTGGTTGCCCACCGAGTTTGGCGGGGTCTACTGGGAAAGTGAGGATGTCTGGCAGCGATACTGGCGCCACTCACCGATCTCCTCGGTCGATCGCATCGCGGCGCCGCTGCTCCTGATTCAGTCTGAGAACGACTACCGGTGTCCGATCGAGCAGGGCGAGCAGATGCTGACCGCGCTGCGCGTGCGGCGGCAGGTCGTCGAACTGATTCGATTCCCAAGCTGCAGTCACGTCATCGCCTCCAGCGGTACGCCGCTGCAGCGATACCTGCAATGGAAACTGGCGCTCGACTGGTTCGATACCTATCTCAAGCCGGAGCGAGCGCCATCGAGCGCCATAGCCGAAGCGGGTGGGGTCACGGTGGCAGTGGAGCAGCCGGTGCTTGGTTCGTGACTTAGTTGCTCCTTGACGGAACAATTTGCCAGAACTGCCCTGCTCCTGGCACGCTTTGCCGAGGCGATGCAGCCCCCCATTCGTTCCCTCCCCGATGCCACCACCGACGGCCTGCGTGACCTGCTTACCCGTCGCACCCAGGTCGTCAAGATGCTCACGGCGGAAAAGAATCGGCTCCCCACGGCGGGCGCCGCTGTCCGTCCCCCCCATCAAGGCGCACATTGCCTGGCTGGAAGCGCAGCGTGACTACCTCAATGGCGAGGTGTGCGCCAGCCTCTGTCTATGGCGGCAGTGACGGCGGTTCGGTGGAACCCCGCGACTGCAGCCTTCTACACGCGACTGTGCGCGGCCGGCAAACCGCCCAAGGTG
>JAABUL010001190.1_pt1 | contig 50952 bp, 52 predicted proteins | sample 5559151 | NCBI WGS metagenome assembly JAABUL01 (sample SAMN10711876, study PRJNA513368) | rock metagenome | isolation source: Antarctica rocks | place: Antarctica: Victoria Land, Pudding Butte sud
CGGGCGGAGGGGATCCTTCTGATGACCAGCCATGGCAGACTCCGGGGGAGGCGAGACGGTGAATCCATCCCTCAGCCTACCGCCTTCGCGACCCACCGGCAACTCTCAAGACAACTGACCCACTAGCCTTGGCCGGCTGCGGCAATGCAACGTTGATGTCAAATGAGTCAGTTCCATCGCGCACAGTGTCGCCATGCGGATTCGACGCCTTGACCGTCCCGTGACCGAGAATTGGTACCATGTATGGCGGTGTTGATGCCGTGGCAGCCCCGTTGGACCGGACTGACGGCGAGGACCAGAGAGGCGAAGACGCAGCGTTCATGACGATGGATCGAAAGACCATGATCGGTGAACTGGGCGCCGACGGTCCGAATCCGTCGACACCCGAACCACTGGATCTATTCGGACAATTCGTTGGCGCGTGGGAGCTGGAGTGGCGCGGGAAGGGCCGTGCTGGCGCCCTGGGGTCCGTCCGCGGTGAACTCCACGTCGGCTGGGTCCTCGACGGGCGAGCCATCCAGGATATTTGGCGCGTCCCGCTAGACCCGCTCGATGCCGGACTCATGCGCGCCTTCCATGGGACGACGATTCGCTTCTACGATCCACGGATCGAGGCATGGCGCTCGACCTGGCTCGATCCGCTCAACGGCCGCGTGCGCCGTTTCATTGGCAGGTCAATAGGCGATTCGATCCTGCTCGATGGCCTCGACCAGGATCCCCAAGAACGCTGGAGCTTTCGGGACATGACTTCGAACAGCTTTAGGTGGCGAGGGGAAGAGTCGATCGATGGCGGCCAGACGTGGGTACTCAACGACGAAATGTATGCTACGCGAATGCAGCCGCAGCCATGAGTCTTCCCCTCGGCGCCACCGAGGCACGCTATGCAACGATTGTTGATGCCCTTCTCGGCAGCCCCGATGTCAGCTGTGGATCCCCGGAGGGAATGAAATCAAACCGGGGATTCGGCTCATCAGCTCTGCGGATCAACAACAAAATCTTTGCCATGCTCTCCTCGTCAGGGGGCTTTGTGGTCAAGCTTCCGCGCGGGCGGGTGGACGAGTTGATTACCTCGGGACACGGGGAACGCTTTGATCCTGGTCATGGGCGGCTGATGAAGGAGTGGGTGGTCGTAGAACCAACCGCCGAAGAGGACTGGCTGACGCTGGCCAGAGAGGCCATGGAGTTCGTGGGGAATGTTTAGAGACCAGAGGGTACCGAAGTGATTGACGTGCGGCGTGTAATGTATCAGAACATCGTGCACGGAATGAAGTTGCACCGCGAACACTCGCGGTGACGGCCGGTAGCCCGTCCCTTGCGGGCGGGATCGGCCCGCAGGCCGACACCACGGTTCCATCCCACTCCGGTGACGGAAACAGGCTCGGAGAGCGGAGCCCTTCCTGCACCCGCATCGCGTCAATCGTCGGTATTCCCCGCCGTTCTCCCCGACGTGCTGGCCTGCGGGCCAGTCCCGGCCAGGACGGCTGACTCTTACCCACATTTTGGTAGGGTGGGGGCCCACTTCTTTGAGACGAGGCAATCCATGACTCCCCACCCAACAAGCGATCCTGCCACCTGGGCCGAGGCAACCTTCGGCTCTGCCATCTTGGGCGATAGCCGGCGTACGAGGCGCGTGGTGGCTGCCGCGACGGCCATGGCCACGCCGCCCGCCGCCTCCCTGCCCCGCCAGGCCGGTGATTGGGCTGCCCTCAAGGGGATCTACCGGGTGCTGGACGAGGAGGATGTGACCTTCGCGGCGCTCATGACGCCCCACTGGCAGCAGACGCGCCAGGTCGCCGCACGTCCACCCCTGGTGCTCCTGGTCCAGGACACGACGGAGCTGAACTACACCCGCCACCCGGCAGCCGAGGATCTGGGTCCGATCGGGAATGAGAACGGACGCGGGTACCTGCTGCACAGTGTGCTGGCGGTTCATCCCGAGCGTCGGGACGTGCTGGGGCTGCTGCACCAGGAGCCGTTCCTGCGCGCAGCAGCTCCTCCCGGCGAGAACACGAGCCAGCGACTCAAGCGGAATCGGGAGTCCCAGGTCTGGGGACGGGCCGTCGAGGCGGTCGGTGCCCCACCGGACGGGACCACCTGGGTCCATGTCGGTGACCGGGGGAGCGATGTCTTTCCCTTTCTGTCTGCCTGTCGAGCGCAGCAGGTGCACTTCCTGGTGCGGGCCTGCCAGAACCGGCGGGTCGACCGAGCCGACGACACCCGAGACTACCTGCTCGACGTGGCACGGCAGCTGCCGGGACAGGGAACGCGGGAGGTCGAGTTGCCGGCTCGTGCGGGCTGTGCGGCGCGTCGGGCCACGCTCCACGTCGCCACGACCACGCTCACCCTCGTGCCGCCGGTGCAGGACCCGCGCTATTCGCCCCTTCCTGCCTGGGTCATTCGGGTGTGGGAAGTGGATCCTCCGGCAACCGTCGATGAACCGGTTGCGTGGGTGCTGGTCACCAGCGTGGCGACCACGACCGTCGAGCAGGCCTGGGAGCGCGTGGCGTGGTATACCTGCCGGTGGATGATCGAGGACTATCATCAAGGTCTCAAGACCGGCTGCGAGATCGAGCACCGACAGTTCGAGACCACGGCGCGACTCTGGCGACTGTTGGGACTCTGCTCCCCGATTGCCGTTCGGCTCCTGCAACTGCGGCAGGTGGGACGACTCGATCCGGAGCGGCCGGCAGTCGAGGTGGTGCCGGCCGAGGTCGTCGCGGTGGTGGCAGCCATCCGTGGCCTGGACCCGACCACGCTGACGGCGGGAGTGGTCATGGGCGAGATCGCCCGCTTTGGTGGCTACTTGGGACGACACCGTGACGGCCCACCTGGCTGGAAGACCCTCTGGCACGGCTGGCAGTATGTCCATACCCTCGTCGAGGGCGTTCGCCTTGCCCAACTCCTCTCCCCCTGAAATGTGGGTAAAGGACAGGCCAGGACGGCCGCCTAGATTTGGCCCAAAAAGTGGGGGGGGGTGATGGTATGGCGCTGAACAAACAGAGAGGCAACCGGCGACACTGGACTACCCACCCCACTTCACCGGAGGCCTCTCATGACCAAGCGTACCAAGACCCAACCCCGTGTCTGGGCAGATACCAGTCACGCCAGCCTCTGCGCCCTCGGGCTCCATCTCCAGCAGACGGGCGTCTTGGCGACCCTGGCCACGGGCTGCACCATCCGCCAGAAGACCCTCCAGTACAGCCCTGCCCAGAAGGTGACGATGCTCTTGAGTGGCCTCATGAGCGGCGTCACCAGCCTCTCCCAGCTCAATACGCTCCGCTCGGATCAGGCGCTCCAGGCAGCCTTCGGTTTGCCGGGCTGGGCCGAGCAATCGGTGGTCAGCGATACCCTCTCCGCCGTCACCGAGGCCGATCTCACCGCCATACGTCAGGCCACCGAGCAGATCCTGCGCCGGTTCAGTCGCGCCCAGCGGCACGACTTCGCGGCCTCCATCTTGACGCTGGATCTGGACCTCTCCCCAGCCCCCGCGAGCAAGCGGACCGAAGGATCGGTACGCAGCTATCAAGGGAAAGCCCGAACCACCTATGGCCGCAAGATCATACGCGTTGACGCGCTCCTGCAGTACGGGGAGACCCTGTGGGACGACGTGATCTGGGGCAATCGGGCCGAATGCTTGGACCTGGTGAAGCAGGCGGTGGCAGCCACCGAAGCGGTGTTCGGCATCGCGGGCGAGGGTGACGAGGTCAGCCAGGCGGTCCGCTTCACCCGCAGCCGGATCGAGTGGCGCATGGATAGCGGCTGGGGCATCGATGCCGTCATCAGCTACCTGCTGGGGCGCGGCTACCAGGTGACCAGTAAGTTCCACACCCACACCCGCATCAAGCGGCTGGCCAAGACCATCACCACCTGGCAGCCGGCGCTCCATGCGGGCAGCGAGCTGGCCGTGGCCCCCGATCCGGTGGTGTTCGAGCGGCCCGTCCAGCAGGTGGTGGTCCGGACCCCTTCGACCACCAAGGACGGCGGGTACGCCTATACCGTCTTCTTCAGCAGCCGGACCGACTTGAGCTCCACCCAGCTCTTGGCGCACTACGATGAACGAGCCGGGATCGAGGCTGATCTCAAGAGTGATAAACGGGGGTTGGGGATGGCGCCGATCCGCAAGCACTGCCTCGCCGCCCAGCGGCTGATCGTCCTGCTGATCGATCTGGCCCATAACATCCTGACCTGGGCCCGCGCGTGGCTCGGGGCCTTCCAGCCCCGCTTGGCCAGCTTTGGGATGGTCCGGCTGGTCCGCGACATCTGGGGGATCCCCGGCCGAGTCAAGATCAAGGAGGGCAGCATCCACCGCATCCATCTCCGTGACGGCTATCCCCATGCGGACACCCTGACATCCCTGGTCGATGCCCTCCTCCGCGATGATATCCCCGCTTTTTTGGGCCAAACTTAGGCGGCCGGGCTACAGACGCACTGCTCATCGGCGTGAGAGCCGCTTAAGTCAACCATCTTAGGTTATGCGCCATTCCTCTGCTGGGCGATAAATGAGCGGTACCATTCGAAGCTTGCCTTGGGTATGCGCTCGAGTGTCGCGTAATCGACGTAGGTTAACCCGAATCGCTTCCAGTAGCCCAGCGCCCACTCGAAGTTATCCAGCAAGGACCATACGAAATAGCCGTCCAGGGGCACCCCCTCGGCAATGGCCCTGGCTACCGCCGCCAGATGGCGTTCCAGGTAGCGAACACGTTCAGTATCGTATACCCCTCCATCATGCACGCGTACATCCGGAAATGCGGCGCCGTTTTCCATAATCATCAGCGACGCAGGCGCGTACTCGCGATGAACACGAGTGAACAGGTCCACCAGCCCATCCGGGTACACTTCCCAACCAACATCGGTGAACTCGGCGTTCTCGAGACGGACCGGCACGCCGACGGCCAACTTTCCTTCAGGATCGCCGCGCACAATACGGCGCAGGTAGTAGTTCACGCCCAGAAAGTCTATCGACGCCGCGATCGCCTGCATATCGCCCGCTCGCACCTCGGGCACATGGGCGCTGTACAGTTCAAGCATATCGGCGGGATACTCAGCGCGAAAGATCGGATCGAGAAACCAGCGATTGTTGAGCCCGTCCGTAGCGCGGGCGGCCTCTTGATCTTCCAAGCTCTCGGAGTTCGCGTACACCGGGATGAGATTGAGAGCGATGCCAACCCGAGCGGCCGGCACGGCACCTCGAATAACCCCAACCGCTCGCCCATGGGCCAGCAGCATATGATGTGCCGCCGCTAGCGCGGTCGACTCGCCGGTTCTGCCGGGCGCCAGGACCCCATAGCCGTAGCCAGGCCAGGCGGCGACCCATGGCTCATTGATGGTGGTCCAGTGCGTTACCCGGTCCCCCAGGCGACCGACCACGATATCCACGTATTCCACAAAAGCGTCGACGATGTCACGCGCCGGCCACCCGCCCAGATCCTCGAGCGCCTGAGGGAGATCCCAGTGGTAGAGAGTAGGGAAGGGTTGAATCCCATTCTCCAGCAGTTCATCGACCAGCCGGTCGTAGAAGTCGAGTCCCCGGGTGTTGATCTCACCACGTCCTCGTGGCAATACTCGTGGCCACGCAATGGAGAAGCGGTAGGCATTCAGGCCGAGCCTACGCATCAGCGCCACGTCTTCGGCATGCCGGTGATAGTGGTCACAGGCAATCGAGCCATTCTCGCCGTTGCGCACCTTGCCGGGAACATCACAGAACCGGTCCCAGATACTTTCACCCCGACCATCCTCAGCTACGGCGCCTTCGATTTGATACGCCGAGGTAGCGACTCCCCATCGGAAGTCCGGAGGAAACGCACCTTCTCTGACTGTCATGCTGATGTCCTTTCTGGGATTGCACGCCCTCCCCTGGCTGCTCCCCAGCAGAGCGGTAAAGCGGTAGAGGGGGATGCCTGCGGGGGGAGAGCGCTGATGGCGGATGGACACTCGTGGGTGGTCGGTTTGGCGTGGGCGCTGCTTACCGTGTCAAGACATGAAGGGGAGGGGTGGCGCACCACCCCTCCCTCAGCCCCGCACTTCGTGCAGTTATTGGATGGACATGGTCTCGTAGGAAAGGTAGGTGTGGGCGGCCTCGGAAATCGGATCTCGGGCGAAGTGTCGCTGCAGAGCCCGGTTATTGAGCGCGTTGTCCAGCGAGGCCATGATCATCGACTGGTCGAGCACCAGAATGCGATGGCCCACGTCACCGGTGTGAATGTTAGTGATCGTGCATCCCTTTGGGTTGCAGTTTGAGTAGTCCTGAAAGTCCTGCATGGCTACGGCATCGAAGAAACCGTTAGCGCCGTATACGCCCGGGTACAGGGTGCGCAAGGCCTGGATATTGGCGTAGGCTTCCTGCGGCAGGACGTCCAGACTGATGAAGGAGGCATGCGGGGTGACGGTGTTCTCGGGATTGCAGGCGCCACAGAGGGCCAGTTGCTGACCGGTCGGGAACTTCGCTCCCATGGCCCCGTAGCAACCGTAGTTTCCCGTGTCATCCGGCGTGCTTGAGCATGACATGCCCCATACCGGGTAGTGAAGCGCCTCAGTGGCGTATTTCATCTGGACCTGGGCGTACTTCAGGTCGTTCAGGCCGAAGCTGCGAGGTCCCCAGGACGTTTCGGGTACGACTTGGTTGTCCATCTCTGCTTCGAACATGCCGCCGCCGTAGGTCGGGATGAACTTGAGATTCGTGCCGGGATACGTGTAGTGACCTTCCCAGACGTTGAACGGTTGTCCGGATTGCGGGTCTCTGTAGACCTGCCAGTAGCCGTTTACTCCAGGCACCTGCGCCTGTCCCTGGAACGAGTTGAAGTCAGGATCGGTCGCGCACTGTTTTGGCGGGAACGTACGCCAGGAGCGCCACCACACGTTGCCCGGCATCTGGTGTAGTCCCATCCCGATGTAGGCGGACATGCGCGGGTCGCTGTACAGCGCGCCATTGTGATAGTAATGCATATAGTTCGAGCCCTGGTCGACCGGCAGATCAACGTAGACTCCGCCGAACATCTGACCGGTGGGCTGGTTTCCCGTTATCGCCGGATTCGTGTTGCATGGCGTTTCCTGCCGGGCATCGTAGAAGATGCCGAAGTTCATTGGGGCCATGAGACTGTCGACCTCCCGTTTCAACTGCGGAAGGGCGCTTCGCACCACGATCAGCCCGGAGGCGTACAGGCCGTTATCGACGTTCGAGATGAAATAGCAGTTGTCGAACACAGGTGTCGTTGTGGGCTCCGCCTTGCAATCAATGTCGCCCGGATTTCGGATGGTGTCGCCATTGGTCGTGTCGTACCACTGGTACAGGAAGCCATCGTATCGTTTAAGACTCTATAACTCTTGAAGCGTCGCCTTCAACTGCGACACCGCTTGCGAGTTGTCGATCAGGCCGAGGTCACGAGCGGCGACCACTGCCCACATATACTCTCCGATGTTGGCAGCCGAGGTGTAACGACCGTAACTAGTCGGCGCGGACGAGCCTCCGGCATAGGTGAGGTTGTCCAGCGGCAAGTGGGTAGTCGGGTCAATGTCCTGGCTGTAAAACTTCCATGAATCGCGGGCGATGCCCATCAACGTCGCCTGTTGGGATGCCGACAAGCCGCTGTAGTTTGCTACCTGGTTGCCGGTGCCGCCGGCGGCTCGCGCCTGTGCCGGCAGTACCAGCAGGGCGAGGGCGACGAGCACAAGCAGCACCCGTTTCACGCCCGACCCCGTTCGTTCGATTCGTTTCATGTCTCTCTCCTTCTATAAACCCTTTTCCATATGTTCATCTGTTCGTCATTTAAAGTGTCCTTCTATAGGGCTTCTCTTTCGGTCGATCGAAGCGCTCGGGACCGTCCTTCCTTTACCTCATACCCTCATGGGCGCTTGCGATGGGTCTGCGACTGCCGGGGACGAAGCCCCAGCTTACCTGTCATCCATGCGCCGGCCTCCCTACTATCGTCGCGCCAGCTTCCCTGCTATCGATGCGCCGGCCTCCATTCCATCGATGCGCCGTACCCCGCGGCATCATGCGTTGCTGCATGGCGCCGGCTAGCCGGGCTGCGGATAGAGATGACAACGCACCCAGTGTCCGGGCTCTACCTCCACCAGCCTGGGCATCTTGCAGAAACTAGCCTCCACCGCCACGGGACAACGCGGCGAAAATCGACAGATATTCTCCGGATCGATCACCGTGGGCGCTTCGCCACGTGCCATCTCCTCCGTGTGCGTAAAGCCCCGCTCGGGATTCGGCACGGCCGAGAGGAGCAGTCGAGTGTAGGGATGCAGCGGAACCGGCAGCACCGCGTCCGTCTCTCCCTGCACCACCTGTCCGGCGTACATCACGATCACCTCGTCGGACAAGTACCGCGCGCTGACAATGTCATGAGTGATATAACAGAACCGGTCCCAGATACTTTCACCCCGGCCATCTTCATGCGCGGCGCCCTCGATCTGATAGGCCGAGGTCGCCGCGCCCCACGCAAAGGTGGCGGGAAACTGCCGTTCTGTCTGTGTCATCAATGAATCGACATGGTCTCGTAGGACAGGTAGGTGTGGGCCGCATCGGACACCGGGTCATGCGCGAAGTGGCGCTGGAGCGCGCGGTTCTTGATGGCATTGTCCAGTGACGCCATGATCATGGACTGGTCGAGAACCAGGTAGCGATGACCTACTTTTCCCGTCGTGGGATCGAGTGCGTCGAAGAAGCCGTCGACTCCATAGACGCCGGGGTAGAGCCGCCGCAACCTCTGGATGTTCTGGAAGGCCTGCTTGGGAAGAACGTCCAGCGCGATGAACGAGGCATGCGGTGAGACCGTGTCCTCGGGCGCGCAGGCCACGGTTACATCTGGATGCTTGTCGTCCGGCGCACTGGTGCAGATAGCGGTGCGTTGGTGAATCGGTAATTTTGTTCCACCTGCCCCGTATGCGTTGTAGCCGCCGGTATCATCCGGTGTGCTCGATGGCGAGATTCCCCAAACCTTGTAGTGCAGCTGTTCGGTCGCGTACTTCATCTGCACCTCTGCCCAGCGCAGGTCATTCAGACCGAAGCTATGCGGCCCCCAGGAGGTTTCTGGTACCACCTGGTTGTCCATCAGTCCTTCGAACATGCCGCCGTTAAAGGTTGGAATGAAGGTCAGAGTACTGCCTGGGTAGGTATAGTGCCCTTCCCAAACTTTGAATTGCTCCCCTGATCGCGGGTCCTTGTACATTTGCCAGGCACCAGTGGCGCCGGGTGTTTGCGGCTGTCCCTGCCAGGAAAAGTCGGGATCGGTGGCACACTGCTTGGGCGGAAGGATTCGCCAGGAGCGCCACCACACATTACCCGGCATCTGATGCATCCCCATCCCGATATAGGCCGAGATGCGCGGGTCGCTGTACAGCGCTCCGTTGTGGTAGTAGTGCTGCCAGTTCTTTCCTTCACTAACTGGGAGGCCAACGTACACCCCGCCAAACATCTGACCCGTTGGCTGGTTTCCAACCACGTCTGCATTGACGTTACACTGCGTTTCCGGTCGAGCGTCGTAAAAAATGCTGAAGTCCACGGGAGCCATGAGCGTTTGGATCTGCGTCCGGAGCTGAGGCAAGGCATTCCGAGCCACGATCAGCCCGGATACGTACAACCCATTGTCGACGTTCGAGATAAAGTAGCAGTTGTCGAAGGTGGGAGTTATTTCCTTTGAGCAGTCGGTATCGTTGGGATTCTTCAGAACATGGCCGGTCGTCGTGTCGTACCACTGGTACAAAAACCCGTCGTACCGCTGCATGGTGTTGAGCTCTCGTATGGTCGGTAGGAGCCTGGCCGCGGCCTGAGATCGGCTAATGATGCCGAGATCGCTCGCCGCGACAACTGCCCAGAAATACAGACCAACGTTGGCGGACGAGGTATATCTGCCGTACGTGGTGGGTGTCCTCGCCCCCCCGGCAAAGGTGACGTTATCCATGGGTAGGTGCGTTGTTGAATCGACATCCGTGCTGTAGAACTTCCAGGTGGTGCGGGCAATGCCGAGCAGCGTGGCACGTTGCTGAGACGAGAGCCCTTTATAGGGAGCGACCGAGCCGCGTGCGGCGTGAGCCTGCGCCGGCCACACTAGCAAAGCGACGGTGATACAGGTGACGGCTATGCGTCCAACGAGGAGCGATGAGGTCATTCGATGATGCCGTGCCATAGAGTGTTCCTTCTTTCTGCTGTTCCAGAGACTATGGGGCGGTGTACGTGATCGTTACGTCCGAGCGGAGAGGTGGCTTTCCAATCGAGCCTAGCCGGCATCTCCCGTGGCGCGCGCCCCCTCTCCCCCGACCCCTCCCCCTCCAGGGGGGAGGGGGGGCTGCGGATAGAGGTGACATCGTACCCAATGCCCCGGTTCCGCTTCGACCAGTGCGGGCATCTTGCAGAAACTCGCCTCCACCGCTACCGGGCAACGCGGCGCAAAACGGCACATGTCCTTGGGGTCGATGACCGTCGGCGCCTCTCCCCGTACCATCTCCGCGCTGTCCGAAAAGCCTCGCTCCGGACTCGGTATGGCCGAGAGCAGCAGGCGGGTATAGGGATGCAGTGGAGTCTGCAGCACCGCGTCCGTCTCTCCCTGCTCCACCACCTGTCCGGCGTACATGACGATCACCTCGTCGGATACGTACCGTGCGCTGGCAATGTCATGGGTGATATAGAGGAAGGCAATATTCTCCCGCCGCTTTAAGTCCAACATCAGATTCAGGATCCCCATGCGAATCGACACATCCAGCATGGAAATCGGCTCGTCGGCGAGGAGCACGGCAGGCTGGACGGCCAGCGCGCGAGCAATGTTCACCCGCTGCCGTTGCCCACCTGACAACTGATGGGGATACTTGCGGGCAATCTCATCTGGAGGCACGAGGCCTACCGTCTGCAACAGCTCACGGACGCGCGTCTTGATGTCTCGCTCCGGTACCACCTTGTGGATCTTCAGTGCGCGAGCAACGTCGTACTCGATGCGTTTGACCGGATTCAGAGACCCGAATGGGTCTTGAAAAATCATCTGCACCTGCGCTCGATACTGCAACTTCGCGTTGCGCCCGCGCACCTTGGAAACATCCTCGCCGTGAAAGAGAATCTGCCCGCTGGTCGGCAGATACAGTTGGGCCAGGAGTCTGGCCACTGTGCTCTTGCCGCTGCCGCTCTCTCCGACCAGCGCGGTAATCCGTCCGGGGCGAAGGGCGAAGCTCACGTCGTCGAGGGCATGGATCATGCGCGCATGCGCCCCCGGCACGATAGATCCACCCGCCGGGAAGTGTTTGGTCAGTCCATAAACTTCCAGAATTGGCTCGGAACTCACGTCCTGGTGGTGTATCCGCTCAGCGACCATCTTCGTCTCCATAGAGGTGACACGCCACCAGGTGGTTCTCGCCGACCTCTTTCAGTACGGGTTTCACCTGAGTCTGCCGTGCGTAGAGTTCTGGATTGTCTGGGCTGCAGTGGGAGCAGCGCGGGTGGAACCGGCATCCCGACGGCGGCTTGCCCAGATCGGGAGGCGACCCGGGGATACCGTACACGATCTTCCTCTCACCGGTGAGCGGCGGGAAGGAACTCATCAACCCGGCCGTGTAGGGGTGCCGTGCCTGCTCGAACATCGTTCTGGACGGCGCAAACTCAACGATCTCACCGGCGTACATGACCGCGATCCGGTTGCTGAACTCGATGAGGAGAGAGAGGTCGTGCGTGATGAAGAGCACCGCAAACTGCAATTCCTTCTGGAGTCTGGCGATCTCCTGCAATATCTGTCGCTGCACCACCACGTCCAGCGCAGTGGTAGGCTCATCCATCACGATGAGCTCCGGGCTGAGGGCGAGGGCCATGGCGATCACGACCCGCTGGCGCATACCACCGGATAGTTCGTGGGGATAGGCATTCACCCGTTGCCGATCGATACCAACCAGCTCCAGCAAATCGCCGGTGCGTTTCAGGGCTTCATCCTTGTCCAGCGTCTCGTGCGCCTGCATCATATCGACAAATTGGTCCCCGACATTCAGCACCGGATTGAGCGCGTTCATGGCACTCTGAAACACCAGTGAAATATGACGCCAGCGAAACTGACGGAGATCGCGCACGCTCAGCGGCACCAGATCCTGTCCTTGAAATAGCACGCGGCCTTTGGTGATGCGAGCTGGGGGGCGAAGAATACGAAGGACGGCGTGGGCAGTCGTGCTCTTGCCACAGCCCGACTCACCGGCCAGTCCGATGATCTCCCCCGGTTGAATTTCGAACGACACGTTGTCCACCGCATGAACCCGCTGGTCGGGCAGGACATAGTCGACCGACAGATTCTGAACCTCAAGCAACGCTGACATTGCTTTTTGCCCCTGTCGCCGCTGAATCGTGCGACCCACTGGTATCGCCGGACGCCTGCGCTTCCGTATCGGAGCGCACGCGCTGCACCCGAAGTTTTGGATTGGTCACTTCATCAATCGCGTAGTTGACCAGCGCCAGCCCCAATGCAAAGATGCCGATACACAGACCTGGCGGGATGAACCAGTACCATGCCCCCTGCAGTAAGGCCGAGTTTGTCTCGGCTTGATTGAGTATGACACCCCAGGTCACAGAAGTGGGGTCTCCAAGACCGATGAACTCGAGGGCCGCTTCGCCAAGGATCGCGAAGATCGTGGAAAACAGGAAGCTGGCCGCGATCAGCGACAGCATGTTTGGGACGATCTCGAAAAACACGATATGCACCCAGGACTCACCGACCACTCGCGCCGCCATCACAAAATCCTTGTCGCGCAGGGTCAACACCTGCGACCGTTTGACGCGGGCGCCCCAGGCCCACCCCGTTAAGGTCAGGACGCCCACTAGAATCAGTGGACCTTTCACATTGAACGCCGCGGCATAGCTGGCTACCACGATCATGATCGGAATGAAGGGCAGCGTCAGGAAGACATTGGTGATGATGGAGAGCACGTCATCCACCCAGCCACCCAGGTATCCCGCGGTGAGTCCCACAATGACCGCCAGTAAGGTGGTCAGGAAGCCGGTGGCAAAGCCCACCGCCAACGAGCCTCGCGTGCCGACCAGCACCTGAGACAGAATGTCCTGTCCGAGTTGGGTGGTGCCGAGCCAGTGCGCGGAGCCTGGATGCTCCTGCGACCCGCCCACCCCCATCTGCGTTGGGTTGTACGGGGCGATGATGGGCCCGATGATCGCAATGATGATAAACACCACGATTATGAACAGTCCAACCGCGGCCTTGCGATTCTCTGCCAGGAACCCCGCCACCTGGCGGACTCGGCTGCGCCACCCGCCCGGCGCGGTACCGGTAGCAGACGGGGCGCTCTCCACGGCATCGTCTACTCCTGCTTCGGACGTGGCTTCCGGACTAATCATCGCTATGCCTCCTGCCGAGCGCGAGGATCGAGTCGAACATAGATCAGGTCTGTGATTAAATTGGCGATGAGGACGGCCACCACGATGACCAGCAACAGCCCCTGCAACAGCGGGTAGTCCTGCTGGTTCGCCGCGTTCACCATGTCGTAGCCCACTCCGGGGTAGGAGAAGACCGTCTCCACCAGGACCTGTCCGCCCACCACAAAGGCCAAACTGAGCGTAAAGCTAGTAACTTGCGGCAAGATGGCGTTCCGTGCCGCGTAGGTGTACATGATCCGCCGGTCACTGAGGCCTTTGGTCTCGGCTAGCGTAATGTAGTCTTCACCCAGTGTGGAGACCATGTTGTTCCGCATACCAAGGGCCCAACTCCCGATAGTGGTAATCACCAGCACGAAGGCCGGAAGGCAGACGTGGTACAGGAGGGAGCCGATGAAGCCCAGGCTCAGATTGGGGGAAAGATTCACATTGTACGCGTGGCCCAGCGGGAACCATCCGAGTTTCAGCGCCAGGAAGTAGATCAGAGCGAGACCCAACCAGAAGCCGGGAAAGGACACGAAGAAGAGAAGCATGGGAGGAAGGATGTTGTCGAACTTCGAGCCTCTCCTCCAGGCCGCCATGATCCCCAGCGTGGTCCCAATCGCAAAGCTGATGATCACTGCCAGGCCAATGAGCAGCAGCGTCCAGGGGAAGTCTTGCCCAATGACGGTGGTTACCGGTACCGGGTAGTGGGAAAAGGAGAGGCCCAGGTTCCCATGCCCGATGTTCCACAGGTACGTGACGTACTGATGAGGAAGGTTGTCGTTCGTGAACCCGAACGTTGCCCTCATGGCTTTGAGCTGATCCGGCGATAGTTTCCCCTGCGCTTGGGCAAACATGGTGCTCGCCGGATCTCCCGGCATGAGACGCGGCACGAGAAAGTTCAGGGTCACCGCGATCCATAAGGCCACAAGGTAAAAAGCGAACTTGCGGAGTACATATTTCATGGCGCCGTCGTCTCCGAACTATTGTGCCGGCGGCCGCATCCCTGAGGGCGCCCCACGCGGGCACGATTGGCGGGACGGAGAAACAACTCCTCCGCCCCGCCACACTTCGCTATTTCAAATGGATGTGTAGTATGACATCCTCGTTAAAGGGATTCTGGTAGGGCGCACCGAAGTTGTACGGATTCGAACTCGATGGCCAACCCGTGAAGCGCTTGGTGCTGTAGTCATCCCAGTACGCCCCGGTGAATGCCGGGACCATAGGTACATCAGCCGCAACGATCGCTTCCGCTTGCTTCATGATCGACACTTGCTTCGACACGCTGGTGGTGCGTGTGTAGCTGTCCAGCAACGAATCGAGCTTCGAGTTCTTGTAGCGGGTGAAATTGGAGGCAGCAGGCTGGCCCACGGGCGCCGTGACCTTGCTGGTGAATGCATCGCGGAACAGGTAGAACGGGGAGGGACCGGCGCTGGTACCGCAGAACGACATGTCGTACTTCCCATTTTGCAGATCGGCAAAGTAGGCGGCATAGTCGAGCGCCTGCACGGTGACATTGAAGCCCACGGCCTTCAATTCGGTCTGCATGATCTGCGCCCCGGTCTGCCAGTCGGAGAAACCGTTCACCACATTGAGCTTGATGGACGCCGAGTAATTTACCTTTCCAGCTTTAGACAGCTCAGCCTTCGCCTTGCTCGTGTCTGCCGAACTCGGGAACGATTTCACCGCGGAGGTATTTGCCCACTGCTTGATGAATTGCGGTTGCACGAAGGCCTGATTGGCGGGCGGAGCGTAGCTGTTCTCCGCTATTTTCGAGATGATCTGGCGATCCAGAGCGTAGCTGACCGCTCGCCGCACGTGGACATTGTTAAACGGCGCCTGTGCGTTATTGAGGCACAGACCAACCATGCCACCAACGCCCGCGTACCAGAAGTGGTTGTCGGCGCTCTTGCTGGCGTAGACGCTCTGCGCATTCTGGATCAGCACGCCGGCCCAATCCAGTTCGCCTTTGACGATGGCGAGCTGCGCGCTATCATTCCCGGTAAAGGCCGGGAATTGAAGCGACGAGACGTACGGCTTGCCTTTCTGCCAGAAATACTTGTTCTTGGAAAAGGTGTATGTCTGCGGCGTGAAGCTGCCGAGTTTAAATGGGCCTGTTCCCACTGGGTTCGGATTCGTGAATTTGACGGGGGTCGCTTACCTTGCCAAACACATGCTGCGGCACCTGATAGAACTGCCCCAGGTAGTACAACATTGACGTATTCACGGTCTTAAAGTGAATCACCACCGTGGTCTTATTCGGGGTCGCGATGGTGGAGATCACCTTCCAGCAATCCCCACACGGGATCGCCGGATTCTTGGCCAGAGACAGCGAGTACTTCACGTCGGCCGAGGTGAACGGCTTACCGTCGTTCCATCTCACGCCGGGACGCAAGAGAAACGTCAGCGTACGATTCCCGGCGCTCCACTTGTACCCCTTGGCAAGCCAGGGAACGACCTTGCCCGAGAGCTGATTGAACATAAGCAACGGCTCGTATATGAAAGCAGTGGTCCCGTCCGCCGGGTTTCCAGCCAGCGGATTGAAGTCACGAGTGAACGACCCGTGCGGTCCGTAGGTGATACTGACCGTGCCGCCGGTTTTCACCGCGGCATGACCGCGCACACTTGTTGCGCGGGCGGGTCCACCCGGCAAAATTGCACTGGCGCACAGCACTGCTGCCAACGCTGCAATTCGAACACCATATCTTCCGGTCAAAACGCGCATGGCCATCCTCCTTGTCTCCTATCGCTTCCTTCTGCCTCGAATCGATCGGATCTCCGCCGATGAGGGGTGCGTGAGTACCAGGGAGTCGATCAATCCGTGGGACTTATTATGACAGAAGCAGGCAAGAAACGTATGAGCAATTGGAAGGCGGGGCGGCGATCTTTACACCGGGACGGCCTCGCGCTCCGTCTGATAGGGGGGCAGGGTGCAGCGCGGAAGCCGGTCGGTTCGGTAGCCGAGGGCGTACTCGCCCTGGAGCACGGTGTGGATCTCTCGCGTTCCTTCGTAGATGATCGGCGCTTTGGAGTTGCGAAGGTAGCGGAAGACGGGATACTCGTCGGAATAGCCGTAGGCGCCGTGAACCTCAACCGCGTCCGATGCAGCCTCGAAGGCGGCATCGCAGGCGTACCACTTGGCCAGTGAGACGGCTCGATTGGATGGTTCGCCGCGATTCTTGAGCCAGCCAGCCTTGAAGTAGAGGAGACGGCCCGCCTCGTATTTGGCGTACATCTTCGCGATCATCTGCTGCACCAACTGAAACTTGCCGATCTGCTGCCCGAAGGCCTGCCGCTGGTTGGCATACGCCACGCTGTAGTCGAGGCAGGCGCGGATGGTCCCGCAGGCGCCGGCGCCCACCGTGAAACGGCCATTTTCCAGCGAACTCATGGCGATCACGAAGCCTTCACCCTCCTCGCCCAGACGGTTCTCGGCCGGCACCCGCACGTCCTGCAGGGAGATGCTGCCGGTATCCCCGGCATGGATTCCCGCCTTCTGTTTGATGGGTGAGGTGACGAAGCCTGCTCCAGCCTGGTCACGGTGGACCACAAAGGCGGAGATGCCGCGGCCCCTGGCCTCGGGATCGGTCTTGGCGAAGATCAAAAAGGTGTCGGCATAGTCGGCATACGACACCCAGGTCTTCTCGCCGTTGAGAATATAGGAATCGCCATCGCGACGAGCGGTGGCTTTCATGCCGGCCACATCGGACCCGGCGTTTGGTTCGGTCAGCCCGAAGGCGCCAAACCGCTCGCCCGAGGCCAGGGGACGCAGGAGTCGTTGCTTCTGCTCCTCGCTACCCCAGATGTAGATGCCGCAGCTACACAGACCGGTATGGACCGACATGATCGTTCGGTAGGCATGGTCGACGTATTCGAGTTCCTCGGACACCAAGCCAAGACTCAGGTAGTCCATGCCCGCCCCGCCGTACCGCTCGGGGAAGCAGACGCCGGTCAGTCCGATCTCACTCAGCTTGGCAAAGGTTTGTGGGTCATAGTAGTGATTGCTGTCGTGTTCCTGAATGGTGGGCGCGAACTCCCGAGCCATGTAGTCGCGCACCGTCTCCACCAGGAGCTGCTGGTCTGGGGTCAGCGAGAGGTCGAGCATCGATATCTCCTATGTGGTTCCACCATCTGATGCTTCAATTGCTCAAGAGATGACGGTCGTGTTCCTCAGTGGGACGTGTGAGCGGCTTGAGTGAAGGCCCGCCATCTGGGGCATCGACGGCCGTGCCATCGCCCACGTCGAGCGCGATGGGGTCCCTCAAATTTATCATGGTGGTTCTCTTCCCTTTCCCTCGCAGGGCGGAGCGCCGGTGCGCGCCTTGCGGCGTGCAGGGCAACCAGACCGCCTTTCCATCTTGTTCGCGATCAGGGGTAGCGAGCAGCTATCAGGGTCCGAGCGAACCGCGAGGAGCAATCCACTGAGTCTTTTGCCTGGTGACACTGGCAATGTGATCGAAATCGCTGTCGTAGTGGATGAGGGTTAGATTAGCATCTTCTGCCACGGCCGCGATGAGGAGATCGGGGATTTTCGCTGCGCGGTGTTTGTTCGCCGCAGCCAGAAGAGCCGTGACCTCCAGGGCACGCTCAAAGTGGTCCTGAGTCATGGGCAACAGGGGAAAGGCCAGGTTGCGCTCATCGCGAATCTCCAGGAGCTCGTCATGGTTACGTGCCGTATACAGCATCTCGAAGTCGATCGGTCCGCAACGACCGACCATCCCCTGTGAGATCAGCGGGGCCAGGACAGCTGCGACAATCGGCAGATTCATGCGCACCAGCGCACTCGTGTCGGCCAGGTACATGGGGGCCGGGTGGGTCCTCACCGTCACAAGCCGAGCACGTCGTCGAAGCCTTCAGCTATGTTCCCCACGCGCGCCGACGCAACTCGTCCGGATCGCACTCAAGTGCCTGCAAACGCTCAATGGACTTCCGCCGAGCATCCTGCACAATCACCTCCAGCAGTGCGGAATCGATCGTATCCTTGATTCCGCTCGTGCCCAGAATCAATCGTGCTCGGCCGAGAAGGTCATCATTCAGGTCGATTGTGGTCTTGTGCGCCGTCATACGGCTAGTCCTTCAGAGAATGTATATCGCACCCTGCCACTGGAGTATATATACCAGAACCTCGGCAGGTGCCGAAAGGCAGTCCATGCTACTCGCCAATGGAGCGATACGCCTCCACCTCATCTCTGCTTCGATGCAACGACGGCAAAGGCTTCGGGCTTGCTGATGAGACGGGTAAAGCCTACTTCCTTGAGCCGCCGTATGACGCCTCTGGTTACGCTCTGCCCATATCGGCTCTCGGGGTTGCCGATGTAGTGGAACAGCCGTCCGTTGGCCCGAAGTACCCGAAATACCTGGCGATAGAACTCGCCTGAGTACAACTCTCCCGCCAGGCTGAAGGTGGGAGGATCGTGCATGACCAGGTCGAAGGATGCGGTGTCCATGGCCTGGATTTCCCGGTAGGAGTCGCCCACCAGCTGAGTGATGCGTGGGTGAGTAAAGAGCCCGTGCGACCACGGGTTGAGGCGCGCAATATCCAGCACGGTCTGGTCGATCTCGATCGTGGTCACCTCGCCGGCCGTCTTTGCGGCCTCGATTGCCGTGTACCCAAGACCGGTCGTCGTGTCCAGGACTCTGCCGCGGACCGGCGTCGCCGCCCGCATTTTGCTGGCCGTGTCCAGCGATGGAGTGCTCCGCTTGATGCGGTGCATGGTGAAGCCGGCGTTGATCAGCGTGGGAGCCGATTCTGTTGCCAGCAGGCTGTAGGGTCGCTGGAACTCCTGGGAAAACGCATGGATTCTCTGCACAGTGTTCTCCGCGACCAGCCAGCAGGCCTCGGGATTGGCGGCAATCTGGGTCATGTCCTCCCAGGAGAGCGTGCTTCCAGACGGCAGCATCGCTCCCCTCTGGCCGAGCATCACTTCTTGCTCGGTCATGCCGAGGTCAAGTGAGGTGACGGCGGATTCGGCGTGCTGCTTTCGCGCCTCCAGGAAAGGCATCACCTGACGAGCCGACAGCACGAGGGGATGGTTGGTCAAAGACGGACCTGGCTGGAAGCGGCCGCCGCGCTACACCGGCGCCAGTACATACACGCCATCGTCGGTCCCCGCGTAGAGCGTGTGCTGGGGAACGGCGTAGGCCATGGAGCGAACCACCGTGCCGTTGTTCGCCACCGACAGACCGGCGGAGAGATTTTTCCAGTGGGCGCCATAATCGGTGGTACGGAACACGCCAAAGCCGATGGTGCCGACATACAACGTGCTGGAGTGGCCGGGAATGGTGACCAGGGCGGAGCCGTGGTCGTTCACCTCCGGCATGCCGGCGGCTGCCTTCTGCCAGGTTGTCATCGACATCGAGGCACGCCACACGGCATTGCCCATGGTTCCCACGTAAACATGATCGGGAGTGACAGTCAGAGACATTATGGCGCCGCCATCGTTGAGATGGTGACCAAACGGACGCCAGCTTAACCCCGCGTCGCGGCTGTAGAGCACGCCCGCGCTGTGCAGGGCGCTGCCCGACACCGCCGAGCCGGCAAAGACGACCGTGCTGCTGCCCGGCGACCAGGCAATGGCGCCGGCCGCGCCTTGCTTGATATCGTAGCGTCGCTGCCAGTGCAATCCGCCATCCTGGCTGAGATAGATGCCGCCGGCCGCCCCGGCCAGGATATGGCGGGCGTTGCCTGGCTGCACCGATACCGAGAACACGCCGAGCGGTGTCACCAGATGCTGCCGCCAGTGCGTGCCGCCGTCGGTGCTGACATCGACATACCCGGAATTGTCGCAGCCCAGGACGGTGCGGTCATTCGGCAAGAGGTAGACATCGCCCACACTGTCGCTCTTCAGCACCCGCTTCCAGCTATGCCCTCCCTGAAACCGGTAGATTCCGGACTCGGTGCCGGCAAAAGCAAGGTCCGGATTTTTCGCGCCCACCGCCATGCTATGCACCGATAGGCCGGAAAGGCCAATGCTCTGCCAGCGGGTGGCGCTGGGTGAATGATTCGCGTGGGCCTCAGTGGCAGCAGGGACGACCAGGCCGCACAGGACGAAAATAATGATGGGAACGGTCGCGATCCGGTGCCGTCTTGCGCTTCGAGCGATTGCCACAGATAGCTCCAGAGAAAAGAGTGGATACTGGAAGGGGGAGCTGGCCAGGCGATATGTCGCCAGGGCGACCCCGTAGTCTTCCTCTTATAGTACGTACCGAACCGGCCGATGGAGCACAACCATCGCCGACCAAGGAGAGCCTGAATTACTATCGCACTCGACGGCGTGGTCCCGGAGTTGATGCAGCGAGCGGGCGTGCCGGGCCTGGCCATGACGCTGATAGCAGGGGGAGCCTCCATCTCGAATCACGCCTTCGGCGTGAAAAGCGTGGCCACCCAGGAACCAGTGACGGTGGACACGGTCTTCGAAGCCGCCTCACTGAGCAAACCGGTCTTCGCCTATGCCGTGCTGAAGCTCTGCGAGCGAGGCCATCTCGATCTGGACACGCCGCTGGCCGGCTATCTCTATGAGCCATATGCCGCCTATGGACTGGAGACCACGGGCCCCCGGCCGGCCCGCATCACCGCACGCCACATTCTGAGCCATACCTCCGGCATGAGCAACTGGCAGGAAGATCGTATCGGCCGCATCTCATTTGACCCGGGCGAGCGGTTTTTTTACTCCGGCGAGGGCTACATGTATCTCCAGCACGTGGTGGAGGAGATCACCGGCACCCAGCTTGGCCCCTACCTGCAGGCAAACCTCCTGGAGCCATTCGGCATGGTCGACAGCAGCTACACCTGGCTCCCGCGCTATGCTGGGCAGTCAGCGGAGGGACATGGCGAGGGACGATCCCCCGAGGCGGGCACGCACTGGCCGGAGGCGCTGGCCGCCTACAGCCTGTATACCACGCCCGCCGACCTGGCCCGCCTGGTGAGCGAGATCATGCACCTCGGCCAGGGCGACCGCTTTCGGCTCAGCGCCGCATCGGTCGACGCCATGCTCACGCCGCAGATAGCGATCGACACTTCGGTCTCCTGGGGACTGGGCTGGGGGTTGCAACCGGCTCCCGGCGGCTTCAGTTTCTGGCATTGGGGCGACCTGGGGAACTATCAGGCGTACGTCGCCGCCTCACGCGAGCAGGGCGATGGGGTGGTCATCATGACCAATAGCTCATGCGGCTTGAGTATCTGCGGCGAACTTACCACCGCCGTCCTCGGCCCCGAGTACGCCGCCGGAATCGAAACGGTGATACGCCGAGGCTGGTAACGGCATCTCCGCCGCGGAAGGGTTACAGCCGTTCCAGGAGGGCGGAGACCTCCGAGGCGTGGCGGAAGCGAATCAGCCTGGTGGCATAGGGTTGCAGGGCCTCAGCCGTGGCCAGGTGGGTCACCGCGCCGTCGTCATCAGGTGCAGACGGGATGGTTGGAACGTTCGCTCGGTAGTACGTCCAGGTGTTCTTCAAAAACCATCGAAGGCTGCGCCACCCTGCGTGCCGGTTGTTCCCCGCCAACTCGGCCTTCACATGACGCACCACGATACGCCAGGCGGCCACGTGGAACGGAAGGTCGAGCCAGATAATGAGGTCGGCGGAGCGAAACAGTTCGTCCGTCCACCACAGGAAGATACCCTCGGTAATCCAGGCGGGTTGGGCGGCGATGTGATGGATATCCGCCAGCTTCACGTCAAACCGGCGCTGGGCTCCAGCGCCTCCCTCGTACCCAATCCGATCGAGGTCGTAGACGGGGGCATCGAGCAGCGTGCCGAGCCGGCGCGCCAGCGTCGTCTTTCCGCTGCCGCCTCCACCGACAATGTAGATTCTCCGAGCGGTCGCCGCACGTCCCGCCGGCGCCGCCCAATCTCTCGTCTGCGTCACTCCCACCTGATACAGTTCCACAGCTCCACGACGCGGCCCTCGGCGACGCGCGTGAATTCCAGCCCCATACCTATCCGCGGCTCGACCGCCGACAGGCCAGTGAAGATGACACGAGCAGCTACCAGATCGCCATCGGCCAGCAGATCCTCAACGGTAACAGTGATGCCCGGATAGGTGGCGAAGAGGTAGGACCATACCGCTTTGATCCCCTCCCGTCCCGGCGCCTGCTCAAGCCCGGCGGTGTGATCCACCATGTCAACGGCCAGCAGCGTATCCAGACCGTCGAGATCTCGCCGGTTAAACGCGTCGTACACCCGGTGGGCGAGCATCCTATTGTCGTTCACTGCCATGATGTACTCCTGTGACATAGCGTACCGCGACCGGCTCATGGGACGACAGTGTGGTGAGGGCGTGCCCGCACCGCTTCGCCGTCCCACCACGATCGACCGTCGATCCACCGTAGAATCGGTCTTCAGACCGTCGAGGGAAGAACCGCGCGGCAGCGCCGGTCCTGGGCCGTCCCACCATGCCCACTCTCGACTACCCCGGCGGAGTGGGGTGGTCGAGCAACCAACGGGTGTGCTTCCCTGCTCCACTCCTTAGTGGAAGACCGAACGCGGGTGCATGCGAGCACGGAGCCGCGCAGGGGAGGAGCGTATCAGGCCGGTGCTGTGCCTCCGTGGGGAGACTTCCGTCCGGCAAGAATCGGGAGCGGGGTACGGCCGTGGGACGGGCCGGCGCCAGCGCGCGGCGCCTCCACTAGACGATCTGAAGATCGATTCTACGCATTGTGGTGGGACACATCCTGGTAGGAACTGTGCCGTTCGACACTGTGCGCCCCGCTCGTTACAGCGGCGGCACCAACTCAAAGTAGCGATCCAGCAGCGCGGCATCCCCGCGCACATCCAGCCGTTCGGCGGGCAGCCGGCCCCAGAGAAAGAGGAACAGGTCGGAGGCTGAGCCCCGTACCGCGACATCACCTTTGGCGTGCTCGCGGGTGACCGTTACGTCCTCAGGATCGAAGCGCAGAAGCCACTCGCCCTCCCCGTCGGTGCGGTGGAAGTGGTAGGTCTCGCCACTACCGACGCGCGGCGCCTTCCACCGCCGGCGAGCCGGCAGCATGACATCGAAGGTCTGGTCGATGCCGTCCCGGGCCAGCGCGGTATCAATCGGCTGGGTACAATCATGGGCCAGTTGCGCGTCCCAGCGATGAACGGCGGTCTCGATGGGCATCATGCGCAGGTAGTGCGCCACCCGGTTGGCGCCGGACCAGCTCCACACCGGCTCCTCCGGATCGGCCTCGCGCAGGACACGCCCCAACTCGGCGGCGCCCTCCTCGAACCAGCGGATCAGGCCGGTGGGAATGGCGGCGAGATCGGTCGTACCCTCCATGACCTGTTCGAACCAGGGTAACAAGCCAGGCACCTCGGCAAACATCTCGCGCTTGATGCCTTCCGGCTGCTGCGCCCGCATGCCCACCAGCCGTGCCTGGGCGCGATGCACCGCGCCGGTATGCACCACCAGGTCGGCCACATACCAGCCAGGGCAGGAAGGCACGGGGGCATCAAGCCCACGTCGTGCCGCGGCAGCCAGAGCCAGGGCGTCGACGTGCAAGGCCGCGAGATACTCCGCTTGATTCATGCCTCACGATACAACACGCCGCCGGGCCAGGGAGTATAGTACGGCGTGGGGCATGATTGACGATGGCGCGATACGAAGTGCAGACTCCCCTGGGAGGCCGCGAGGTATTGGCGCGGGCCGAACGATTCTTTGGCAAGCGCGGCCTGGGACTGCGCATGACCGAAGATACCGAGACGGTCATCACCTGGCGCGGCGCTGGCGGCATGGTCTCGGTCAGCGTGCTGCCGGCGCCCAACGGGAGCACGGTCGAGGTGGCCGCCACCGAGTGGGATGCGCAAGCCAGGCAGTTCCTGCGGAGCGTACGCGGGTCCGCCTGGCGTCGATGGTTGAGCGCAGTCAAGTTGTGATCGAACCGCGATCCACAATGCCTCGCCGCGGGCGAGGGCACGTTGCCCGTACTAACGCCCACTCGATTGCATTCTCGGTGCTCAGTCTGCTGCTTGCCGGCTGCGGCATCGCTAACAGCGCGCAGCCGTCATCTCATCAGTCCCAGCCATCGTTGCCCGACCTGACGCACTATGTGGATCCGTTGATTGGCACGACCGGCGACGGTAATGTGTCGCCGGCCGCCGATGTCCCCTTTGGCATGGTGCAGTGGGGCCCGGACACCAGCGCAGGTGGGCTGGTCAAGCCGGGCGGCTACCAGTACGGCGATCGGATTATCCGCGGCTTCAGCCTGACGCATCTGAGCGGGGCCGGCTGTGCGGCCTTTGGCAACGTGCCGTTCATGCCGACGGTGCGGCCGATTTCCGTCCCTCCGTCGCTGAACGGCTCGCCATACTCCGACCGTTTCCGCCACAACCAGGAGCAAGTCCTTCCCGGGTATTACGCCGTTCGATTGGCCTCGGGCATCCGCGCCCAGCTCACTGTCACCACCCGTACCGGGCTGGGAGCCTTTTCGTTTCCAGCCGCGCCCCGCGCCACCGTATTGATCGATCCGGCAAATAGCGCCGAGGCAACCGCGGGATTGCCCGTGCGCAACAGAGCCTCGGTGCAGATCAGTGGGCAGGACACGGTGACCGGCTCGGCCAGCAGCGGCCGTTTCTGCAATTTGTCGAATCGCTACACGGTCTACTTCGCGGCACGTTTTAATCGGCCGTTCCAGACCTTCGGCACCTGGCGTGGTGGCGCCTTGACGCCAGGCTCCCGGCACAGCGATGGATCGGCCGCCGGCGCCTATGTTCAGTTCGACAACCGCCAGCAGCACACCGTCCTGGACAAGGTCGGCGTCTCGTATCTCAGCGCTCGTGCGGCACTGCAAAACCTGAACGCGGAGAATCCCGGTTGGGACTTCGCCGCGGTGCGGGAGGCGGCCAGCGTCCGCTGGAACCGTCTACTGAATCAGGTGCAGGCCACCGGCGGCTCACCGGCGGAGGAGCGGGTCTTCTACACCGCGTTGTACCACTCCCTGCTGTTCCCCAGCGTATTCAGCGATGCCGATGGGCGCTATGGCGGATTCGATGGGCGGGTACACATCGCACGCGGCTATATACAGTACGCCAACTACTCCGGCTGGGATATCTATCGAACGCAGGCGCCGCTGCTGGGCTGGCTGGCGCCGCGGCAGGCGAGCGACATGATGCAATCGCTGGTGTCCGATGCCCGCCAGGAGGGCTGGCTGCCCAAATGGCCGGTGGCCAACGGGACCACCGGCGAGATGAACGGCGATTCGGCCGATGCCATCATCGCAGGCACGTACGCCTTCGGCGCCCGGCGATTCGACGCGCATGGCGCGCTTCAGGCCATGCTGAAAGGCGCCAACCGGCCGGGATATGGGCCAAACGGGTATCAGGAGCGACCCGGGCTGGAGGATTATCTGCAACTCGGCTACCTGCGACCGGTCCCCGGCGGTTGGGGCTCGGCCGCCACCACCCTGGAATTCGCTGTCGATGATTTCGCCATCGCCCAACTCGCCGGATCGCTGGGCGACCAGGCCACGAAGAGGATCTATCTGCGACGCGCTCAGAATTGGCGTCACCTGTATAACCCAGCTACCGGCTATCTCGAGCCGCGCCTGCCGAACCACGCCTTCCCGCCGGCCTTTAACCCCGCCTCGGTCGAGAATTATGTCGAGGGCAACGCGTCGCAGTACACCTGGATGGCGCCGCAAGACCTGCGCGGCCTGTTCCAGCTGATGGGGGGCAACCGAGCGGTGACCGCTCGGCTGGACCAATTCTTCACCCACCTCAACGCCGGTCCGAATGCTCCCTACGACTGGGCGGGCAACGAACCAGGACTGGAGATCCCGTGGGAGTACGACTTTGCCGGCCGGCCCTGGCGGACGCAGGCAGTGGTCCGGCGCATCATGCGCACCATGTATCTCCCCGCGGCAGCCGGCCTTCCGGGGAACGACGACCTGGGCACCATGTCGGCCTGGTACGTCTGGGCGGCGCTGGGCCTCTATCCAGAGATTCCGGGCCTGGGGGGATTGGTGTTGGGCAGTCCCCTTTTTCCCCGCATCGTGATCCACGCCGCCGCCGGCCGCACGCTAACGATCGACGCGCCCGGCGCCGCCGCCCAGCATCCCTACGTGCAATCGCTCACGCTCGACGGACGGCCCTACGGTCGCACCTGGTTCCCACTCCAGGCGCTCGGCCCGCACCCCACACTCCGATTCCAACTCAGCGCCACCCCGAATAAAGGGTGGGCTAGCGCTCCCGGCGATGCGCCACCGTCATTTCCGGCGCGGTAGGGGAAGCCGGCGAGCGTTATAGCCGCCGCACCTGCTTCGCGGCGGTGGCACAGAGGGTGATACCGACCAGCTCCACGGCGATCCCGGCTCCCAGCAGCAGCCCCGAAAGGAAGTCTGGGACCACCGCACCGAAGATGCGCCTCAGGGCAATCCCGCCCAGGATCAGCAGTACCCCGACGGCGAGCAGCCGGTGTGGCTCGAGGCGTCAGTTCCACGGTTTCATGTGCAGCATCATCGCACTCTCCCGACCCGTGATACATTTCTAGTATCGCGGGTCATTTATCGCGGGTCATCCGCATATCAGACAACCATACTCCTCCGCCCCCGGCGACCCCAGCAGGCGCACCAATTGAAGGACACCGCCCTTGAGCACCCTCGGACGGCCAGTGCCGCGGACACGGTCCGGATGACGATAGCCGGGATCCAGAGGACCGCGGGCTGCACTTGTGCGCGGGCATTCATGGTGCTCGGGCTGATCTCCTCCTGCCTGCGTCTCTACTCATCCAGACATGGTGAGAGACGGATCGTGGCTGGAGGCCCCAACGGAAGAGAGGAACCGTGAATAGACTCTCGCGCGAGCTCGACCGCACGCTCGCGCAGCTTACCGTGCCGCAGGGGTACACCCTCTCCATCGGCGGTAGCCTGGCGGTGACGGCCCACGCATATGGCGCGCCGAGCGGCACTCGAGCGACGGAGTTCGTTGCCGGTGCACTGCTTGCCTTCGTTCTGCTGGTTGCCGTCGCCGCGCGCCCCCCGACCGAGCCAGGACCAACCGCGCCGCTCGCCGGCGTCGCCCGCTACAACGTCACGCCGCTGGCCGTTATCGCGCTTGTGGCTCTGGTGGTGCATATTGTACCATCGCCCACCGTCGGATTCGTCCTTGCCGGCGCCTTCGCCGCAGGTGGCTATGCGCTGGCCATCTCCGTCTTTGAGGTATACGCGCGCCGCTGACCCGATCGAAGTGGCAAGCCACCTAGCTCCGGTCTCTCGCCAGAACCACGAGGACCACACCGGTGAGTATGACGACCAGCGCCAGGAGGCCGACCGCTGTGATCCGCTCACCGGCCAATCCCACCCCAAGGAGCACGGCGACCAGCGGATTCACATAGGCGTAGCTGGTGGCCAGGGTGGGACGAGCGTGGCGCAGCAGATAGGTATAGGCGCTGTAGGCAACCAACGATCCCACCAGTACCAGGTAGCCCATGGCGAGCAGCGATGACATGGGAAAGACCGACGGCATCCGTTCCCCCAGTCCGATGCCGGCGATGGTCAGAAGCGCCCCTCCCACAATCATTTCCGCTGCGCTACCCATCATGCCATCCGGCAGCGTCAGTTTGCGGCTCCAAATGGTGCCGAAGGCCCAGGAGCAGGAGGCGAAGAGGAGGGTGATCGCCGCGAAAGGATCGGCTCGCAGGCCACCTGTCAGGTTCAAGAGCACCACTCCCGAGAACCCCACGACGAGGCCGATCCACTCCCACCTGCTCGGCCAGCGTCCCAAGAAGCCGGCAAAGAGCGCCGCCCAGAGCGGGGTGGTGGCGATCATCATGGCGGCTAGACTCGATGAAACGCGCTGCTCCGCCAGGGCCACGAGGCCATTGCCGCCAACCAGCAGAAACGCACCCAGTGTTCCCGCTCCCACCCACTGCTGCCGTGTGGGTGCCCGGGCGCCTCGTAGCCGGAGCACGGTGAAGAGCACACATCCGGCGAAGAAAAACCGAACGCCGGACATGAGGAGTGGGGGAAGTCCGGCTACCGCATACCGGATAGCGAGATAGGTCGAGCCCCAGATGATGTAGACGGCGAGAAGAGCGAGCCAGACTCTAGGGGCAATGCCAAGCGGTCCGGTCTGCGCTACGCTGCTCGACCTACCTTCGGCGCCTTCTGCATCACAATGCAACTCTATTGGCCTGCTCATACGACTCCATGCTCATGGATTGAGCAGACAATGTCGGATCATTCCTGCACAGGAGATTATAAAAGACACATCCGTCGGCAACGTCGGGCGGGACGGGCGACCAGACCTGAAGACGCTGGTCCAGGGGGGTGGCGTCAACGAAGCGAGATGATCCAGCGTGCCATACCAGAACCCCTAGACCCTGGCGCGATTGTTGCATGATAGAGGCAAGAGCAGTACACGGCAAGGGGGGGTGCAGTAGATGGGTGGACCCACTCCCGGCGCTGCCCGCCTGGCGGCGGCGCGGCCCGGTCGCGAGTACGATAAACGCCGCTCGTCCGCGGTCTCACATGGGTCTTTTGTGGCCAATGAATTGCTGCTGCTGCTGCTGGTGGCCGGCCTTGCCCTGTTGGTTCGGTACCACCCTGGACCATTCCCGGGCGATGTGGGCGTGGAGCGCGGCGAGCAGCATCTCGTACTCTCCCATCACACGCTGACCACCCTGCTGGAGAACATCAGTACCATCGGTTGGCCGATCCCGGCGGCCATTACCCTTGGCGTCTTCATCGTGGCGTTTTTACTGCTGCGGCGCTGGCTCGATGCGCTGCTCTCGCTGGTCATCGCGGTGGTGGTGGACGAGCTGACATTCCTGCTCAGCAAACTGGTCCATCGGCCACGACCGCATGGCCATGGCATCCATATCCTCAAGGTCATCAACAGCACCTACAGCTTCCCCTCCGGACATGTGGTTCATGTCACCGCGGTCTTTGGCCTCCTGCTGTTCCTCACCTTCCGGGCACGCGGACGCATACCGGGGGCCATCCTGTGGCTGGTACGGATAGCGCTGCTGTTCTTCATCGTTACCATGGGACCGTCGCGCATTCTGGAGGGCGAGCATTGGCCGAGCGACGTGCTGACGGGCTATCTGTGGGGCTTGTTCTGGGCTGTGCTGGCCGTTCACATCTACCTCTGGGCACGACACCGCTTTCCGCGCCTGGCCGCTCCCGATGTGCGCTAGCTCGTGAGCACTCGTGCCTGTCTCATCACCAATCCACAGTCCGGTCGTGGCGGAGTCGATCTCTCCGATGTACTGCTGGTGCTACAGACCAACGGCTGGAAGGTAGAGGTCCGCCAGAACCTGGAGGGCGGCCAGGCTACCGAGCTGGCTCGGCAAGCGGCGCACGACGGCTTCGATGTGGTGTGTAACTGCGGCGGCGACGGCACCATGCGCGAAATCATCACGGGCCTGGTCAATACTGATGTAGCCATTGGCGAGATCCCGGGCGGCACGGCCAACGTCTGGGCGCGCGAACTCGGCATCTCGCGGCGCCCGCGTGTGGCCGCAGCCCAACTGGTGAACTCGAAGCGGCTGCGGGTGGACGTAGGGCAGCTCAGTATCAACGATCAAGACAAGCAATATTTTCTGTTGATGGCCGGCCTGGGGCTAGACGCCGCGGTGATGGGGCGGGTGTCCGATCCGCTGAAGCACCGAATCGGCCCTCTGGCGGTGGGCCTGGCGGCGCTGGAAACCATACCGTCCATGCACGCCGTGCCGGTTCGTGCCGAACTCGACGGCCTGCACTGGCAGGGCGTGGTCTCGCAGATGGTCGTGGGCAACACTCGGCGGTACGGCGGCTTCACCCGCATCACCAACCGCGCCTATATTGACGATGGTCTCCTGGACGTCTGCTTCTTCACCCCCGGGGGGCCTGTACAGGCTGTCCGCCAGATCACCTCCCTGCTGCTGCGTCAACGCCCCGGCGACGCCGGGTCTGAGTCGTACCGCGCCGCGACTGTGACCATTCATGCGCCAGTCGCCCTGCCTCTCCAGCTGGATGGAGACGCCGTGAAACAAGAACCCAGTGAGGCCTCGAGCGAGGGTATCGTGTACCGGTTCTCGCTGCTGCCACAGGCGGTGACCATGCTGATGCCGCGCATCTACGATGGCGAACTCTTCGAGTGAGTGCCATTGAATGAGGCGTCGATCCTCTAGAACGACCGCGGGAAGGCGAAGGGCAAAAAAGGAACGAAGGGTAACAAGACGGCTCGTAGGAGCATGAAGGGGTAGCTATGGAGTATCGAAAGCTAGGGCGGACCGGCCTCAAAGTAAGTCCTCTCTGTCTGGGCGCCATGATGTTCGGCAAACGCGGCAACACCGACCACGCCGACTGCGTGCGGATTATTCATCGCGCACTGGACGCTGGTATCAACTTTATCGACACGGCCAATGTTTACAGCAACGGTGAGAGCGAGGAGATCGTCGGCAAGGCGCTGCGGGGGCGGCGCGACCGGGTGATCCTGGCTACCAAGGTCCATGGCAAGATGGGCGAGGGACCGAACGACTCGGGCAACAGTCGCGGCCATATTCTGCGCGAGGTGGAGAATAGCCTGCGCCGGCTCGGCACCGACTATATTGACCTCTATCAAATGCATCGTCCCGATCCAGAGACACCGATCGAAGAGACTTTGCAGGCCCTCACCGATCTGGTGCGAAGCGGCAAGGTGCGATACATCGGCAGTTCCACCTTCGCCGCCTGGGAGCTGGTGGAGAGCTACTGGACCTCGGAGCGCTCCCACCTGGCTCGTTTTGAGTGTGAGCAGCCACCCTACAGCATCTTTGTGCGCGGCATTGAGAAGGATGTTTTGCCGGTCTGCCAGAGATACGGCAGCGGGGTTATTCCCTGGAGCCCGCTCAACCGAGGCTGGCTGGCCGGGAAGTACCGCAAAGGCCGGGAGATCGATCCAGAATCGCGGGTGGGACGCAACGACGCCTTCATCGACCGGCCCGACTCACCAACCGGCCAGCGCAAGTTGGAACTCGTCGAGCAGCTCGTTCCCATGGCGGAGGAGATCGGAACCAATCTGGCACAGTACGCGCTAGCCTGGACGCTCGTCAATCCGGTGGTCACGGCGCCCATCATCGGGCCTCGCATCATGCAGCAACTGGAAGACAACCTGGGAGCGCTGGACGTCGACATTCCGCCAGAACACCTGAAGCGAATCGACGAGATGGTGCCACCGGGTACCGATCTCTAGAGCAGATTCTCTCGTCCCGCAAGGGCGCGTACTTCGATCTATCCAGAGAGCGACTGCTCGCCTTTCAGCGAGCAGGCGCTGCTCAGCATCTACCTGGCCGGAACGATCGTTTGATGACCGTCCCGGTAGAGGACGTGGAGGCGGAAGGGGCCTAACCGGGCTGAGCCGGTCCCGTGGACCTGGTAGCGGTATGCTAAACCCTGATGCGTTGGGATGATCCGGGGATTCAGGCGGTGCCGGCCGGCGTAGAGATTGAACCCTGCCACGCCGCTCGACACGGTCATCCGCCAGCGGAAGATGAGCGCAAGACCGGCCTGGTGGGCAGTGAAGCGGGCCACCCGAGCGACCGTCGGCGATGTCCCGCTGAAGTTGTAGCAGCAGGCGCCGTCGATCTGCAGCGGCAGGCCCATATCGTTCTGGGCCTGAGCGTTGGTGAGAGCCGACTGAGCCTCGCTGTCCACAAAGGCATAGCTGCCCACCTCTTCCAGCAGGCTACTGGCCGAGCGAATGCCCACGTCGGCGGCCTTCACGCTGATGGTCAGGATGCAGGGAGTGGTGACCGATGGGGCGGCGGGACAGGAGACACTGCCGGTCTCGCTCGCCGCATGGGTACCGGCTTCCGGATAGGTAACCACGTGGGGGAAGCAGGCCGAGACCGAACACAGGTCGATGCTCTGCGCCGCGCCGGCGTAGTAGATCGGCTGATTGGCCGCCGTGTTCTCCATCCCGGCGTAGTAGATCGTATTGCCCATCTGCCAGCGGGTGATGTATTGCAGGAAGTTGCTGGCGGCGGCGCCCTGGGTGGTGAGCTGGGTCTCGGTGCCGGCGGGATTCGAGAGATCGACCACCCTTGTGGTGACGGTCAGAGTGCCGCCGGCGAGACTCATCGAGCTACCCAGAATGTCCATGCCGGGCACATCGGTCCCCTTGATCACCGGATAGAGCGCGTCGCCCGACGCATCGCTGAGCGTGCTGACCGGCGCGTTGGACGGTCCACTCACGTCGGTACCGAGCAGGCCGGGGCCGGACGATTGACGCGCCACCGTGATCACCGGCGCTCCCGCATGATCGACCTGTTGCATGTTAGCCGGCGTAAACCCTGGCTCGGATAGGCCGTTTGAGGTATCGTCGTAGACGATCTCCGCCGCCCCCGAGAGATCCATCTTTACCTGGAAGTAGTCGGCCAGGTTGCGGTTTCCCTGCTGGGTGATGCAGGCGCTTCCAGCCAGACAGATATCGTTGTAGTGCATGGGATGCGGGGTCACTTTGACCTGCGTCACACTCGGCGCCGCACCGGTCACGCCGCCGGCGCCATCTGTCGGAAAGACCACTTGAGACATGTAGACATTCCAGGCCTGGTTGTTCTGGGAGCTGGGATCCACATTCGAATCCGTGCCATACCAGACCACATCGGCCCGTCCCGTGCCGCCGCCCTGGATCCAGGGGAAGACGTTGACCGCCGACGGAGCAGAGCTGACCTGCACCGGCGTGCTGAAGTTTCGCCAGCCGCTGGCCGCGCTGGCCACACTAACCCAGACCTGTCGCTTCGAAGGTGTGGTGCTTCGGCCCACCCAGGCCACATAGAGATTCCGAGCCGCATCCATGGAAGAAACGACGAAGTTCGCCGCCTCGCCGGCATCGTCGGGCACACCGGTGGCTACGGTGATCAGCTTGCTCGGATCGCCGGCGGGCATGGTCGCGGTGGGCGCATCGAGGAAGGTCAGGGTGCCAGTGGCATCGGGGGTGCCAATGTTCAGGAGAATCGACGACACTCCACTGCGGGTATTTCCGTATTCAGCCTGGAACACGTTGCCGGTGACCTGGTCGATGGAGGGGTAACCGTCAGCGCCGAACGGACAGTACATGGTGACCTGGCCGGGCCCCCCAGTCTCGCCATTGACGTAGTTCAGACCGGGGCCGGGCGACGGATCGGTGGTGCTGTTGCTCTTCACCCACTGAGCGCCGCAGGTCAGGTTGTTGTATTCCTGATAGATCAGCGGCCGAGGGCCGGTATAGGGCGAGGTGGTGGCGCCGGGCGGATCGTACACCGCCAGCCACTGCCGGTCGGCGCCGGGAATGCCGGAGCAACCGGAGGGATAGACGCTCTGGTTGACCGTCGCCCCGCCATCACGGGTGTTGGCACTGCGCAGGCAGACCAACGCGTACAGATCGGTAAAGTACTGGTTGGCGTTCCGGTCGAAGGCAATATCCGTGTCGCCCCCGCCCGGTGGGTCGACGATGCTCACCAGGGGGCTGGGAGGGGGGGCCGGGAGAGATATCGCGGAAGCTATGACCGCCGTCCACCGAGCCGTACCACACGCTGCGCTGGGTTCCGGTGCCGGTGGGCCCACTGGAGAAAACGCGACCAAGGGGATCGACGCCGATGTCCGGCTCCCCGGCCGTTTGAATGGGATCGACCAGCGTGGGCGTCTCGAAGCCGATCGTCGAGCCGGCGGCTGCTGCCGTTATCGAACGCGTAAGCAGCCCCGCGCTCATCAGTATCACGCAACACAGCGCCAGAGCGTAACGCAAGCGAACCATACTCCATCTCCTCTCCAGATACAGAACACAACAAACTCTGCTCTAACTATACGGATTTCCTCCGGACATTTGGAGTAGCGGATTATTGCGAAGTTGAGAGGAATTCAAGCAGCAATTGGCTCACCAGTTCGGGTTGATCCAGATGGACCCAGTGACTCGCGTTCGGCAGGCGCTCGACCCGTGCCCGCGGCGCCCACCTCGGGCTGGGCTGGGCCAACTCGGACCCGAGGTAGCGATCCTTCTCGCCCCAGATAACCAGGACCGATGCGTCGATGCGTCGAATCTGAGCGAGTGCTGCTGGTGGACTCTGGCGGAATAGAGCTCGATAGTAATTGATGGCGCCGGTCAGGGCGCCTGGCTGGGCAGCAGCGGCGACATACCGCTCGATGTCCACGGGGGTAAACGCATCGCGACGGACAGGGTCGGTGCGCAGCACCTGGCGTAGTAGAAGGTAGTTCCCGGCACGGATCGCTGCCTCCGGCAGCCAGGGAAGCTGAAAGAAAAAGATGTACCAACTCTTGAGCAACTGACGTGGCGTCCGCAGCGCGTGAAGCATGCGCATGGGATGCGGAACGTTGAGAATGACCAGCCGCTCCAGCATAGCCGGGTAGAGCATGGCAAACTGCCAGGCTATAGCCGCACCCCAATCGTGTCCCACCACCACGGCACGCTCGGCGCGACAGGCGTGGATGAGCCCGGCAACATCAGCGGCCACCATGGCAGCGCGATAGGAAGCGACCTCGCGCGGCTTATCCGACAGATTGTAGCCCCGCATATCGGGCGCAACCACTCGATAGCCGGCTCCCACCAGGGCCGGGATCTGGTTCCGCCACGAATACCAGAAGTCGGGAAAGCCATGGAGCAGGATCACCAGCGGGCCTTCGCCGGCTTCCACGTAGTGCAGGCGCACATCAAGATCGGCATAGCGGTGAGTCAGCAGGCCCTCGTCCACGCGTGCCTGTCTCTCAGCTAGTCCGTGATGCCGACGAACAGGTCGTGGTCAAGGCCCTCGCTGGACGCCGTCGGCGGCACAACCTGGACGAATTGCTCGGCGCCGAGCCAGGCGCGAATGGTTTCGGCCGGCAAACGGTTCATCGGGTTGTCCGGATTCATCTGGGTGCGGTGCGACTGCATGGCGCGCATCTTCAGTTCGTACTCAGCATCGGTGAGCGTGACGACCGCGCTAAGCTCCTCATCCGGCGTGCCCATTTCCTCCAGTGGGATGGTAGCGGCGGCGCCGCCCGGAGAGAAGCTGACTCCGCCGGCCGCGGCCATATCCCGCAGCGCTCCCATGGTACTACGGGCGAATCCCACCGTGTACAACCTCTGCGGAGCGTGCGGCTGGAGGCCTTCCTCGATCTGTTCTGGATAGCAGGCTGGGTCGGCGGCCTGCTGAAAGGCCGCTACCGTCAGGCGATGGATCGCCATGTGGTCCGGGTGACCGTATCCCCCGTTGGCGGCGAAGGTGACGATGACCTGAGGACGCAACCGCCGAATCTGGCGGACCAACCGGCCGGTGGCCTCGGTGGGGTCGGCATCGTGCAGCGTACCATCACGATAATTCAGAAAGCTGAGGTCGTCGACACCCATGATACGGCAGGCCTCACGCAGCTCCTGCTCACGAATCTGCCCCAGATTCTGACCGGTGGCCAGGCCTGGATCGCTGATCTCCCCTGCTTCGCCACGGGTGGCGCAAACCAGAGCAGTCTGCACGCCTTGATCCTGGTACCGACGAAACGTTCCGGCCATGGAGAAGGTTTCGTCGTCTGGATGGGCAAAGACACCCATGATGCACCGCTGTCCCATTGGTTTTCATCTCTCCGCACCGCATGTGTGCGGCGCTCTATTGCGCTTCCTTGTAAAGAGGGTACACGGACCAGCGCTGAATCGCCGCTGTATCCCTCTGGCATGATCTATGCACTATCCGCGCCATGGGGCGCACGTCTGGATCGCTGCCTCTACAATGACAGGACAGGATCCTCATGTGCTCCTACATCGGGAAGGCGGGGAGATTATGCCAAAACTGCTTTTTATGGTTGTGAAGTTTCTAGTGGTAAACAAGGCGGGACGCCGTCTGGCGACGCAGGTCTTGAAGAGCGCGACCCGGAAACGCTAGGCCGGTGCGCGCCTCTCGACGTCAGGAACCGGAAAGGGAGTGGTATGCCAGTTCGTCTCGATGATCTGCAGGGCAGCACCGATGTCTTCGGGTCGAACGGCGAAAAGGTCGGCCAGGTGCATGGCATCGCCACTGAGCAAGGTACCGGCGCGCGCTTCCTCGAGGTGCGAACCGGGTTCGGCGGCATTGGTGGCGCAGACCTCTGGATTCCAGAAGAGGCCATCGCCATCGCCGTGATGGGCGAGCCGGTGCGCTTGAAGGTCACGCACGATGTAGCCCGCGAGCGATACGTCACCAAGCCTGGAGTGCTCTAACTTACTCCTCCATCCGCTGGAGATGGTCGAGGGTCGCCAGCGCACTCTCCACCGCGGATTGCAGGCCGAACGCCAGCGCCGACGGAGAGGCCAGCCGGATATCCAGGCCAACCTGGCGCAAGCTCCCTTTCAGTTCGATGAGCGTCGCTTCGGCCTGTTCAACTGTGTCGTGATTGTCCGAGGCGCGTCTGGCCTCGCCCACAGCGCCCTGTAAGCGGCCCACGACCGTGGCCATATCTAGATAGATGGCCCGTAGTGCCGCCCACTCCGGCTTTCCCTCCAGCCGAGCGGCGAGCTTCCCGCACTCTGCCCGCACATCCGTCAGGTCGCTCATGGTACCACCCGCTTGCGATAGAGAGGCCGCTGCAAGGTCGCGAACTGGGAACAGGTGTTGCGCCTTTGAAGCGAGATAGCAGGACAGAGCCGCAGACCCGATCGCGCTAGATGGGCGCCCAGCCGTTATCGAGCAGGCGCACGGTGGCTGCCCCTGAGCCGTCCACACTGGCCTGCAGCACGGCACCGGAGCGGGCGAGTCCTTTGATCTGCTGCCAGGTGATAGTGGCCAGGGGGATTTTGATCCGCTTGATCCAGGGCGAGGTGGGCTCGCCGGCATGACGCCAGCCGAGATAGAGAAACTGGCTGGGTGTGCCGTGCACGTATGCGCCGCGGAAGCGCGGCTGATCGGTCTCCGGCTGCCGGGTGGCCTGGAGATCGAGCTGGAAAGCAACGGCCCCGTCGGGTAAGGGCTTTCCGGGGAGTAGTTCCGTTTTTTTGTCCTGCAGGCCGAACTCAGTAGGACTGTTGTCCTGCTCGATTGGCGGCAGATTGCGGCAGATCACTTGCAGATGGATGGTATGGGTCTCAGTGGTGGATGCCATGATCGTTTCCTTCCCGGGTAGCACAGACGAAAAATGAGGCGATACTGGGAAGCAGACGCGCTGGAAACCGACCGCCGCCTCAGGGCCTCCTCTAAGGATACCCGTTTCATCCACATCTCGTTATGTTGAGCAGTGATGCCGTGAGTGAGCAGAGCAATAGGGAATAATTACCGGCATAGGACGCGATAGTGTCCGATGCTTGGGAGGAGTTTCGATGAGGGTGCTTGGCCGTCGCGGACCGGGAGCAGGTGTATCGACGCCGCCGCCGGGGCCGGTATTGATGGTGGTCGACTCGCTCCAGATGGGCGGTGGAGAGCGCCACGCCGCCGATCTCGCCATTGCCCTGCACCGCCGAGGCATCGCCGTGGTCATCGCCGGCTCGGCCGGCGGCTTTCTGGCCGCTGGCATCGAGCGAGAAGGGATCGAGGTCTGTGTGTTGGGCGGACAGGTCGTGAAGCGGCGGCTTGGTCTGTGCCTGGCGTGGCGGCTACGCCGGCTGATTCACGAACGCCAGGTTCAGCTGGTCCATGCGCACATGTATGCCGGCGCCGCCGGTAGCGTGCTGGCACTGGCGGGGAGCGGACTGCCCCTGGTGCGTACCGAGCACAGTGAGGCCGGCTGGCGCGGTCGGTGGGCCACTCTCGTTGGCAGGCTGGCGTACCGGCGCACGGCGCACATTATCGCCGTCTCCGGGCCGATTCGGCAGCGACTGGTCGAGCGAGATGGGGTGCCGGCAGAGCGCGTGACCGTCATTCCCTGTGCCATGCCGGAGGACTCCCTGCCTCAACCAGCACCAGCGTTGCCGGAGCAGTTGCGTGGCCGCCCGCTGGTCGGAGTGGTGGCGCGGCTGGAGCCGGAGAAGGGCGTGGACGTCCTGCTTCGAGCGGCGCCGCGCATCCTCGATCACCGGCCGGAGTGCGCCTTCATGGTGGTGGGTGATGGCCCACAGCGAGCGACGCTGGAGGCGCAGGCGGCAAGGTTGGGGCTGGGCAGCCACGTCCACTTTCTCGGCTTCCGTCCGGATGTTCGCGCACTGCTGCCGCTGCTCGAGGTGCTGGTCGTGCCCTCGCTCAGTGAGGGCGCGCCGCTGGTCATTCTGGAGGCCATGGCCGCCGGCGTGCCGGTGGTCGCCAGTGCGGTCGGCGGCATCCCGGACCAGATACGGCATGACCAGCAGGGGCTACTGGTCCCTCCGGGGAATGATGCTGCCCTGGCTGCGGCAGCGCTTTCCCTGCTAGAGGACCCGGCGTTGGCGCGGCGGTACGGGGAGGCTGGGCGACGCAAAGTGGAGCAGGAGTGTCAATTTGAGGAGATGGTGGACCGGATTGAGGGAATATACCAGCGGGTCAGCCCCCACCACCGGCCAGTGTCTGGCCCGGTTCCGTCATCGCCTCGGGATCGAGGATACGGTTGAGGTCGTCCGCGGAGAGGTCGGTATGCTCACGCGCCACCTCACGAATGGTGCGGCCGGTGCGAGCCGCCTCTTTGGCCAGGGCCGCCGCCTGTTCGTAGCCAATCTCGGGCGCCAGGGCGGTGCCCAGCATCAGCCCCTTCTCGACCATCTCGGGACCGCGGTGCGTGGCCTCCAGACCGTCGATGCACTGCGTAGCGAAGTTTCGGGCACTGGCAGCCAGCAGATGGATCGACTGCAGCAGGTTATAGGCAACCACCGGCATCATCACGTTGAGTTCGAAGTTGCCGGACTGGCCTGCCAGGCTGATGGTGACGTCGTTGCCGATCACCTGGGCGCACACCATGGTGACGGACTCGGCGATCACCGGGTTGACCTTCCCCGGCATGATGGAACTGCCCGGCTGGACCGCCGGCACCGCGATCTCGCCAATGCCGGCACGCGGGCCGGAGCCCATCCAGCGGATGTCGTTGGCGATCTTCATCAGACTGACGGCGATGGTACGCAGCTGGCCGGAGGCGGAAACGGCGTTATCCAGCGTGCTCTGCGCCTGAAAATGATTGCTGGTCTCGGTGAGCTTCAGCTCGGTCTCGATGGCCAGGCGCTCGATCACCTGGGCTGCGAATCCCTCCGCCGTGTTGACCCCGGTGCCCACGGCGGTGCCACCCAAGGCCAGCTCGCACAGTTCGCGTTCGGCGCGCTGGGCGCGCTCGATGGAGCGACCGATCTGTCCCACGTACCCCTGGAAGACCTGACCGAGGCGAATGGGCGTGGCATCTTGCAGGTGGGTGCGACCGGTCTTGATCACCGGCCAGAACTCGTGCGCCTTGCGGTCCAGCGAATCGGCCAGCCTTTCGAGGGCGGGAATCAACTCCTGATGGATCGCCAGCAGCGCGGCGAGATGAATGGCGGTGGGGATCACATCGTTGGACGACTGGCCGATATTGATATGGTCGTTGGGATGGACCTGGCTCTTGTCGCCCAGCCGCCCACCCAGCAACTCGTGGGCACGGTTGGCGATCACCTCGTTGGCGTTCATGTTGGTGGACGTGCCGGAGCCGGTCTGGAAGATGTCGAGCGGAAACTGGTCGTCCAGTTGACCCTCAGCTACCTTCTGGGCAGCCTGCACGATCGCCTCCCCGCGCCTCTGGTCCAGCAGCCCGCGTTCCATGTTGACCTGGGCGGCGGCGGCTTTAATCAGCCCGAGGGCCTGGATAAAGCGGCGCGGAAAGCGCAAGTCGCTGATGGGGAAGTTCTGCACCGCGCGCATGGTGCTGGCGCCATAGTAGGCGTTCGCCGGCACCTGCATCTCGCCCATAGTGTCGCGTTCGGTACGGGTGGCGGCGGGGGTGGTGACAGCCATAGTGGCACTCCTCACTGGTGGCTATCAGCCCTGGGCCGTTAGCCGGTAGCGATCCTCTAAAATGGGTAGAGTCGGGAGGAAAAATCGAGTCTCTGCTGTATTGTAGTGAGCCACGTTCCAGATGCGCGGCAATTGCCGGATCAGCCGCCTGGTTGCGAGCCCAGCGGATAGTGGAGATCTTCTAGCTGCCCGGGGTATCCACGTTCCAAATCTCTACCCGACGCGAGCTCACGGGCGGGCGTCTTCACAGAACTGGCGTGCGCGGCGTAACCGGGAGTCGTCCGCACCCGTGACCCATCATGGCACAGAGGACTGAGGGCGGCCATGTGTAGTGCGCTGGACACCGTTCCCACGGATGCCGCATCTTCAGCGAACAGTGCGTCGGTAGGGGCGGTGGCTCCGCCCGGCCCTCCTTCGCCCTGCGCAGTGGAGACCTGTACCCGTCTGAGACACCGTGGGCGGGTCGGGCAGGAGCCTCAGCGCCGAAGGCTGGACAAGCGACGGCCCCTTGTATGTTGAAGTGCACCCGTGACGGTGTCTTGACATTCAGCCGAGCTGGCGGCACCGCCCGCTCGGCTGCGCCGGGACGCGGTCGATCGCACGACCCCGTGGTCCATCGAGACCGTGCCGTAGCGCTGATCGCCGCGTCCCTGTGTCCTCGTCCTGGAGCCCGAACAGTTGCCTGGGGCAGTGACCCCGAATCGGCAAGGATGGGCGCATGCCCGAGGACCGGCGCCGTCATGACCGATGCATCCCCTGAGAAAGGAGTTTCCATGCCTGCCCCCACCATTGGCATTGATGTGAGTAAGGACCGACTCGATGTCGGTGTCTGGCCGAGTCGCGAGACCTGGCAGGCGGCCAACACCCCCGCCGGGATCACCGAACACACCACCCGGCTCACCGCGCTTGCGCCCACCTGTATTGTGCTGGAGGCCAGTGGCCGCTACGACCATGCGGCCGCTGCCCAGTTGGCCACCGCCCATCTGCTCAGCCAGGTAGGGCGAAGCCAGGTCGCGCGTTTCAGCGAAGACCTGCAACCGCTCGATCTCCGCCCCAAGCACTTTGCGCTGCTCAACCTCATCGACCTCAACGAGGGCACGTCCCAGCAACAACTTGCGCAGCGTCTCGCGCTGGAACCCAGCGGCCTGGTCGGCACCATTGACGAACTCGAACAGCAGGGCATCGTGGAACGCCGACGCGCCCCGACCGACCGCCGCCGCTACGCGCTCTGCCTCACGCCAGCCGGAAAGGCCAGGCTCACCCAGGTGCGCCAGATCACTGCGCAGCACGCCGCCGAGCTACTTGCGCCACTGACGGAGAGCGAGCTACACGTTCTTCACGACCTACTCGCCCGCATCGTGGCGAAAACCTAATTGGACGATTCAGAAAATCCTGAAGGAAGAAAATACATGGTCAACGCACTACGATCCATCTGGGCAACGCTCATCGTGCTCTTTGTCGCGGCGATCCCTGTTGAGTTCTATCTCGCAGGCCACGGCGCCATGGAAGGAGCACACGCGGCAGACAAGTCAGTCGCCGTCATGAAGACCGCGTGGGATCCTCATATCAGCTTTGGCACGCTCATGTTGCTTGTCTCGCTTCTCATCCTGCTCCTGGCATTGGCGGCCCAACTGCCTCGGCCAGTACTCGGGATCACTGCCAGCCTCTTCGTCTCCATGGTCGTCCAGTTATTACTGCCTCTCCTCAACGACTCGGCGTCGACCCGATGGATCGCCGCGTTGCACGCGATCAACGCCCTGCTCGTAACCGGACTTGCCTTCATGCTCCTGGCGCGCGCCCGGCCGTATCTGCCTATCGGACGCTCAACACACACGGGTGACGCGGCCGAATCCCCGGAGAGCGTGCACCACGTGTAATCCCTGAGTCCCACAACCGAGGCGCTGATCAACCAGATGAAAATCGTTCTCCAGGCGACGACACGATGAGCGACCAACCTTACCAAGGCGTATCGCTACGAGACTCCCGTGAAAATACTTTGTGGGAGAAACGCGCCAACCAGCCAGTTGGGTGCATCCACCACCTCGCAGATCTTGAGGTCGACCGCCACGCTGCAGAGCATGTAGGCGTCCTCGCGAGAGAGGCCGGCGCTGCGCTGCAGGTGCTCGATCATGTGACGCACCGCCTGGCGTGTGGCCTCCAGCAAATCCGGCCCGATACCATCGGTGGCGTAGTAGGGGGCGGTGTTGGTGCGCGGCGAGAGCGGACCGGCCGTCATGAACTGCGGCTCCGGCACGGCGAGATCCTTGCGCACGGTGAGGCGGACCGTTGCCCGCATGGGCGTCTCGATGGCCGTGCCACACACCTCACCGTCGCCCTGTGCGGCGTGTCCATCGCCCATGGAGAAGAGGGCGCCCTCCGCCTCAACCGGCAGATAGAGCGTGGCCCCTTTCGTCAGATACTTGGTGTCCATGTTGCCGCCATGGCGGTAGGGAGGTATGGTGGAGAGGGACTCGGAGCCACCGGCGGCCAGGCCTGTTTCGCCGCAGAACGGGTCGAGAGGAATGCGAATGCCGGGGGCGAAGTCAGCGTAGCCATCCTCCAGCCGCCAGATCTTGATGGCAGGTTCGGGGAACTCATCGGCCAGTAACCCGAAGCCCGGAATGATCGCCGTCCAGCCCCAATCGGCCGGTTGGAGTTCCAGAATATCAACCTGGAGGGTATCGCCGGCGGCCGCTCCTTCCACGTAAATCGGTCCGTTGACCTGATCGACGAGGGAGAAGTCCAGCGTCTCGATGGTATGGACGGTAGAGTCCGGCCCGATCTGGCCGCCGGAGGCATCAAGCAGGTCGAAGTTGACGCTATCCCCCGACTGAATCCTGCCAATGGGTGGAATAGAACGATCCCAGGCCAGATGCCATTGGTCTCGGGCCACGTGGATGGTGCGCGCTGTGGTCTGCATGGCTCTCCTCGATCCTACTCCCCGGCCGCCGCCGTACCGGTCTGTTCTTCCACGCTCAGCCCCTCGCTGTCGCGCAGGTGCTCACCCACCCGCCTCACCAGAGCGGGGCTTACGAAGACGATGATCAACCCAACCAGCAGCCAGACCAGGGCGACGTACGGGAACGCATTGTAGGGAGCCGCAGGCACAGGATAAATGTTGCTGTAGAGAGTATAGCCGAGGGCTGCCAGGGCCAGGATGGGGATGATCCACTGCCAGGTCCAGAGGTGGCGGGACATGAAGAATCGCATAGCGCCGACGTTGGTGAGACCGTAGGCAATTAGCAGCAGGAAGACGCCGATGGTTCCCAGATAACCGAACAGAGCGGCGCCATTGGTGCCGGGGAAGCGGCCCCATACGATGTCGATTGCCAGGGCGATTACCATGACGATGGCAAGAGAGATCCGGGGCGAGCCGGTGCGAGGGCTGGTCTCTCCCAAGCGATCGTCGATGAAGCCGTCCCGCCCCATGGAAAAAAGCACACGGGAGGCCGCATTAGCGGCGCCCAGGGCGGAAGCGAAGGCGCTGATGGTGGCGCCGGCATTGATGGCAACCTCCATCACCCGGCCGACATAGCGGTGCCCGAGATCCCCAAGCGGAGAAGTGGAAGCCGCAAACGCCTTGAGCCCGGCAGGACTGAGCCCGAAGCCAACGGTCTGCGCATAGGTGATGATCACATAGAGGATTCCACTGAACACCACGGCGCCGAGAATCGCCAGGGGGATGTTTCGCCGAGGATTCCGCGTCTCCTCACCCAGTGTCGCCGCCCCCTCAAAGCCGGCGAAGGAGAGAAAGCCGAAGACCGCCGCCAGGCCGATGGCGTTGAGTGGATTGCCGGCAAAGGTGAAAGGCGTGGCGGAGAGGTGACCCTGGCCCCCGACCTTGGCCAGGATGATCACCGCCAGAATGCTGATGAGCAGGATCGAGATGCCTTCGAGGACCAGCGCCAGGCGGGTGGAGAGGGCTATATCGCTGTAGGCCAGAAACCAGACCAGAATCCCCGCGATCAGAGCCAGCGGGAACCAATCGATGTTGGTGGAGATGCTCGCGAAGAAGGCCTGCGCAAAGTTGCCCACCTCAGCGATGGAGGCGCCGGTAAACGCGACATAGGTACCGAGCAACGCCCATCCCGAGAAAAAGCCAACGCGAGGACCGAGCGCAATCCCGTTAAACGCGTAGACCGAACCGCTGTGGGCGAAGTGGCGTGTGAACTGGATAAAGGAAAAGCTGACCAGGCCCACAACGATGGCGGCAGCCAGAAAAGCGAGGGGCACCGAGGCGCCGGTGACGCCTGCGGCCAGCGAGCCGTTGAGGGCCATGGCCGCGGTCGGCGCCATGATGGCGATGGAAAGCGCGATCGCTTCCCAGAAGGAGAGTTCACCACGATGCAGGGACTTGTCTTCCATCCATGCCCTCTCGCGATGGTATCCGCGCGGCTCGAATACCTCATTCTAGCCATAATCTTTGAAAGACCCACAAGGAGGATGCCACAAGGCACGGCGAAGCGCGAGAAGGGGGTGCACCGAGACCAGGCGTCGATGGGGTTACGCTCGTGGGAACTCACCGCAGGTCGTAGCTACCCAAAGATCGCCTGCAGCGCCTCCCCGCTATCCGTATAGCGGAACTGGTATCCGGCCGCCAGGGCGGCATCGGGTACCATTCGGTCGCTGGCCAAAAAGGCGTCTTTGCGCTTGGGCAGCGCCAGCTTGAGCAGCGTGCTATAGCCCGGCACCCAGGAGGGGCGGTGCAGCGCCTGGCCGATTTGGCGGCAGAACAGGTCCATGGTCACGGGGTTGGGCGAGCCGGCGTTGATCGGGCCGCGCAGCGTGTCTCGATCGAGCGCATACAGGATCAAGCCAATCTCATCCTCCAGGTGAATCCATGGGACCCACTGGCCCGGCTCGCCCATGGTGCCGCCGGCGAACATGCGGAAGGGCATGGCCAGGGCCGGCAGTGCCCCGCCTCCGGCGCCCAGGACGATGCCGGTGCGGAGCAGCACCAGCCGCACCCCGGATTCCTCCGCCAGCCGGGCCGCCGCCTCCCAGTCCTTCACCACCCCGGCCAGAAAATCGTTCCCTGCCGGACTGCTCTCGGTCAGAATAGCGTCGCCCTGCGAGCCGTAATAGCCGACCGCCGAGGCATTGACCAGCACTGGCGGTTTCGGCTCGGCCTGCTTGATGGCCTCGACCATACTGCGCGTCGAATCGATCCGGCTGGAACGGATCAACGCCTGCGCCTCTTCGGTCCAGGGCTTCAGCGGATCTGCTACCGGTGCACCCGCCAGATTCACCACGCCGTCTGCTCCGTTAAACACAGTCATCCAGCTACCTGGTCGGCCCGGTTGCCAGGTCGCTACCTCAACCTCGGGACCCAGCGTCTGCTGCGCTTTCTCAACAGTGCGAGCCAGCGCCACGACTTGGTCGCCGCGCGCCAGTAGCGCCTTGACCAAAGCCTGGCCAATAAATCCGGTTGCGCCGCTGATTACGATCTTCATCGGTGTTCCACCCTTCTACCGCTCATGGTTCTCGGTCATCATCATGCCCAGTACCAAACCAAAGGCGGCGTGGCGCAGCGCCTCCAGCCAGAAAAAGGTCCAGGTGGTGAGAGGCGGTAGCTCACCGGATTGCACCATCGGGTGGGCGGCGTGAAGCACCGGCACGCCCGGATAGAGCAGCAGGTTCTCCGCCTGAACGAAGAGCACCCCGCGCAGCCAGGCCGGTCCCGGTGGCAAGGAAGGAAGCAACGCCTGGTAGGTCGCCACCAGGCCGATGCTCAGGCCGTAATGGGCCAGCGCACCGAGGGCTCGGCTGCGCACCGGGTGGCGCGACAGCATGCCGCCCCACAGCATCAGGTCGTCGTATCGGTTGCCGGTCAGCCACAGATCGGTGGCCATGGCGGCCAGATAGGCAGTGCCAGCCACGCCGCCCACCACCATTGACCGGCGAAGCGAGGGACGTGCCAGGCTGAGGGTACCGCGCCACTTCATAGTCGTGCCCAATTGTGGCATCTCTCGCGGTCGTTTACGGGAGATAGCCGCGAGTAACTTCACCCGTGATTTCTGCCTCGAATAACTCGGACGGGTTGAGCGGTCGATTCACCGGGGCGACGCCGTGCGGCAGCACCCGGCCGCCGCAGCGAGGGCATTGCAGCCGTCCGCGTCGGTCGGCTACCAGTCGATCTCCCTGGTGGATGGGGAGAAAGACCAGCCGGTTCACCGGCGCGCCGCGCTCGCCCTCGACATCACCCACGTCATAGCCACAGTTCAGGCAACTCAGTTCCGCATGCACGATCATGTCTTGTCCTTCATCTCTGCTCTTCGCTGGGAAGAGCGCTATACAGTCCTTATGCAACTCTACTACAGTATACCGCGCTTCCTTATGCAAAGCCAGTGCAAAGGAGGCGCGTCGGTCGTCTCACTAAGGACTACGCACCGGAGGCCGGGAAGGGATGTACTCTACGGTATGAGAGCCCCGTCGGAACCGGCGTCGAACCCCAATCTGCTACGCGACCATCTGGCCAACGAGCGCACCTTTCTGGCCTGGATGCGCACCGCGATCACCATTGTGGCTCTGGGCTTCGTGGTTGCCAAATTTGGCATCTTGCTGCGTGAGGTTGGTGGCGCGCATATCCATCCGCTGACGGTCAGGGCCGGCGCCGTGGTCGGCGTGACCCTGGTGCTGGGTGGCCTGGTCATGGCCATCCTGGCCGCCCTCAAGTTCCTCCAGATCCGCCACGATCTCGAGCGCTCAGTGGTCCGCTTCTCCCCCGCACTGGACATCGCCCTGGCCGCCGTCATCACCCTGACCAGCCTGGTCCTGGCCGCCTACCTTATAGTGACGACCTAAGAGTGACGATCCGCCCCCCCCACTGCTGCAGGATGATTCCCATCGGGATCTATGATTTCTGTCCGCGCGCTGACGTGTCTCTGGTCTCAGCCTTTCTCGCCAGGGCCAGCATCACTGGCGGCCAGGGGCGCAGCGGCATGACCAGTTCGACCGACTGGAACCGTGCCTGGAGTTGCTCCAGCACATCGCGACCGCTCCAGCCGGCGATGAGCCGGTAGGCCAGGCCGAGCAGCCGGATCGCCAGGCCCGCACGACCGCTCGGGACCAGCCGTAGATCGCACACAAAGAACCTTCCGTCTGGACGCAAGGCTGCGTACACAGTGTCGACCGCCGCGCGGACGTCCGCCACTGCGCTCAGCGTGAAGGTCGCAATGGCGGCATCGTACGCCTCGCGTTCGAGGCGTACTTGTGCCGCATCGGCACAGATGACTTCGACATTGTCCCAGCCGTGCTCCCGGATCCGTTCCTGTGCTCGCTGCACCATCCTGGCGCTCAAGTCCACGCCGACCAACCGCCCCCCTGGCCCGATGGTCTGGCGCAGGGTCTTGAAGTTCGGCCCGGTTCCACAGCCAAGGTCGAGCACGCGATCTCCGTCCTGGAGGCCGAGGTGCTCGATGGCCAGCTGCCGCGCGGGCGCCAGCATCTGCTCCGACGAGCCGCTGTGCCCGCTCAGGAAGTCCCAGAGCCATCGACTGCGCGTTGATTGAGGTCGGCGCCTAACTGCATCTGGCTTCATGTTGTCCCTCATTCATTTTTATAATTCGGTTGCATTGTAAACGGATGGGGATTGAGGATGCAATACAATCGCATTATGAATGCGATACTCCCATGCCAAAGCAGGTAGATCATCAGGCGCGACGCCGGTTGATCGCCGAGGCGCTGTGGCGGGTGACCGTCCGCCAGGGGCTGGAGGACGTGAGCCTCCGGCATGTCGCAGCCGAGGCCGGGGTGTCGATGGGCCTGGTCCAGCATTACTTCGCCAGCAAGGATGAGATGCTGCTCTTTGCGTTGGACACCCTCAACCAGCGCGTCTCGAAACGAGTGGCGGCGCGCGTTGCCGCGCTTCCCAACCCCGATGCTCCACGATCACTGGTGTGGGCAGTGCTCCTCGAAATGCTGCCGCTGGACCAGGAGCGGCGCGATGACGCGGTGGTCGGCTTCGCCTTCCTGGCCCAGGCTGCCGTGCGACCGGCGATTGCGAGCACCCTCCAGGCGAGCTTCGCTCAACTCCAGGATTTCGTCTCAGGCGAGATTCACCGCGTCCAGCAAGCCGGCGAGACTCGAGCCGGCCTCGATCCGGAGCGGGAGACGCTGACCCTGCTGGCGCTGCTGGACGGGATCACGGCGCAGATCCTGGCTGGTCAACGTAGCCCCGAGACCGGCCTCGCAGTCCTAGAGTACCACCTGGACCACCTGTTCCCGGTGGCCTCAACCCGGAACCACATTAACCAGGACTGAAGGTCTGCTCACACTCTTGACGCGTCCGTCCTCGATGTTCGATAGTATGAGCACAGATCATAGCACCACATGCTCGAAGGCGTGGAAAGCGTGGCCATTGTCTGGTGGCCTGAGCCTCGCTACGGTTGAACCGATCCCGACCGAAACGTTACTGTCCCGGATCAGTGGAGGGTACGAACATGGGCGTGATTACACCGGATACTGTCGCTGCTCCCATAGGGGAGCGGAAAATGCGGCGCGATGTGGGCCTGGTGGGCCTGATGTTCGTTTCGGTCGGCTCGATCATCGGCTCCGGTTGGCTATTCGGCGCACTCAACGCATCGCTGGTGGCCGGTCCCGCCGCGCTCATCTCCTGGATCGTGGGCGGAGCGGCGGTTATCCTGCTGGCGCTGATCCACGCCGAGCTGGGCGGCATATACCCCGTCGCCGGCGGCAGCGCACGCTTTCCGCACTACGCCTTTGGCAGCATGATCGGATTCGCGGCCGGCTGGTTTGCCTTCCTCGGGTCCGTCACCACCGCGCCGATCGAGGTCGAGGCTGCGCTGCAATACGCCTCCAACTACATCAGTGGACTGACCACGATCTCGAATAAGCTCCCGGTGCTGACGCTCTCCGGATATGCCGTGGCGGCGGTGCTGATGCTGATCTTCTCCGCCATCAACATCATGGGCGTGAAGTGGCTGTCGGAGACCAACAAGGTCGCCGTCTATTGGAAGATTGCCGTTCCCGTGCTGACCGTGGTGGTGTTGGTGATAACGTCCTTCCATCTCGGCAACTTCACGGCGGGCGGCGGATTCATGCCGTTCGGCTGGAAAGGTGTCTTCAGCGCCATCGCCACCGGCGGTGTAATCTTCGCCTATCTCGGGTTTGAGCAGGCCATTCAGCTGGGGGCCGAGAGCCAGAACCCGTCGCGCAACATCCCGCTGGCCGTGATCGGCTCCATGCTCCTGGGCGTTGTCCTCTACATCGCCCTCCAGATCGCGTTTACCGGCGCCCTCAATCCCCACAGTCTGGCCAAGGGCTGGAGTGCGGTGGCCTTTAAAGGAAAGGGCCTGCTCTTCGGGCCGTTCGCCGGGCTGGCTGTCGCTCTCGGTCTGGGCTGGCTCGGGGTCCTGCTCTATTCCGATGCCGTCATCTCTCCCGGCGGCACGGGCCTGCTCTATGTCGGCACCAGCTCCCGGCTGACCTTCGCCCTGGCTCGCAATCGGTATGTACCCGAGTTGGGCGCCCGGCTGAGCACGCGTGGGGTGCCGGTCTACGCCATCGCCTTCTCCTTCCTGTGCGGCATGTTCATCTTCCTGCCCTTCCCCGGCTGGCAACAGTTGGTGGGTTTCATCTCGTCGGCCACCGTCATCGCCTATGCCATGGCGCCACTGGCCATGGGCGCCTTGCGTCTGCAGGAGCCCGATCGTGCCCGTCCCTTCCGGCTCCCCGGTGGTACCCTCCTGGCCCCGGTCGGCTTCATCATCGCCAACGAGATCATCCTGTTTTCCGGCTGGGCGGTGGTCTGGAAGCTGATCGTAGCCATTTTGATCGGCTTCGTGCTGCTGGCGATCTCGTTCGCCACCAGCCCGCCCGAGCGTCGCCCCTCGCTGGACTGGCCGAGCGCGGCCTGGCTCTGGCCGTATTTGATCGGCCTGGCCGTTATCTCCTACCTCAGTTCTTTCGACATCAAAACGCCCAATACCATCCCGATCATCGGTTTGACTGGTCCACGCAACGACCTCACCTTCGGCTGGGATATGCTGGTCATGGCCGTGTTTAGCATCGTCATCTATGTGCTCGCGATTCGTACCCGCCTTCCCAACGAGCGGGTCACCGAGTATGTCGGCGATCTGACGGCCGAAGCCGAATAGCTGTTGAAGGACGGGGGAAGCGATGAAGATTTTGGTTGCCTATGACGGATCGGAGCAGGCCACGCGCGCGCTCGAGTGGGCCGTCCAGATGGTCCAGAACTCGACCGTCACGGTGATTAGCGTCGCGCCCACGCTGGAGGCCAGCCCCCGCATGGCGGACGCGGTCGACCCGAGCAGCGACATCCCCGAGCACCGCCGGCAACTGGATGAGGCGGTCGATATCCTGGACCAGGCAAGTGTCCGGTCGGAGACCATACTCACGGCGGGCAATCCGGCCGAGGAGATTATCAATGCCGCCGCCGATGGCGGCTTCGACGTGATCGTGGTCGGCATTCGCGGCCGGAGTGCGGTGCGGCGCTTCCTGATTGGCTCGGTCGCCGACCGCGTCGTCCGCCACGCCTCTATTCCGGTGCTCGTCGTGCGCTGAAGATTCTCTTTTTCGCTGTCTAGGGGCAAGCACCGACATTGGGTAAAATGGCACGTGCGCTTGGAGCCATCGTCTAGAGGCCTAGGACACCACTCTTTCACAGTGGCGACACGGGTTCGAATCCCGTTGGCTCTACCATGCCCACAACGTTGCCCTTCCCAAGACGACCTCAAGGCCGTTCTTTGTACGTTGAATTGCGGCTCTCCCGCAGGTTGTGGGAAGCCAGGTCAGGCATTCCTGACCGACTATGAGGTCGGGCAAGATCGCCGACAGCGGCCAGCACGATCAGCAGCACGACGCAGCGTGCTGGTTGTCGGTCTCCC
>JAABUL010001192.1_pt1 | contig 50813 bp, 28 predicted proteins | sample 5559151 | NCBI WGS metagenome assembly JAABUL01 (sample SAMN10711876, study PRJNA513368) | rock metagenome | isolation source: Antarctica rocks | place: Antarctica: Victoria Land, Pudding Butte sud
ATCTATTCTAGTAGTAAAGTTCCCCTTCTTAAGCTTATTAAGTATATTAGTAAGCTTAATCTCTCGTTAGTAGTCTATTAGTATAAAGCGAAGCTTAAGCTAGTAGAGCTTATCCCTTATAGTATAATACCTTATAGTAATAGATAGAGCGTTAATTAAGATACTAATACGTAGCTTCTCTTCTACCTTAACTATACTAGCCTCGTACTTATTAAAGTTAGCCTTTAGTAACTAGTACTAGGCTATTAATATACTAAGGGTAGTCTAGTTATTAGTATTTAGTATAGGAATTCCTACCTCTAGTAGTATTATAGCCTTAACGAGGTCTAGTATTACTAGCTAGGTTAGCTCCCTTACTAGCTTACTATCGTTAAGGTATAGGTCTATATATTACTATACCTTATATATACGATATAGGGAGCTATACTAAATAATCTAGTTATTCTATTACTTATACCCCCTTAGGATCTTCTTATTACTAGCTATAGAGGCCTATAAGCTACTTATAGTATATAGAAGGGGTATATTATCCTTATTCTTAGTAATCTAGTAGTTTCGTCTAGTCTTACTTTAGTATTTTCTTCCGGTATTCTAGCTACTAAGAGCCTAACCGTAACTTATAACGTTACTATAGTAGACTAGCGCGTACTAGGCTTATAACTATAACGTATATCGTATAATTAACTAGTAACTAAGTAAATTATAACGTACTATCTACTTATTCTAATTATAGTAGCTAAAAAGGAGGTTAATATACTAAGGAACTAGTACCTAAGGCTCTAATTCTTAATAAGACTACTAGTATAGCTTAGTAGATTCTATTAAAAGATAAGGGAGATAATACTCTATATAATCCTAAGCTTAATTTAGCCTACTCTTTTTACTCTACTATATATACCTTACTATCGCTTTTATTCTCCCTAGCCTTTATACCGTTAGATTTCGTTATATCTCGCCTATTATTAGCGTATTCTTTTTAGACCTTAGAGAGTATAGCTATTTATCTCTAGTACGGCGAAAGTACTTAGTTAGGATATTAAATCCTAAGGATATAGAGCTTTATAATATTAATATATCCTATATAGCGCCTAGGTATTAAGGGACTAAGGGGGATAAAGTATATATAAGGACTTTTAGTAATCTTATTAGAACGTTCCTTCTTAGAATAATTACTTAGCGTTACTAGTTAAATAGAACTAGAATAGGCTTCTAATAGAGCTCGTTCTAGTAGACTAAGTAAAAGGATTCTAATAGAATACCGGCTTACCGCTTTAGGAAGGCCGAAGCGCGCTAAGTAAGTATTAAAGGGAACGCGTAAAGCGCGAAGATAGTATGTTTTAGGGCTTATACCTCGTAGATACTACTTTCTACTATTCTAAGGCCTCTATTAGCTTAATCTAGTAAATATAATCTCTTTAATATAGCTTAAGCCGTCCTCTAAGTAGCCGTAACCGACTAAATTACCCTCTATCGACGTAATCTATACTAGAGTAAATTAAAGGCGCTATAGAGGTTTAAGATTAAAGGGGTTAAATATACCTATAAGAAGGAGACTACTATAGTAGCTAAACCGTATATAAAGGTCTCTAAGGTATAGAATTAGGGTAAATTACTTCTTCGAGTATCTAATAAGATATTAGTATACTACTATTACGAGTATAAATTAAAGGGAAAGAGGTAGATACTATACGTAATAAATAACGGCCTTACTAGCGCTAGTAAGTATATAAAATAGGCCTATAGATATAATCTAAATACTAGCCTACTAGTAGGTATTAAAGTAAGTACTAGGGACCGCTTTAAGCTCGTTAATATAAAGAGTTATAACGTCTTTAAACTACTACTTATAAAGTAGTTTATCTTCTACTAGTTAGCGTTATTTATACCTAAAAATAGCTACTTTAGAGCCTTAATAAGCTATTTATACGAAGGACTCGGCTTACTATTACCTAATATAGCTTTAACGCTACGAGGCTAGATACTTACTAAGTATAATACGTAGAAGGGATTACTAGTAGAAGAACTATCGAAGTCTCTTAGTAAAGTCTATATAACCTTCGATATTTAGACCGCTTATAATTAGTAAGGATATATTACTATCTAGGGTTATTAGATTAGTTTAAAGGGCTAGTAGCGACGATTACTAGCCTTCCGCCGTATCTATTACTCTTATACTAGCGAAGCGTAGGCCGAGATATTATATAAGGTACTAAAGAAGTATAGTATTAACTAGCGGCTTAGTTACTACGTATTAGATAACGCTAGCTTAAATACTACTACCTACGAGCTCTTAATAAAGGCGATTAATCTATAGATTACTACTACCGCTATTACTAGTCGCTAGCTATAATACTTCGGTTATATTATTAACCTTACTACGTAGAGCCTACTAGCTACTACTAGAAAGGAAATAAGGCTAGCTACTCGTAAGTTAGAGGGTATTAGTAACGATAAGGTAGGTAGTAAGGCCGTACGTACTCGATAGATATACTTTAGACTACTTAGTAAGCTCTAGAGGCTCGTTAAGTACGTATTAGCTAGTAGATAGCGCCGTAAGGAGTTTATAGTAATAATAGGTAGTAAGAAGGTAAAGGAATTCGATTACCTTAGAGTAGGTTTAATTAAAGATAAGGTTTAAAATTTAACTTTACGCTAGTTAGTAAATCTCTACCTCGATTAGTAGTTAGTAGCGGCCCGTCGCGGTCCGAGACCGACGGCTAGTAAATCTAGAGATTTATTAACTAGCGTATAGCTTAATTTTACTATACTTTACCTCTAAAACTAACTTCGCCCTTTAATACTAATAATACTACCTTCTATAGCTTATCTAAGATAACTTAATACGTTAGAATAGTATATTCCTCGCCCTTACGCGTACTCTAAATATAAAGAAGCGCCTTATTAAGTTTAGAGCTACCTATTAACTACTACCGTAAGCTAGTTAGAAGCTAAAGGACGAGATACTTATACCTTCTAACTAGTATTACTTTAAGTAAATTTATAGCTACCTTAAGGCCTTCTTTACTACTACTATAACTATATAAGGCTATCGACTAACGCTAGACGAGTAGTTTATAAGCCTCTATAGCCTTATAAACGAGATCTATAGCTAGGAGGTAGAAGCTCGTAATAAGATAGGTAATACTAGCCTTAGGACTATACTTTACGTAGCTTAGTTAAAGGTTAAGAAGTATTATAAGCTCGTAGACTAGATACTAGTCTATTATACTACTATTATCCTTAATCTAACGCTTAAGACTTAGTAGTTTAAGGACTACTAGATAACTAACGAGTAAGTAAAGTAGATTTAGCCTATAATTAATAAAGTATATAATTTATAGTACTAATATTAATAATAACGACCTTACGAGACCTTCGTTATACACTCTAACAAGTAAGAAGACGTATTTATACGTATACGTAGCGCTAAGAGGCTTAAGACCTCCTTATTTAGACGCCCTTTAATTACTTTATTTAACTACTTTAAGTTATATATTACTAAAGATCTAGTACTAGTACCTAATAACGAGAAGGAATACTACGACGTTATTAGATACTAGTTAGAGCGGCGATAAGGTAAACTAGAGCTCTCTTAATTCGCCTTAGACGTACTATCTATTCCGGTTATAAGCGATAACAACGAGCGCTTATTTAGTACTACAAAAGACATAATAACTAACCGCCGTAACCGCTTAAATAAGGACATTATTAAGGCCTATTAGTACCTTAAAAGTTAGCTTAGAGCCGCTAAAGGTAAGCCTATTAAATAGGCCTTCGATTAAGATACGCTAGTAGATAAGTCTAGCGAGCTAGAGCTACTATAATAGCTAGATATTCACTATATAGTACTTACACTTACTTCTGTAGAAAATCTATTACGGCCTCTAGAACACAACAATTCCACTGGATTGAGGCTCCTTGGACCCTTATTCTAGTGGAATAAGGCCTGTTCCAAGAAGGAACGTTCCAACAAGATCACTAAGGACTTTGGGCCGACAACAGGAGACACAGCGGATGTTCACGTTCATATTTATGCTCGGTAAGTGTCACAGGCTTGTGGACACGCCTGTGAAATTTTCGAAATAATCACGGCAGGCGAATTAGAAAATATGCGTAACCCATATTGAAATGAGCACTATCTTGAACGATTCGGAATCATGTCCACTGATATTCCCTGGCCCCATCAGTATCTGCGCTACACAGTCCTTGGCAGTGCTGTGAGATAGCATCCTAATTGTCGCATGACGTTTCCGCGGCAATCAAATATCGTAGTAGCCAGCGTGGTCAAGCTGCATACCAGCATAATCTGGACGACTCAGCAGTCGCCCTTGATAGTCTATCGCAGATCGTATCAAGCATTCGCGATAGCACGCTATTATCACTGATGTGCAGCGTTCACCGTCGCTCATCTCAGCCCTCGATAGTAGCGCTTGTTCATGGCCTGGATAAGATCGCCTCAACTCACGTTCATCCACGCCCTAGCCCTGGCTTTCGCCTCCGCCCTGGTCCTTATTATCTGCCCCGTTCGGCACTTAACGGGTCGTCCCAAGTCACCTCAGTTTGCAACTTTTGGTGTGTCCCTCACTGCGCACTTCTCCGACATTACAGGCGGCGAGGGTATCGATATCTGCACAGACTGTGATCTCCACCTATGATGCCATGTCCATAGACATGGACACAATCTCGTCTTCTATGGACGGTAGTGGACTTTTCTCAGCGGGGACAGCAGCGGGTGGCTCGACCCCACCCTACGACGAAAGAGGCAAGCTAAGTTTTGGGGCTAAATTATATAGCCTTCGGAGAATCTGGAGTCGAAAGTAGAAGATTGTAGCCGACAACATAGGCTTTTCGCAAGCTCCAATTATTTCAAGCTCTGGCTAACGCACGAACCTCGAGCACGGCAGTTTAGCGCAAACATGAAAACCCCCGACCCTGTTTTTTGAGGCCATGATTCACTGGAGCCTTTCACGAAGTGAATACCACACAGGATATAACACGAGCGCTTGCGAGCTGCCAGACTACATAGGGAGCCTCTGTTAAAATTCTTGCGCTAGATCTTAATTTCTCGCCCCCCTATCTGAGCCAACACCAAGCTAAGCCTGTAATCGAATAGCCAAGATATGCGCCACGCTAGCTACGCAATGGCTCAAACAACATGACCGAGTACAGGAATGTTCACCGCGTGTTGATGCTGCAGAAACTTGGTAAGAGCCAGGCCGGATCGAAACGTTTCGATATGCGCTGGAAGAAGAGATCCCGTTAGGGATGATGAAAGAGTCGGAAGACTAGCGCTTTAGTGTAATCGTGAAGTGTGTCGAACGCAGGTATGCTTTAAGCACCCTCGGGAGCATAAGCCACAAGAATGGGAACAGTCCGATGCATGGATAGTGAGATCGTTCTAGCGATGCAAAAATTATTGATGAGCAGACTAAGGACTTTCGCAGTCGCGGGGTCATGGAGAGCCTCTTGAAGGGCGAACGCAGAAGAACGAGTGAATGCGTGCAGAGTCTAGGCAGATGCTGCTGCTAGCATCGCCGCATGGGCTTCTGCCTGACGTATGCTTGAGGTAGCAGTGACGATCTTTGATGCATCAAGATACAAGAGCCGTCGTCATGTGCACAACTAGGTATGGAATCCACTGATGTGTAGACTTAGCGAAAGTCTTGGGTTGGAGGAAATCGTCAAGTTCGTTGCGCAAAAGCTGGGTGAGCTTGTTGAACTGTCCCAGATCATCCCCATCAGACGAGAAATCTTCGGGCAAGAGCAGACTTCCTTGCAGACCTGTCCGGACGTTGCTACTGTTGCGATGCTGTCAATTTGCCACTTGAAAGAGGCATGTCAATGATCATGCTAGCTGCATAGCTGTAAGTAAGCAATGCACACGTGCATGCTCCCTCTGCAGATTCTCACTATCGATAAGAAACTGATCGCTCTTCGCTCGACACTAATGGTTCTTTCGTCAGTGGAGGCACGCGAATGCTTGCCACGAGCCCAGATCACCATCGCTTAACTCTGAACACGCCTAGTAAAGACAGTTCACAATGATGGAAAGGGACTACCACACGGAGAGAGCCTACTACCTATGCTTCCTGAATCGCGACGTTACTGGCCGAAGCGGCGAGGAAGAGTTTTCGCGTACAACACCACTATTTTCCCTTACCGTCAAACACACGGCCGACAAGACCTTCGAGAACCAACCCGTTGGGACACCGGAAGCAAGCGAAGCAGTCTCCGACGAAAATGTCGCCTCGGCGAGTAGAAGTGGAGACGGTAGAGATCGTCTCTCAGATCGCCCTGGGCTTCAACGCTCGGCTCGAACACTCCGCACGCCTATACTCCCCCAGTACGGACTGTTAGGGTTTCATGTCGGCAAGCATGACCGGATCAACCACCAAGAACCTATTATGCTCAACGTTCATGCCCCATACTCTGCCTTCATATGAGAGAGATACAAATACATAGGCACCGAAGTTGTGCAATCAGTGCGAATCATGGTTCACCAACTCAAGACATTGATAGAGTAGGGTGGGGAGCCAAGTCCATCAAGTGGAATCTTGACGTTATGGAATGTACATCAGATACAATACAGCAGAGGATGGAAAGGCGATATTAGATGGCGATCAGATCTCCGTATGTTACTAAAACGTTAGTATGCCAATGTTGAGGTCAACGATCCTTAGGTCAGTGGAAGAGGCAAGAACGGGATTGAAGAGGCATTTCATGATTTCAGATGTTAACGAGCGAGGCACAACGACATAAGGCTGCCGAGGTCAGACAGGTACAGGATCACAGACGTTGCAGTAGAAGGAAGGTAGGGCTCGGGGGTTTTGTGGGATTACAGAAACCGGCATTTGATGGGACTAAATCGTCATGGAACAGGCTGTAGGAAGAAATCCTCCGTCATGAATTCGAGTTGTAATAAGGAGGCTTGACAGCTGCAAGAACTACAAATACCACCAACACATCCTGCGTACTTAGCGGCCACCCAAAAACTTGTACATGACCGAGCAATCCTGGTTCTTCATTTCCTCGTCTTTTTCAACTTCGCAATACAGCTCATGGGCTACTCTACCAAGGCTCGGTTCGAAGCCCGCCTGTGCTGCCCCCATCAAAGCCAGGTGCAGGTCTTTGTTCATCAAAGCCGTAGCAAAACCACCGGTGTAACCCCTGCTGGATGGGGAGTCTTGGATGATGCCAGGGACGGGGTGATTGGCCTCGGTTGGCCAGCAACGACCGGTACTGCTGTTGATGATATCGGTCAAGGTGGTGATATCGATATTCCAGGCCGTAGCCATCCTCATCGCCTCTGCTGCGCCAATATTGGCAATTGCAAGAATGTAGTTGTTAGCCAATTTGGCCTTCACGCCAGATGTTTGTGGTCCTACGAAAACGATCTTCTTGCCCAACATTATCAAGACCGCGTGGACCCGATCTTTCAACTCCTCCGAGGCGCCGACCATGAATGTCAACGTGGCGTCCCTGGCACCAACAGCTCCCCCGGACATTGGGGCGTCGACGAAGTCACCTTGTCCTGAGAATTTAACTTCCTCTGCCAAAGCGCCAGATGTACCAGGATCAATAGTCGAACAATCAATGAACAGACGTTTCTTGTCAAGACCGTCCAGAGGGAGTTTGGTAGGCTGTAGCATTGACCGGATGACGCTTTGCACATGTTGCGGCCTTGGAAGCACTGTAACAATAGTTGCCTACCCTCAATCAGCAAGACCATTTTGCGGTTGGCTTGTCGCACTATATAGAGAAACTGATTGTGTCCATTCGTGTCGCTGGACATTCGGGCCGGATAGAACCAAGAAGCAGGAGTATGAGGAACAGGGAGCCTGACTCACCGACTTCTCAGCCACTTCACGAGCGGTATTTGCAACTTCAACTCCATCGAATTGCTCCGCGAGCTTGTCGGACACGGCCCTGTTGGTATCGAAGACAACCAATCTCGCAGATCGGGGGATCTTGGATCTCAAGTTGACCGCCATTGGGTAGCCTTGCTATATTCAGTTGATGTAATGACAGCGAACGGTGTTTTAACATACCCATATGGCCTAGGCCTATGAACCCATACGTAGCATTGAGACCCGTCGTAGCTGCTTTGGTGGCGCTCATCCTTCTTGCCGATAAGTGAATTGCAAAGCACGGCTCATTCACCGTGACTGAAGAGTGAGCACTTCGTGTTCGGATCGAAAGATGTGGGGGATGAAATTGACTTCATATGTATAGACTTAGACTGCTGCGGCTCTCATGGTTGATGGTGACCAATAAGAACGTCTCAGAGGAGAAATAGTCGAGAGCTTCCAGTGGATGTTGCGGGGAAAGCGCTATGAGCGGTCCGGCTGATCCGATTACGGACCGGCTCCACCACATTCGTTATGACTGGAGCCGCACTCCTAACTCAATGTGCTCAATGTGCTCTGTCCTACTTGATAGCGGTGTACAGCTCGGCTGCCAAGCACCAACCACCTTGAAAACTTGATTGTGTGCCTGAAGGGGCCGGCTTACCCTGATGACCATGTGCCTCTCGCGCATATATACGCGGTTCCGGACAACGGACCGGCCGGCACTCGTTCATTCGTCGCGGATCCTGGTGCTCTCCCGTTCGACTGGGAGAGGATTTAGGAGATCCTGTGCTGCCCAGCCTTTTCCAAAGAATTGTCTACCTGCACCCCATTCTGTGATTGCAGGGTGACAAGTTGCACCATGCCTGAAGCGATTCCAAGTCCAGACATCTATGGTGCAGGCTCCTTCTTGGACCAGGCGGCTCGCGCCATACCTGACGATGCACGCCGAATCTTCGAAATTCTAGCCCGGGCCACACCAGGATTTACTCAAGATCCTCGCTTATGGGACTCCGTTTCGTTCGAGGGCGGCGCTGACCCAATTGTGCCGGGCGCTCTCAAAGCTCCCGTCGTTGCTGCTGCTCTGCATGCAATGTGTGGAGTCGTCGCTAACGAATTGTTGGAGCACAGGGACGGTCACGCCTCTGGCCGCCGCGTGCTGATCAACACTGATCATGCTGCCCTTTGGCTCGGCACAGTAGCCATCACCAAGCGAAATGGACTCACTGTCGCAGAACTTGCTAAAGCCGGCAAGCTTGCAGACATATTTGAGAAGGATTTGGAGGATGGAATTTTTGGGACTCCGCTGAGGTTGCGGGCGACTGCTGTTTACCCGACCGGTAGTCCAGGGGTTTGGTACCAGCTTCACGGCTCGCTCAACGCCGACGCAGTCCTTGAAGCAATTGGCTTGGATCCTGAAACACCCTGTGAGTATCTCGACGAAGCTTACATGGTCATCAGCAATCACGTGAGGAAATTCGGCGCGGACGAACTTGAAATGATCAATGTTAAGAAAGGTCTGTGTGGGAGTATTTGTTACACCCCAGAAGGGTGGAGACAGACGCAGATGGGTAGGGCGCTCTCCAGGCATCCACTTGTGAATTACAAACTTCAGTCATACGCCATTCCTACTCCCGTGGTGGCCATACCGACCATATCTACAGACAAGCGACCACTGGCCGGCATCAAAGTGGTCGAGCTGGTACGGATCATTGCTGGCCCAGTCATCGGGTCAACCTTGGCAGCGCTCGGAGCGGATGTTATTCGTGTCAATTCCAGCCGGCTTCCTGACTTCAATGTAAGACATATTCTCTCCTGATTGCATTACACGTGTTTGCACGATCTTGTCACCTTTGCACTGTCTGCTCGCGAGTGATGTCAAGATGCAAGAGCTAAATGGTGTTCACCACAGTCCCTCCAACTTACCTTGAATGCTGGTATTCGAACAGTTGATCTCGATATCAACAAAGACGACGATCTAAAAAAAATGAAAGAGCTTGTGAAAGACGCCGATGTCTTTGTCCAAGGCTACCGTCCCGGAACCACCGCTAGGTATGGTCTGGGTCTCCAGAACCTTCTGGAAATGGCCGGCAAAAGAGGAAGAGGTATTGTGTATGTTGAAGAGAATTGCTACGGACCAGACGGTTCATTTCATGATCGACCTGGCTGGCAGCAAGTGGCCGACGCCGCCTCAGGCTGTGCGTATGTAACAGGCCGATCGCTGGGGCATGAGGATGGGACGTGTGTGCTTCCCGCACTTCCTGCTCCGGACATGATGACAGGGCTTGTTGGGGCTATTGGGGCTGTGATGGCCATCCGTGATCGTGCACGTGACGGAGGTTCTTATCACGTCTTCGGCTCCCTGCTCGCGGCAGCCGCTTTTCCACTTCAGCCTGAGATTGGTTTATATTCCCCTGAGGTGGTGCAGAAGTGCAACGAAAGATTCGAATGGGATGCTGTGAATCCAGCTTTGTTCGTTCTCGAGCTTCTGGATGTGGTGTTGAGGGGTTGGAAAAGGGTTTTCCCCGAACACTTCGCCGCCGACTCGCCGTGGATAACGACCCTAGCAGGACCTTGGGGCAACTTCCAATTGCTCAAGCCGGTTCTCCGGCTTGCGGATAGCAGTTCCTCACCGCGTTGGTTGACAGCTCCGGAACCTAATTGTTGTCATAACAGCGGCACGATCTCGTGGCTTTGCCCAGAAGCTGAGTGTACAGAGCCGCAGCAGGAACAGCACAGGGGACGAGGAGAGGGGGATGTAACGCAGATTGACTGGGAAATATAAGAGAGCATCGGAAACTTTCACTTCGTAGGTCGTGTGCGTGTATTTACTCGCATGGCATTTGCACCTTCTAAGGAGGCCATGAGTCTTCCCGAGCAATCTTCACACGCCCATCACGAAGCAGACGTATCCCAGGCCATCTCAGACCATCCTTCAGGCAAGCACACGTCATTGCGGCAAGCTGCGGACGCCTTCAGTATTCCCTGTACGACACGCCAACGCCGCATGGCCGGAAGCATTTCGCGATCGTATGCCCACACATACCAGCAAATACTCTCTACCGCAGAAGAGAGGGCGCTAGTGCGATGGATCGCTCGTCTAAAGACGACTGGCTCCCCAGCGTCGCCTGCACTGATTGTGGAAATGGCTGAAGAAATACGTCGTGGCCGCTTAAAGCTCGCCAAGGGCTCGGACCCGTCACCCGGAGGTCCAGAGTATATGGACTAGACAAAATCGACAGCGCCCGGCACATCGTTAGAAATGCGGAAGATGTAGAAAGGTGGTCTGACGACGTGACAAGGTTTCGTATACAACAACAATACTCATCGGACCGCACCTGCAACATGGTCGAGTCAGGACTTGCAGTAGGAATAAGCCAGCCGTCCAGGGCCTTGATAAACATACGAGAAGGGACACTCTCTCTCAACTGCTCAAGATGTGTGGCACGGTATGTTGCAAGGCTTTGCGCAGAAGTGACAATCGAGAGAGCGATGTCCCGAATAATCACGGCCTCGTTCCTATCACTGCTCTTGCGGCAGGCTATCTCGAAGAGGTCATCGCGAAACATCCAATTTTTAGGAAGTGTCTGTTGCTTCACAAGCAAGCTAATGCAAATGCCCTTAGAGACGAGGCCCGACATTGGAGCTGGAGCTTCAACGCCACACATTATGGCCCTTGAAGATACCATCACGAACAGCGGTCAAGAGCATTAACTCGACGTTCTCTCTAACGACATTCCATACAAAAGTAGTGTCTTGGATTCCTCTTTCATCCTTGTCTAGTATCGTTACATCTACAAGTTGCTCTCCCCTACCTCTTTGGCAATCTCAATGACGAGCTTTCCAAACTGGCTCCCACTCTTCATATCCTCAAACAAGCTGTCTATGCCTTCCATGTTATCTAGACCACCAGTAACTGTCCGTGAGACTATAGGACGAATCATCTTGTTTGAGACAAAGTTGACCATGTCTGCAAATTCCTTTCTCGAGCCACCGGTCGAGCCTCGAAGGTCGATATTCTGAAGCACGGCGCTCATTAAAAATGGCATCTTCGGGCTGATGGTCATGCCGTACGACACGATGGTACCACCGGGCTACAGGATATTAGTGTGGAATTGAGTAGAAAGAACTTAGTCAGACCTACTCTAAGCAGCTTCGCACCCTGCGCGATGATGTCTCCTCCCGTTCCGTCAATGATGGCATCGAACTTTTTCCTGTCTTTTGGCAATTGCTTTAACAGGTCCCTTTCCCAACCCTCCTTCTTATAGTTCACTCCACCCACCGCGCCTAGCTTCTTGGCCTTCTCAATTTTCTCCTCACTACCACTGGTGACAAACACATTAGCGCCTGCTGCTGTCGCAAACAGCAATGCCATGAGTGCTACTCCTCCTCCAATTCCAGTGACGAGGATAATCCTGCCCGGCTTGCAGTTCCCACTCTTCGTGACCGTGGCCCTCCAAGCCGTCAGCCCTGTCAATGGCAAAGCGGCCGCTTCTGCCGAGCTCAAATGCTTCGGCGCCTCCTCTAGCTCGCTCACGTCGATAGTGACAACGTCTGTGAGGGTACCAACAGGATTCATCTTTGTTCCTCCCAGGTACGCATACCCCTTTGGATCTTCTGGGCCCTCTAGGTCATCTTTCCATCCGGAACCTGGGTTTATGATCACCCTCTTCTTGAGCCATTTCTTTGCTGCGGGCGAGGAGCCTGAAGAAACGACGACGCCAGCGCCGTCAGCGAGAAGGGGGATACCGAACGTGACGCCTGGGTAGAGGTGCTGGCGGAGGAACAAGTCACGGTGATTGAGTGCAGCCGCGTTCATGCGGATCGAAACTTGGTGTTCTTTGGGTTGGACGTTGGGTTGCTTTATCTGTTCCAGCGGGTACCAGACCTGGCCGGGGTTGCCGTCGATCTTGCGAATTGTTATTGCTGTAGGCATCTCGGGTATATACTGAAATAACGAGCAAGAGGAATAATTTGATTATACGGAGATCATATATATATAAGAGATTGATACTTGAGCAACAGCTCGGAATTTCCCACTTATCCCCAAGCTGATGCGATAGCTTGATTCTCGGACTTACATCCGGCTTAAGACCAGGCCAAAATCGACACAATCCCACGACGCGACATACCTGAGATGCAACGATTTGCTCATGATTCTGAACTAAAAATGGCTAATTTCGTTCTTTGTCTAGACGATGTCGAGACTACTAAATCGAAGCTACTTACGAAAGACGAGCTCAATTCCTGCACGACTGCTCAAGTCACTTTGGTAAAGTGGAGCCGGTCCGAACTGGACCGATCTAAACGGCCGGACCGGCCGGGCCTCAGAGCAAGCTTCGGATCCTGATAAATCACCGAGTAACTCCCGAACCTCGGGCGGCAATACGCCGCAATTCTTCAGTTGCAGAGCTCCGCCTTGCTGACGAACCGAACGAGTGCTGCCACCACTAATTTCCATGAATAGGGCCCGCATGTATTACGGGTAGAGTAGGGTTCTGCTATTTAAACCCCTTCGACTCACTGTTTCTGTGCCTTTTCCGAATTCTTCACACACTGGCCTGATTGAACTGCGCTGCTCTTCCCATACCATTCCGTTTCATACCCAGAAAACACAGCCTTCAAGATGTCTGGACTCTTTGTCGAGCTGAAGACGCCGCACAGCGGCAAGTACATGCAGCCTACGGGCCTGTAAGTGACCGCGGCAATTGGCGCCCAAAGCGGGGTTGAGAGGACGTGATTACTAATATCATTTGTCCAGCTTCATCAACAATGAGTTCGTGAAAGGTGTCGACGGCAAGACCTTCGAGGTCATCAACCCGAGCACCGAGGAGGTGATCACCTCCGTGCACGAGGCGACGGAGAAGGATGTCGACATTGCGGTGTCAGCCGCCCGCAAGGCTTTCGATGGTCCATGGCGGAAAGAGACCCCAGAGAACCGCGGCAAGCTGCTCGTGAAGCTCGCGGATCTCTTCGAGAAGAATCTTGACCTGCTTGCCGCCGTCGAATCGCTCGACAACGGCAAGGCCATCTCCATGGCTAAGGCCGACCTCGGCATGTGCGTCGGCTGCTTGCGGTACTACGGCGGCTGGGCCGACAAGATCACCGGCAAGGTCATTGACACCACTCCGGACACCTTCAACTACACTCGCAAGGAGCCTGTAGGTGTCTGCGGTCAGATCATTCCGTGGAAGTACGTTTGGCCCTTTCCTTACCTGCCATGTCCTGTAACTAAATGACGACAGCTTCCCCTTGTTGATGTGGGCGTGGAAAATTGGCCCGGCTGTTGCCTGCGGTAACACTGTCGTTCTCAAGATGGCCGAGCAGACTCCTCTTGGTGGTCTTGTCGCTGCCCAATTAATCAAGGAGGCCGGTTTCCCGCCAGGTGTCGTCAACGTTATCTCCGGCTTCGGCAAGATCGCTGGTGCCGCCCTCACGTCGCACATGGATGTTGACAAGGTTGCATTCACTGGCTCCACGGTTGTCGGCCGCACGGTCCTGAAGGCCGCTGCTGGCTCTAACTTGAAGAAGGTCACTCTCGAGCTCGGCGGAAAGTCGCCCAACATCGTCTTCGAGGACGCTGACATTGACAACGCCATCTCGTGGGTCAACTTTGGCATCTTCTTCAACAGCGGCCAGTGCTGCTGCGCCGGCTCCCGCATCTACGTGCAGGAGAGTATCTACGACAAGTTTGTACAGCGATTTAAGGAGCGGGCGCAGAAGAACGTTGTTGGCGACCCTTTTGCCAAGGACACCTTCCAGGGCCCGCTGGTCTCTCAGGTACAGTTCGACCGCGTTATGAGGTGAGTATAATGGCATCTTCTTCCAATGTGTATTGCTAATTCTTTTCCAAGCTACATCAAGGCCGGCAAGGACGCAGGTGCCAAGCTCGAGATCTGCGGTGAGCGCAAAGGTGACAAGGGCTACTTCATCGAGCCTACCATCTTCTCTAATGTCTCCGAGGAGATGAGTATTATGCAAGAGGAGATCTTCGGTCCCGTGTGCTCCATTTCCAAGTTCAAGACCAAGGAGGAGGTTATCGCTGTTGGCAACAAGTCCAATTATGGACTGGCCGCCGCCGTCCACACCAAGAACCTGAACAATGCCATCGAGGTGTCGAATGCGTTGCGTGCGGGTACCGTTTGGGTGAACACCTACAATACACTGCATCACCAGATGCCGTTTGGTGGGTACAAGGAGTCCGGTGTTGGGCGTGAGTTGGGCGAGGCTGCGCTTGACAACTATCGTAGGCATTTCCAAATTTCATTCGTACCAGAGCATGATTAACACAAAGCTACAGTGCAAACAAAGTCGGTGTCGATTAGACTTGGTGATGCGTTGTTTGACTAAGGAGTCGGAGGTGTCGATTTGAGTTGTTGGTGGAGACGTTATATACAGCAAATCGATCTGTAGCGGTAACACTGTAAACATAATCGCTGTACGAGTTCTGCCACGTTCCTACTTCATCGCTCGTCCACTGTTGTTCTTCGCGGCTCTCGAATCCAGAACAATTTTCATCAAACTGCAATCGTGCTGTAGTTCTCGTAGGTCGACCCTGCTAGACTAAGCTATTGGCTGCCACCATGCCACGTCTTAATATTAACAACGCTGCTTTGGGAATGCGATCGAGTAGCGGTGTGCTGCTGCAAATATGAAGACACTGCCAACGCCGTCGACCTAGCAGCATGTACTCACGCTCCAGCGGCCTCACAATCGGGTGGGCTTCACTTGTCGCACGGTCCTTTACTACACTCCTGTGATTAGGCTGGTGCGCAAGCCAGACTGAACCACTCCTTGAATTGTGGACCCTGCACTCATTGTCACTATTATAGACCTGGGAGATGATGGAAATCCGCAGACCTACAGTGGACGAGGCGATGCGAGAGTAAGCACATATTTCTACTGGGAACTCACGTTCCTTGCTCACGTCTTCAAAGCTTGTATGAAAGTGGCGTATACTCAGATCTCCAAGTCGTTTGTGGTCCCAAGCGTTTCAATGTTCACAAAGCTATCGTGTGCACGAGATGTCCTTGGTTCGCACGGGCGTGTGAAGACGGAAGATGGAAGGTGGGTATGCATGATATATCCAGCTTTACAAAGATGGCGATATCAGTATAGTAGCTCCATTGACCATGAGAATCCTACGTCCCTTTGTGTACAACTCTCAAGGGTAATATATATCTTAAGGGATTGCATTGCATCGCTAGTACAATTGTGGTTTTCTGTAGTACATAATTTTGGTTGTCTACTGCACATACCTCTTGGACCGTTGGATATGGAACCTGAGGTGTTGGTGGCGGCGACAACTCGCCCTGGTCGAGCAGAGCTGTCCCGTCGAAACTTTGAGACAGAGGTGCTTATTGAGCTGTTTCGTCCCCCGTCCTATCCATCTCCGGCGCTCCCACGGAATGGATCCGAAGGATGCAGATCAGAGGGAAGATTTTTAGTGCGGTGATGTCTACTTGTTTCTGGGGTCTGAAAAGATATTCTGCGTATGAGGATGGTTTGAAGGAACCTTCTGAATTACGAGACGATTCGGAAGGACGTTATTCCGAGCGCGATATGAAATGATGATCGCGGGCGAGTGCGTAAGGCGGGATTGGCAAGATTCTAATGTACTGACACCTCTCCATGATCATGTCATTCCTTCGTTGTCTCCCGCGAGCGCGACTAACAAATAGGGATTGAAGCCTGAATACAGTGCCACAGATGACGTATGGTGTAGAGTGTCCGTGAACGTCGTGATGTGATTTTATAGATGGAACACCGACGCGCCGGTGGTGTAGCACCAGAGAGAACTCTCTCTCCACGTCCTCCAGCCACTTGGGTTTTCGTGAGTCTCGTCCTCTCTTGTCCGTCGGATGATCGAAAACTTTCATAGCGAAGAGATCTCCTGATCCAGCCTCGATAGCTTGGTACACGGAGGCAAATGCGCCTTTCCCGAGTCGGTGGAGCCGATAGTAGATTTCTTGAGCTTTCGGACTGCCAAAACCACTTGGAGCGATGGTTGCGGCAACACTATCAATTTTCAGCGCCGTGAAGCTGTCACCGTCGTCCTCGAGCAGCTTCTTAAAAGCCTGAAGATTACCATGGTATTGGGATAGCTCTGTTCCATGGCTGGGAAAGTCGATCTGCAGCTTGAGGCCGTTGAGGCCGCCTATGCGAATAACAATCTTGTTGAATAGTGGTCGCTGATGAATAGACTTGGTGGGTAGTGGTAGTGGTGGAGGATGGTAGTTATCCTCCACCACTACCACTACCCACCCCACGGAATGGGCAGGAGCCGCAGTGGATCTATCCGCTGGTGGGGTGTGTCTATCTTTCGACCCGGCGTAAGCCAAATATACGCAGAACCATTTTTTTGAGCATTGTATGTATACGAGCGAGACCCCACCCTCGACTGCCAAGCCCGGACTTTAGTCCAGCACTATGATATCTCGCAATGCAACGAGTGTGCTGGGACGTTTGATGCACCGTTGGAAATGCACTCGTCTGCAGAATCAGGAACCGCTCGATTTTGGACCTCGTAGCCCCGGCCGCCAAGACCGGACTTTCGTCCACCCCCAGACTGCCCCTCTGCCCCTTCACATGCGAAGACATTCCCCGAAAGCGGAGATATCGGCCCTTTCACGTCGCTTCCATAAGATGTAGATCGCGGTCACCTCGCTTTCACGCAGGTTTTCACGTCCACTGGGGAACACGTGATAGCAAACGCGGCAAACGCGAGGTGAATGCTGCCGAGGCGGCCCAAGTTCAGGCGCAGCCGCATACAAACTTCGCGCCCTCCTCCTTTCGGCCCAACCTCGTCCATCTACCTCTCAGCTACGAGCACGACGAGAAGAACTGCTACACCACGAAATGGCCGCACAGCAACCCTTCCCGCTCCCTGCAGCGCTCACTGCGCCCGACCGTGCTGCAGTCACCACCGCCCGCACTGCAGCTGGTGTCATCACCCGCCTCACGCCCTCCACGCAGTGAGTCGCCGTCCTCCGCGCCCTCGCCGCCGCCCTTCAGCCGATCGCCGTCGCCGCCCACATCCGCATCCACCCAAACATCCTCTCCTTCGAGAACGCGGCGAGAAAGACGGCGTACTACCACTCGCTCGGCCCAGGCCCGCACCCACGGCCAGGCCAAAAACGTCCCCTTCACCACCTACAGCCCCGCGGCCGCGAAAATTGGCATCGTCTGGAACATGGCCATCTCCGCCAATACGATTACGGGGGTCGCCAATCAAGTCGGAGCCAACCAGTGGCACGCGTGTCTGATGGTGTGCGAGGCGTACGGCACGGTGAACGGGCGGGCGAACACCCTGCAGTCGGGCCGCCACGAGTCGACCATCGTCACCTCCGAGAGCTCGATCACCCACCCCCCCGCAGACTACCGTTCGCCGGCGAACCCTAGGGATGCACCACACCACCACGACCGGCATCCACGCCCGCAGCGCAGGCTCGATCGCCGGAGACGCGGTCGAGGTGCTCCAGCGCCAATCCCAGCCCGGCGCCGCTCCCGACTGCGTCCGCTTCGCCCTCCTCCGCCTCTGCGACCCCATCGACGCGACCCTCCTCCGGGCCGTAGCCGAACCACGCCACGCCACGCGGCCACCCCTTCAACGGCCACCAGTGTATTCGGATCATCCCGTAAGGCGCAGGAGGAGGAGAGGAGAGGAGAGGATGGTTCTGGCTGTTGTTGGAAGTATGCTTGAGCAGGCCCTTGGGAATCCTCCTCAAGCATACTGCGGTTTCTTGTGTTCTTGATGATGTAGCGAGGCTGGCCATTGGGAGGTTCTCTTGCTCGTCTGCTTGAGATTGGATGGTTGGGGGCGAATAGATGCCCCAGATGTGCTTGAGAACCTGCAATTGATGAACTGTACTTGGAAGATGAACAAGGCTATGATGCCCCCACATTTGCGGTGCCTTGAGTTTCTTCCTCGAACGTAATCCATACTTCCAGCTTGAAGTTCGTTCAACAGTCTCGGGTCCTTCAACAGGGTCTGTCCCGTTTGGTATGCGCCGTGACTTGCGCTTCTGAGTGACCAGCTTGGGCTTTTGTGCCAGTCCAGGGATGTCTGCCTTCTCAAGCAATGGTTGGGGGTGTTCCTCCACCTCAGATGGCGATTGTTCGGTGTGGAAGAAGGGCGTACGGCCTCTGCAGCATCCGTAGAAGCCTACCCTACAGCCACCAGTTCCAGCCTGACAAACACCGTCTTAACCTTCCATATGAAGATTGATGCTGTTTGGTACTAATCCTGCCCCCGCAAACCGCAAAAGAACACGAAGGCAATCTGGAAGTACACTCGTGACCGTGGAGACGACATTGAACGGATTAATTGTAGGGATAAAAGGTGATGTCCCATGCTACTGGCATGCTGTACCATGACTACATCTCCGCCCGAACACACATGACACATCGAGCTCGCCCTCGTCGTCGCCGCCATGAGAAGAAAACGTAGGGTTAGGGTTGGGGTAGTGCAACGCTCGCTGATTGGCTGAGCGGGATTTGCCGAGGAGCTAGATACGTTGGGGGGGATATCTCGCGATGCAATAAGTGTAATCGCGCGCACGGCACAGCGTTGGCCTCGCGCGGACGGGGCGATTCCAACGCCGGCGGAAGTTCGACCTCGCGGTTGCCGTGGCCCCCCGGGGGCCCGGCAGAAGTCGACCCTCCCGCCAAGCCTGGACTTAAGTCCACCCGGGAGCCAGATACGTCGGAGGGGGGGACATCTCGCGATGCAAGGAGTGTAGTCGCGCGCACGGCACAGCGTTGGCCTCGCGCGGACGGGGCGATTCCAACGCCGTCGGAATCTCGACCTCGCGGTCGCCATGGCCCGCGGGACGCCCGGCGGAAGTCGCGCGTAGTAGAAGGGGTCGAGGTGACCTATTTTGTAGATATACTAAGGCCTTTTCATTCCCATCCCATCCCACGCCCTCATTCCCCGCTCCCTCCCACTTCCGTCGCCGGACCAGTCGACGAAGGCGCGCTGCCCACGCTCCGCTCTCGATCAAGAGGCTGCCTTTCGGGCAGGAGGGGGTCCTCCCACGCGAGCTCCTCGCCCTCCTTCTCGCCCGCGTGCTCCTCCTCTGGCTTCTCAAAGGCGTCGAGGAGCCGATTCAGCACGAGCTGGCGAAGGGGGCGCCAAACCTTCCGGCAATCCGTGCAGAGCGGTCGGCCGAGTTCGTGGCCCTGCCCGAGGATCGCGACGACGTTGTCGCACAAGTGCGTCAGGATGCCATGGAGTTCCCTCGCAAAGGCGGGTCCGATGCACTCGCCCTCGTCGCCGTGGATCCGCTCCGCCCATCCCTTCGCGTGGCTGGGGAGGATCAGGGTGTCCTGGTAGAGGGACTGCGAGAAGAACTTCATGTTCCGCCGCCTCTTCTCCGCGGGCCCTTCGATATGCCCTCGACGTCGCCCCTTTGTCCCGGCACCCTTCCCGAGTGGCTCCTCCCCTCCCCCTTCCTCCTCGTGCTCCTCGTCCTCCGCCACACCCCCCTTTCCCCCGCCCTCCTCCCCTCCCCCCTCCCCCTCGTCCTCCTCGTCCTCCTCTCCACCTCCCTCCTCTCCTCTCGCCGCTCCTGCCCCCTGATGTTTCGCCGGGCCCCCGCCGTCGCCACCCTCACCCTCTTCCTCGTCATCGGAATCGGGGATGGTGCGCTGCCGCCGGCGTTTCGTAGTCGCCGGCTCGTTCGCGAGGCCCTTCTTCCACGCCGTGAAGAAGACCTCGATGTCGCGGGGTTGGAGCGCCGTCCGCGCTGGCGTCTGGCGGTCGCCCACTCGGCGGGTGAGGATGTCGCGGCAGCCGTCTGCAGCTCGCTTCGGCTCGAGGCCGCGCTCCTTCTCCTTGGCGAGCTGCGCCAGCTTCTGAAGAAGGCGTTTCGAGAGCATCGTCGGGCTCGGACCCGTCTCCTGTTCGAGGAAGCAGTCCGGGATCCAACGCTTCCACTCCTCCAGCCAGTCCCTGCCCCAGTGCTTCTCGATCGTCCGAATGGCCGACTGCTGCGCCTGCGCGGTCGATGTGCCGCGATCGATGCTCTCCTTCACGTCCTCGCCGAGCTCGAGCAGGTACTCCGCACGCGACGGCACATTTGTAGCATTCCACCTTCCGCCCCAGATCTTGCCTTCGAGGTAGCCCCACAAGACAGAGGCTCGGAGGTCGCACTCTTGCGCCTGGTCGGCGAGGGCGAGGAGGAGAGGCTTCCCGGCGTCGGCAAACTCCTGCGGCGTACGCGCGATCTGGAGCGCTTCGAGGAGAGGAGCCTGCGCCGGCGACAGCGTGGTGACGGACTCGCTCAGCGCCTCCCACAGCTGAGCCTGGTCTTGCGCGGGTGGCATGCTGCTTCGTAGTGTACGGCGTGTTCGTACAGCCGGGTCCGAGGATGGGGCAGGCTCTTGCTCGGGAGAGGAAATCGTGCTCGGTGGTATTGTAGCGTGATCAGTTAGAGGGAGAGTGGTGCGATGGTGCGAAGGCCGATTTACGTGACGTGGAGCGCCAAGCGGACACGTGATCCGATACGGCACACTGTGGTACTTCTTGGCACTTGGGGTCACGTTTGCCCCCTTGGCACACGCTTAGACCTCCCTTGAACGTATATAGCCACAGTGATGGCCACCTTGAAATAAGACAAGTTCTTCCGCTACTTCAATACACCGCTCTTCTCCATTTCTTCATACCTACAGTCTCTCCATCCCACTCGACATTGAGCTCTTTCCACATCGTACACCATGGATCTATTTCAGCAGGTTTTCACACACCACACCCACTTTGGGGTGCTCGCCTGTAAAGGTTGCAGGTTTGCAGTACTGCAGAGCCAGGTCCGGTCCCATCTGGACACACACCACTCAGCATTTCCAACCTAGGTCAGGAAAGAGATGTACAGCGTAGTGGAGGGCTTGGAGCATGTAGCCTGGAGAGTGGGGGATGTGCAGTACCTACAAGAGCAGGATGAGGCCATTGCAGGGTTCGAGGTGGTCAGGACTGCTTCCAGTGTGCGGGGAATGGAGAGACAGCAGGCTGCGGCTTTCTAGCTGCGACTGAGAAGGTCATTCAGGGACACTGTAGGAAAGAGCATCGATGGTCTAGCAAAAAGGGGAAGGGTGGGAGCATAGCTCAGAGGGGAATGAAGGACCCCAGTGAGACGTGGACGGAGGGACACAGCTGCCAGAGGTTCTTCCAGTTCGCACAGTGGAATTGGTTGTTCAGAGTGGCAGAGGGAGCCGGTGCCAGAGCGGAGGAGACAGCAGAGGAGAGGGCTGCAGGCAGAAGGGCCGAGACGATGGGAGAATTCCTACTACAGGATCTGGACAGGCAGAAGACGAAGAAGAAGATGAAGAGGCAGGTGATGGTAGGCAGGTACCGATCTCAGGTCAACCTATGGCTGGAGCACATAGCTTGAGACAAACATCTGGCTGGCTTTGAGAGGGTGGAGCTGAAGGCCAGTCTGTACCCAACAGTCCCAGAGGGAGATGAAGGGAGTGCGGAGGGAGAGAGTCTAGAGCGGGCATGCTAGGCGGTAGGCAGGCTGGTACACAGGATGATGGCTGTCTGCAGGCCAGACACCGTGCCCAGGAATGCTCTCATGTGGGTGAACAGGAGGGAGACCGGCAGCCAGATGGCTGACACCATGAGAAAGTACTGCACAGTCTGGGTGAAGCTGCTCCGATACATCTGGAGGACCAGCAGCTGGGGGAAGAGGCCCAGCTATGAGCTGACAGCGTATCAAGAACAGCAGCTTGTGGTGGTGAAGGGTTTGGCTAGCAGGGATCAGTCCAGGTTGAGGAAGAAGCCTAGAAGAGTTAGAACGCGAATCTGCGACGCATTTCAGCTTTTCCCCATTAAACGTTAGCGTTAGGGTTCGTGATCCTACGACGCGGTCCTGACGCGCAGTTCAAGAAAGGGAGTACACAAGAACTGTCGCCAAATACACACGGAAATGAACGGCGATGCAAGCGTGAGGGTCGCAAATACTCGGGTTCCAATGCAAGTCGACGACACGAGCAATGGCTGACATACAGGAAATATGCTTCGACTCAAACTTACAACTTTTCGTATGTAGAGTCTATGGTTCAGGAGTTCACCCCAACGCAGCAGCCATAAAACGACACTTGCGCAGGAAAGGTCACTTCTGCAAAGGTGGCGTCCTCAAAGAAGCCGCAAAAACATCCGTCAATTTGCCCTTGAAGTCACGCGATGCCTTGCGTGACGCCCATCTACCGGCGGAAGAGCAAACCATCCTTCCCATTCAGCACCTCACCATCCACGTAGGTTGGAACTGTTAGCTCTGTTCTAGTGAGAAACTGACTACGAGTAAGTTCGTGAGAGATCGTCATGCCACGAAGGTACATCAAGCGCAGCGCGATAGCCATGGCAGCATCCAGCAGTCATGGGAACCTTACGAACTACAAACGCCTTTCGCGATGACTAGAGACATACAATATTTCCGAGTAAGCTTCAAAACACCTATAGTCAACCCAAGAGTTCAGCAACATCCCCAGTGGCTTGGGCAGTACTGTGTTCTTCCTCGTTGCCAGGTGAACGCAACTGCTTCGTCCTCGACGATGACGGTTGCGATGGCTTCCGTTTCAGGTGGTTGCCACTTTGATGGTTTGAAGATGCTAAACGCGTCTCTGCCGATGGAGGTAAATCGTGTCTGCGATCCTGGCAAGCTTCGCGCGCAGCTGGACTCGCCGTGGCTCCATCTTTCGAGTCAGGAGTTTTGGTCACAGAGCGCTTGCGCCTATTGCTGCGCGTACGAGAGGCCAGGCTTGGGCTCGGTGGATTTGATATTAACATTGTAGCCGACACCAGCGAGCCATTCGACTAGTGACTGGTTCCGGCCATTGTCTAGATAGTCATCGATGTGCGCATCCGCAGACTGTCTGTCAAGCTTTCAGCAGCTGCTTGATCTGCATCGCGATTGAAACGTACACATTCTCGAATGGTTCCCATGTCGTTGTTGGATCCTTCTCCCACTTGATGCGGAACAGCATGTTTTTCCCCTTGCGCTTTTGCCCCATGATTCTTTCCACCCAAGCTTCACCCTCCGTGAGTTTCGTTGATGCCATGTGGTTATGAGCTGCGCCTTCTGTCGAAGATGGAGTCTTCAAAATGCGGAGGAAGGACGTGGACTGCCGCCTCGCAGGTAATGACTGTTGCAAATTCCGTAAAATCCTGGATCACAGATGGAAGCGATTCTTGCGGTCTCTGCCAAATCCACGCATTGATAGAGTTCTTTTCTCGCACGCAATCTCGTTTTCTGGGAATCATGATCTCCAGAGGGGCTTTGATGTTGTGTCTTGATAATGCTCTGATCGTGCCTTGATAATGCTCTGATAGTGCTTCGATAATGTTCTGATGGTTGCTATGGTGCTTTGATGGTGCTCTGACGGCAGGTTGCGACCAAACATCCACTATCATGGCTCCGTACTGCAATAAGGCGCCACAAAAGAAATTGGTGAGTCCCTCCAAATGTTATACGCTTTGGGCGAAATACTGACCCAGTGGTGTCTGTAGGTCGGTTATCGAAGGTACTTGGCCTTAACAGTGCCACCCGAAGGAGTCTTGTGGGAGCGACTACAACTCCCATCCATTCATAATGGCGAAATTTGGTGTTTGCTCAAAAATGGCCAAGGCGATCCGTGCGGTGTGTAGGGCATCCAGACCAGGTAATCTCTTGGTGTACTAACAGTCGCCACAGCACCGCCTACCACACCCGTCGAGATTCAGGTATCATTTCGTGCGAGATTATGGTTTCGACCCTACAGAATGTCCTGAGCTGGAGTACGCCCAGCGCGGTAACATGAAAGCCAAGGCCGTCATGAGCAATACAGGTCTGTCGTTACCCAGCCTTTGAGTAGCTTACTGAAATGTTGACGAATGCTTACAGTCATGTAGAATACTATGGTTTGCAAAAGCGGTGTTGTGTCTCAAAGACAATAAGAGTCAGTATCTCATCGCGCTACTGGAACTAAAACGACTCCAAACGAAGGGTCACGTGATACTAGTATCTTATAGAATGGGGTGTTAATGAAGCTGAAGGCAGGCTGTGTCTGTATATGTTCGCTACCAGACCGTACTGTAAGATCACAACATGAGCTGAACACGATAATGTCAAACATCCTTAGGTCCTATACACAGTCCCAGAACAACCCAAGGTCGCCTGTTGTCGATGCCACTCCGTCATGCCAGTAGCGCTGGAGCGCGCCATCTTGGCTCCCCAGGAGCGACTGCCAAGCTCAGCACGTCGTGGACCCCGAAATAATGGGGCTTAATGTCAAATCTGAATCTTAGACATCTTGAAATTCCCAAGCTGTCCGATCCCGATCTCACAAGTAAGCAGGCCATTCTTTATCATCTCGACACCTTCGAAACTGTACGACAGTTGTTGTGCAGTGTATGACCTGAACGACATCTCCACATCTTCAGGCCAGTTCGAGAAGAGGAGAAATGTTACTTTGAATTTGCACTCGCGGTCGAAGCCGTATTCGTTGTACACGTCGATGATCGGCACAACCCAGTGTTTGGCGTCGCTAGAGTATTGCCCGTTTGGAAGAGAGACTTCATACGGTCCAAGCAGACTCCGTTTCGAAACAAGTTGGTCAAGATGGATGCGGCGAATATGCTGCCGGACATGGCTAGGCGGCAGTCTTCACGATCTACATTCACCCCACGTCACTCACACTCCTCCTTCTCGGATGTGCCACATCTCCGCGAGTCATGCCGTCACTCGAGCGTCGAGGCGAGCGACGTCGTCTTCTCTCCACCTTCGTCGCCGGGGGTGGTGGTCTCGCTTGGTGGCGGGGTTGGTGGCGGTTGTGGCTCCCTAGCGGACGTCTTGTTGGCGGTGACGCCGACCACTTCGGCTTTGATGGTGCCGTCGGTGTGAGGTTGGCGGCGCCGTTGCCTTTGCCAAACGCAATATCCACCGTTGTGGTCAAAAGCCCGAGGGCGACGACGACGATGACCAGCCCGATTGTGCGATCGGCCGGGGAGCTCGAATTCTCGTCCTTGACGCAGCCCGGACGTCCGGGCTGGTAGCACGGGCGTATGACTGTCATTCCAGGCATGTTGAGGAGGATGGAGAGGCGGAAGGAGAGGGTTTTCAGTGACAGTGAGGAGTGTAGCTGAGAGCGATGCGGCCGCTGGGTCGTAGAATGGATGAGGGGGAAGGATGGTGGGCTGCGGCGGAACAGCTCGACATTCGAAGAGGGTTGCGCTCGCCCACTCACCCATCCTTGTCATCGACCATCCTTGCCACTTGGGCTGTTCGGTTTTCGAAGCTTCGCTACGACGCTAGCGTACGTCGCTCGCCGCTCATACGCGGGTTGTTGCTAGGGCGGGAGCCACGGTGAGGTAGCCAAATGCTGTTGTGCTCGATTTTGCCAGACCGCCTTCCATCGCCCATCCAGTTTCATCATCCATCACCCATCCAGTTTTCATCATCCAGCACTTTCCTGCAGCAGCACTGGGCCGTCAGCGTATCCCGCATCCTCGCCTTCCACTTATCGGCTGTCGCTCACCAGCAAAAAGTCGAGTGAGAACTGCATGGAATGGCGGTCCTCACTGTCGTCTACCTCCAGGGTGGTGTGGTGATAGCAGCAAACGAGTTGCACGCTCGCCCTTTTCGATGGCGATAGAATCTACATTGGCGACCAGGTACGCCTCCCCTGCCGACATCCCGCCTGTCGCTGATCTCCCCAGTATTGCCTTGAGATGGTTTGGAGTCTGATCGCATGGGCTGACAGTGCAGACACTTACGTGCTGCCGCCGGGTCCGCTTCTCATCATGGCTCTAGCGGACGCATCTGCGAGAGTACCAAGGCGTCACTCCGCGCGCCCCGCGGTTGATCGCACCGCCCCCATAGATGTCCGCTCCATTGACCTTTGGTAGAAGCGAGTCTACAGAAGGTCCGCCGTCCGTCATAGCGAGACAGACAGAGTCGATGGCGAATCCACGACGCAAACCGTTTCACCCGACGACACGGCCCACCCCACTTACAGCCCTCGCGATATCCCGCCTCGAGGGCATCGTGCTGCCGGGTTTCAGCTGAGGGGTCGCGTTGTGCCGTCTCCGCCTGCTTTTGGAACACCGTCTGAGACAGCCTGGAATATCGCAATCACACTGCCACTATATATATCGCCCTGAGTCTAGCTCGACTAGTAAGGAAGCACTGTGCAGTCCTCTCAGCTAAACCCTTTACCGCCAAATAGCCATCCCATGGCCGACAGCGGTCTCGATATCGTGGCCCGCTGGCTGGAGAACAACCGGCAGGCAGACGACTTTCTGGGCCAGACCGACATCTCGCAACCACCGCCGATTGCGACCCAAGGGGATAATTTCGACATCCCATTCCGCTTCGACGCCGAGGCATGGGACTGGCCGTCGGCTCCCGCGCCGGGTGTCTGACAGCAGGACCAGGCCGCGCCCCCTGCTGTCAGCATCGACCCGACAAGTGAGTAAGTCTCGTTCCCGCCCGTCGCCACGTCATCGTCGCTGACCACCCTCTCATACAGCCAGCTGCAGCGCGTCGAGCAGCTCGAGGCCAATGTTCGCGAGATGAAGGTCGAGCACGCTAAGATGTCGACCATGATTCGCGATCTACTGCTCATGGAGAATAATCTGCCGCCTCTACAAAAGCATTCCGGCTTCGTGCTGCGAAAGAGGCGACCGACCTCGTAGCGGTATGCATATCTGGCGGTAAGGACACTCGCTACCTCAGGGTAGTACGCTTCTTCTATATTGTGACCCTGGATACGATGCTCCAATACAATTCCCCAGTGGACAGCATATGTCGCGCTAGTGAACTATATAATTGTGTGAATTTCTCTACCACTCGTAGCTCCGACACAGAGTCTGAATATGATGATCTATGTAAACATGCGTTAAGATATCAAAAGGCTCGTCACGATCGCCTTGATACGTATAGGATCATGTCAACTGTTAGCTTGAGAAGGTCGAGTTGCCATTCATACCCTGCCACATCGTTCATGTCGCACACATTTGGCATCGCTCGGCTACGTTTCACTGTATCTTGAACACCTTGTGCTCCAGGCACGTCAACGTGGGCCTGTGCCAAAACGTCCAACGAATACACCTGCTGTAGCTTGCAGCTTACAGAGAGCGGATCCAGGCCGTTCTTGACATGAGGTCCTCTACCGTGGCGGCATCGGGCATATTCTGCGCATCCTCACTGATTTTAACCTTGTTTTCTCTCCTCAGCGGCGTCAATCCGATTTATGTTGGACCACTCCTGAATCCTCATGATCCATAGCAAACGTCGCTAGGTGCAGATTCTTTACCCAGGCTTGGAGGGTTTCATTGTCTGAGGATTGAACGAATGTCATTCGCGATGTGGAAAATCTGGCTAAGCCGTCCGCGCAAAACGTCTGGCCATCCGTTAATCTGAAGACGTAGGTGGCAAGGCCCTCGACAGATATCGCAGTGGTGTAGACTCTCGGAGACTGTCGTGCCCGACATGTCCTCGCCCAGGCTCGTAGTGGAGAGTCTGGCTTCGAGCAGATCGCTTGGTCCAGATGCAAGCGCTGCCGAAAGCAAAGATGGTGCATTTGATAGTGAATTCGGTGATAGGTCCGGCCCAGATCGTAGAGACGATGGAGGTAACGGCGTCGTGCTTAATGTCCTATTCTTATTCCTATTCTTATTCCTATTCTTATTCCTATTCTTATTCCTATTCTTATTCCTATTCTTATTCCTATTCTTATTCCTATTCTTATTTCTATTCTTATTTCTATTCTTCTTCTTATTCTTCTTCTTATTCTTATCTCTATTCTTTATTTCCGTCCTTATTTCTATTCTTAATTCTATTTACTCCTTTCTTACTTCTAATTTAAGCGATTCTATTTACTCTTATTCCTTCTAATCTTAGCGATTCTATTTATCTTTATTCCTTTTAATTTAAGTAATTCCTTTTCTTTTTTTTTCCCCCCTCCCTTTCTTTAATTCTAAGCCGCTAACTTAAAGTTCTTAGAGCTATTTAAGTAATACTTTTTACTACTTAATATTACTTATAATATATTTCTATTTTGTTTCTTCTCTACCTTAAGCGATTTCTATTTACTTTTCTTTTATCTCTTATTTAAGCGATATTCTATTTCTATTTCGCTAATTATAATTCTTTAGTATTATTTCTCCTACTTAAGTAATTTTTTATCTATTCTAGCGACCTTACTTTATTCTTTCCTAGTCTAAGCGAATACTTATATAGTCCTTCTAGCTTAAGTAATCTCTATTTCTTTCCTCTACTTCTTTCTAACTTAAGTAGTTTTATTTCTTTTCTCTATCCTCTTTTAACTTAAGTAGTCTCTTTTCTTTCCTTTTTAAAATAAAGTAGCTTACTATATACTCTTTTCTTTCCCTTTACTAACTAGTTACTAGTTACGTACTTTCTTATTAATTTTACTCCTATTTCTATAGACGTATAGCTTACTATATACTTATTACGAGTATAATATAGAATACGCGGGTTTAGGGTAGAATAAGGACTACTCTATCTTAGGCTTTAGCTAAGATAATAGAGTAGCTAAACTTACTCTATACTCTATACTTACTTTATAGAATAGAGTAGGGGAGTACTATAGAGCAACCTATAATTACTTAGGTATATAGGAACTAAGGATGTCTTCGATATACTTATATTCAACTTATATTATAATCTTACTAAATGGTCTATAACTATTTATAGTATATTCGAGTTATCTTACCTAAATACCTACTACTACCTACTCTTTAAAGAAGTACTTACGTAATACTACTACCTTATAGGATTGTAATAATACTCTCCTATTACTTCCCTAATAGGTTACGAGCTTCCTTTCTTACTATACTCCTTAAATTAACGTACTACCTACTAACTACTCTTATACTACTACCTTAATAGCTTACTATAACTACTAATTACTACTCTTTATTACTTTACCTACTACGTATAACTACTCTCGACTCTTAACTCCTTAACCTTCTCTTCTTCCTAATTACCCTTAACCCTAACCCTTAACCTTTTATACTCTTACTATAATATTAAAATTATTTACTTTATAAATACTTTACTACTTATCTTAATCGCCTTAAAATCTCTTAATTCCTCTATTAACGTATAGCTCGCTATATACTCTCTAATTACTTCGCCGCGTAGTATACTTATAAATAATAGTAGTATACCTTACTAAACTCCTATCTAAACTCGATTACTAAGTTATATATAATATTACTCTCTACGTCTCTCTATTATACTACTCTACTAAAAAACCTTATAAAACTCTTCTACTACTCTTAAGTAGTATTACCGCCTTTAGGAAACTCTTACTACTCTAACTATACCTAAACTCCTTTCTACTACTAACTCGATAATAACGCGTACGTTATCTCTTATACTACTTAGCTTTAATAATACTTACCTCTACCCCCCTCTTACTTATAGCGTAGCTACCCTACCTAATACCTACCCCTCTACTTATAATATAGCGCTATACCTACTTCGAAGCTCTCTACTATAGCCTTATAGATTAGTTTAAGTAGGAAGCTATCTACGTCCTTTTATAGATACCTATTTATATTATACTTATAACCTTTTACGCCTTATATATATAATAAATCTAGTATCCTTACTACTACTATTAAAGTACGGCTATTACCTTAAGAACCTTCTCTAATCTAATATAATACTTCTTAACTATCTTACTACTACGGTATAACTCTACTACTACCCCTTTATCTTTACTTAAGCTATTCTCTCTAACGATACTCTCTTTAATACCTATACTCTCTACCTCTATACCTACCTCTTTATCTACTTCTTCCTCTTCTTACTACTCTCTTAACGGCTTATTACGGCTCTACTTCTTATAATACTTAATAAGCGCTACTATTACGTTACTTATTATCTCGCTCTAAATCTAACGTAGGTACCGCTATCCTAGCTATTACTAGAACTCCTTTACCTCCTTAATAAACTCCGTTATCTATTTAACCTCCTTAAATATCTCCTCTTAACGTAGATCCTACTATATTGCCTTTATAAACCCTACTATAACCTCTAGCTACTAATATTCCGCTAACTCGTCCTATTCTATCTAGTATAGCTTCTAACTAAGCCTATACTAGAAATAGCTTCTAACTAAGCCTATACTAGAAATAGCTATAGCTATTAACTACGAATCGTACCCTTATTACTAACTCCTAGGCGTCTACTAGCTTCCCTCTCTATTAGTACTCTACTTACTCGTAATTCTAACTTATACTCTAGGCTCTACTATAGCTTAACTCTACCTAATACGTCGCGTAGCTATTTAAGACCTTATTAAGTATCTCCTTAACTACTTACTACTTATAGGCTACCTTTATATACTACTACTCTAGCTCTATAAGCCTACCTCTATACTAGTTATATCGTACTATTCTACCCTTACTCTTATAATAAATATCCTACCTATCTAGATAGTAGCTTATAACTAGTTAGTAATACTCTCGCGTCGTAATAAACTTATTTATAACCTACTAATTAATTCCTCCTACCCCTTAGCTTAGCTTTACTAGCGTCTCTACCTACCCTTCCTTAATAATAATTAACGAGTCTACGTCCTTACTTATATATCTACCCTATCTAGATTCCTATATAAAATCGATTATTCTATACGGTATATTAGTATATAGTACGAATACTACCTTAAGGAAGTCTATACTAATCTTAAGCGCTAAAATTACTATAATAAATCCCTCCTTTCCTAGCTAGTAATCTAAACGCTCCTAATTATCTACGGCTCTAGTATAATAGTACGCGTATTCGAGTTCTTTTACGAGCCTCTTATACTCTTACTAGCTCTAGCTATATACTACTCCTTTCTACTACTTAAGATACTTCGTTATCTAACGATAGACTTTTAGTATTCGCTTAGCCTCTTTACTTACCGCGTATATATCGACTATATATTAGGTCTATAGCTAAGTTATAACTATATAGATATATCGTACTATCTACGCTACTATCTACTCCTCTAACTCGAACTTAAGCGTTATTAGAAGCGCTACTATAAGTATAATTATTAGCGCCTATAGCCTATATATAAGTTAGATAGTCGTTAATTTCGCTCGCTAGTTACTTAATATAAACGCTAGATAACTCTTATCTACGAATACTTACTATAATAGCCCCTTATCCTCTATTACTTACGCGTAGCTTATAAACGGCTATACGATATCGGTACTAACGAATATAAGCGCTACTAGGTTAACCTTACCCCTCTTCTACTTAAAGCGGTCGATCCTAGCTTCCTATACCGTCTATAGTAAGCGGTTTAGTAACGTACGGTACGGTACTACTACGAAGGTTACCTTAGGATTATCGAGATATACTAGCGCCGTAAATAGTAGACTCTTTCTACCTCTAGTTAGGAGTACTACTATAAGCGGAGTAAAGTCGTCCTTCTATATAATCGTCTTAAGTACTTTACGCTACTTATCTAATTAAAACGATACGTCTTCTCTACGAAGTACCTTCCTTATCGCCCTCTTAATCTCTACGTCTCTAATCGCTAGCTATACTCCTATAGAAGTAATTATCTAAGAGCGATACTATAGCGGAGATGTCTCGAGCCTATATAACTCTCCTAGCGTAATAAGTCCTTCCTTTTAACCTATATACGGCGTATTTAGTAGGCGTAGTAGTAGCCTTAGTTATAGATTAACTAGTAGATATAGCGACGATTAACTATAACTTAGCTCGCTACTAACGAATATACTATTACTTAGTACTAGCTACTATCTAAACCGTTTAGGCGTCTCTTTCTAGCTATAAACGCCGTTATTAAGAAATATAAGCGCCTTCTTCTACCTTTCGTACTTAGTCTTACTACTTACCTCTAAACTATTACTTAGTATATACGCTCTACGCTTATATCTAGTAGTACTACCTTACTATAAGCTCTAAAGCCTTAGAAAGCTATACTACTATATACTTAGTAGCTAGAATATATTAATTAAGTAGCTACTAAGATACTTAATTACCTTTAGTAATACCCTATATCGATTTACTCTAATCTCGCTACTACGTCTAGCCGAAATCTCTAGCTCGTCGTCTTAATCTATCTCTAGCTCCTTAACCTTATTACTCTATTTAGTATAGCTTTATACGAATTCGTCTCTAACCTTCTCTCTTCCTAGTAAGATTACTACGTATCGATAGTCTAGCGTCGTTAAGCGCTACTCTAACGCCTTCTTTATCTCTCGCGTAATAATCTTCGTTAATTAGTTAGTATCCTATAGTCTAAACTCGCTTAACTAGATATAGTCGGAGAAGCTAAGCCCTTATATCTTCTCTCTTAGATACTCCTATAGCGGCTATATATATATAAGATACGTCGCTAGTAGCTATCTAACCTTCTATAGGAGAAATCGCGAGATTACCTTTAGCTTATCGAATTATAATAGTAACTTATAATAGTAGGTTACGATTACTATATACCCTTATATAATAAATACTTTTTAGTCTTATATATAGCCGTTATAGAATCATACTATTATAATCTCTAATCCTTACGCTAGCTACCCCCTTATAACGTAAATATAGAAGAGAAGTAGCTTACGAAAGTAGTCGACCTATTAGAGGTACCGTTATATAGCTAGCTTTACCTATAAATCTCCTTAGTATAGCTTCTTTTCTTTTACGTATATAAATACTTACTTTAGTATCTACTACTACTTATTAGTTAATCTATTCTCGCTATATATAATAAACGAGATACCTCGTTTTATAAATATAACGTTATTAACTAAGCTCTCTAATAGGATCTTAAAGTAATCGTCTACTTCGTCTATATTAACTCCTCTTATAACTTATTCTCCGCCTTAGCGATAATATCTTAAACTATTCTACTAAACCTCTTAAGATTAATCGGCTTACTACGAAAGTATATAATAGTCCGATTAAGTAAGAACGAGATTATACTAGCGTTATTATAACTTATTACTACGCTCTTACTATACGCTAATAGACTAAGTATCTTACTTATTATACTATACGTACTATTAGCGAGATACTCGTTCCGTACCTAATAGAAGCGCTTATCGTCCTTATTACCCTAATCTTCTTACTTACTAACTAGAAGAATAACCTCGACTATAACGACTCGTATATAGTAGATAATCCTAGTAAGTATATATAAGAAATCGTTCGCCTATTAGAGCTAATAATCTTCTTTATTAATCCTAAGTATAGCGAGAAAGTATAGTATCGCGCTTTTAAACGTATCTCTACGTACCTTCTAAAAGATAAGTAATACGTACTACTTACGTAGTATCTTTATTTAAGTATTATTGTCCTAGCTATACTCGATACTTTACTATATAGCTCTAAGTAGCTCCCGCTACTAGCCGTACTACGGATATAGTTAGTAAGTATCTTTAAAGATATTAATAGCTACTTTATATCTATATTCCTTATCCTTACTATTACTATCGCTACTAGTACTATCGTTAGACTCGCTAGAACTATCTAACTTATCCTTACGCTCTTCGTTCTCTCTTATACTCTATAGTACTTATAGACTATAGTAGAGTAGATAGGAGAAGTACGTCGTATACGTCTACTAACTCTTTAGGTTCTATAGCCTTACTAGTAGTCTTTAATTAATTTTAGATAGTTTCGTACTTCGTAGCTAGCGCTAAGTCTCCTAGTCTAATAATCTAAGTCTAGCGATATACGTTTCGACTATAGCTACGTTTAACTCGACTACTTACTATAGTATACGCTCCTCTTTATTAGATAAGTAACTAATATAGCTAAGATACTAGAGATAATAACTAGCGAGATACTCTAGCTACTCGTTTCGTTTAAACTATAGAGTATAATTAGTCTTTACGACCTCCTTATTAGTAATCTCGAGCGCCTTTTTCTACTTTTTAAGATCTCGATTCTACTTCTTAAGTATACTACTAAATTAGAGATCTATTAGATTAACGACTACTACTCTCCTACCTCTCTTCTATAGGCTATTTAGTTCTTTATAGTTAATAGTAAAGTATCGTTATAGTCCTACGTTAAAGAACGTCTATACCTATACTTCGTACTAATATATATACTACTTTAGCGTCGACCTCTACTCGTATACTTAGTTTAAGTATATACGAATCGTATCGCGACTAATACTAAGCTTGTTATACTCTTCCTCGTTATAGATATAAGTATACTTTAGTACCCTAAGATAATTAAACGGTAGCTTAAGTAGTAGTAGTAGTAGTACTTAACCTAGTTAATATATTAGATACTCTATAAAGTACGCTACTATTACCTTATAGTCGCTAATAGTCGTATAATATTATCGTTTAAGATAATTATCGAGTACTCTTACCCTATAGCTATATTCTTTATATACTAAGATACCGTAGTCTTAGAGATACTTAAATACTTTATCTACCTATACTACTATTACTCGTATCTTATTCGTTATATTACTATAAGCTAGAGATTATTCTATTACTATATCGTTTCCCTATAGCTACTATACTAAAGTCGGGAGTACCTATAGAGTATTAAGCCTACTTAAAACTATTTCGTACTAGTTATAGCGCCTATTAACTACGCCCTCTATTAGTATAAATACCTTATACTATACTACTATATTCTATATATAATATTAAGATAGTATTCTAACGAGTTTATATAGTATTTTAAAGTATAGAGAGTAGTATAGAAGATATAGTAGTAAGCTAAATCCTATATCCTTAAATCCTACGTTTACTACTTCGTACCTTACTACTTTAGGCTAGATTCTTAGCGAATTTAATATCCTAAATATAGAATTTAAGGCCTTATATTAGTTAGGCCTTTTATAAAGTATAGAAGTAGAGTTTTAAAAAGAAGCTAGCTAATAGAAAGAGTAGAAAGTTAGCCTATATTATTTAGAATTTAAAGGATAAGATAGAGAGCTAAGAGTAGGTAAAGATTACTCTTAGTTTTAAAAACGAAATAATTAGTAAGGAGAAAAGTAAGAAGGAGAAAGATAGTAAGGCGCTAAAAAGGAATAAATAGAGGAAAGAAAGAAAGAAGAAAGAAGAGAAAAAGAAGAATAAAGAAAGAGAGGAAAGGAAAGAGAAAAAGAAGAATAAAAAGAGAAATAGTAAGAATAAGCTAGTTATATATAGAACTATATTAAAGTAGCTATAATAGGAGCTCGTAAAAGAGCCTATAGTAAAGAGATAGCGAAATATAAGATTCTTTAAGGAGGTACTCTACTAGCTACGCTTAATACTTGTTACCTATATATAGGAATAGATAAAGTAGATTAAGAGAAAGAAAAAGAAGTACTTTAGACTAGATCTTATAAAGAGACTCTATACTATCCTTTTATACTTCTATAAGAATATCGAGGTAATTCTTAAATAGAGCTATAAGCTTCGCTAGCTACTCTATATTAGATACTAAGTAATATAGGAGCCTCTCTACTATATTATACTAAACCGTCTTTAAAAGATATATAAGAAGTATAAGCTAAGATCTATAGCGTTAGCGTTAAAAGAGGATATTACGTAGAAGGAAGTCTTTTTAATAGAGGTGTAGCTATAAAGAAGCGTAGGGAGCGTAGTAAGTAGCTCTTTTTTAATAAAAGAGTAGAGTAGGAAGTATAGTTTAGATTTTAATAGTAACGACGTATACTACCTAGCTATTCTATATAATTAAAGCTTAATTTACTAGAGAGTATTAGCCTTAGTTCTTTTAAGGTATACTATAAAGTATTATTTCCTAGCTATAGTAGTATATATTACGTACTATTAGTATATATTTAGTTATAAACTATATTATAAGAAAATATAGAGTAGTAGCTATAGTAAATATATAAGTTTTAGAAACTATATAGATTAATTAGGAGGTCCGTAAGATCGCTACCTAGCTATATATCTCTCTAATTATTAGAATCGTATTCTAGTACCTATTTAAGGTTAAATCTAATCCTACCTTTAAGTATCTATTTCTTCCTACCTTTATAAGTAGCTAGTACTTTAGTACTAAATCGAGATCCCTATCTTAAGCTTAGTCCTTACTACTATATAGCCTAAAACCGGATCCTATTCTTAATAAACCCGCCTACTCCTAATCCTCTTCCTTAGCTAGCTCTAACTTTATATCTAGCTTTAGTATCTTATCGTTCTTACGTACGTATAATATTCTAAGTATAAACGCCGCTTATTACTATAGAACTAGCTCTTTCTTAAATCTATCTACCTTATTAAACTAGATTTACTACCTTAAGGCTTCGTATACTAACTTCTTATAGTATTCGTTCTCTAAGGTATCTTTTACCTTAATTAGCTTCTTTAGGTCGTTAGACTATTTAGAGATATAGGTCTCCTTATTCTTTATCTCCTTAATTTAGAATATAGTTATATACTCTACTTTTACTACTCTTATAGTTAGGTTATTAACCTTCTTTTTAAGATCCTACTTCTATTTATTTAGGCGCTTTACTTCTTCTATAAAGTAAGTAACGGTCTTATCCTTTTCCTAAAGCTCTATCTTCGTCTTTTTTACGTTAGCTAGAAGATTTAGCTTCTACTTTAAGAAGTTAGCCCTATACTTCGTATTTAACTCGGCCTACTTATCCTTAAGTATATCTTCTTTCTTTTAGTAAGCGTCTTCCTTTATCTTTAAAGCCTTCTTATACTTTATCTTTACTTCTTTAATTTCTTTCTTATACTACTTATCTTTAGCCTTAGACCTCTTAGTTATAGTTATAATCTATATATCGAGCTTCTTCTTATAGTCGTCTTATATAGCTATATTAAGATACTTACTAATATCTATACTCTTACTTATAACTACCTTTTTAAGTTTCTAAACTTTATTCGTTTACTTAGCTACTTCTACTTAAGCTTTTATAGCCTTAATACGCTAGCGGTTTATTCCTACTATACTCTACTTAAAGTCCCTCTTAAGTTAGCGTATTTCTTTCTTAGCTCGACTAAGCTACTTTTACTACTTTAAGATTATATCCTTTCTAAAGACTTTAGCTATCTTCGTAACTTTCTTTTAGAGAATACTTAGTACTACTTACTTATAAGACTTAATAGGAACTATACTTCCTCTTAATATAGTATCCTACTAGCGGATAAAGCTATTTACGATAGTCGACTTCTAATCGAGCTCCTTCTACTATCTTAAAGCTATACCTTCCTTAAATATCTTAGCTATCTTTATAACTCTCTACTTTAAAGTAGTTAAAGCTACGCGCTTATAAGACGCTATAGAATCCGTAGTACTTACTAGGATAAGAGTTAACTCTATATAACTAAGCTCCTAGTAGTAGTTAGTATATTAACTAAAGTAGTATTAACCTACCTAAGTAAGCCTTTAATAGCTACTAGAGTATTAACTAAGGTAGAAGTAAGCTACCTATAAGAGCTTTTAGTAACTATTAGCTAATTAACTAGAAGGGAGTTATACTTCTTAAAGCCGCTCTTAATAGTAGTAGGTAGCCCTTCCTTAATAAGGAAGTAGGGTAGAGAATATAGCGCCTTCTCTAGTTTCCCTCTTTCTACCTAGCTAGCTACTATTATAACTCTTACTCTATACTCTTCTACTATTAGACCTTCTATAGGCTCTAGTAACTATAAGGTAGAAATTCTAGTAGCGTAGGAACTACCTTACTCCTATAAACCTAGTAGCGTATTACTCGTTCGATTATACTTATTATATTAGAAGATATCGACTATCGAAGTTAAAAGAGCTATAGTAACTATAGGGAGATATCTATAGTTAAAGTTACTTAGGCTCTAGTAACTATAAGATAGAAATTCTAGTAGTATAGGAACTACCTTACTTCTATAAACCTAGTAGCGTATTACTCGTCTAATTATACTTATTATATTAGGAGATATCGACCGTCGAAGTTACTTAGGCTCTAGTAACCGTAAAGTAGAAATTCTAGTAGTATAGAAACTACCTAAAAGCGTATAACTCGTCTAATTATACTTATCGTATTAGGAGATATCGACTATCGACGTTAAGAGAGCTCTAGTAACTACGAGGTAGAAAGTCTAGTAGTATAGAAGCTACCTTATACCTATAGATCTAGCGCCGTATTACTTATCTAATTATACTTATTATATTAGGAGATATTAAGCTTCGAAGTTTATAGGTAGACTAAACTCTAGTCTTAGCGCCTTAGTAAATTAGCTAAGGTTTAACGTCGAGACGGGGTAAACGAATACTCTTAAGTCTACTACTAGCGTTCGTATTTCGATAAACCTACTATTTATTCCGTAACTACGCTCTAATACTTAAGTATCCTTTTAACGGTTAGGCGCGCGCTAAGGCTAAATTCTAAGGCTACTACTACCTTAACCCTAAGCCGACGGTTTCTTATATCTCTAGTAATAACGGTAGTAAGCGTTAAGTAGGACTTCGCTAATCGTCGTTACGTCTCTTAAGATACTTTCGTAATATTACTATACGTCTTCCTTTAGTATTAGCTAATAGAGGAGTAGCGGAATAAGAATAAGTAATTATAACTACTATTTTTAAATAACTATCCTTACTTAGTACGAAAGGGTAGTTACTTTCGCGACGGCGTTAAGTAAGATCTCGTAAAGTAAATAAGTTACGTTTAGAGCCTTACGTCGACTATAGAGACTAGAGGCCTATCTACTATACTATTTAAGTCGTAATATATAAGGAATTAAACCCTCTATTAGGACTAGAGGAGTATCGATCTACCTATAGTACCCTACTATTTCGAAGCTAAAGAAGTAGTAATCGCCTAAGCTAGGCTAGCTCTATTATAGAAGACGCTAAAGCTCGCGATTCCTCTTAATCCTACCTCTCGCTACTCTTTCTTATTCCTTTCTTTCTACCTTACGCTATAAGCTAAATATAGCGGTAGTCTTAAAAGAATACGGTAGTATAGCGTAGATTAGCGATATTCTTACGAAGAATTATATTAACGACGTTATATATACTATAGAGCGTAAAGGAGACGTAGTTAGAAGTAAGGCTAGCTACTTATTAAGAGTAGAGGATAGTATTAACTACGCCGTTCCGTACTACGCCGCTACTTTTCGCTTTAATACCGTTAGTCGTAGTTTAATATATATATTACGGGTAGATACTAGAATATAGGTAATTAGAGGAAAGGCGTACTAGTATATATATATCTCGATATAGAGTAAGCGAGATAATATAGGAACTACGTAATACTACTTAACTACTTAATAGTAAGATAGTAAGTAGCGCTTAACTAGCTCGTCGTAAGCCTAGTAAGCTAGTAACGCTTATTAGGTATATAGGAACTAAGGATATCTTTAATATACTTATATTTAACTTATATTATAATCTTACTAAAAGGTCTACTACTATTTATATTATATTCGATTATCTTACCTAAATACCTACTACTACCTACTCTTTAAAGAAGTACTTACGTAATACTACTACCTTATAGGATTATAACAATATACTAAGGTTACTAATCTAGATAGTTAGAGAGATAGGCTTAGGGATATAGTAGTTAGAACTAAAGATAATAGTCTACTTATACCTCTTAGTAAGGAGTACGTTATCTACTAACTTAGCTATACGCCTTATAGATAAGGAGATAGGCGTACGACTCGTTATCCGGACTAGTTAGTTAGCCGACGCCTATAATCTCGTTTATAGAGAGCGTAATATTCTAGATATACTAGTCCGTAGCTTTTGCTAGAGCCTAAGTAGTAAAGGTAATATTCTCTAGCTAGCTAGTAAGCTTAGCTTAGGTTACGAGCGCGTTATAGTATATAGTCTTCTTTACTAAAGTCGTAAAGGATAGAACGTCGCTATATAGCTAAATATCGGCGGTAGTAGGTATTTTAGTAAGGGTCGTAGTAAGGGTCCTAATACTAGCGACTTAAGAGATACCCTCGCTTACTATATTACGTAGCTAGGTAGATAGTCTAGTTTATTTATTATATACGGCCCTATAGATCTAAGTAGACTAAAGTCCGAGCTTAGTAGTAACCTTACGCTCCTTTATAATCGATACCTAATTAATTACCTATTATCTACTATTAAGTACGTAGACTTCTATCTATATATATTCCTTCTATCTATTTATTAACTAGGTATATTCGAACCGTTAGTAGATATACTCCTTAGCTCTATTTATTAAAAGATAGATTCTAAGACTCGTCTACTCTAAGTTCTATTCGTTATTTAATCCGTCTATCGTTTAGCCTATTTATTAAGTATTAAATATATACTACTATAGCCTTTTAACCTCGCTAGGCTTTACCTTAAGAAATACTTAAATAACGAGCTAGTAGGCGCTCTTGCTCGTCTGTTCTTTAATTCGTCTATTAGGTATTCGAGCTTACTTATATAAAATAAGAGTAAAGGTTCTAGTAGAATATTATAATAGTAGCTATATAATAGCGCGCTAGCCTTAATAGAGGTTTATTTCTCGCTTAATCCGTCTGTTATTTAATCTATCTATTAACGATTCCCTATAAGGCCTCTTAACGTTAAATAGCTATAACCCTACTAATAATTAGATATAACGCTTAGCTTATAAGGAGGGAGGGAGGCTTACTAAGGTTATTTTATTTTTTATTTAGCCTTTAGTTTAGCGATTCGAATATCCTTTTATAGCTCTAATTATCGATAGAGTATATTCGTCCTATCTATTCGTTAACTATAGATCTTCGTTCGTTCTATTTATTAACTAAGTATATTCGTTCGTTCTATTCGTTAACTAGGTATATTCGTTCGATCCGTTCGTTTACTATATATAGTTAAGCTAATAAACGGATAGTACTTAGTCCGACTTTAAAAGAGGCTCTTAGCTTCTATTTATTCCGTCTTATTATTAATATTTCTACTTTAGTAAATCTACGGCTCTATCTAATCGTCTACTAACGGTATTCGTTCTATCTAATTATATATACTCTAGTACTATTAAAACGAATAGTAGGAGGACTTAGATAATAAGAGTAGCGTATATAAGATATAAACTAGTAGATTCCTACTACCCTTTTATAGCTCTATTCCTTCTATTACTCCTATCTATCCGTCGACGATTACCTATAAGGCTCCTAGCCGTTTAATAGTAATAACTCTCGCCGTCGATTACGTATACTACTATTAGAATAGATAGTAGAAATACCTAGATAATAAAGGTAGTATATATAAGATATAAACTAATCCGTTCGTCGACGATTACCTATAAGGCTCCTAGACGTTTAATAGTAATAACCCCTACTATCGATTATATATAATACTACTAGAACGGCTAGTAAGAGGACTTAGATAATAAGGGTAGCGTATATAAGATATAAACTAGCGGATCTCTAACGCCCTTTTATAGCTCTATTAAGGTAGCGAAACTCTATTACTTCTATTACTTCTATCTATTCGTCGACGATTACCTATAAGGCTTTTAGATATCGAACGGCGATAACTCTCGCTATCGATTACGTATAATACTAAGGTATAGGGGAGGAGAGAGAGAGGCTACTTACTAAGGTATAGTATTCTTTATTAAACGTTAAATTTAGTAATTAAATACCCTTTTATAGCCTAATCTACGGGATAAACCTCTATTACTTCTATCTATCTATTAACTAACGGTATCCGTACTAGCTAATTATCTATTAATAGTATTTGTTCTAGCTAATCGTCCTAGTAAGAAGTTAGTCCTTAGTAAAAGGCGGTTAAGAGTATCTATCTACTACTAAGGTTCGTTCTATCTATTTATTATTAAAGTATATTTATTCTAGTTCGTTCGTTATTATAGCTATTCGTTAGTAGGTACCCTAGTAAGATCCGTTTATCTATTAGTCTACTTTTTTATCTATTTGTCCTAGAGTCCCTATAATATTTAATCTATTCGTTATTCGACTCGTCTATTATTTAGCCTATCTATTAGAAGCTATATATATATACTACTATAGCTCTCTAACCTCGCTAAGCTTTACCTTAAGGAGTACTTAGATAACGAGCTAGCTAGCGCTCTCGCCTCTCTATTTCTCTCTTAATCCCTCTATTATTTAATCTATTTATTATTCGATTTATTTATTATTTAATCTATTTGTTCTTCTATTTCTTCGTTTAGTATTCTAGCTAGAAGCTCTAGTAGAATATTATAATAGTAGCTATATTTAAGTTACTATAGAGGTCTATTTCTTACTCGATTCGTTCGTTATTTTTCGCTTAATTTGTCCGTTCTTAAGTTCGTTCGTTATTCGATCCGTTCGTTCTTTTATTCGTTCGTTCTTTATCTATTCGTTAGGTATTCTATCTAGAAGCTCTAATAGGATATTATAATAGTAGCTATATCTAAGTCGCTATAGGGGTCCGTTTCTTACTCGATCTATCTATTCTTTAGTCTGCTCGTTCTTTAGTCTATCTGTTTTCTAGTCCGTCTATTCTTTAATTCGTTCGTTATTCGATCTATTCGTTATTAGACTTATTCGTAGTTTAGCCTATTCGTTATTTAATCCGTCTAGCGTTTCGCCTATCCGTTAGGTATTAAATATATACTACTATAGCCTTCTAACCTTACTAAGCTTTATCTAAAAGGGGTACTCCGATAATAAGGTAGTTAGCGCTCTTATATATTTATTCTTTACTATAGCTAGTCGTTTTAAGACCTATATAGTATTTAGTCTATTTAGAGTACTCTTAATCTAGTCGAACTATAGGCCTTTATTATAGCTAAACGACTAGGCGTTAGTATCTTCCTTTACTATAAAAGAGAATAGTAGACCTATAAGAATTATACTCTATATAGAGACTATCTTATCTACTATTACGTATCGAGTCTCCTACGTTAAAACCTAGACTACTAGTCTTAACTAACTCCTAATAGCTTCGTTATAAGAGCTTTAAGGTATTTTATCTACTAATATTACTACTAACGAGCCTAAGTAAGTAGGAGCGATAGTAGATATATATAGCCGTATATATATCTATTAGAGTATTAGGAGGGACTATAAGGTTAAAATAAGGACGAGGATAAATTCTCTAGTTTATACTCTTTTAAAAACTATATTATACGTCTAATTATACCTATTATATCGCGAGCTATCTAAGTTATTACTATACTTTTATATTTTAGGTAGTAAGAGTATATACCTAAGTAAAACCTACTATAGCGTAAGGGAATCCTAAAGACCGTACTTTATAGTAAGTAAGGATAGTACCCTCTTTAGAAGTCCTATACGCTATAGTAGGTTTTCCTTATACTATATTTAGGCGTAGTAAGTAAATAGTATATATAGTCTTATTTTAGCGTACTACTACCTTAGCTATACTAAGATAGGAAGAGTACGACCTTATATTAAGAATAAGTATCTATATCTATATTAAGATAGAGTAGAGCGGAACTACTTAATAGAGGCGTACCTACTAGTAAGAGATACCTAGGATATCTCGCCCGCTTATTAATCTACTATTAGTAGACTAAAGTCCGGTCTTAGTAACGTTAAAATATAGCCGTTTCTTAGGACTTCTAAGTACGACTAGACGAGTATTACCCTTTATATACTATAAAGGAGAGTACAATATAGCTTTATATAAGAAGCTTTATATAGGAATTAAACCTACGTAGTAATACGTATACGTAGCTAATTCGATTAAATTAGAGTAAAAATTAGCTAGTATAGGAATTAAACCTACGTCTCTTACACCCTATTAATCTTAAGTAGGCTATCCTACTACTAGACTATAGAGACGGCTAAGGGTAGACCGAGCTTAAGTCTTTAGAGGCTAAGTATCCTAACTACTAGATAAACTAGCTATATATACTATATATTTAAGTATAGCAAGCGAATTAAATATATAGTTATCGTAAAGTAGCGGATCTATAACTTTATAGCCCTTTACTCTATACTACGTATAGCTATAATAGACGTATAGTAGTATAGATAATATATCTATCCTAAACAGACTTACCTAATATAGTCTAGCTAGAAGCTAGGCGCTAATAACGCCGGCCTTAATATAAGGAACGTTAAGATATTTCCTAAACTTTATTAATTAATTATAAGTACGGTATTAGAGATATATAAAAACTAAGTTATATAAGTTCCTCGTTATACTCTTAAATAGTACTAACTAAGATATTAGAAGTATTAAGCTACTAGAACCCTATAACTTTTAGGGTTAATATTTTAAAACTTCTATCCTCTACTAAGCTTTATAGGTCTATACGCGCTTACGTTAAGCTATAGCTTCTACCCTAGAATCCTTACGGTATTATATTAGGATAGTAGTATATATACTAAGACTAGTAAGTTCTAATTCTAATATATTACTAGATTCTAGCTCTACTAACCTATTCTTTAGTTATTAAAGAGGTTATAACTAAGCTTCTAAATTAGGGTTAATTCTAAGCTAGATTAAGATATATATAGTAATCTAAGCTATATAGTTAACCCTTTAATCGAATTCTAAGCTATTATAATAATAGTATTCTTAATACTTTATTATATCTTTTTTCTTACTTCTACTAAAGTTAACTCTATTAATATTATACTAATAGTATTCTATTATATTTAATAGATTTTAAACTTATATATATACTTAGAATAAAGGGAAATATAAGCGATCTAAGTAACTTCTTAATTAATATTACTAAAGTTACTAAGATCTAATTCTAAGCTTAGCTCTTCTACTTCTTTAATCGTTAGACCTATTCGAAGTTAGTATTAATTAAATAAAGAAGAAACCGAATTATACTTACCTCCTAAATAGGCTAAGGCTTCTAAGAAGCTAACTCTAGCTTCTAAACTACTCGTCTTCTCCTTAAGAGCCGCCGTTTCCGCTTTTAGCTCTTCGATAGCGGCGAGTAGCTTCTTAGTTTAATTATTAAGAAGCTCCTTATTAATAAGGTTCTTCTTACTACGGCGTACGGCTTATCCTCTAAAAGAGAGTTAGTCTTCTTTAAAAAAGAAAAGAAGAAAGAATTAAACTTTTTAGGTCTAGGTCTCGGCATTTTTGCTTAGTAAGCTTTAAGGAGAGTATAAGAAAGTAAAAAGAGAAGGGAAGAGGAGCCTCTCTATATAGATATCGCTTAGAACTAAAGTAATTAGCTTAAGAACTACTTTAATTACGCTTAAGAACTACTTTAATTAAACTTTAGAATTAAATAGATAAGGTATATCTTTTAAGGTTTAGATAATTAGAGCTAGATAAGGGCTTTAAAACAATATACTTTTTATTTTTATATCTACTTTATAGCGATAGTTATATCCGTTTAAAGTTAATTAAAGTAGTTACGCGCTCTTCTAACCCTTACTTCTAGCTTCGATATTCGATATTACTAATTCTTATTACTTATATAGATAGAAATATCTTATATTTATATAATATTAAAGTTCTAAGATTATACGATCTAACTTTAATAAGATATAAGGCTTTAAGTACTAGAAATTACGAAAGTTAGACTTCTAATCCTTACTTCTAGCTTTATATACTATATATCCTTAAAGAGTAGAGTATATTATACTTTAATAAGGTTACGTCTATTATATATTAAAGCTATAGTATTATGTAAGTAATACTCGTTATAATAATTATTTTTTAACCTTTTAAATTAGAACTTTTAGTATTCTAATCCTTACTTCTACCTTAATATATCTTTAATATTAGAAACTTAGATATATATCTTAAGTATTATAATCTTAGCTATCTTTTCTCTAAGTTTAGCTAATATATATTAAAGGCTTCTTAGCTAACTATAAAAAAAAGTAAGAGAATAGTAATATAATTTAAGTAGCTTTTAGTATTATACTTTAAGAATATCGTAGTATACTATTCTATTCTCCTTTCTTTTTATTAATTTTAGGTATAGAATATAAGTTTATAACTCTATTATTAAGTAAACTATCTATTTTTTAAGATTTACTTTAACTTTAGTTTTTAGTCTTTTAATACTCGGTTTAAGCTTTTAGTACTTAGCTTAGATATTATTTATATACTTATTCTCTTTCTTTATTTTATAGAAGTATAATCTAAAAGGGTTAGAAATAAAAACCCTTCTATTAATCGCTAGAAAATTTTAGGAAAAACCGAAAGTAGTAAAAATAAGCGACTCTTTAATTAGCTCTAAATAAGAAAGTCGTAGTAGGCTATTCTATTCTAAACTCTTATCGAACCTTATTAGCGTAGAGCTTACTACTATATCTTTAATAACTATTAAGATATCTATTTCTTTAGATTTAAGGTTATTTTAGAGCTAAATTAAGCGAGATTTTAGTATAGCTAAATCGGAAAATTATAGTAGTATATTTTAATCTATATACTTATCGAACCTTATCGCTATTTAGTTTATTCCTCTAGCTATAATAGCCGTTAAGATATTAATTCTTTAGATATTAGAGTTAATAATCTTTAAACGGCTATTACTCCTTAAGTATACTAGATAATATAGTACTTTTTAGCTCTTTTCTAATACTTTAATACCTAAAATAGATAATCCTAGTCTTAAAATCCCTAATTTCTTATAGATACTAAGCTAAATTTATAAGATAAAAAAAACTTAGACTTTAGACGATTTTTACTTAAACTACCTTTCGTAGTCTAAGCTAGATAGAGTTAGATTAGATCTATATATTAATAATACTCTATTTATATTCTTTTCTAGGCCGACCTCTAGTTTTAATCTTTTTAGGTCGACCTCTTCCTTTTCCTTTAGCTATATTAGTAGATAGAGTCTCTTTTATATTAATAGCTAAACTATCGTTATTATTAGTATTAGAGTTTAGAGAATCTATACTATTTCTATTCGAATAAGATCGCTTCGACGAGATTACTTCTAAGTCTAATATCTCTACTTTAACTAATAATTTAAACGAGAACTTAGTAAGATTAGTTAGTAATACGCCTACTCCTTTAAAGAAATATACGATTAGAAATAAAACTAATTTATTTAAGACTAATATATCCTAAAAAGAAAAAGAATCGAGCTCTACTACTAGCTTTAAGGATATAAAGATATCCTTTAAAAAGAGTAATAGAAAAGAAGAAGAAATAGATAAGTATCTCTACTCGATTAATATCGACGCGCCTATTAATAGTCCTTCTATTCGAAATCGAGAACTAGATACTAATATAAAAGATAGAGAAGAAGGCCTTAGTAATAAGTAAGTTAAAGCTATTAATCTTTCGAATTTAATAGTATCTTCTAGTTCTAATATTTAATAATTATAAATTAGCGTATCTTTATTAGGACTTTTAACTATAACTTCTAAGGTTTTTAAGTTCTCTCTATTAAGTCTATTTAGCTCTAAAGCTTTATTAATACTTATAAAGCTATTATTAGAGCTACTTTTATTACTCTTATTTAATATATTTAACGTTATCGATATTATATCGTTAAGGGTATTAGTATTCTTTACCGTATAGACTCTCGACTCGTTACTTAAATCTATAGAGCTAGTATCTAAAGAATAAATTATATTAGTAGCTTAAGATTCTAGATTCTCTTTCTTTTTCCCTTTTCCTTTAGATCTTTTACTCTTATTACTATATAAACTCGACGTATTAGTACTTACTATACTCGACTCTATTTTATCGTTTAAAATATCTTTAATTTCCTGATCTTCTATAAGATTAAAGAAGTTAAAGTAGAGTTTACTATAGTTAATACTATAGTTAGTAATATCTCTCGTCTTATTATTAAAGTAATTAGTATCTCGAGCCTAGTTAAGATTCGCTATTAAAGTAGAGTATCCTACTAAGGTATCTTCGATATTTATATCTCTATTATCTTTAAGACTCTTATAGAAGTAGTTTCTTTAAGGACTTAGGACCTCGGTATTTTCTTTTACGATTTTCTCTTTAATAATATAAGTAATTAGGTACTAATAGCCTTTAATACCTAAACTATTCTTAAAATATCTTTTAGTAATAGCTTAAAGATTCGTACTTAGATTTAAAGTACTAATCTTCTTATTAGTAGGCGTTATAAATAATTTAGGGCTAATTAGATATTACTTATATATTTCTATCTCTAGATACTCTAGAAACGGAATAGTAAATATAATATAATAGACTAATACTTTAGTAAGTTAAGGTAGTAGATATCTTATATTAGTATTTAATATTCTAAATATATCTCTACTCTTATTTAAGGAAGTAGTATTAATCGCTATTAAATTAGTTCCTTAATCTAAAAAGATATTTCGTATATTACTTAAAGTAGTATTTTAAAAGCGAATTAATACTAGTTCCTTTCCTCTTAAAGAGCTTAAAGTTAATAGATAAATACTTAAAAGAAGATTCTCTAAAAATAACTTTATTCTCTTATAATAGAGATCTATATTATTATCTAGACTTTTCTTATTATTAAAGAACTAAAAGATTTAAGTTTCTTTAGTATAGAATTATTTTATTAAAGTAGTCTTATAGGTATTTAAGTAAGGGTTACTAGTAAGATCTTTTAATAGCGTAGTATTATCTTTTAAGTCGATAATTTTATTATAGTCTAAAGGTAATATCGAATCTTTATTAGTATTTAAATCGAAGAATATTATATCTTTAAAAAAGATATATTATAAGTTATTAATATTAACCGTTATATTATTTATCTTTATAATATTACTATTAATACTAGTAATAGGCTTATATATACTTACTAATATTAGATTATAGTTCTTTAGTTTAGTCTAAAGAGTAAGAAACTCTATAAAATAATTCTCGCCTTTATAGATTAGTTTTCCTTTAATATTATCCTTAAAGAATCGATTTACCTTAATAGGATCTATTAAATCTAATTTCTTTATCTTAAAGTTAAGATATACTAAGAAATAGAGTCTAGTAGTATAGATTAATACCGATAAATAGTATTATAATTTACTTTCTTCCTTAAAGATATAATTATTATCTATAATCTCTTTACTATTATTAATACTTAATAGTATAAAGTAAGTTATTATAAGGTTAGTAAAAGTTATATTCTCGTTATTATTATAGATAATATTATATTCTAATAGGATATTAAGTATCTCTAAGGTAATCCTATTTATAACCTTAACTATATTATCTATATCTTCTTTTTTATTATAATAAATCCTTTCTAAACTAGTAAAGTTATTAAGTAGTCTTTCTAAAGTAGTCGATATTATCGGTCGATTATAAGTAATATCCGAGCTCTTATAAAGTTAATAGAGGTAGATAATTAAGATACTAAAGATCTTTAGATATTCTTATCTTATACTTAGATATAACTCTTTAAATAGCCTTATTTCTCTTTTATTATTAGAAAAACTCTCGTTAATACTTATTTATATAGATAGCGGTTTATTATCGATAACCTTAAAGCTTTCTAACTCTAAATTAATAATAGTATTATATAGAAACTCTATAAAAGAGTCTTTAGTAAAGTTAGTATTAATTAAGGTTAGTAGTAAGTTTATATCCTTATCTTCTAAATATTTATAATATAAAGTAATTCTATTAAAGAACGTATCTTCTTTATTTATATTAACCTCTTCTTTATCTCTAATAATATTAAGACTTAATTCTATATAATATTTCTCTTTATAAATATTAATCTTATTAGATATATTACTTAAACTAGATATAATATCTTTATTCGAACTAGTAGTATCTTTTAAAGCTTTATTCTTATTATATATAGTCGGTAGTTTTAGGATAAAGCTAAAACGAGAATTTTTAAGAAGGCTACTTATTAGAATAATCGGAGTATTCTGTTACGAGCATAATATAGAATGCGCGGGTTTAGGGTAGAATAAGGACTACTCCGTCTTGCGGCTTTAGCTAAGACAACAGAGTAGCTAGTTTGCTCTATACTCTGTACTTACTCTATGAAGTAGAGTAAGGGAGTACTACAGAGCAACTTATAATTACTTAGGTATATAGGAACTAAGGATGTCTTCGATATACTTGTGTTCAACTTATGTTACAATCTTACTAAAAGGTCTATAACTATTTATAGTACATTCGAGTTATCTTACCTAAACACCTACTACTACCT
>JAABUL010001195.1_pt1 | contig 50582 bp, 63 predicted proteins | sample 5559151 | NCBI WGS metagenome assembly JAABUL01 (sample SAMN10711876, study PRJNA513368) | rock metagenome | isolation source: Antarctica rocks | place: Antarctica: Victoria Land, Pudding Butte sud
ATGCAAGTACACAATACTATCATGCCACAACACCGTCTCCACACACTGCCTCGCCAACAAATCCTTCAACTGCTGCTTACTCGCGAACGGCCGAGCGGAAACGTTCGAGATGCAGGGCATCTGCCCCGGCCACGTAACCATATCCTCCCCTCCCTCCCCGCTGGGTTTATCAAGTAACTTCTTCATCACCTCCGCCGCCGGCGCCATTAACGGGGAATGAAACGGGCTATCGCTCTTCAGCCTCACCGCGCGCGGGTCATGACCAGCGAATTGTCGGAGGTGGGTGAGCAGCTCGTTAATCCGCTGTATACTCCCGCTCAGCACAATCTGGTTCTTCGCATTGACATTCGCGATCAGCACCTGCTGGACCGGCGGTAAATCCGTATCACCGTGCGAATCGATTTTACTGCCTGCAGAGTTCCAGCCTAGAAACTCCCGGATCGAATCGACCATTGGACCCAAGTGGTCGGACTCGCAGACGAGCGCGACCATTCCGACTTCTTCGCCTACGTCACGGGAGCATTTCGCCATTACTTCTGCGCGTCTTCTAACCATCCTCAAGCTATCGGCCTCCCGTAAATACCCCCCCGCGACTAGGGCGGCGAATTCTCCGAGGGAATGGCCGAGACACACGTCGATGCGCTCGTTGGTTTTGAACCCGAATTCCTGCTCCAGCACGCGAAGGATCATGATCGAAGTGGCCATGATGGCTGGCTGTGCGTTCTCCGTTGCTGTGAGTTTGCTATTGGGTCCGTCGGCGATGATGCGGGTGAGGGGGATGCCGAGGGTACCGTCGATCTGCTCGAGAATTGGTTTGACGGTGCGAGGGAAGGCTTCGAGCCAGTCGGTTGTCATGCCTACTCGTTGGACGCCTGGGATCATCTATGTTAGCGGTGTTGTTGTGGGTGAGTAGGGGTGGTGTCTTGCCTTGACCAGGGAAGAAGAGCGCGGTCTTGGGATGCTTGCGAGGGCTAGAGGAGGCGCATCGTCGTTGTTTTGCTGCTGTGTACGCGGCGGCTCGGAGGGACGTTGGGAGGGAGAGGAGGGAGTGAGGTGTGATTGCGTTTGCGGTTGGTAGGAGGCTCGCGGGTCGAATGAGGTTGGCCATTGTAAGTGCGTTTCTGTGTTACATGCTATAGAGGTCTCCAACGTTCCGTATGCGGTCCAATTGTCAAGATGTGGGTTGTCTGTGTAGTTGTCTGTCTGACTGTTGTTCGATCGAGCTCACCCGACTCATGCCCCGCAAAGCTCCGGCCTACCGAGGCGTGGATGCCAAACCTCTTCCGGCGAGAGGTGAATACAGTATAGCACTACAATTGTAATGTTACGATATGCTGATCAGAACGTTGACTGCAGGACAGGTCCAAGATGCATGGTGCACTTGGCTGTCGTGGGCAGCGTCTAATAGTTGAAGCAGCGGCTTCGAAGCCAAAGTCTCATCGAGCTATATGGCATATTCTGCTCATCTAGGTCTATCGATTGACCATCATCATGCATGCGTCTCTCATGCCTCAACTCGGGCTTCAAGTTACTTCCTCTCCCTCCTCCTCATCACCCTCTTCCTCATCATACTCCTCCCCGTCCTCACTTTCACCTCCACTCTCCGCCCCCTCCCCATCACTCTCACCCCCAGAAGCCTCATAATCCTCCTCCTCCTCATCCTCCTCATCCTGCAACTGCTGCTCCGCCTTCTGCAACTCGGTCAACCCATCCTCATCTACCCCTCCGGCCTCCGCAGCCCCATTCACCCCTTCCTCCTTCTTGACCTCCTTGTTAACGTTATGCACCTTCGCCCTCCTTTCCTTCGCCATGGAAGCATCGTTCAGCCCATGCCGCTTTATGTAGTCGTCGATATTCGCGAAATCTTCTTGGTCCAGCATGGAGAACTCAACCTGTTTCACATCGTCCGGTGCGTTCGAGTCGGCGGAGTCGGTAGCGGCGATGACGAGGTTGAAAGTGCGTTGGAGGACGGAGGTGTATGATATGCTGTCGATGGCGGAGAAGGGGAAAAAGGTTAGTGGTTTCTTGAAGCCGAAGAGGATGCCTGTGGGGAGGAAGTAGAGGTAGCCTGATACAACAGTAGTCAGCATAGTGTGGGCTTGGGAGGTGGACATGGTATACATACCTTCTTTGCTCCCTCGATGCGCATTAACGTGATATGCTTTCTCGCCCTTCCGATGTGGTTGCGGTCTACTGCTCGCGAACTCCGCGGCGTCTGGTCTGGTAATGCGCTTGCCGAGAGGCGCGAGTAGTTGTTCGAGTGCCTTTTCAGTCACCGAGACGTGCGTATCGTCCTCGGCAAAGGCTATGTCGATCGATGTCGCGGAAGCCGGAGGTAAGGTCTCCGCCAACGTAAACAGTATTTGCTCTGCCGGCGTCCGTTTTGTCGACAGAGCTCCGGCCTTGGGTATAATAGCAATGTATGCTTGTCGAACAGTCTTGTCAGGTACATGCATAGCAAAGACCTCCTCGATCTGGTCGCTCTGCAAGGCGCACTCGATGGCATCCGTGGATTGATTTAGCAGCCTAACCTCCGCTCTCCTTGAATCTTGCTCATCCCGCACGAGGGACACCTTGAGCTTCTTCCGCGCTGGTATCTGAACGCTGACATCTTTGCACTCGAAGGAGATCACAGGTTTCGATACGCCGTGGAGCGTTGCGCCGTTCTGTTGTGGCTGCTGTCCTGCACTGGAGCCATCTTCAAGCTTTCGCTTCTTCGTATTCGTCGGTAGGTCTTGTGTCGCTCCTCGGGGTCCTTGTACCGAGGACACATAATTCGAGATCTCGACGAACAACGGAAAGAATCTCTGTTCATGTCCGATCTCAAGCAATATCCTGTTAGACAATTCCTTCGGGAACGCCGACTGGACTGCGGAGAGACATTGTCGGCCAATATCTTCAGCGTTTGCCATGGCGAATATCGTCTCGGCGACGTGGTTGAAGTCGAAGGGTATCTACACTCTCAATCTTCAACTTGACGTTGTCCCACGCGCTCGGACGACGCGTGAGAGCCTCACCTCACCGATGATCGCCCGGATAAAACGGGCCCGACGCCAAGCCGCAACGCCGATCTGACTTCCATCCGCCAGGGCTGCCCACTCCTCTTCGCATCGAAGCCCAGCCTTCACCACCAAGGTGACGTTTCTCAATCAACGCACCACGACACGGCCAAGCACTTGGCGGTGCATCCCTACCCTCTGTATTCCAAAGATGTATCGTGCTCGTTCGTAGGAATGGAATAAGTATACTGCGCCTCTTCCGTCTCATCTATTCGCGACTCAATCCATATATCTCTCGTTGTATCTTTCCCCATCATCGAGCCCGAGGAGAGAGAGACAGGATGGAGAGAATACTGTTGCCTAATACCCTCTACCTCCTCCTCCTTGCCCTTCTTCCGCCATCTGTGTCCGCTGCCACGACAACTACACCCCTTCCTACCTCGTCAATGAATCATACCTCAACCGCATCCCACCCCGTCCAAACCCTCTTCTTCCCCGTCTCCGCCCCGATAAACCTAGGCGCTTCCATCATAACAGCAGTAAGTATATCGCCACCAACAGATTACCACCTACTGACCGTTTCCCAGGCCCCCAATGCAACAGCCTACGCAATATCATGCCTCTCCACCGGCACGGCGTCCGAAGACTGCGCCTTCCCCACCTCCATAACCCTGACAGAAGGGCCGGGAACGGTGGTGTATACCATGACATTCAACGATGCGTACGTAGTCCCAACTCCCTGTCCTTCTCCCCTCACTAACCCTTCCCTTTCCTGTGAATTTAGGGAAGAGGGAACCACAGGCGCCTCCCCAGCAACAATCAACTGCGCCCTGTCCAGCTCGTCTCCCTTCATCACAGCCGCCACATGCACAGGCCGCAGCGCGATTTCCGGACTCGGGGACGTGATGACGACGAGTACGCTCGAGCCGTCGCAGTTGATGTACGCGACTGTGACGGTAACGGCGGGAGTGGAGAAGTTGGAGAGGGTGGATGAAGGAAATGGAGGGAACGGAGGAGGATCGAGTACGAGTTCTGGGATGGGTGCGCGAGCGACCGCAGGACTGGGTTGGGCAGTAGGAGGAGTGGTAGGGATGATGGGGTTAGTGGGAAGATTATGATGAGAGTGCAGTGGAAGATGAGTTGGTTCTGAGTGAATTGATTCGGCTGTGGAGCTTGGTATCTACCTACTCCATGCCTTCAGTGAGTGAGTGAGTGGCGGTTTCGGGGCCCATCCTCGGCCTTGCCGATCGTTGAACACCTCATCTTGCCTCCTGGCAACGGCTTTCAAACGACTTGACTGGTCGAGAACGGGCGCTGGTGGTGTGTTCACAGCTTGATCAGGTCGTCCTCGTTCCACAAACCGTCGTCACCCAGCTTCGCGCCGACGACAGAACCATGAGACTTCTCGACATCCTCTCCGGACCACAACCCATCAGCACCTTGCTTCGCGCCGACGACCACCCATGTCTTCTGGAGATCCTCCTCCCACAAGCCTTCCTCGGTGAACCGGGCGCGGGAGACAACCTGAGGCTGCTGGCCCACAGCACGGACCGCCTTCGCCATCTTGTCGACCTCCTGCTTGAGACCGCGTGGGTCGAAGTGGCGGGCCATCGAGGTGACGCTCATGGCGATCTGAGCTGGAACAGCGAGCACTGCAGTGTGAGTGCCAAGAAGTCCACCATCGACATCGTAGAAGGTTGTGGTAAGAGTCCCGGTGGCTTGAGCTGGCGTGAGAGGCGTCATCTCGGCGGAAGCGAAGCTGTCTCCCGTGCTAGCGGACGAACTTGGGGACAGCTCGGGAGTAGGCTCCTTGCTAGATGCCCGGACGGCAGGCTCGACGCTGGATGTTTTTGCGGGCTGAGTGGTGGGCTCTTCACGAGATTCTCGGACGGCAGTCTCGGTGGCGCACTGTGGTGGCGCAGATTGGGAAGGACTCTGACAGGCACCTCCCTTCTTCTCCTCCTCCTTCAGCTTCGGCTCCGGCTTCGGCTTGGCAGAAAAGATGTTCTTGGCAAACTTGAGAAAGTTCGTGTGTGGACGATGGGCAAGGCAGTAGCGCTCGAGCTCCTCCTTGCTGTCGCCGTTCTCGATCTGCTCCTTAGCCTTCGCCGCAGCTTCTACCATCCACTTGCGCTCAGGATGGGTTTCGACGTACACCTGGGTTGCACGCTCGTTGTTGCGATAAATGAGTGTCAAAGCTTCCTTGACCAGGAAGTCGCGGGCCTCACCAAGATAATGAGCGCGATCCTTGTATTTGGTATAGTGGTCGTTGCACCCTGGGCCCGGATTGGCAGCGTACCAGAGTGCTTGGTTGCGATAGATCTCGGCCTGGAAAGGATCGTCGGAGGACTTGCTTGCGACCTTGGCAGTGCTTGATGTTGCCACAGCCTTGACGCTCGACGGGCCTTTAGACGTTGCTGGTGTAGTGACGACGATCGGAGTGGTGGAGGCGACTGGTGTACTGGTAGCAATGGGCTGATCGCTCAAACTGCGAGGCGCGTACATCGACTGCATCATGCTGGCCGGACCGTCTGAAGAAGTCTTAGCTGCGGACGCAGCTTGGTATCGGTCCACGACGGATGATCTCTGAACAGGTGGTGCAGCTCGGCGAGCGACCCTGGGTGTCTCTCCCGTGATGGCTTGCATGGCAGCGGCAGCTTTGAGACCAACTCGATGATCCGAGTTGCTTAAGGCTCGCATATTGCTCGGCGTATGAAGGATGCGCTTGCCATCAGGCTGGAAGCGGATCGTGCCTGCTGCGCGAGGAGATGGAGCACGTGCATGGTTGTTGCCTGAACGCTGCATAGGGCGATTGCGGCCGTGGTCGAAGGGGGCTGGGTCGTGAGAGGATGGGTGGAGGAGGTCGCGGAATCCGGATGCACCACGTACAGGACCGCCATTACCTGCGCGAGTGTTGCGAGATGGAGGATTGAAGGGCACACGTTCACCGGGCCGGCGCCTTCCACCGAAGCGAGCATGTCGTAGTTCGTCAATGGGGTCATGATCCGAGCCCTGGCGACGCCTGAGTTCAGCGCGGTGACCTTGTCCGCCGAAACGATCTTCGAGATGCTCCGTCACTTCGTCACGCTCGAAGGTTGCTGCAGCTATTGTCGTTGTCAGTGAGCTTCTGCAAGCACATGAAGGTGGTCTTACTGTTCCATCTGCTGAGAATGACGGCATGTCCATCGCCGCTGCCTGCACCTGCGCTGCTCAATTCTTTGCGACGCGCCTGTGCCTCTGCTCTGATACGAGCAGCCTCGCGGGGATCATTGCTTGCCACGTTTCCTCGCACTTCAGGTGGTGCTGAGACGTCGTCTCGGCGGGATGGGCCCAGGTCCGCAAGCATGCGGGCCAAGTCGGCGTCGATTGCCATCTTGACAGCAGAGGTTGTGCCCACTGTATCGATGATGGAGGGTGACCGAGAAGGTCGATGCTCCAATGTTCTTGGAACCAAGTGGCGAAATTGTTTGTGGGAGGAAGGTGTCAGGTTAAATAGTTCGACGGGTCCAAGCTTCCAAATGCACGGCATCAAAGCATTGAAAGGGGAAAGAGCTAGGCACCAGGGTCATGTGATGCTTTGAAGAGCTCACTACTACTGCTGTTGTGGTAGACTACCGTCTACACGTGCTTGTATCGATAGGGGAACAGTCAACGGCACGAGAAGACGGTGAGAGATCGTCTTTAGCTCGAGCATTGAGCTCCTTCGCCCTTACCATGTCTTCTAGCATGCTCTGCATCTGTCTTCTAATCGATTTGCTCGAATGCCCCTTCAGATACACATCACTGACATAGATGAAGCCCTCGCAACCATGCATTGGTGCATGCACTAGGTACATGCAGCCTGAGCGCCACCAAGCCCACCCAGGCGCAGCTCACATCCCTCAGCCTCGTCACCTTGGTCACAACGACAACCCCCAACCGATAATGCGTACATCTCAATTTGCTCGCAGCCAATACCGTCCACATATACATCGCAAAGTCTGATCTCGGAGGCATAATCGATCTGCGGTCGTTCGTACCAGGAAATGAGACTTCTACACACAAGAGATTTCACCTTCAAGGATTTCTTCGATGATCAGATACCACATTACGCCATCCTCTCTCATCGCTGGAGCGACGAAGAAGTGTCCTATGAAAACTTTTCGACATATCGGGATGAGATCCTCAAGCATGGCAGTAGAGGCTATGGCTGGACGAAGATCTGGAAGGCCTGTGACCTGGCAAACAAATACGAATCGGCGCCCTTAGACTGGGTCTGGATTGACACGTGTGAGTAATGCATGTGAACATACAGCAGCACTGTATGCTTCCAAGTGTCAGTGTGTTAAAAGTTGTCGCCAGGCTGCATCGACAAATCGAGCAGTGCTGAATTGTCCGAAGGTAAATCTAGAGCTGGGAGGGAACAGTATTCCAAATCTCAGCTGATTGTCACAAAACAGCGATCAACTCGATGTACCGGTGGTACAAGGACGCAACGATTTGCCTCGTCTTTCTTCCTGACGTGCACGACCCAACCCTATGCTCATGCATGCTCTCCGACCACACCGTTCACAGGGCCGAATTTCCAAGTCTCTCCGCTCGGTTCTATACCGAAGAGCTGAAGAACAGTGCTTGGTTCAGGCGAGCCTGGACGCTTCAAGAGCTCCTCGCCCCAATCTCTATGTTTCTCTTTAGCACAGAATTTTGTCCTATCGGGACAAAGGCTGAGCTTGCAGGGCTCATTGCGGAGGCTTCTGATATCCCAGAGAAGTTCATCCGAGGCGAACCACTATCTACAGCTTGCGTAGCTCAGCGCATGAAGTGGGCAGCGAAGCGGCAGGCTAGCCGTCAAGAAGACATTGCCTATAGTCTTATTGGGCTTTTTGAGGTTAACCTGCCGCTGCTTTATGGAGAGGGCGGAGAAAGAGCTTTCCGAAGACTGCAGAAGGAAATCATCCAATCCTCGCCTGATGGGTCCATATTCTGCTGGTCACGGCCCAGGACAGCCCTTTGGGAAAATGAAGGCATGCTGGCGCCTACGATCCGTTGTTTTGCGAGCGACTTCGACGTGAGACGTCTTTTCGCGGTGCGTCCTCACCACGAGCTTACAAACCGCGGGTTTCGTATCAGTGTCGTTATTCCGGAGTACCTGCCAAAAGCCCCAGACCTCGTCAATGGTCAAATTCGTCCATACGTGAACACATTTAACAAATCCCGCGCGAGCAACAAGTTCATTCTGCCACTTAACTGCAAGATCGACTGGACTAGAGGACCCAGGGGTCGGCGTTTCGGTCTACTCATCCGTATCGAACGCTACGGGGTCACTGGAGGCGTGAAAGTGGCGATTGCGCAGGGCTGCAGGACCGCAGATCTGCTGCTCAGCGATTCTGCCAGAAAGCCAGATCCGTCGACGTCCTGGGATAGGATGGTGGATGTCTGGTACTCGGTGATGGGGGAGAGAGCAGAGGTGAAGGGTGTCTTCGTTGCGGACACGCTAGAAGCCGTGAACAGCTCGATGGTCAGCTGCCAGGTCTATCTTGATATATAGGTAAATACATTTCTGGAGACCTCCGCTGTCCAGTTTAGGTTCTGATCCAAACTGGGCAAAGCCAATCACTGTGGCAAATATTCAGGAGTTGAAGCCAACACCATGATATTGCATCAAGGCGTGGACGAGGTGCCTTGTTGTCACATAAGGAGTCTCAGATATGAATGCACTCCACTACTTGCTTAAGCGGCATGCTAGGGCACAGGAGAGCCGATCCACTACGTGCTGTTGACATCTTGCCGCAGATTTTGGTGTGTTGATGTCGGCTCAAAGGAACGTGATATCGTTTCAGCCTGGCTGCTGTTGCACCTGCGCCAGAGCGTAGCCCTGCTGCTTTCCTTCGTAGAGTCCAGTATAGTAGCCAGCGTAGTACCAAGACATCATCAGATTCTTCATGTCGCCGTCGTTAACTTGTCGACGTTAGCATGCATCTCGAACCTTCTATCGGACCAACAAGACGTACCAGTCGCCATCAGAGCCTGAGGGATGGGCAAAGTAGCCGCACCATTCGACACTGCGGCAGCCTGCTGAGCAGACACAGCCGTCTGTTCCGCCCGAGCAACATTGTTGGTGATGCGACTAGTTGATGAAGCTCCAGGTAGTGTTGCCGAGACGTCCTCCTCTGCTGCAGCTTGCGTCTCGACTACGCCATTGACGAGCGCTCTTTTGGCGTTTTCAGCAGCGAGATCGACTTTCTCGCCTTTGACTGCGAGACTATGGTATTTCTGCTTTACTGTTAGACGAAGCGAGCTTAAGCTGGACTGACAGTCCACATACCTTATACTCCTCGAACGCTTCGTTCCATGAGTTGACGAGGGCTGAGTCGTCCCAGACTTCAGTATGCTGGATTGCTGCGCCAGACATGGCTGATAGGTTTTTCGATACAGATTCGCTCGTATGTCCAGGTCATATTGTGTTTGTTCAAGATTGATGGACGTCGTGAAATGGAGGGGAGATGCAAGTGAAATGAGCGCTAGGCTGAATTTGGATGCTCGGCGAAATTCTGCTCCGTCTCCGAGGAAAAAGTTCGAGTTCAAAGCTGCATTTCAATCTTCGCGATCCACACCATACTCGCGTATATGACAAGATAACAATGTCGACACAAACAATCACGAAAAAGCGCAAGAGCGCTGACGGCGCTACAACGGCGACCAAGAAGGTCAAGACGACGAAGTCTGCCGACCGACCAGCGCCAGGGAAGTCCGCGTTGAAAACCACGAAAACCACGGCCAAGGAAGCAGAGAAGGTGGCGCCGGTGAAGTCCGCTTTGAAGAAGACTAAGAGCGTCACCGAGGAGCCTGAGACTCTACCTGCCGTGAAGAAGACCAAGACCAAGATGAAGACCACAACCAAAGAGACTGAAGCACCAGCTGTTCTACTGCCTGCTGTCAAGAAGACAAAAGCCAAGGACACGGAAGCAGGACCTGATGTACAGCCTGCCGCGAAGAAGACGAAGACCAAGAGCACCAAGCACGAGACAACTGCGGCCGACAAAGCCACAAAAGCTGAACAAGAAGAGCCAATATTGCCCGACACCAGCGCCAACACCGATCTCACACCAGACCAAACCGCAGCCTTACTTGTCGGCTTCTCAAGCGACGAAGAAGATGATGCCTCAGAGGACGAAGGAATCACCATCTCCTCCCTCCCAAAAGCTCCAACCACCGGCGCAGTCCAGAAACTCATCAATCAAGCCAACAAAGTGCAGACAAAATCCAAAGACGGCACCGAAGACCTCGAGCGAACCCCCGGCGTCGTGTACATCGGCCGCATCCCGCACGGTTTCTACGAACATCAAATGCGCGCCTACTTCTCCCAATTTGGCGCCATCACCAACCTCCGCCTGATGCGCAACAAGAAGACCGGCAAACCCCAACATCACGGCTTCATCGAGTTCGCTTCTGCGGCTGTGGCGGAAATTGTGTGCAAGACTATGGACAAGTACCTGCTGTTCAACCATATCCTGCAGGTGAGGCGGGTGCCGAGGGAGCAGGTGAACGAGAATATGTGGCGTGGGAGCTCGAGGAGGGCGAGGAATCCGGCACCGAGAAATAAGCTGGAGGGTAGTAGATTGAGGCGTGGTGCGACGAGGGAGGTGTGGGAGGCGAGAGTGCAGATGGAGGAGAAGAAGAGGGCGGAGAAGGCGGAGAAGTTGAAGGAGATGGGGTATGAGTTTGAGATGCCGGTGTTGAAGGGAGTTGGCGAGGTGCCTGTGAGGCCTAAGGCGATTGAAGGTGGCGTGGCGGTGGAAGAGGCTGGTGCGGACGAGGCTGGTGCGGAGGGTGGAGCTGTGGTGGAGGCTCCTACTGTGGTGCAAGAGGGTGCGACCACTGTCATCGAGCAGATCGTAAGCAAGAAGCGGCCAGCGAGTGGCAAAACGCAAGTCAAGAAAGCTGTGAAGAAGGTGAAGGCGTAGACATTGTATTTGCTATACTCAAGCGACTTCGGTCAACTTGTTAGCACTGCGACAGTCTGTTTCGTGTCCGATCCGGGAACAGCGTTACCGAAGAGTGCTCTGCGGCAGCTTCCATTTCACTCAGTGTTTCCACTTTACCCAAAGCCTCCATTGTATATGGCCCACGCGAAAGCACCGCAAGTGAGCTCGTTCTCCAGAGCGGTGTTCTGGTCCTGGCGCTCTGTACCATGGAGAGAACCAGCTGCACGAGGCTGGCAAGAACGACAAACAGTGGAAGCGCGGCCCAGACCCAGGCGACGTGATAGATTGTGACTTGGTCTACGACCTCCCCGTATACTTTCGGACTTCCATCTGCGCCGGCTCTGATGGCATTGCTCATCGAGGTAGCGACATTGTCAAAGGTGCCATGGAGGTCCGGTGCAATGCTCAATATCTGCATGCTGTCTGGTTGGTACTGTTTCGTGCCGTCGTCGATAGACCACCCATTGATATTGGTATGCGGGTAACGCATCAGGTCATTAGCGAACGTGCTGGTCATAAAGATGCTGATGCTGTCCACCGCAGTTTGCGAAATGTTGTACCTGTCTCCGAGCGGGAGGTCAGTGCGAGGAAAGGTAGACATGGCCGGGTCGAAGGCGATACTATGCTTCATCGAGGTATTGAGTGTTGTGGACGAGAGTCCATCCGGCGCTAGCAGTTGCCATGAATTCGGATCACGCCGTATAGACGTCTGTTCTTGGACGACTTCTGTCAGCAGGCCATTGGCGACTCTGCTGGAGTAGCTGTTGACACAGTAGTAGATGCTGCACTCTTGTGCCTCGTGTGGGATGTTTCGCCACTTCGATATTTCGGGTTCCGATATTCCTGGTTTGATGCGGATCATGGACATCGACCAAATCAGCGTATCCAAATCCTGCATCGCGTTGGTCAAGCTTGCATTGGTGGTTCCAAAGCTGGTGAGGAAACTGACAACGCATGCCGTGGATGGATATCACGTACCAGTCCGAGAATTATACGCCCAGCCGTTGCTTCCATCGATGAATGCTCCGTTCGGCAGCGTGAATCTCGTGACTGGAAGCGATTTGTTGCACCCTGGGGCGTCGAGTTCAAGATCTAGCGCTATTGGGGTGGACCAGCCCGGCTCTGTTTCTCGCATCTGACCAGTGATGTCTTTACAACGAGAACATACAGACAACGACGTGTAAGGTTCGGGCCATGTGCAGTTCTGCGAGGGACATTGAACCCGGAGCTGCCGGACTACTTCTTCGTTGGGCTCGCTAATGCCGTACAGGACCGATGATTGCATGGAAAAGTCGGCAGGACCCCGGGGCATAGCTCGTTTTGTTTCTACTGAGATCCAGGAGGCTGAGAACATTGATCATCTGGCCACGGCTGTACCGTTCAGCTCGCGAAATCCAAGCTTGCGACGACGAGCGGTGAGTGGAGCTTGACTTATACTGTACCAGTTGCTGCGTGAAAGGGTCGAAAGCGATTCCGGCAATGACCGTGATTGCGCCGATCCATACCAGACTCCCACGTCTCGTACGCCAGAGCAGCTCAATGCAACCGAGAGGACCACGGCTTGCGTTGTCGAAGGCCTCGAAATCGATGAGTCGCCGACGCTGCGTAAGGAAAATGATCCAGCACCACTGGCTCACAGATGAAGAAAGCGTAAGCGTCGCAGCAGCTTTCGAGGCGGTCGACAATATCGACACGAGCGTGTTCAGTGTGAAGCCGGACCAGTCTCGGATGGTAATTCCGTCCGCAAGCATGAGGATGACAATCACTGTGGTAAGGCAGCACAAGCTGATGCCGACCATGAAGAGTTCAATGACCCAGGTGTCTGCCCATATCCGAGTCGTCGACTCCCAGATGCGCTTCAGGCGTGTCTGCTCTGCCATAGATTATCAACTTGGCACGCGGCATGGACTTGTGGTAAGTGATGGTTCGCAATGCATGCCCGCCCGACTCCTGTTGTGCTTCTGCGAAGAGCTAGAAGGCTGGGAACCATGGCTTCTCAATGGTTTCAAGGCAGCCGCGTGTTCACGCATGGGTTATATGCATCTTCTTTTGCCGGCTGTGGTACTTGAGTGGCGCATGCTCAGCCTTGCATATAACACGTGATACATGTCAAGCCTCATAGGTCACTCTACTTGTGCCAATGCAGAGAGGTCGGGCTCGAGACGCAAGGCTAAGGCAACCGTGAGGCGGCATACCTGCAGTTAAGTTGCATGAGATTGGCAATCCGAGATAGGACCCTGCCAGCCGATGGCCTGCTGGAGCGAGATGGTAGTTGGCAAAGAAGAGTGTATTGATGTTCGTGGAACAACGCTGCTGTGCGAGTGGAGTCGAAGCTGATGAGAAAATATGAGGTAGAGCGTCGACCGTGGTTGCTCACTTGAACGCGCTAAATCGCTAGCGTAAAACTCTAAATGTCAGCTCCGGCTGCGAGCACCATGGATTCGTGCACTAGGAGGTGAGTCGATGGAATAACGTCGGGCCGTTACTGTAGCTGATTTTGGTGCTAAGGTAGCATAACCAGAGCCTTCAAAACTCACATCAAACTTTCTTTCCTCAGCTCGTCAATAACTCATCCCACGTGGCAGGCATGATTGATCTCCAGCTCACCATAAGCCTCCACATCGATCGTCGTCACGCTCAAGCCAGACTCCGATCCGCCACCTTCGCCAACGTCTCATCCCCCTTCCCCCACCACTTGTCCAACTTCTTCTCCCCCCGCCTCGCAGCCCCAGCATCGCGATTGCGATACACCGAATCAATCAACCGCACATCCTTCGGACTGATTAAGAACCGCTTGTACTCCGCCTCGAACCTCTCGTACCCCAGACCCTCATACTTCACCCTGACATTCTCCGCCAGCTTCCCACGAACCAGCTTGTGTAGGCGAGAGTACTCCTGGCCAGCTTTGACGGTGCCGTGGTCAGTTCCGCCCGTTGAGAGCGGTTTGGCGAAGAACCAGAGTAAGCTGTTCGAGTCGGTGATGGCGGTGAGGATGGTGTTGAGAGAGGATTGTGACATGGGAGTGTAGGAGATGTTGAGGTATTGGAGTTTGGTCGTGTTGATGAGATTGACGAGGGCGGGGGCGGAGACATCGGTGCTCCAGTTGAAGCGCATGCCTAGATCCTCGGTGGCGTAGGCCTGGCCAATGTCGAGGGCGGTGATGGTGGTGTTGTTCGCGAGGGCGGTGGCGATATCAATGATCCCGGAGTCTTTGAGGCCGCAGGACTGGACGGAGAGGCGCTGGAGGCTCTTGTTGTGTGAGAGGCCCTCCGCAAGCAAGGCCGCGCCAGCGTCACCGATCGGGTTATTCGAAATGTAAAGTGACTCGATAGTGCAATGAGGCGACTGCAAGAAGCGAGCAATCTGCTTGCACGCCTTCTCGCCGATGCCACACGCGTTCATGTAGAGGTTGCGTAGCGGCAGCGGCTCAGATGGTGGATACTTCGACAGCGAGTCGAACAACTTCGCAACGCCCTCGTCACCCAGCTCGGTCTGGTCGAGATCCAGCGTCCGCAGATTCGTCGCCTCGTGGATCAGTTGGAAGATGTCTGTTGCGGCACTGGCGCCCAAGGGATTCCGCTTGAGCCAGACGTTTGTAATCGCGGTCGACTTAACCATGCTGTCTACCAGTCTCGCAAAGCTCATCTTGTCGATGCAATTGCCAGCCAGGTACCAAGTCTCGAACCGCTCCGGAAACTCATCGATGAAGTCCGCAATCGCGTTCGCACCTGTCTGGCCAATAATGTTATTGCCCAGCAAGAAGTGTTTCGAAAACGTATTCGGTTTCAACGACTCCATAAGGTCGCCGATATTGCGCGGGCCGGTGACCATTTTGCACAGATCGATACGGCCATCGGAGTAGAGCACGCCTTTCTCAAACTCGATCAGTGTGGTATCGTAGTACGGCTCGGTACCAGCGACGCCAGCATTGAAGGTTGAGGGGAGCTGATGAGTGCCACCGTTCCGCAAGTGAGCGAAGAAGGGCGCCAGAGACTCTTTGTCGGACTGCTCGACTGGCATCGGCAAGGAAGGTGCGCCTTTTAGAGCAATAGGGTCGCTGGCCTCATCCCAAGGGCCTTGTTTCGAGATCCGCTTGACCCAGTTGAGACGGTTATTCCGCTCGGTCGCCTTTGCGATTGCTGATTGTCGTTGCGCGAGTACCCTATGTCACCACAGTCAGTACCCACTTTGCCAGCATTGATGTTGTTGTTAACTCACATCGACCTCAACATAACAAGATTCTTCTCATACTTGATCACCGCCGCCAACGACCCTGCCGAATGGCCAGCGAGGTCCGGATACACCTTCGCAGCCACCTCATGCGCGAGAGCATCACGAGCAGATTTCCGGCGTGGAGCGTTCAAGACCTCCTCATCGATAGCAAGTACTGTGCCCTCGCCATCGTTGCTCTCGATAACGATCACTTGCGCAACCGCCAGGTTCTCGAGGATGAGAGAAGACCAGAACTCAACCGATGATACCCCAACAACATCACACTCAGTAATCGTCGATATCGAAGTGTTCTGCTTGTCGAGAAACATATCCCGCACGCCCGCAATGGGCAAGGAAGTTGCAGAAGCCATCGCAGAAGCCATGGTGTAGAAGTTATGTTTGTTCTAGAAGGAAACGAAACAAGAACGCAGCAGCGAAGAGATATATCACGACAAACCACCTGTGACTAAGGATTTGACTCATTCCCCAGTCACCTCCCCATCGGAAGGTGTCGGAGGCATTGGAACGTGAATGCACATGCAGTCAGTGCGGTGGAGTAAGTATCTGCTTCCTTCACCGGCCCTACCTGAGTCATTATGCTGGATGCCTGGACGCCTTGAGCTGCGCTTTGCTGTGACACGATGGTGGTCGCAGCTGTGATCATCGGGAATTGATGATGCGCAACTTATGGAACAGTAGTTATTGTGATGGCCGTGGTGCTACACATGCTGAGAAGGCGAGACGAAGTGAGGTCGACAATGGTCTTGGCGCACGTGAAAGTGGGAAACTTCATACTAGGCTCGAAAAGTGGGATGGAAAGGTGTGGGAAAGAACAGTGGGAAGTAGTATCTCTATAGAACAGGAAGGTAGAATGCGCAATTGCAGAAGGCTCATGTTCCAACCGTGTCCAAAGCACGCATCTCCCATCCCAGCGCCTTGACAAAACCTCGACCGGCTCGGAACACGCATTCGTGAACGTGAAGCACGGCGTTCTCTATACAGCTTCCATCGCCCCAACGTTGCTGCCGGTCGTCCTCGTGTTCCATAGCCGAGCAATTCGATCTCTTCGAAAACCTCAAATCCTTTCCACTCAGCCAAACCATCCCAGACTTGCTGCCGCGCTCAGAAGAAGAGGTACGCGATGAGGAAGCAGAGCAAGCACAGCCCTGCGACAATCTGCACGCTCACGCCACCAGGCGCCTGAGCGGACGCGTTCTGCACACTCTGCGACACCGAAGCCATCGCCTTCTCCGCGGTCTCCTGTGGCTTGCGCTGCCGTATGCCCTCCGCCGCCTGCTCCTTCAGCTTCGCGATCTGTGCCTGCGCGTCTGCAAGCTGCTGCTTCACGTCGTCCTGGTTGCTCGGCATCGCGCTCGCGAAACTCGACGCAGTACCCGTAGCCGCACCCGCCGCCCCGCCCATGATCGTCGAGCCCATCAAAGTCGAGTTCCCATCGTCCTTCGAATCCACGACTGACCTCTGTGGCGTCACAGCAGCAGCACCGCCGGGTGAAGAGTATGCTGGCGGCGACTCGTCGTGCTGGGAGACTCCGTTCGTGGCAGCTGAGGCTGAGCCGTCGGCTGGGAGGAAGGTGACGCGGATCTTGCGCTCTTGGATGGAGGATTTGGCGGTCTGCTCGATGTTGGTCCAGATCTGGCTGATGTTGGCGGAGGTGTCGGTGGAGGGGGAGATGGCGACGGACTGGACGAGGAACTTGTCGCGGCATTTGGCGTCTGGTGGGGGGTCTTCTTTCATAGCTTGGAGGAGGACTTGCACTTCGACGTCGCCATGGCCTTCGATGCGGCCGGAGTTGGGGCGGACGCAGTATCTAGAAGCATGTCGTCAGTAGACTCTCTTGTGGTTGGCTTGAGCTTGAGGACATACTGCTTAGGCGCGGTGGTCTTGACTTTGAATGCTAGGGGATCGCTGTTGGGGTTACGGAGGCGGAGGACTTGCGAGACTTCTGTTGTGAATGGACCTGGTGTGCATTAGTCGGCGGAACAATATGCGGGTGTTACTGCTACACGTACGCTTGAAGCCCAGCTCCGGGGGGTCGAGCTCGACAGACATGATTGCAGATTGCTAAGCTGACTTCTTGTGGTGTGGTGTTGTTCAGTCCGCGCACGGGGTGTTGGTATGTTCCGCTGGTAGGTTCGCGGTCCAACTGAAGTTGCGCAGGTCCGTCCGAGAGGTGATGTTGGAGGTGTTGCGTGTGCGGGCGGTTTGCAGCAAGAACAGGCTTGCAAGTGTTGACTTGCTCCTTCCAAGGCGCCACGACGCTCGGACCACACTTTACGTCACGCGAACCGCCACTTTCTGCTCTCAATTCGTGAATATGTACCTGTATTGGACTATCGAACATCTTCCGTCTTCACCTCATCCATTAACGACCGAACAGAGATAGTGTGGCCATCACCACCCAGTAAAACGTCGTTCTCCAGATTCACAGCCGTATGAAAAGCCCACACCGCGCCCGACCAGGAGCAGTAACCATCTTAACCTCCAGGAGAACACAGCGCCAACTACAAACATGGCCTCCAACCTTGACAGACTACAGTAACTAGTAGCCATACCACCACCTCAAACGTCTCGCTGCTGCTCTGGCCCCTCCTCAGCAGCCACAGGTTCATACTTCCCCTTCTGCCCTGCACCCCCATCTTCAGCCTTAGCACTACTGCTCAGCTCCCCGTCCCACGTCTTCGACCCCTTCACAAAACGTCCCCAAATAGCCAACGGAACCAATACTCCAATCGCCGAACCCAGAATTGCCGCTGCCATGCCCGCAACGCTGGCGACAAGCCTGAGCCAGAATGGCCAAGGCGTCAATGTCACCGCGATTATGCCATGGAACACGGTCAGGACTATGGTGCAGAATTTTACTCGGTCAAGGTTGATAGTCCGCTGAAGCGCCCGGTGCTGGGTGAGAAGGTAAAGAGGTAGTCGGAAATGTAGGCCAGGCCGAAAATCACCCCAGTGGAGAGGTTGCCTGCGAAGGAGAGGATTTGTTTGAGGATGGTGGCCACGTCTGGTTGGGGCTCTGCTCTGGAGTAGACATGGTTGTAGTTAGGGGTTAGGTGACAGTTCCTGGTGGTCTAAACTGTGAAATGGGAGATATCTTCTCAATTGGAACATGAGGTGTTGGTTCCTTCCTGCCTGCCAACGTGCGGGGGGCCAGCCGCTTTCCGACGTCACGCCAAACACGCCACCTTTCTGTGAGCTGCAACTCTGTGAATATCGAACATCTCACCCTTCACTTCAGGCAGCAGAAATTTACGTCAAGAACCCCGACTAGACTAAGGAAAGAGAAGATACTCATCGCAGCCCCCATCTAGCACGGTTTCCATCCTCTCATCACTCTCATCCGTACCAAGAGCCCAGGACAGGCGACCAGTCCTCACCACATCGTCGCACAACCACAAATGGCCTCCGACCTCGACCAACTAGTCGACATGGGCTTCGACCGCGAAAAATCCCAACTCGCTCTCAAGAAAGGCGGCAACCTCCCCTCCGCCATCGACTGGCTCGACAAAAACGCCGACAAATCCCTCTCCGACCTCCAAGCCGACGATGCCGACGAAGACTCCTCCGCCCTCCCCGACGCCTCCGCCTCCGCCGCAAGCATGGTCTGCAACGACTGCCAAAAGAAATTCCGCAACATGACCGCCGCCCAAGCGCACGCCGAACGCACCGGCCACTCCGACTTCGCCGAATCCTCCGAAGAAATCGCCCCGCTCACCGAAGAGGAGAAGAAGGCGCAGCTCGAGGCGGCGAAGCAGCGGATGGTGGAGCGGAAGGCGAAGCAAGCGGAAGAGGATAAGGTTGCTGCGAAGAGGAACGATGAGATTAAGCGGAAGCATACGAAGGAGAGCGATGATGCGAAGGAGGAGTTGCGGAAGAAGGAGCAGATTAAGGAGGCGCAGGCGAAGCGGCAGGAGAAGATTGATGATGTGGCGGCGAAGAAGCGGATTAAGGATAAGATTGAGGCGGACAAGGCGGAGAGGAAGAGGAAGGCGGATGAGGAGAAGGCTATGCGTGCGAATCCTGGGGCGTATGACCCGCAGGGCGCTGAGGGTGCGGGGGCTGGGAGTGCGGCTGCTGCTGCTACTGCTGGGAACGCGGCGGCGGTGACTGCGCTGCAGGCTACGAGGACGGAGGGGAGGAAGTTTACGGAGGCGAGGCTGAAGTTCACTATGCCGGGTGGAAGCTGGATGCACAATTTCCCGGTGGAGACGACGTTGTTTGAGGTGGCGCATGCGTTGCAGGAGGAGAGTGGGATGGAGGCCACTTCGTTCACGCAGAGTTTCCCGAAGAAGGTCTACGACAAGGGAGATTTTGGGATGACGTTGAAGGAGGCGGGGCTTGTACCGTCGGCGGCGCTGATTGTGGGGTAGAGCTCTGCGAAGCACCATATCACTCCTAGCGATATGGGTGTTTTGGTCGATTCTGACGATGATGAGCTATTTGCTGGCGATGATTGGTTGTCTGACTCTGACGAGGTTGACTCTGATGAGGGGGGTGTGTCTGTTTCCGAGTAGCGTAGGCGCTGGATAAAGGTTACTTGCATGATTGAGATGGAGGGTCATTCTACTGGGCAGGGTTCCTCCGGTCTGTCGAGAACACGATGGATTGTTAGCGGTATTGCTTGATGCGCAGTATCACCTTAGCCCTTCCCACGGACCATCTATCATTTGGGCCCTGCAACTGGGGTGACACTATCAGTGCGTAGTAATGGTATCTTTACCTTTAAGCACAGGTAGAGTAGAAGGGTATATACAACACTACCCGCCCATCCTTCCGTAGGCCAGGTCTTATCTACAGCCGCTCTTCCCACTCCTCCCTCCACAGTTGCCGACGTGTTACCACAAACTAGCCCCCCCACTCTCCACCGCAGCCATCTCCGCCTCCTCAAACGGCCGCCGTCTGAACCTCGCCGGCAGCTCATCCCGATCCCAGAACTCCCCCTTCCCTGGATTCACATCCCCCAACTGCTTCCCCGACCGTCCGCCTATGCCGCCATACGGCTGCATCTGGAAGGGCGCCGCGGCTGTGCTTGATGTGCTGCCCTGCGACTGCGATTGCGCCTGCTGTTGCGACTGCTGCTGCTGCCTTTGCCCGGTCTGTTGTTGCTGCCCGCCGAGCGGACCGTGCTGGGTGGCGCGGTTGCGGTACTGGGCGAAGGATTCGGGGAGGTCGTGGGACGGAGCTGCTGGGTGGGCGTGGGGGGTGTGGTCGAGGTCTAGGGTGGAGGGGAGGTTAGCTAGTTTTTTGGTGGGGAGGAGGGTGGGTGTACGGACTTTTGGGGATGTTGCGCTTGCCGAGGAATTTGATTAGGGGTTGTCGTCCTGCCCACAGGCTGCGGGTTGCTTGCATATTGTGTGTCGGGTGGTGGGTGAGGTGAGGTTGGTGGTGAGGTGTCGGAGGTAGGCGGGCGAGCGGCGGCAATTTATGGCGGAGATGAAACGATGGGGTGTCACCGGTGAGTCAGGAGCATCGTCAATATATGTGCGAGTGTGAGTGAGATGAACGAAGGCACGTGGAAGCAGGTGATATTTGTGGGAAGTGAATGTCCACTTTCGCCGAAGTGTTCGCGGAGCTCTGTTTAGCGCACGGACGAATAGTTAAGCCAGGAGCTATCTCGGCGGTACATCAGCTAGCGCCCGATATCCTGCATCCAATGAGCTACGTCCTCGGATATCAGGCCTCAATTCAGGCATGGGATCTTAAACTTGCTGCGCGCAGCCAATGAGGTCGGATATGAGTTCACCACCTTGCATGGTGCATCTGATCTTCATTCGCCCGCTTCAACACTTACATCTGCACTTCACACGTGACCTGGCAAACCCAACACGGGCTCTTCATCCGTCGCGACTAGTTCTGCACGGTCCGCTCGACAGTAAATCGAGTATTGCAGCCATAGCTGAAGCTGGAGAAGACGCCCCGTCACAAGAACCAGGCCCGAGACCAAGACCGTCTAGACCAACATGCAGGACCTCATCCTCTACTCTCAGATCTCGGCAGCGCGCCACACACAGGTCTTGCAGATCCTCGCGGGTCTCACAGCTTCTCAACCCGCACCTCTACTTGAGCAACATCTGGTCTTCGAACAAATCAAGCTACCGCCCGCTTCGAAGAAAGGCCAAACACCCCAGGCGCAAAGACGCACTTACCAGCATCTAATCAGACGGCCACAGGAGAGTACCTCGTGGAAGCTCCGCAAAGCAGAAGTACCTGAGCCCGGCGTTAAGCAGATTCTGTCCCAATCAGTGGTCGAGATCACCTTGCCCGAAGCAGAGTTGGGCAAGTTTCGCTCTGGATCTGAGTGGTACAAGTTCGTCTCGCAGTACTACTTGCAAGGCCATCAATTCGTGCAAGGCAATGTTGTCGTCATGGTCAACAGGGTGTATCCGGCTGAGGCATCGAGCGGCGATCCCATCGATGTGGACGCGCCAACCACTGTCAGCCTCCCACCTCTTGATACTAGTGGCAGCTATGTGATTGAGGCTTGTGTACGGCTCGAGGATGGCAGTACCACTACGCTACGTGATCAAGCTACGAAGGAACTGCTTGCGTTTGCGGACAGCCTCAAAGGAGCGATCGATCTTCGCGTACCGGACCGTCTGGCTCTTGACCCGAGGATCAAAGGGACATGAGCTGGAGGATGGGTGATATGCTGATGGAAGTAATGCATCCTGGAGGAAGTAGGTAGATCTTGCCTCTCTGAATTCATCCTTCGAGCACACCACCTCACTTCATTCCGGCATCCCACATCTATCTAGCAGGACCAATCCTTAACCTCGACCCTTCATGCGATAATAAGGTCAACGCCAACATTGCAAACACCTGTTTGTTGAGATGCTCCGTCCGGAACTCAACACTCAGCTGAGAGCGCTCCGACAAACCGATATTCTGTACAGAAGTCGTTGGTCCGGAAAGCGGAGGCAGCTCGCGAAGGTTGACATCAAGGCGCTGAAGTGCTTTTACTTCATACCAGAATCCGTCTTTGAGGGAAGGCGTCTGTTGGCAGAAATTAACAACAAATCCTTGGTTGCTGTCGTTTGTTAATGCGATGGCGCCAGAAACTGGGAGACCAAATCTTGCTCTACCAGCCGGCCGAGCATTCCTTCCCTCCTTGACGATGTTGTCAGCCCTGAAAGCCTTGAGGTCGAAAGTCCAGTTCTTACGATTCCAATACTGTTTGGGCCACACATCCAGGATCGACCATGTATTGCGCGCGCGACGGTCCGAGAATCTCAACCAAACGTACGTGAGATCTCGCTCATGATCCGATCCAATAGCGGGCGCAATCTTCTCTCGAGCGATCGTGATAGCCTTGCGTCGAGCGTTCATATTGGCGTCAATAACATCAACGAAAACGAGGCGACTTGAATCGCTGCTGCCAGGCCACCCTACCACACAGCTGAGTGTGGCTCTACGCATGGCCTTCTCTGGTGTGTCTCCTGCGATGTCCATGGCAATGCTAAGTTTCAAGGCGGCAATTGTGGTGATGTCGTCACTCCGCTGGGTGTCCAGTAACATTGCTAAACCTCGCTCTGCTGGGAAGCGAGGGTCCGACGCAATCATGATAGGAGCAAGTATTTGCAAGCTTACGTTTGTGGGCGTGATTTCGCGATGCGAGTGAACGTTGGTCTGCAGCGTGGTGAAGCTGGCAGAGTCCCTGAAACTTTCGACACCGCTTGCGAGAAGCTGTGAGCTGACTCCGGACGGGCTGTTCCAAGCGAACACAGATGTGTCTGCAGAGTTACGCAACAATTCTTCTTGCAGTCGGACAAAAGCCTTGTTGCCTTCACCGTATACCATTGGCATATTCACGTCGAATATGCCGAGCAGGCAGTAAGCGATGTCTTCTGCTCGAGTCGTGCAACGATGCGCTGCCCATGACATCCGTTGCGCAACGCTATACTGGTCCAGGATTTGACGCACCGTACGCCCGTTGCTTTCAAGAACGCGCTGATCGATTCCAGTGATATTTGCCAGTTGGCGCGCTGATTCCGAACGTTTGGTAATATAGCTCCAACTGCTATCGAAAAAGACAACATCGGTCGGCGCGATGAGCTCCTGCAGCGTCCAGCCACGAGTGAACCAAGCACTGATGGCAAACTCGTCGACATCCGTACGAGATTGCGAGTCATCGACATCAGACAGAAATGCATAACATATGGACGCTTTGTTGTACCACTGAAACATCGAGTTGATTGCTGTGATTCGGTGGAGTCAGCAAAACCGCGAGTGCGACTAGCCACGAACAACTGACCTTCGCTCAACTCTGCGCTCGATGACTTGTCGATGCAACACGTGTCCACCCATAGGTACTCCAAGCCCTCACTACGGGCTTGTCGAAGCGCAGAGGTGATTTTATTCCAGCTTGCAGCTTTCCCCCGTCTCTCCTTTCTGACATCGGCAAGCGTGACTTCATCATCACTCCAGCGATGAGACAAGATTGCGTACGGTGGTATTGCAGAGTCGAAAAATTCTCTGGATGAGATCCGAGGCGCTCCCAGGCTTGAGAGCTCATATCCTGCAGCTGGTGAGCGTAGGTTTACTGCAGACTCGAAGGACAGCGACAGAGGACCCGGCTCTGCGCTTTGTGGCGATAACACATGATCTACGTTGGCATCGTGAATGCGGCTATCACGAGAGACTTCGCCATCAACTTCGTCGAAGTATATCAATCGCATGATCCCTGTTTTCAGAGACCTCAATATCGAGTACAGGCCCTCAAGAACTGACGTGATGAGGACGGGCAGCTAATTAATCCGGCCATGGAAGGTTGAGAATACTTAGATTAGGTATGTATACATGCGGTGCGCTGCTCACAGCCACGCAGAGTGTGGCGGGGTGCAGCTACAGCACAAATCTCAGGCTAGGTCCTCTGCATGTCACAAGCACAAACATGCACAGTTAGAGCTCAAACTTTCAGACTACAGCAAGGACGAGGTGAAGCGGTTGGAAGCGTACTGTAAGTCTTAATTCTGTTTCTTCGAAGCTGTCCTTTGACAAACTTGCTGTCGGAACCCACGATGGCAGGAGGGTATCACTAGCCAGAAACACCCGTAGTCTTGATAATGAAGCTGGCAGCATCATTCCATCCGCCCCATACGACAGATGTGCTGGAGTGATGGCGAACGTATGCAACTCGCACACTCCGTCACCTTGAGCACAGTACTCCTTGATCTTGCTGGCCGGAACAGTGCCAGATGGAGCAGTGCCGTCCTCTACAATACCGCAGTCAGCCTCAATCTATGCAACGTTCGTTCGCAAAAATTTACGAGGGTCACCGAAATACGCGATCGCCTTCACAACCGACGACGACAAACCGGATTTGTTAAGAGCGTAGTGGATCACCAGTCCGCCCTGCGAGTAACCCGACAAAGCAATCTTGGTCGACGGGCATTGCTTCAAGGCTTGATTGACGAGCTTCACCAAGTTGGGAGCGCCCGATGCACCCATGTTGAGGTCGCCTTCGAGGTCGGCAGGGTAGTTGACGCCTTGGAGTGCGACGTGCTTGTTGAGCTTCGAAGACAGGGCAGAGGAGAGTGGTGGCCCAATGATCGTCCCAATGTTGCCGGTCTCGGATGTGCCGCGAGCGAAGATGACGGTCAGCGGTGCGCAGACGCCGTTCTCGACATCTCTGGCGGTGTTGCCTCCGGTGTATTTCGTGGTGCTGCCCGCTCGTTTATCGATGGGGCTGGCAAGCACGGTGGAGATCAAGGCGATGATCAGATGGGAGGTCTTCATGATGAGCAGGAAGCAGCGATCTCGGGGAAGGGGATGGACTGGAGGACGGTTCGGGGATCGAAAGGACGACGGAAGGTGTACTTATACTTATCTCACCAGCTTCCAATGGCCCTCGACAAGTCGACGACAATGTCCAGACCGCAGCCGCCATATACGACCCCAAAGCATACAGCCTGTACCGTCTCGACTATTGATGCACAGAAAGGGTGCCGTCCTGGGCTGTATGTGTGCCAGAACGAAAGTGGTCGCTAATGCGTTCTGCGAGTGCTTAGGACAAGCCTTGTCTCGATGCTTGTCGCAGCCAATTCGACCTGTCAAGATGGTAGCGAGCTCGTCCTTGTCTACGATAGATTGAGCGGAGAGAACCTCCCACCAATGAAACGTCTTGCGTTCACTAATGCTCGTGCCGTGTCACTTCCGAAAAGGCATCAGATCGGCCGATCACACCAGATACCTTGTCGTTTGAACAGCCTGGGACAGGATTAATTGCGGGGTGAAGTCGACGACAATGCTCGAACAGCCAGTGAGGTGGAAGTGTTTGTCTACAGTTCCTCGGCTCTCTGTATGATTGCTGTGATGGTGTTGATGCCGTTGTTCGATGGCTTGACAGTCAATACCTATGACTTTGCCTTCGACAAGCGCGATTCGTCTAATTCTCTATGTACCTGTTCAACAACAGTCAGTCAAGCTCATTAAATAGCATGCTTTCACAGCTTACCAAGATAGATCAGCCTCATCATCATACTCCTCCGCGAGAAACCCATTTCCCAGAAATCGAAACGGGGTGCTACTACGGTACTCGATATCGAAGTCTTCTGCGCGAATCTCCTCGATAAGTCGTTTGTACAGCAGCGCACTTCCACCGAACAAGGCCGTCACTCGTCCGTCTATTCGACCCTTCTTGTACCACGAGACGCAGCTACCCGTCCAAACCAGAGTCTTGTGTATCTCGTCACCATATCTGACGAACGCATCGACTGCTCTTTGCGTTGGAACGACGGACTTGATGTCTTCTGTTGCGATCTTCTTGACCCATGCACACATGTAATCGCCCGTCCAGTTAAGTGCCTCCATCAAGGATCCATGACCCACGACAGCGTTCGGTCCCATCATCATGAAGTAGTTGGGCATATCCGAGGCGGCCACAGACATGTACGATTCTGGCTCGTCTCTCCAATTGTCTGAGAGGCTGACTCCATTTCGTCCGATGATGGGGTAGTGTGGACAGTGTGATACATCGAACCCTGTAGCGCAGACGACAACATCAACTTCATGCGTCTTGCCGTCTTCAGTATGAACTGCGTTCTTCGATATATGAGTGATCTTGCTGTTCGTAAGATGGCAGTTGGGCTTGGTCAACGATTCGAGATACCCTGGCCCAGGTGTTATACGTCTACAGCCGACTTCCCAGTTGGGAATCATCTTCGAGCAGAGATCGGGATCGTTCTTCAGCTTCGCAGACATCTGCTGTGCGGCGAACGCCATCGCGTCTTTCGCTCCGTCGGAGTCTTTCACGAACTGTTTCGCAGCATCAGCTCCTCCATTCACGATTGTGGGTGATCATTACTGACCATCTTAAATGCTTTGTTAGTACGATTTATCATCGCTTTCCTGTAACGCTTCAGTTCTTCTGGATCTTCGCGCCAGCGTTTCTTCTCTTCTTCGGTATACTCAGGGTTAGGATCATCCGTCTCACGGCCTAGATGTTTCGACGGAGGCACCCTATAGTATACCCAGGTCGGCCCTCGCATAAAGTTGGTGACTTCTGTACCGGGGAGCTTCTGCATTTGCGGTACGATTTGGATACCGGAAGATCCATTGCCGATCACTGCGATCCGCTTGTTGCTGTAGTCGTAGTTGTGGTTCCAATCAGCTGAATGTGTGAGATGTCCTTCGAAATCATGAAGACCAGGAATCTCAGGCCACTTGTGGTGCCTAGAGATGCAACAATGGTCAATGTCGGGTCTTGATGGCACTCCATGCAGTTTGACATACACTAAAACGCCTTGCCCTGAGAGCAGTATATCGGCATATTCATCCCAACGCCGGCCATCGTTCTCGAGGCTGAGTTTCCACTGCCCTCGATCGTTCAGCCATCGTGCCTCCCTTATCCAGTGATTGAGCTTGACGTCCCTATCCAGATTCCACTTGCGTGTCGTGCGGAGGATATATTCTTGGATCTCTGCTCCACTTGCATAGAACCTTGACCAGTCCGGGTTTGGATCGAATGGGAACGCCTGCAAAGGTCAGAGAGCGTGACAGCCATCCGATCCAGATGTACCTACATAAATATGGCTAGGTACATCGCATTGAACACCTCTAGAAGAAATGATCGGTCAGTCTTTCCCTCAATGAAGCAATGTGACGATCACCTACGGATAAGTGTTCACAAGCCACGTTCCCCCCAACTCTGAGTGACCTTCGTAGATTGTGTGGTCAACATACTCTTGCATCTCCGGGTAACGGTGTTGGAACTTGTGCGCTATCAAAAGTCCTGAGAACCCAGCACCGATGGTAACGACACGCAGTTTCCGTGGCGTGTATGCATACTGGTTGTTTAGTGGGATCTTGAAGTCGTTGGAAGAAGTTGTTCTGTTCGAACCATTTGCATTAACGCCGTGGTCGCCATTGGAGAAAACTCCATCTATGCTGGGTGACATCGCCGTGTTTTCTTTCCACGGACTCCGAAGAACTGTCTTTCCACAGCAGATTGATACACTCTACTCGCACGACACTGGACAAGAAGATAAGTGATGAAGTTGACATTGAGTTACTACTCTCATCGAGTCTTTGCTTCTCCAGCCTCTCCACCTCCTTCTCCACAACCGAGATGCCGTCTTTTCCGGGGCCCCTTCAATCCTCAAACTCCCATCAACAACCCTCTTCATCGCTTCAACATATTCCCATCGTGAACTGATTGTTGTGTGTCGATCGGACATAAATGAGGCCTATGCTTGTTTAGTGTATGCGTGTCTGCAGTGGAAGACGAAGCCCAAACTCTAGACCTCGCCTCCTCGACCGAATACCACCGCCAACGAATGTTCATCAAGTGTCCTCCTGACGCTTGCTCTGCTCTCCATTTCTCTCATCAGCTGAGTGTACTTCGGGTAGTTGTTCTGCATATGATCTTTTGCTAAGCCAATCCTCAACGTTCCCCACCGACCAAACATATATAGAGCGAAGTCGACCACCGTCAACGAATCACCCACAGCACTACCACCGCTCATGCTGCACTCAATGCGCTCGTAGCATTCGAGTACCACCTTCTGGCCTTGCTCTCGGATTGACTCCACCGCGTCTTGATCTTCGGTGAATCGTCTTGGAGCCCACATCATCGCAAAACAGTACCCATGCAGCGTCCCGCTCAACCAAGCCATCCACTCATCAACCTTTGCCTGTCCAATGGGATTGGTGCCAAGGACGCCACGCTCGGGTGCCAGTCTTGCAATGAACGCACAGATCGCCGGCAGCTCGGTAATAGCAGTCGCTCCTATACCCAGGGCAGGTACGTATCCGGAAGGGTTGATCCTTTTGTACTCCTCGTTCGAAAGGCTCCCGTCCGCTGCCTCCATCTTTCCTGCTTCGTACTGCAAGTTCACTATCTGGTAGGGTATTTCCAACTCATTGAGCAGAGCACGAGGAACGAACGAGCAAGATCCATCGTTGCCATACAAAAGGATGTCTGGGAACATAGCTGTGGGACGGACTGAATATGTGGACAAGTGAAACACTCTCCGTGTTCGTTATCGATATATCTTATACACGATCAACATGTTCTTGCTGACGAATTCGCCCTTAATGATCGATCGAGCTCAGTACGTCTTCCAGGTTAGGAAGCACTTCATCTAGAAGGTAGTCAGCCTTTTGCCTGCGAGAGAAGTCCACATGACTGATGGCTTGAACCTACTCGGGTGTACTTTGTTGCCTTCTACTCAAGCATGACTTCTGCAGCACACAACCCACGACATTGACAGTCAGCAGCCGGAAGAGAGTTTATCCACATAATTCGTCTCTGGGCTCTTGATGCTCTGCTACACATCTTTCTTCGCACCATCCTCAGGGCTTAGAGGCGAAACAGCATTGCGGTTATATCCTATTGGACGTACCAAGACGAATGAGAAGCTTGGTATTGAATGCTGATCGACAGCTACACGAGACCACGAATGAGTTATGGTTCGTCCGTTCTAGCTGCCAGGCTACACATCGAGCTCCTCTGCAACTTGCTTCTCTTCGTTCAGTGCTTTTTGCACAGCATCCATCTCCTTGACACGCTTGACCAGACTGGCCCATTTCGGATAATCAGCCTCGAGGTCAAACCCTGGTCTGCCCGACACCCATTGAGATATCGCCAGCAAGTATGTATCCACTGCTGTCATACCATCACCAACTGTTCAAGCATCGGCTGGCAACTTTTCTTCCAGAAGCGCTGCCCTCTCTCTCAACAGCTGCTCGGCTTTTCGTCTGACGCCGGCCTCTACAGCAGGCTCGTCGGTAAAGCGAAACGGCCTGATATACGGTCCCCAAGCTTGAGCGTGTATGCTGCCGGAGAGAAAACTCATCCACTCGCACACGCGAATGAACACCAGCGGGCTTCCTCCTAAGATTTTGGCTTCCGGTGCAAGGTGGTTGATAGTATGAGCGATGGCTGGAAGTTCCGTCACGACCTCATCGTTCCAGATCAGTACTGGCACTTGGCCCTTTGGATTCTCTGAAGAAAACTGCTGGCCCTGGCTTTTGACCGATACGCCGATGGTCTTGTATGAGAGTCCTGCTTGTTGAAGGAGAATCTGTGGTATGATGGAACAAGCGCCAGGCGCCATATAGAGGGTCAAGCTGGGTTGTGCCATGGTGTAACAGAATCCGGTCTGCGAGTTATCTCGCAGGGGTTGACCAAGTTGTTGTTGTTAGGTGCGGTTGTTTCCTGCGTCTATACCAAACACTATAAATTCTATAGTCCCGCAGTCTTGCCGATCGAGCTGCTTGGAAACCGAAGTGAGATCCATCATCTCCTCCGAAAAAGATAAAGACTTCGACTCCGGTACAAGGGGAAGATCAGCCTCCAGATCAACAGCATTCGCCTCGAAGGGAATGGTCGAAGGATTGTAATCACGCCCCGGACGGCAATTGCGGAGTACATACAATGGCGCCTCCGTAAGTGGAACAATCCTCACATTATGCCCTTTACCTTACATTTGGAACCATCTACTGGACACTAAGGCTGTGGTGGGAATATGATAGGCTCCACAACCCCACCCATCAGTGTGTTCACTCATAATGCTTCCACATCGCAAGCCGTAACTTCGAGCGGACTTTCGAGATGTTTGGTGAAAACGTGGAACTTGGCTTGCGGCCGGGAATGTCTGCAAAGCAGCCGGACTTGTTGGTGTGGCGGCGGAATACCTAGCCTGATGGTCATTGATTCTGGGCATCAAATGGCAAGCTTGACATATCAACAGGCGCAAACTGTGCCCACGCATCCCAGTCTGTGAAGAGGCCGTCCGTCAGAAAGTCATCTATCCCGGGCCCGAATGGAGGCCACATAGAGCCAGCAGGGGGATTCGCCACCTGCGTGTTTGAACATCCCTGTTGCTGTTTCTGCAGGCTGGCTTTTTCAATGGCATAGCTTCGCTTCCATTGTCCCATGATTCGATAGAGACTTCTGATCAATTTGGCACAAGCGGTGAGAACACTGCCGTGGGCGACAGCCTCAGGAGTTCCGCCGTCAGCTTCCATACTCTCTAATCGCCGAGCGGCGTTTTCAAAGAGTATGAGCTGCATATCCACTCTTGGATGGAGGTACCCATCGATCTTGATCCTGACAGCATTGTTCTCCAGTATCTCCTTACACGCCATCAGCACGTTTGTGCTTGTATGACGTGGTGGACCGATGAAGGGAACACCCTGCAGTGAAACATCCGTTGCAGCATTGATGAAGTCGGTGAGCCTCTTTTCTAGCGCCTCGATGTGCATCTCACCATACTGCTCGAGGAAGTCGCTAGCCTCTGTTCGGCCATCTAGTGCCACTATGGCAGCCTCATGGTTGACGCGCTCCGTCCAGAACTTGCTGAGCTGAGCCATTGGATGCTGCCCGCCGTCCAAACTATTGCCTTCAAAAGGTTGTGAACCCTGCATGATGGCATAAAACATCGCTAAGCCAATGACGCTCGAGTAACCTTGACCTTGCTCGGTTGTGATCAACTGAGACAAAGCCAAACCCTCTTCTGTCCGTCCTTGATCGAAGAAGAAACGCAAAAGACCATGGTCGTAGTCTTTTCGCCGCTGAATCCTTAGCTCGACATGCGCTTGAATGTGGCTAGACAGTTTCGAAGTGTCTCGCCAATCAGCAGTCACCTCTCGAGTGGCTATGAGGTCGTCTGCATGGTACCGTAGTACGTGGAACAGGAAGAAGCATCTATCCAATGCATGTCGATGGATGGCTTCTGCTGCAATGTCGAAGGCGTCTTGCAAGACGACCTCCGGCTGGTATGTCTCCGAGCGATTTGTTTCAACCTCTTCGAGATCTAGACTGATGCGCCACATCGTAGTTGCACACCAGCGGAGAATGCGTAGTACAAGGTCCTCAACCTCCGAGCGCTGTGCTGAAACGAGGCATGCTCGTAATCTCCTAGGCGCTGTGTCCAGTCCAAGGCGCTGTTGCATAGTGTGGATGAGCGTTCCGAACAGATTCCCGGACAGCGTATGGGCAGCAGCTTCTTGGCTGTCGATAAGAGCCAACGGCCGGTAGTTCATAACAAGCTCGAAGACGACGAGAGTGTACTCATCTCTGGGCAGTCTGAACAATAACTTCTGACCCAAATGATAGACGATGCATTCGAGATCAAGTCGCGCTTTCCGGTAAGGCGCAAGCTGTTCGCTTGGAACGTCCAGAGCTATCGTGGCCAATAGTGCTGTTAATGTACTCGCTGACAGATGGTTGGTGCTGCCAGGGTGGGCTACAGAGATCTCGCTCCACAGTTTGCTTAGTGATGGTAGCCATGGCATGTACAGTCGTAGCCAGAGTAAACTTGGGACGTTTTATCAGTCTGCGTATTAATGTAGTCGACATGGTCACTTACTGGTGATCTAACACAGGCAAGATGTCCTCCGAGATTACGGACTCAAGAGCCTTCGGGATCTTGTCCTTCAAACCTGCGATGGCACTTCCATATCGCTGCTATATCGTTAGGGAATCAAAGGGTTCAGTGATGTAAAGAAGGACAGTACCTTGTCTCGACCAAGCAGCGAAGACGTGAGATCGAATGTTCGGTTGACGGCGCCATACATGTGGACGCCGGATGAGAGTTGATGTACCGAGTTGGTCTGTTCCTTCCGGATACTTTGCCGTTCTCCCAGTGTTAGAAGGACCAGATCCTCAGCATCTGGACTCGGAGACCTCGACTCCTGTCCAGCGCCTGGCTCCGTTGATGACGGGGTGAGAATGCGTGATTTCTTCTGGTTCGGTCGCCCGAGCGTGGTCTTTCTGACCACACAATCGAGACCTTGAAGACGGCATCGTTGGCAAGCCTTTTCCGGCGGTTGCGGCTCGGATGATGGTACGATAGATCCGTCGTCGACAAGCTGACATTTGATCCGCCTGGCTCTGCATGAGAAGCAAATCAATCTAGCGTAACTACCTCGAGCGCGTTTCCGCGGCTGCGCTATGTCATCTGTCATCTGTCATGTCGCTAATGTTCTTGGAAAGGACAAAGTCACAAAGTGATGGTGACAGATCGGAACGGAAAGAGCCAATACGTGAGAACTTGTTCGAGGCGCGCAACGACGTTTCGCGGCAGAAAGACGCTTCCGCCGACTTCGGCGCTAGCCTGTGTAGAGTAGTGGAGTGGCAGTGTTGGCAGGTTTCTGGAGAACTATCTGCCAAAGCGGAATTAATAATGGAAGACATGCCACCTACCTCCTCTCTTCCGCGAAAGAATCGCAACGCGGAGCTGGCAAGGACTTGTTCTTGTATATAGCCTGGCATACGGCTGATCTCGACTTCCAGGGCCCGGATCAACGCAGAAGCCTGGAAAATACCACTCACCTGCGAGTGGATGGATGTGCGTATGTCGTGTCAGTCTCGTCCATAGCTGTCCTGCAGAGCATCAGACCTGGATCTTGAACTCTCTCAAGTACTCGTAGTTCTTCATCTCCCTCAAGACCACACGATGCAATTGCTCAGCTTTCTTGTCGCCGAATTCGACAGTCCACTCCTTGAGCTTGTCATCAAGGTTTATAGTAGCTTCCACAGGCTACATCATTAGCTTCGTCCGACGTCCAGGTACTACAACCTCGAGGCACTCACTTGCTGGGCCCGCTGAATGCCCGTAGACTGAAACATGTCTTGCAAGAACCATCGCACACTGGAGCAAGAATTTAGCAGCGCCGCCATGAATGATCGATGCCTTGTGACGTACAAGGCGATGGGCGGCTGTTGCTCCTTCGGTGTTGGCTCCCACTCGAGCTGAACTCCGTCCGATGAAACTCCAGTCGCTTCGCAAACCGTCCGAACTACAGCCTCTGTCTTGTACTGCACCAGGAGTCAGCTGTAGTCAGTACTGCCTGCATTTCCGGTTGGTCCGCTCGTCTGATACTCACGATAAAGTCTTGCGTCTCAACAACGATCGGGACATGGTGACGTTCGAGACCAGCGACAGCATTGGCCGCCTTCCGGCGCAAAAGGTACGAATCGAAGATCAGTCGAGTCCAGGAAAGGGTGGTGAAAATCTGAAAGTCCTCATCTTCTATCTCATTGCGTAGACTGGAGCTCATCATACGTAGCCTGGTGAATACTCAGCGTTTTCGTAGCGAAAGCATGTTGTCCAGAACAGTCGATGAACAAGTCACTTACCACGATGGCACAGCCAAAGCAGGATGTCGAAAGAGAAAAATGGGAGTCAAGCTGTCCAGAAACGCCGCATCGAATGGCGTTGGGTTTTCGTGTTGTTGCTGAGAGAACGGTCTGCCGTCCAACCAGTTATCCAACACGGAGGGCGACACAACGCAGAACGTATGGTCCTTGATCCATGGCAGCTTACCCTACACTGCGTAAGTATTGTCTCATAAGGCTGGAGGTACTGCTCACCTTCTTCTGGATGTCGATGACCGTCTGCTCAACCTCCTTGGCCTTGTCTTCGTATGTTTTCGGGGGATATGCACCGGCACCGCTATTGGCGGCTTCGGTGAGTGAAGCGAACACAGCTTCAGCGGCATCACAGTGCTGTCGTTGGCGCCACACGTTCTTCTGTGGACCGTATACAGCAGGAGACGTCATGCTAGTAAGAGTTTGTCAGTCTATTGCGCAGTGGATATCATCTTCAAAGCGCCTTACGGCATAAAAATGTGTTCGAGTTGAGGATGTGCCATCCACAGCTTGTTGAAGACTTGTGAGCATGTCCTCGGCGAGTCGAAGAGGTAGACAGGTCTAGCCTGCGAGGAAGTAGAAGTGGACATGATCGCACTGGAACAGGTATTGGCGCTGTCACTGATCGAAACAGAGGCTCTTCTCGAGAGCGCTGGCCTTGGACTTGGTGTTTGGTGGCCGCACTCCAGAAAGAGTGAGGGGCAAGACTCCAAATTGCTTGTTTATCAAGTTTCCCTGCGTTTCGAGGTGTTGTAATTTGCTACCGGAACCCCTCAGATACATGTAGTAGTGTCACCTATCCAGCAGCAAGGCTGTGAGAGACACCTCGCCCGAAGGCCACGAGCAGAGCTTCAATAGCCGAGTGCGAATGCCGAGCGCGAGAGCGAGAATGAGTAGCTAATAGGCGTGATTACTACTGAAAGACGCCGCTCTGTCAGGTGCACCATACAGGGTCCTTGGGGGAGTCGGACAGAGGGCAGGGAGTTAGACTCTGTGTGTGAATCGAAAAAAGAGATGAGCGATCACCTACATTAGGGCTGGAACATCGTCCACGGTCTTGAGATGTTACCCATTATAGTGCTTCCTCAGGCTTTTACCAAATCAGATCGCCATCGAGTCGATACGGTCATTATAGGTCATGCGAACTCCTGTTGTTCTATCTCAATGTCCTCATCTGCACCTCTTGCAGCGGTATTCGATCGTGGTCTTCCGAGCTCTCAACGTTACTGATCAATCCTGCCCGACTCTCCTCGTCAGCGCTGCTCTCGGCAGCATTGTCTTTCTGTTGCTGGGTACGATTCGGATCGCTCTGAATCGCCACCACAACCGCTGATCCGAGGATCAAGCTCGACCCGATGATGCTCCACACGCCAGGCGTATGTCCAAAGATGAGTTTATCAAATCCGAGTGCAAACAGCATCTGAGTATAGCTCATGTTGGTCGCACGGGACGACTTTTCGTATGCTAGGCTAGCGGCCATCAGAAATTGCTATCATGGCTATTGTCAGCAGAGATGTTGTGAACTTGGAGGAACGTGCGCGCTCACCATGACAAACCCGCAGGTCCCAAGAAATATGAGGTAGCTCCAATCCTTCATGTCGGCGGGTAGAAGAAAGCCTACGTCCGGCAGAGTGGACTGCATGACTATGCTGACTAGGAAGCACCAACCTGCGAAGTAGTTGACGGATATCAGAGGATGAGCTCGCTTGCCGATCCACCGGATCACTGTGTACACCGTTGCGCTCCCTAGTACGCCTAGCAACGCGATTCCCACGGCGGTCAACCTCTGCGAAGGGGTGACGTTCTCGTAAGAACCTGCGTCTGGGCCTGTCGGGGTGGTTCCATTACCGGATGGTGTAGCATCACTGCCACCGCTTGCAGGTGGGATATCCCCACCTCCACCGAGCCCTGCGAAGAGAGATGTGGGCTTGGCGATAAAGAAGATCCCAGCCAAGGAGACCAGTCCTGCAATCTTCTCGATTCGAGTGAACGGTTCGTTGATCAGCAACGAGCACGCCCAGCAAGCAAGACTCGGAGCCAGAAAAGTGATGACAGTCGCATCCGCCAGAGGAAGGTAAAGTAGTGAGTAGTACATACCAAACACGCCAAAGAATCCCGCCAGACCTCTGGTGACCAGCAAGCCACGTACTTCTGGCATCCCAAATGGAAAATGCGGTGTGTTCTTCCACCACATGTAGCCGCTGGCCAGGAAGAACGTAATGCCCATGCGAGCAAAGAGAATTTGGAAGGGATGAAACCCTCTGCCCTTGTTGCCCTCGATCTCGAGCAGCCTGGTGGTGACATTCATGAGGCTTCCGAACACCTGACCAAGCAACATATACGCGACACCTTTATTTCGGATCCAGTACTTGTCGAGACGACCTCTGATGCCCCCTGCTGGAGGCGCGGGCGATTGGGAGGGTGTTCTTGCATGGTCTTGCGTTTGTTGAGGTAGTCGACCCGGTCGTATGGCCTCGTACTCGTCCACTGATAAGTTAGACAGTGTATCTGGAGACAGCGGTCGTATCGGGCCAGAAAGCGGTGCCGACAAGAAGGAGTTGCTGCGTCCGAAAGTCTCTGACTTCAGCGTTGGCCGTAACTGGGGCGTAAGGCGTGGGCTGTCGTATCGGTCCTCGCCATCTTGTGTATCATTGGCGCCGTCCTTGTCGTCCTGGACTGGGGTTCGGGCCCTTCGTATGCTCATGCTCTGCCGAAGATATGGACAGCACGCCCGGCTGCGGTATCGCTGCCTGGATGTGTTGTGCTTAGGCAGGTCATTCGTACCAGTTAATGATCGACAGGGACTCGAGGAAGATAGCAGGTGTTAAAATAAAAAAGCTAACCCCAGGTTCATAAATTCATGCTTATAGTGAATGAATGAATGTAAGAAAATACAGGCCGGAATACCAAAGAAAACGTAATTGTTGTACTTGGCCAGAGCCTTGACTCAGCGGTGATTGCTAGCACAACCACACTCCGCAGGCACGACAGCATCGGAAGAGAAAGCGTAAGAGACCCACATCGCTGCCCACGCCTCCAGTAGCATGGCAGTATGGCAGGAGCACGGCACACTAGCCAGCGTCATCGGCGGCAGGCTTGGCCCCGTCAGCATCGATAACAGTCGAATCGAGTCTTTGGCGAGCGCTCGGACGTGAGGTACAATGCACCAGATCTGTCTGACAGGGTGATTTCAGGTGGTGAGGCAGTCGTTTCAGGCGTGGTGCTTGACGTGAAGTCGAGAACCGCGATCGACGCTCCACCAAACTTGGCGAAAGGTGCGAAACCAAACCCCTGGGATTTGCCAGAGTTTCGGCATGCTGTTGGCTCCTGCCGAGACCTCGGTCCGGAGTCGATGAACTATCTCCCGAGCCTCCGTTCCTTTCGTGACATTCGTTCTGAGGCGGATGATAGGGTTGCGTAGACTATGGGCAATCGACGAGTAGCAATGGCCAACGAGAACGCTTTCCGCAATATGACAGCCACGTTCGAAGAACTGCCGCCGGAGGAGCGCATCAGAACCATTCTGAAGATTGGTGAACCAGGCCGCAAAAGACTGACTGCGATGTTCATCGAGGAGCAGTGCAAACTGAAGTCTTTTGAGAAGCTATCCGATACGACCTCGAAAGCAACTTACACATTCAGAGTCGAGGTATGAAGCTTTACGACTAATGAAAGACCAATACTGACGTTCGTCTGATCTAGCACTTCTATTGCAATGGCTCCGGGAATCTCCAAGGTACGTCAGTTTTTACTGCCTTACCTGGCAAACTTGTCGATGTCTGACGATTGAACGTAGGTGGAGCACAATCTATGATATTCGACATCTGCACAAGCCTGACATTACAAGCTGTCTCGACGCCAGGACGCTTTTTGAACGGTGGTGTGAGCCGCGTATTGACAGTTAACTACCTAAGACCAGCACCAGAAGGAACCGAGCTCGAGCTGGAGACCGAAGTGATCTCCGCCGGAAAGAACTTGGCCATGTTGCGAGGTGTACTGAGACGAGCCAGCGATGGCGCAGCGATCAGTACCTGTGAGCACAACAAGGTCGCTGTGCCTACGAAACCGCAGTGGAAGCTTTGATTGCCTCGATGAAGTTGCTCAGGCCAGGCATGTTTCATTGCAAAACCATATTGCCCAGGGACCGCCAGACATCGACCTCTTGACTCACTGGAATCGCTTCCAAGCTATACGCCGGCTTGCGCTATGCTCCTGTCCTGATAGCGTGCCATTTACGCGAGCGGTAGTCGCAGTATCATGCCTGCTGGTTCCCGTGGCCGTAGAAATCGTCCCCAGTGACCGGCGAGGTGCGATTGAAGCAGTTGGTTGGACATAAGAGTCGAATGGCAGCACTGGGGCGTGCTCATTGGGGTAACCCAGCATCGGAGACGGTGCACCACTGCATCAACGGTTGTTGTCGAGAGCCGCTTGTGTTGGCCCATCGATGGGCAGTGCTTGCTCGTCCGAAGAGGATAACTAGCGTATAGGATATACAGTAAATATGGAAATCTACCAAGGGCCGTCACACAACGGCAATAGGCTCCAGATCGTTTGGAGCACCGTTGTGTTCATGATATTCGAGAAGCCGACCAGTGTAGCATCCATGCATCGATGCTATAGGTACTTCGCGACTTGAAGCGGGGCATATCCCGAGTAGAACGAGGTTTAGGATGAGGAGATGTTGATTTTCTAGGAAGTGTAATTTCACATTCTGGAAAGGATTAGAGCAGGCCTTGATCTCACGAGAGAAGTGCTGCAATCGTTCTGTGTTTCAAGGTGGAAAAAAGATCATGGCATCAGAAGATTTGAGTGAAGTAAAGTTAACGGATAGATTCAGTCTGCAAGGAAAGCAATTTCTCATTACAGGCGGTGGTATCTGATTGCCTTCTAGTAAACAATATCTTCACTTGGACTGACTTACCGGAACACACAGCTCGTGGCATTGGCTTCGCAGTAGCCAAATCGATCGCCCAGCTCGGCGGCGGTGTCGCCATCCTAGATGCACTCCCCAAACCCGTCGACGAATTCTCGACGTTAGCAGATCGATATGGCGTCAAAACGTCCTACCACCAAGCCGACATTACAGACCAGAAGTCCTTGGAATCCGCCTTCGACGATGCCGTCAAAGCAAAGGGCCAGCTCCACGGCGCCTTCACGGCTGCAGGCATCTGTGTCGATGAGAAGCTGATCGATGCCAGCTGGGATCTGAGCCGCAAAGTGCTTGACATCAACGTAATGGGGACATTCTGGACGGCGAAACTGGTCTCTCGGCATCTTATTGAGACGAACACCCCTGGAAGTATTGTCATGGTGGCCTCGCTCTCTGCGTAGGGCGTACATATTCCGGTGCAGGCGGCAACGATATACAATGCCAGTAAAGCAGCCGTCAAGGGAATGGTTGGGCCGTTGGCGGTCGAGCTTGGAAAGTACGGTATTCGTGTGAACAGCCTCTCGCCCGGTGAGTCCAATGCAGCGCAGGTTCGTCATTCTGCGATACACTGATACTGATGTGTGAGAACAGGTGCAATCATGACACCGATGACGGCCGCGTTGGAGACCGATAACCCAGCCATTCTGAACTTTTACCGTGACTCGGCACCTGTAGGTCGCCTGGGTACTCCTCAAGATCTCAGGTGAGCTTGGAATGCGGCTGCCAATATCGTGCCGGAATGCTCATGTGGTCCTCTGAACCAGCCCGATGGTCTGTTATCTTCTGTCTGATGCTGGATCTTTCACTACAGGAGCAGATATGTTGGTCACAGGTGAGGGCAAGTTGTGGTGTGCGGACAAGCCGAAACCTGATCTGGCGCAAAGGTGGTATCCACGCCGGGCGTCTACCGTTGATGGGAGACCCGAGCTTCTCCATGTAGTCGAAGTAGTCGAGTTAGTTTGTCGGGAGATCCTTTCAAGTCAGACAGTCTTGCCACTAGCCTTCCCTCTTGTGCCTGGGAGCAGCAGTGTACGATTCAGGCAGTAAAATAATCATTCAATGACTTGGTACTTTACTCCGTCGTTGATGTACTGCCCTCCGGAAGAGCACGAAAGTTGAGATATGAACCAGGTCAACCGTGACTGTCAGATGTCAAAACGTAGCCACTAAATATAGAGACCACGCTACGCCCGCTCCGGCCCGCGTTCTGCAGATCTTCACGAGCCAATCGCGACCCCTGACAAAATGCCGCAAGCATATTTCTTCGCTGGCTCCTCCCAACAGACAAATATCAGCTACAGTACAAGCAAACAGCTAATCACACACACGAGCTCTGAACACCGTGTGCATCGTACCTTCGAGGCAACATCCCCAACAGAGCACATATCGAAATCCAACATGGCACGCGGAAACCAGAGAGACAACGCCAGAGAGAAGGCGCAGAAGGCTCTTGCGGGAAAGGTACGCTCCTCTCCCATGCACCAACCGGATCGGGAGATGGAGTGTAGAAGCTGATCGTGATATAGGGAAAAAAGAGCGACTCCTCAGGGACCCAGCTGGCGAAGAAGTCGGAGGATGCCGCGGCGATTATGAGAGCTAAGCAGGCTGCTGGTGGGTCGAGGGAGGAAGCCCATGTGGCGCTGTAACCGGCACGCTGACTGTGATATAGCGGACGCGAAGAAGACCGAGGAGAAGAAGTAGCTGAGTCTATGTCCGACGACTTGAGCTGTTGGCCACCCAGTGCAGTGTGGCTTTGGATGGCGCGTTGTAGCGACTGCTAGAGATGGCGCGAGTGTCGTGGGCTTCCAGGACGACTATAGCATATAACGAAGGCCATGAACACTTTCAGACCGTCCATGAAGCAGTATCTAAACTTGTAGTCGATCGTCTCGCAAACGTACGCATATTTCTCGCCCGCTTAGCTAAACCCCCGGTTTCACTTCACTCCGACAACTTTCCCTGCATTTCAATGTTTGTTTCCTTGGCGATTCGACAGGTAACATCAATACCAGTACCCGATCCTTCAATGTTGTAGCGAGAAATCGTAGCACCACTCCGACTTGTACATACAACCAGCGCGACCACCGTCGAAACTCGCAAGCACCGGGAAAGACTGTATCGAACGTACGAAATACCACCTCCTCCCGATCTCCTTTCAATGTCCATATGAGATAAGATCAACACAACACGGCGCATTGGACGCGCAACAATGCTCTCAAACTGGCCAGGCCAGCGGTACCGCTCGCTCTCCGGGTCCTTAGTCGACCAGGAGAAGCGACGGCGGTACTCAGATGCCAGCGACGACGATGATACACCCTCCTCCGACCAACCCATGCTCTCCAGCTCCTCCCCACCACGCAAGAACTATGCGCTCCGCTACCACTTGCCGCGAAGGCGTTTCTCATGCTACTTCACGCTCATCATAGCGTCCATCCTCGTTCTCTTGGTCGTCTACCTAGTCAGGATGGGGTCCAGCAGCGACGCGCAGATACGGATGGGATTGAAGAAAGCGCCTCCTCCGCCGCCTGCGTGGCAGAGCTTCCCGTTTCTGAAGCGATATCATGGCGGTATACGGAGCTTGGTGAGGAGGAAGGACAATGTGGCTGAATATCCTACCGGTGACGAGGCGGATATGCAGGCTGTCATGGAGGCGGCGGTGGCGCAGAAGAAGAAAGAGGATCGCGTGGACCCGAAGAAGGACGGAGGATTCCAGAAGAGAAATGCGGAAACAGGAAGTCAAGGGAAGGCGGAAACGAAGCAGGAGTGGCCTGGTTTGAGGTTTGATCCTTATACGCAATCCTTCTGGGGTAAAGAGTACGAGCAACCGGTGCACTGCTATCTGGACAACAAGACTAAAGCCGAGATACCACCTTTGTTGGTGCATACGGGTATACCGGAAGGCTTTCCAGACCCGGTCATGGGTAGCTACGATTTGTTTGGTTTGAACAACGACGTCTGTTTTGAGCGGTATGGCAGGTTGGGGCCTTACGGATTCGGGTACAGCAGGAAGTTTGGCGGCAGTGGTGCAGGTATGGAAGGCGAGAAAGCTGGTTCGGAGAGGGTATGGGGCGGTCGAGAGGAAATAGACTACAGCACTGTCAGGTGGGCGGAAGTTCAAGATCGCTGCATGCAAGCGAACGCCCATCGCTTCAAGCAGGTGTCGAAGCAAATGAACCACTTCTTCACACCCATGGCCAATGGTGGACCTGCGCGCGATCCCGACAACGTCAAAGGCGAGAAGCTGGAAGATCAGACAACTGGGCCCAATGGCAAGAAACTGGTACCAAGGACTGCTATCATCATTCGAACGTGGAAGGACTACCAATACGACGACGAAGACTTGTTCTACCTCCGTGCGCTGATGAACGAGCTCTCACTACAGTCGGGCACGGAGTATGTCATCCACTTCCTGATTCAGGTCAAGGACATTGGTCTTCAAATCTGGGCAGACGAAGACACACACGAGCGAGCGCTCAAGGAGGCTCTACCGCAAGAATTCTGGGGTATGGGAACGCTCTGGAGCGAACGTCAGATGAGTCTCGTCTACGGAGGTCTGGAAGAGACTGTCTATCGAGATCTGCCTGTGTATGGAGTGTATCGAAGCACTTACCAGCCAGTGCAGTACTTCGCGCACATGCATCCTGAGTACGACTTCTTCTGGCACTGGGAGATGGACATTCGGTACACTGGCCACTTCCACCATCTGTTTGACAAAGTCACGAAGTGGGCCAAAGAACAACCTCGCAAAGGCTTGTGGGACCGCAATGGACGCTTCTATGTGCCTAAAGAGCACGGCAGCTGGGAGGACTTCAGACAGATGGTGCGCGTGCAGACTGATCACGGCACTGCGCGCAAGGACAGCATGTTCGGCAAGCTCGCCGCAGATGCTGGATCCCGTCACCCACTCGATTCCGAGGCCCAGCAACCTGTCAAACCAATCTGGGGTCCTTTCCGGCCCTCAGGTAAAGGTGACGAGGTTGCCGAACCCCACAGAGATCCGGAACCACCTACGCCATACGAAAAGGACAACTACGAATGGGGTGTAGGCGAAGAAGCAGACTTCATCACCTTCAACCCCCTCTTCGACCCGCACAACACGAACTGGATCCTCGCCGAAGACGTTACGGGCTACAACACTAGCGAAAGCTTCCCACCCCGCCGCACCGCCATCATCACCGCCAGCCGTCTCAGCAAACGTCTCCTCGATACCATGCACAAAGAGACGCTTTTCAAACGCCACACCATGTTCTCCGAAATGTGGCCTGGCTCCCTCTCGCTCCACCACGGCTACAAAGCTGTCTACGCGCCTCATCCGGTGTATGTGGATCGCCGATGGCCGACTTCCTACCTCGCCGCGATCTTCAACAACGGTATGCATGGCTCTGCAGGCGGCTCAAGGACGAGCGTGTTCAGTGATGAGAGACAGCATAACTTCTTGGGTACGACTTGGTACTATCATGCCGGGTTCTCGCCCAATCTGTGGAAGCGCTGGCTAGGCTATAAGGTCGACAACGATGGTGGTGAGGAGTGGGAGATGAGAGAAGGTGGAGAGGGGAGGATGTGTTTGCCGGGGATGCTGTTGCACCCGGTCAAGCAGGTGGATTTGGTTTATGAGCGGAAGGCTGGGGAGAGCTGAGGGGATGATGATGGTGGTGGACTTGCTTGGCCTTGGGGGAGCATAGCGGGCGGCGTATGGGATTGGTTTGGTAAAGCGCCGGCCTGTTGGACATATACGTGTATGAGATGTAGTTACGTTGTATAAGGCCGACCTCGGTCTTGTACAGCTACATGTATCTCTCGATCTCCTTGAGCTATCGTGGTCTTGATTGGCCGATCCTTAGCGCGTTATGCTCGCTTTTAACTCCTCGACCTCACTTCACTCCGACTTCTTCTCGAACTCCTCTAGCTTGGTACGCTTGCGCCCTGATTGCTCAATGATTCGTATGTCAAAAAGTGACGTTCATCCTCCGATCTACTCTTGCCGCACCTGAAACTCCAGCCACCAGAATATCGCGACTCTGTGGCAAACCTACCCAACGCAGCAACTTGAAACACGACAAGCGCCAATCGCGCGCTTCGCGATCATCAAGTCTTCGCCAATTGACGCATCTCTTACACTTTCTCCACGACAAGACCGGGAAGCTTGCATGCCCCGGAACACACCAGAGCCAACCGACATCACTTCACCTCTGCATCCAGATGCATCTTCACTTCACGCCAGGCACTCCTACAGTATTCTGTCCATCATGAGTAAGATGATGCGTTTCAAAGCTCACGACAGTAACAAGATCGTCCTGCATCGCTCGCAGTACCACGCAGAGCACTGACATCGACGCGTGCTATTCACGTTCGGCCAGCGGGACCATTACCGCGACAATAGCAGAGCGACCGGCGTGGGCGCGACGGTGAGCAATATTGTTGAGTGACATCCACCTTCTTCTCCATTGTTCCCTATTGTCCAGCGCGTTCTATTGTAGATCAGCAGAGAGGCTTCCATAGCCTTCGTGCTCTGGTGACTCTTTCTCTTCCTTCTTCATCTTCTTCGTCGTTTCTATCATTGCCTGTTTCTTACTACTGTCCTCGTTCTGCAACTCACGACCTACTACTCGTACCATTACGACGACCGACTGCATCTATCACTTATCAGCTACTACGGCAATTGACGACAACAACGCTGCTGGACAGCCACTCACTAAGCTCTAATACACCCAAATACTCGTATCTTCGGATCCGCCACCTCATTGACACATGTTCGTGAGGCTGTATCCTTCCGAGAAGTAAGTAGTCCGCCATGAGAAAGAGCCTGGCAGACGGCTAGCTGTAACGAACACGTCTTTGCTAACACATCCTGCACGATAGACTGCTCTACATCCCCATCGAAGCACGACGCATCGAAGCGATCACCACCAAATTCCGCAGTGCTCAGAACAAGACCGACAAGGCGACCGATAAGATGGCGCTCTCCCGCGGCTCACTGGCTGGTCCTGGGTACATCATCCTCGGCGGCATCCGCGTTTTGAACACGATCGGGCTTCTCGCCGTGATCGCGGCAAGCATTGTGATGCTTGTGAAGACATCTGTGGCGTCCAAGTTCTTCTTCTTCGATGCTATCACGCACGTTCTCACAGCTTTCACTGGCAGTAGGTATATTCAAAGCCGCTTGGAGCAAGCAATGCTAACCTTGAAGCAGTGTTCCTCCTGGTCTCTGAATGGCAATTCGGTCCCGTCAGTCGTTACTTCGCCCGCAACTGGCCCCTTCTCAGTCCTTCCCATGGCTTCGTCTTCCTTGCGCTCACTATGCAAGTGCTCGGCATCAACATGCTTGGCAATCTCAATAAGCCTGCCACAAGCCAGAAGTCTCTCGGCCTCGCTTTCTGGCGTATCGTCATCGCCTCCGGCATCGTCATCTTCATCCTCGGCTGGATCAATCTGATCGCGTCCTACGTCTTCCGCGACCGCAAGGCAGGTATCACTGCGCGACAAGTTCGTGCTCATGGCGCTGTGGCGGCACTCCAGAGTCCCAAGACCAGTGGGTCTTTCACCTCGGCACCTGAGCTTGCACAGACGTACATTCACCAGGAGACTGTATCGCCAACGAAGTCATCCCGCAGCCCGTTCCACTTCATGACATCCGACCGCCGCCAGTCTACTCTCCCATCATACCACGCTTCATCTCCAACTGTTGCGTCGCCACCCTACCCAAGCACACGAGATCCGGTCTCGCCCACCAGCCGCTACTCCAGAGCCACCAACTGCACCAAGAAGGGCGTCCAAGGGCTATTCGGGCGTGTGCGTGACAGCGTCATCCCACCGCTGCCAACTCATAACGCGAACACAGAGCCAGAGATCACCGGCCCTTTGAACAGAGATGGTCGCTTCGACGGCTATGGCAGCCCTGTGCGTCCTCCGAGCGCCATGCACCCGAGCCGCACTGGCGAGAGCAACACTCGTCGCTGGAGGGCTTGATCCTGACGAGCTGAGGACTACGCAAACGCATGGCGTTGACGGGATCTGATCGAACGAATGCTGCCTCGGTGGATCAATATCGATGTCGTGGTCGCATCCTTGGCAAAGGAATAAGTCGCCTACCCCTTCGGTATAGGTGGATGTTGTGCTTGCGATGCGGTGAATTTCTTGCGGGCGCAAACGATGATACCCAGCTGCTTACATTCATTGATGATAGTAATGACGAATGAACATTCCTTCAATCATGTTTTCTTCGCCCCCTCTCGCTCACGTAGATCAGGGAACCCCGTTTCAATTGCGGCAACGATCTCTTTCCACTCTTTCATCGCGCCGCCTCCAGTGTCGCCACATGCGAGGCCTTTGTCGATAGGCTGCAAGACTTCGAACCACCCACGACTGTCAGCACCCCAGTCATTCGAGAGCAGATCGAGATGCCGCTTCGTGACAGGATGGTTCCACATAGCTGTGTTCATCGCTGGCGCAACCATGATGACTTTCCTGGCACTGTCACGTCCAGCAGAAGCTAGCCGGACACCCTCCCTCAACCCATCGATCAAACCGGTCGTATCCCATGCCCTCGCGACGGAGCTTACAAGATCATGGGACATGCCCAACGCAAGCTTCGCCAATGAGTTTGCGGACAGCGGCGCAATGACCATCATATCCGCCCATCGTCGCAGCTCGATATGCAAGATACTATCGCCTCGGACCCAAGGTTTCTGCCACTCATCTGCGTTGCGATAGATGGCGTCCAAGTTCTTGATCTTGGCTATCTGCTCCAGTGTCGGTTGCTCGTCCGCTTGGCCTCGCAGGAACTCGGCCGCTGAGTTAGATAGCAGGAGACGGATACTGAGGTTCTCATACTTGGCCAGGGCAGACAGAATGTTCGGGATCTTGATCGTGGCTACAGACCCAGTGGCGGCAAGAAGGAGATGGTATTTTCCGTCGTTGACGTGATCTGAGGCTTTTAGTGCTGGAGATGGTGATGGCCGCTTTGTAGTAGTAGTGTCAGCTTTCCCAAGAGCTTCCAGCCGGTGAAGATCGTAGGCCAGGTGAGCGTTGTAGAACACTAGTCCTACAGCTACAGCCATCATCGTACCAATCACCGCGATGTAGGAAAATAGGAATACATTCTCCCACAAGTACCCAAGAGTGCTTGAGGAAAGCATGTCTCTCTTGTTCTTGTGCCGCTCGAGGTAACGTGGGCAGTGGAAGAAGCACGATGTCCGCTTTTCTCCTCGCTATCGAGACGAGGTCGGGAGGGATGTTTGATCGTATGGTATCGTTCGGAGTATGCTGACAAAGTCTGTCGGGAGGAGCAGTGTGAGGGAATGTGGACGGGAAGCTCGGTATGTATATCAAGCCTCTGCTGTCACCTACATCGGCAGCACAGCACAGCAAGTCTACCCTACGTTGAAATCAGGACCGGCGAAGGTGAAGGACCGAGATCTGTTTTGCTCAAGACCGCTTACTTGATGAGGCAAACGTTCTGGCCCCCAAACATATTGCTTGAGTTTCTAATCAAATCTCCCTGCGTCATCATTCGTTCTTTCTCGAGGTCACGACCCGACAACTTCTGTTGTTCTTTAAACTATCAACGATGTTTTCGAAAACGGCTTTATCAGCGGTATGGATGTCTTCCGTGGTATTGAACGATCGATGCTAACAGTCTGAGAAGGTCGCGCAGAACGCGCTCCGCCCGCGCCATAACCCTCTCCTCTCGCCACGATTCGCCGCCCTACAGAAGTCCTTCATCTCGACAGAAGTGCAGAAGGCGATCGATAAGGCCGTATCTACTGCGCCAGTAGTGCTATTCATGAAGGGCACGCCAGAGACACCACAATGCGGTTTCTCGAGGGCGAGCGTGCAGATACTTGGATTGCAGGGCGTGGATCCGCAGAAGTTTGCGGCGTTCAATGTGCTTGAGGATCAGGATTTGCGAGCAGGTATGTTTGCACGAAGATTGAGCGCCGGAGTGCGGACTGGGTCGGCATGAGGATGAGCGCGAGGGAGCATGTGTGCTGACAGACGTTCTACAGGCATCAAGGAATACTCGGATTGGCCAACAATACCGCAACTGTACGTCGGAAAGGAGTTCGTGGGAGGGACAGATATCATGATGTCGATGCATCAGGATGGCAGTTTGGCGAAGCTGTTGGAGGAGAAGAACGTACTAGTACCACCAGAGAGCTCAGACTCAGATAGCAGTTCATGAAGTCTTGCTTCGCTGTCACAATACTTTCGTCCTCAGACTCGGAGATCAAGAAACGGTACTGGTGATACACCAGGTGTCAAAGACTTATATCCAGTAGGTAAGCCCATCGCTCCTGCCAGATATGTTCTCGGAGGCGGGAAGCGGGCGGACTTTGGTTCGACCTCACCTCATGTTGTCCACTCCACTTCCATCACCTCTAAATTCATTCAGTGCCGGGGACGAACAGATGTGCGCAAAACTATACGTCCCTACCGCGCAAATAGGTTCCGCGGCAAAGGAGAATCTACCACCAAGGAATACCAAAATGGCCAAAGGCAAGGTCTCCGTCGGATCGCTCTTCAACCAACAACATCACATCTCGAAGTCAGCTATTCACAACCAGAAGAGTGTACTCGCTCCTCGAGGAGGTGGGATCACCAAGGCGCAGCGACCCAACGGAGGCGTTTTCTCAAAGTTCACGAAACCCAAGAAGGCTACCGAGCACCCGGCATACCTCAGCTTCGCAGGTGATTCAGACAGCGCGTAATAACGTAACTCATCTGACTCTCTACAGAAGCAACGAACAACTACCGCAACGCGACTGGCGTAGTGAGAGGCCAACAGCTGGATCCGGTTTACAATGCACTTCTCGCACGTGTCAATGGCCTCCAGGTCAACGGCAAACCCTTCCAAACTTCCGGCATGGCTTCCAGAGACCAGATCGACACACTTGTCCAGGCTCATGCTGCTCTTTCAAAGCCTCTAGACGACGAGCAAATGACGATTCAGAACCACCGCCAGAATGGCACGGTCGACATGAAGGAGGTAAAGCTCGGTGAGACCATGCTTTCCTTCGAGAGGCTTGCCGAGAAGAAGCGCGCCGAGCTGGAGAAGCTGGTCCAGAATCTTCAGGATGTTGTGGATGAGATTGAGACGGCGCGAGAGGTCATTGTCGCGAAGGAGAAGAAGGGCGTGAAGCAGGCGAAGAAGTCCTTCGAGGCGAAGCTCGCTTCTCTAGTTGATGAAGCTGAAGCTGCTAGAGAGCAGGCACGCGATGAGGTGAAGCAAGCAAGGAAGGAGGATCGAGAGTTTAAGGCTAATCTGGAGCGGAAGATCGAGTTGCTTTTCGCAGAGCTTGATTGAATGCTGGCTGCCGTCTGGGAAGCCTGTCGAGATACATGCACGCATGCACGACACACTCAGCAGTTCCACGGTTTCGTAGCTACTCCATACACACGGTGGTGGTGAAGCAAGAATGCACGTCGATTTCATCACCTTCGTGGCATCTACTTCATCCCCGTCATAACACCTGAACGCCTGCGCTAATCACGAACCTCTATCGCAAGCCCACTATGCTCAATCGCTCGTTATCAAGCTCACCTAGTAGTCGTTAGCCAAGATCATATTGTGAGACCAGAGGCCAAGGGTACACTTACCGCCATCACTATACAGCATATGCTCACATATGGGCTCAGGCGCTCTCCTATTCTCGCTGCTCGCCAGAATGTTCCAAGTGGTCTGTACATAGTCAGCGGTCGTATTTGCCAGTCGAGAGTGAAAACGCCCCACCCAGACTTGTTCCGATCAAGCCATGCAGGAAACACTCCGTGAAGATATGTGCAGGAGCAGATGAAGAGTAGCACGACCAGGAGGAAGGTCTGGAATTTGAGGATGCCGAACATTGTGCCAATCTGTCTCTCGGACCTTTGCTATGGTTCTGAGGGGCTTGGTTGAGGTTGTCGGCTTAAAAGTAGGTGTTCGACGTTCCGATCGGGAGCATCTGTTATCTCGAAAACTGTCCTCACGTTTGTTGCCAAGCATACGTGCGAAAGTTGTGGGACGGCGGGCACCTTCGAACGTCAGTGAGCTTCACTGAACGGCCGATGCGAAGCCCACGACCTTGCGACACCTCTTCTTTCGCAACTGGATAACACACTCAGCACATTCGTCTCACCGACCACAAACCATACGAAGCACAAAACGGCATTCCTCCCACCAAACACCATCACAACGACCTCACGCAACCATGAGCTCGTAGGAGAGCATCGGCCTTCTCCACGGCAACACTCAATACATCTACAACCCAAACTCCACTCACGCTTACGTCCCACCTCCACCGACCTTCAATCCATCTCCGCCCACCTACAGCCCACCTGCACCCACGTACACACCACGTCAACTCACCCACAGACGGACCCAGCCTAGCCCTTCACCAACCCCAACCCTCATGGCCGAGCCCCGCGCCCGCCCCCGCGCGCGCGGCTCCGTCTTCCAACCCTCGGACCTAACAGACCTCCTCTACGCCTTCGGCGACCCGCACCGCACTCCCACCACTCCCTCCCCGCTACCTGGGACCATCACAATCCTCGACGAGATCCTGACCGACTTTATCATCGAGACGTGCCACTACGCCGCTTTGTCCGCATCCTACTCAAGGCGCCAGAAGATCAAGGTGGATGATTTCAAATTCGTGCTCAGGAGGGATGAGCGGTTGCTCGGGAGGGTGCTGGAGCAGTTGTGGAGGGAGAAGCGGATTAAGGAGGAGAGGAAGATTGTGGATTTTGAAAGCGTGGAGCAAGGCGGCGGAGGGCTGGGGGTGTTGGAGGGGGTAGCTACGCAAGGTGGGGTTGGGGAGGGGGAGATGAGGAGTAAGAAGGGAAGGGGACGGGGGAAGAGGAAGAGGCGGGAGGGCGAGGAGGGT
>JAABUL010001196.1_pt1 | contig 50548 bp, 45 predicted proteins | sample 5559151 | NCBI WGS metagenome assembly JAABUL01 (sample SAMN10711876, study PRJNA513368) | rock metagenome | isolation source: Antarctica rocks | place: Antarctica: Victoria Land, Pudding Butte sud
TGCTCATCAAACATGGAAATCGTACCACCAAAATGCCTAGGCTGCTCAGTCTCGCAACCCATGCTCCCAAGCAGCTAGCAACCCTCTATCCAAATACCAAAGCCCTCACCTCAATGCTCTCTCTCGGCCTAGCCCCCTCAGGACTTCTCGGATCCACAAATGCGGTATGCGGAACACGGGCACCATTCTCGGAATCATAGCACTGCAGCAAAAGCCTCTCACTCCCGTCCATCCCGCTCCAATAGTGCCACCTCTGCCCATCCGTATACTGCACCGCCGCCGTCTCCCCTGAACGATCAGGATACCTGTGCTCAATCCCCACCATCGCCTCATCCGGCACGCTGGTGCTGTCTGCAAAGGCCAGCGGGAACGACTGCACGGGTCCGTTGATGGGGCGCCAGACGTTGATTATGCGGACGCGACCCTTCAGCAGATCGGCTGCTTCGGAGGGGAGGTGGTGGTGAACCCGAGCAGCGGCTGAGGCAACTGTTTGGTCTATGTGTACGCGGGTTACAGGGGCACGGGAGGCGGAGGGTGAGGCCCGGCGGATGGTGTGGTCGAAGAGGAAGATGCGTTTTGCGCCAGGGACATGCTTCAGGAGAAGTTCCTCAACCTCGGGGTAGTAACTTGTCTTCACGCTCTCGTCGTCATTGAAAGAGATTTCTTTGCTAGGTGGGATGGAGGATAAAGCGGCAAAGGCATTGGTGTCGATGTTGAAAGACGATTCGTGGGAGCGTATGTCTTGGACTGTGACGGGCAGGTCATCGTCACCGAAGTTGCGTTGGGGTTGGCCTTCGGGGGCCTTTTCGACATAATTGAAGGGTTTGGAGTTGTCCGTTGGGGGTTTGTAGAATTGGAGTTGAGCGGTTACGGTACCTCGAGGGATGTAGGAGGAGTCGTGAGTGGATATGGTTTGGAAGGTGGAGGAGGAGGTTGTGGTTTGTGTTGTTGTCGACATTGTGGTTTTACGGGGGCTGTTCAATGTGGTTGGTGTAAATTGGAGGTTAATTGATGGTGGTATCTTAGAAGGAAGGATACGGTGACGGTGATTGCAGAGGATGAATTGATTCTGGAGGGGTCAGTCTTATATCGACTTTCTCCCTCTGGATTGGTGATCATTCTCGAAGCCTAGATGTTCATCATTTCTAATCGGCTTTGCGTCATCATGGCTTTAACAAGCGAGACAGCCGATAGTCCGGGGTAGTTGGTGGCAAACCTACGGATTAAAGGAAAGAACCGCAGAGCACGCCATTGAGCTCTGTTATGACATGTTAATGGTCAGAAAGTGATTCCCTTGTGGTCAGGAGCAAGTGAATTACGGACGGACAGTTGCAAACAGCTCAACAGGTAATCACCGCAGTACATCTAAGTTGTAAATGTATCGCTAGCGTGAAGCGCGCTTTTCTATGGTATGTAGCGCTTTTAAAGTACCAACAAACGCCCGACCTGGGGTATATCCAGCTAAAATGCAGCAAACTCGTGCACTTCCTCCCGTTGTTTTGTACGCCTCCATCCCAACTACCTGAATGCTCCGCCTTTAATTTTCATCATCATCATACCCTTCCATGACTTTCCCAAAGGAATTCACAGCATTTCCGCTTTGATCCTCTCTTCCCCACCTCCCCTTTCCATCCGCAAAGACCTCATCTTCCGTTTTTTTGCACACCTGCCCCCACTCCATCCAAGTTGCCTTGTCAGTCCACACCCCACCTCTCCCACCCCTAGTGTCCCACCAGGTTTGACCTCCTGTGGCCGCTGCGTATGCGGCTTCTTTACTCTGGGTCGAGCGGATGTAGCGGCGAAGGAGAGCCCGAGAGTTGAAGAAAAACCACATCTGGGACCACCAAGATGTAAGTGGTGACTTGTCTCCATTAATGTGTAGCAATGCTGGGATTGAAGCTGCATAGACATTTGTCGCTAGAGGTACTTCTGACCATAGTAACTCTTCGGAGATGGTATCAAGCTTCCTTGAGTACGGAAGTAGGATCCCCTGCTTCAAGTCTTCACTGTGGTTGCCAGGAGATGAATATGTGAAGGGCGGACTGGCCCGCTGGATGTCTATTGGTAGCCAAAAGGAGTGCAAGCGTAGCGATGGATGCTTCTCCTGAATATGTGAAACAACCGAACTGTCGTTGTAAGCGATAAATTCGATATCTTTATCAGAGTGTGTCAGCGTCTGAAACAGTTCTGACTTGTAATCTAGCCCAATCCCAAGCTCGTAATCAATGCTGGCCACGACTGTCATGCTGTTAATGGTTCGGTTAGCCGACAGAGGCGAGTCAGAAGTCCGAAGAGCATTAGAAACCCAATCTAGCCACCGCCCACCAGCGCCTTGAGAAGTTTGTCTCAAGATCTCGCGTTGATATTCCTGTTCACCGAAGATCTCGGCGAATACAAATTGATCGCCTATGGTACCTCTGTTTTCTTCAACTTTGCGGACTGCATGCTTGTACACCTTTCGTACATCAGCTACACGGCCAATTACAGTACCAGAATTTAAGAATCTTGGACGGTTATGGAAAGCCTCCGCATCCTTGTCGGTGTCCGACCCATAGGTGTCCTTTGGTAGCGTTGAATACGGGACTGCAGCGCAAGCTGGATCATCTGCAGGGTTTGGCCAGCATAGCTTGTCCGCGGCAAAAAGGATCTTCTGTCTATACTTCTGGGTAGACTCTAAATTGCCGTCTGTTCCTGGCTTCGCTGCAAGCGCCATACCATACCGTGTTCTTAGACGTTTACTGGCCGCGTCGAGAATCTTATGATATCTCCTGATCATGACCTCCGGTGGAAGTTGGAACCAAACATCATAGCCATCTACGATCAGAACTAGATCATCATCTTTAATATGTCTAGCCGTGTTGAGGTAATCGTATGTTCCCTTGATCTTCCCAGTGTGGGTTCCCTTATCCCACCCTTCCCCATCGAAAACTTTACCATAATTGATCAATGTAGGAGGTGGGTAGCCGAGGACAAACGAGGAAAGAAGCGTCTTGCAAAGATTCGCGTTCGATTGAGACACTGGGATGAGCAGGTGGAATGATGGGTTTGTCTTTTTCAATCCACTCGGCACAGTTCCATTTCGAAGACGGTCAAGGTTTGCCGGGTCAAGTGAAGGTACCTCAGTGTTGCCCATAAGCTCAGGCGCATCCGGTAGTGGGACATTGGGCTGATTCCTTAATTGGGAGTATTCTGCTCTGGCCGCCGCCTACGCACAATAAGTACCAAGATAAGACTACGTGGATTTGCCATACCTTGGGAGAGCTCCTCCATCCCACAAGCAGCAATAGGATGCACAACACGAAGATATAAAGACCCGTTCTACTGCGTCGCGTTCGTGTACAAGGTGTTCGATGCATGAATCTGGGCTTCAAGAATCGGGATGGACTTAGTGCTATGAGATTATCCATAGAGTTGACTATCGGACCATGACGGCACACTTTTAAGGTATATGTAGTAAAGTGCTGCTGTTAGTGGCTCGCGGCAAGAGGTAGCCGTCAGCTTGATGAGTTGAACATCAGTGAATGGGGCCAAATAAAGAAAACCTTTTTATTGTAAAACTGGCATGTGAAATGGCGGATATTGCCCAGCTTCTCCAATCAAGTCTTCCATTGCCTCCATTGACGCCAACAAGGTGGGTTAACAATTTTACTGGAGTGGAGCCGAACTCCGGTGACCGGTGGATCTGTCAATGTACGTCATATATGACGGTAGGGAAGGGCTGGACTCGTGGGAACACTCTCCGCACAGAGTGGGTAGACCAACTCAAGCTCGCATATAACAATTACCTTAGTAAGATGCAATAGTAACTGTCGTGAGCAACACCATCACTTGATACAAGTAAGTTATCTTCAATGACGCATCCGGAAAGGCTCGAGTAACCGGCACTACCTTAATCGTAGATCTCCTGCAGCGTCGCGGGAGGCGTGCATGACTATTTATAGACAGGGTTGAGGTATTCCGTACATTGCCTTTGACATTGACATCTCAGTAAGGTAGATATCCCAACCACCCCTACAAGAAGACAAACCGACATGGCCTCGATCCTTTCTCCAGTTCCCCGCCTCATCTTCACAGTCCTCGAGCCAATTTCTCTCTTGGCCGGTTACCTCGCCCCCCTCCTGAACACCTCCAAATTCGTCTCCTCCCAAGTCCCAAACGCCATACCCACAGCGCTAACATCAACTGATCGCGTCCTTGCCCTCCAGTTGGGCAACTGCTACGGCTTGGTCGGACTTATTGGTGTCGGCGTCTTGTATGCTACGAGTGAGCCGGCAGTCGTGAGGAATTATATAATTGCCTGCGCCATTGCGGACGTTGGGCATCTATGGGCTACGTATGCGGTTATTGGCCATGAGAGTTTTGTGAATGTGGGGAATTGGAATGATATGGCTTGGGGGAATATTGGGATTACGGCGTCATTGTTTGTGTTTAGGCTTCTATATCTCATGGGAATGTTTGGGCAAGATAGGGTTCTTAAGAGCGAGAGCAAGATGATATAAGATACCCCGATATTGCTGTGCAGACAGGAAATAGTGAGTGCCATTTCTACACTTGGAAACAACTCCCTTGCTCTGTTGCTGACAATGTTCCCAGGTCAGCCGGGCTATCAGTGTTCGATAACATTTAACGTTTAATAAGATAGTTTCTGGTTCGGGCTATTGTACCCCTCGTTCTATTTCTAAACCGAACATCTCCAGGTATACTCGGGACTTGCGTATGAGAAATAAAGAAGCCTTGAAGAATTGAATTTGACATTATCAGTGTCAAGCTAATAACGAACGTTATTCTCCAAACCGCATGATGTAGTGTAACAGTATTTACTCTCTCTTTTCAAGATACTGCTTGCTAATCAGAGTAAATGCGAAAAAGGAGTTTCTCCAAACTTCAAACCGCTTTTAGCCTGGGGATCCTAGGAAACTGACCGAGCGCGTCATCGACGTTGTTAAAGGCCGAAAGGTATAGCTGCTGGAAGGGCATGCCTCCGAAAAATAACATTAGGAAAGCATGCGTTGGCAGTATTGAAGGAGAAATGCAAAGACTCTGCAGTGACAAAACTGTATATCTGTTTTTACATCAAAGGAGACTCGAACCCTCAACATCCAACCAAAAGTCAAAAAGATAAATCCCCTGACACAATGCAGTGAATAAATACCAATTAACCAAGCCCGCAAGCGCCGCCATGACTTCTAGTGACACTGTGCACTAGACCGTTATGACTTTCGGAGGTTGATGGAATAGAAGCTTCTATTTCGATGTTTGTCATTTTATTTGTTGAGAATCTCTCTTCCTCGTATAAAGTATATCATGCCTTCAAATTTACTTGCATGCGGGAAAAGGTAGGATTTGAATTCCTGTGCCTTTCTTCCTTTATCACCTATTTTTAACGAGGCTATCTATGAGCTTATAGTCTCACACTTCTAACCTTCCCTGACTCGAAAGATTTACTGACTATATTTTGGCCGAGGAGAATGGAGGAGATTGGAGAGGTTAGGGGGTGTACCCCATCTTATCACGCTTATAGCCCATCTATGCTTAGTTTAGACAGGCCGAAGAGGAGTTTCTTGCTTTGAAAAGTAGGCCTAGTACTGCTAGCCTTTAATCCGCTGCCCGAAGTCGAGTCTTTGTACTTGTAGTACAGAAGCACGACTCGTATCATATTATTGACAGCTCAGATTCTATCTGAACCGCTTCCATAACTCCAGCGCTCATGTTATGCTTATGCTAATGCTGCCTGTATCTACACCGGTTTAACAGTCTGCTCATGCTGTGGCGATGTGTACAGATAAAGAAAGACAGATTATGTGGAAAGGTTTGGACCTTGCGAAGAGGCATTTTGTCAAATTCCACTCATAGCCACACAATGACCCCACCCATCACCCCCGCCAACCCCAGAATCATCCCACCAACTTCCATTCCCCCACTCGCCGGCGCAGCTCCTTTCGTCGGACTCGCTGACGCAGCACTTCCTGTCGCAGTCGAACTCGCAGACACAGCCGCAAGGTTGAGCGTTTGTCCCAGGCTGGGTAACGTTGCACTAGGATCGACTACCCAGCCGCTGGCCGTAGAACTTGGACATGTTACTGCGGAAATGGCGGTTGCGGATGCAGAGTAGGCGGAGAGTTTAACGCCGGAAGGGGATAGGGTGGCCCATTGAGCTTTCAGGTTGCTGTAGTCAGGGGAGACGGGCGTAGGTGTGCCGGAGCGGGGGTAGCCGTCAAGTGCAGCGGTTGCCGTGGTTGGGTCGACCGTCGGGCCTGTTGCGAGAGGTTAATGGATTGCGCGATTTTGTTGCAAGCTTATCTTAGTCGAGAGACGTACCGTAGTTGATCAACCCGTACTTGTTGGCTTCCTCAATCCACTCATAGATGATAGCACCAGACCAGGTGTGTGACATATTCTGTCCGAAAATGGCAGCTTGGTCGGTGAAGAGCCTAGGAGCGGGTATTCTGCAGCCGGTTTCGGAGATGAAGATTGGGATATTGAGATTCGTGGCATTCTGCTCAAGCATAGAATAACCAGAGCCATCGTAAGACGAATCTCCGCACCATTCATACACGTTTAAGGAGAAGAAATCGGAGATGTCAGCTGCGTCTCCACAGGCCATGTAATTCTGAAGCATGGGTCGGAGCTCAGGGATATCCGCTTCCATGAATTTAGCATGACTGCAAACGTTGCGATTGGAAAACACACACCTGCAGAGTAGCCAATAGGAATCTTGCGGTAATTCTTCGAGTCTCGATATGCCTTTACGTCCCTCACAGCTGCCTTCACGTACGGAGCAACAACTGAAGCGTTTGCTGACATGGACAGTGTTAGCAAGAAGTATTTCTGCGTATAGATGTATGCTAACCTTGGGTAAGAACTTCATTGCCGACAAAAACGCCAGCGGTGTTGTCGTACTTCTGAAACTCGTCCAAGACCCCGTTGAAAGCTGTAAGTTGAGATTGGGTCCAGGCCGTGTTGTTCTGCATAATTCATTTAGTACCACAAGCTGTTCTGCCATATGAGAAGCGTACGTACCGGATCAATCTGGGTGGTAAAGGTATCCAAATCTACAAAGAGATAGATTCCCTGGGCTTCAAAGGCGCTCATGCAGCCACTGTGCTCTTGCGCTGGATCGACATGGTAGACCCGGATAGTATTCGCTCCCAGATCTTTCATCGCTTTTGCATCGCGTGCGCATTGGGAGACGTCGAGGAGCGGGTCGAGGGAGGTAAGCTGATAAGCCACGCCTGGTACATAACATTAGCAAATGCTAGATGGTCATATAGTTGTTGCAAAGCTCACCCTTGATGAAGAACTGGTCTCCGTTGGCGTCGAAGAACTTCGAGCCAACTGCAGTAATATGTGGGAGACTGGATGCAGTACAGAGAGTAACGATTGCTGCCGCAATGAATGCAGCGAATGTAAGGACTCTTGGATACATTGCTGTTCAACTGCAAAGAAGAATGGCTACCAATGTAGTTCTAGACTGCCTACAGGTCTTCGATTGGAAGTTAAGAGTGGATCACGTTGGCCCGGTTGTTCTATATTCTGTTGCGCTCGAAAAGGAAATTACGACACAGGGGCTACTGCTAGAACGAGGGGAAACACTAGCTCCGTAACGAAAGACGAGAAAACGGTAGCGCGACGAAAGAGAACGAGGAAAGGACGATCTCCTGTAATTGTAGAAGCGGTGTTGACAGAATGAAACGAAGAGAAGCCGGGGAAAGAGTTGAAGCTTCACGTGTAAGATCTCCTCCAAGGATCATGCGTTTAGTCTCATGCAGTAGTCTCCGCTGATAAGCCGCTCACTGGCTCTCCAAAGATAATGTCTGTATCGGTGAAACAAATCACTGAGGTAAGTCAAGGTAATAGACGTCCTTCCCCAAGCAGAGCTTCTGCTGTTTTCTTCATACTAATTCCTTATACAACTCTGCGCATGCAAGGCTGAGCGGAAACGCTATGTCCATCCGCAGGAGCTTGGCAACATGGAAGTCACGGTGCCCTAACGCATGCGGCCATACTCCAGTTCTGAGCATCAACAACTCGATTGCATACGGCGTTGGGAGTCGCACAAGATACAGAGGCACACAATGCCGCCCACTGCCAGAGTTGAGACGTCGGAAGAAACGAAAGAGACGCATTAAAGGACTGGGATGTCAGTCAATCCTGCCAAGCGCTATCGACGATCTAATTGGTTCCTGGCAACTTAATCGTGACTTGCTAATCGATAGCGTGCCACTCCCCGCGTTGGGCGCCAACCAAGTTCGAGTCCATTCACAACATCAACTTCAACCAAGAAACCTCCGACTATAGGATCAAGGGCTTTTGAGAGTTCCGGTCAAGATCGAAGTATCGCAGTCCTGAGAGACACTGCTACGTTGCCTTCGCTTTATACGCTCTGGAAAAAGTTCCACCTCCAGTTTTCCTCGTTGTATTTCAGAAGGCAATGCGCGTTACGAGACTCCCATGACGGCCGCCAGCGTATCTACATATAACCTCCCGACCCACATGGTCTCTAATACTCCACCCACTGACCGCGCCCTCACGGCACGGCGGCCATCTTCGGTTTCGTCCCGTAGTACTACCACACGCCGCCACCGAAATAATCGCTCCCATCATGGAGGAGCTTCCTTCCGACCGCAGAACGAGTTTCCCAACTTTGCGCAAACAGGGGACGTCGAGATCATCATTCATGCTGATGGCCAGGAGAAAAGATATATGCTTCATAGGTTAATTCTGGCGCAATGCTCTGGATTTTTCGAAGCTGGGACGAGCGAAGATTGGTCAAGGGCGCAAGCGCGGGTACAAGTCTCAGGTACAGCGCCAAGCAATAGTAATGGGCTAGCAAGCATAGGAGAGGAAGAGGATAATTATGGTAGGGAGATGACTAGGCCCAGTCCTTCAGGCATTCAAGCAGGTGATAGACCTCAGTGGAGGTACGAACTGGACTGGGGAAATCAGGATGACGAGGTACCTATGCTGGTACAGAGGTCGCCAACGTCATCCTTGTTTGGCGGTGACCACGCACCACGCCCACCACCTGTTCCAAACAAACCTCCAGCACCACCATCAGGATTCTTCCGCTCGATGGCCAACTTTTCAGCTATGCAATCTGCTTCTCATATACCAAGCTCAAACCCTCAGGTGAATGCAGACAACGAGATAATACGAGACTACGATAATTTGTTCCGCATTTTCTACAATTACCCACCGACTCTGGACTGCATCAACATTGCAGAAACCTACATCCAATGCAAGACTCTGCTAGCACTAGCCGATATGTACGACGCCTTGGAAGTCGTTGGGCCTCGTATAGACCACCACCTCCTGCAATTTCAAAGCCGCCTCTGGAAGCAAATTGCAAAATATCCCCCAAGCTACCTCAAACTCGGCTACCTCGCCCGATCGAAAGTAATTTTCTCTGAAGCACTTGTCCACGTAGTCGGGCAGTGGCCTGCTGGCTCCACCCAGCTTCGCAATAACGTCCCGGACTCCGTCCATGACCTCATTGAAGATAAAGTCGAAGAATTGCAAGAAAAGAAAACAAAAGCCGAAATGCGGTTGTTTCGCCTCTCTCTTGCAACCCCAAGAGGCGACCGTGTAACGCCCCAAAATTCCTACCTCGACTGGCTAGCTCTCTCCCTTTTCCGCCAGTGGCTCGCTGAAAACACCACACCCCCACCTCCACCCATCCCAAAAACCTCGAGCACAGACTCAAGACGACTTCCTGCCTCTCAACCACCTCCAATAAGCGCAGGGACCCTCTATCGCCTACTCGGCACTGGTGGTAGCTCCTACCTTGCCCACGACGAGCTAAAACGCTTTATACGCATACGCCCCGAAGAGTACACCAGGGATACACTAAAGAAATTTGAAAAGCGAATGAACGAGATCAAAGATATGGCGAGGGAAGTAGTAAGGCCGCTTATGAGAAGTTATCTCGAGCTAGATGTAGGAAGGGAAGGAGGAGGGAGCTTGGGGTATTTGACTTGTACCAGGGTAGAGGAGGGAGATTTCCCTTGGGAAGAATGAGTGCATTGCAGATCTGAAGAAGAGAAAGCGTAGCCCATCGGGCGTTCTTTGGCGAGTATTGGATGAGACCCCGGCGTTTTTGAAGATACCCTTTATTTTTTGGCTTTGTTTAGATGTAATGGAGAAGTACTCTTGATTTTACTGAAGTAGATATCATTGTGACATATCATGGAGTTTCAGAGACTTCAAGACATGCCGACCCAAAACTCTTAAAGGGCAGCCAGGAGAGCTTGAGATGGATGGCAGGGATGCCCTGTGCCCAGTCATTGCTCGAGGAAGTTCATCCGCGCTAAGCGCTAGGTTTCGGCTTCTGATCTTGAACCGGATGATCCTTTGATCTTCACCTGCGTAATCACACGACAGCACCTTCACGCTTCGCTTCTCCTCGTAAACCTCCTCCCTCCAACCTCACCATCTCTCACCATGACGCTCCGGTAGCACTTAACACACCATCGACCACCTACCAACCACGGCCATGCACGATCCTTTCCCCTTCCCTTGCCCTCCCTTCCTCGTCGGCCTCACCACTCCCATCGCAACCGCCCTCAACCTCCCCACCTTACCCTCCCACATCCACGAACTCCTCCTCGCAGCGCTTTCCTACCACCTTATCTGCACCTACATCTCGCCCGCGCTTTCAAGCCTCCTCTTCCCCCGCATCTACCCCCAACTGCCCGCGCGCACACGCCTCAACTGGGACGTGCACGTTGTGAGTTTCGTACAGAGCGTGTTTATCTCTGGACTGGCGTTATGGATCATGTGGATGGATGAGGAGAGGAAGGGGATGGGGTGGAGGGGGAGGGTGTGGGGGTATACTGGCGGAGGGGGCATGATTCAAGGGTTTGCGGCGGGATATTTTCTGTGGGATTTGGTAATCTGTGCCATGCATTTGGGAGTTTTTGGGTGGGGCTTGTTGGCGCATGCTGTGGCGGCGTTGGTGGTGTTTTCGTTGGGGTTTGTGAGTTGCTCCCTCCCTTCTATGGTACTGTCTGAGAAATCCCTCGGCTTATCGATGTAAACAGCGCCCCTTTGTCAACTTCTACGGCCCGAACTTCATCCTCTATGAAATGTCCTCTCCGTTCCTAAACCTCCACTGGTTTTTCGACAAACTCCACATGACCGGCTCCAAACCCCAGTGGTACAACGGCCTTCTCCTCCTCTCCTCCTTCTTCTGCTGCCGCCTTCTCTGGGGGACCTACCAATCCATTCGCGTCTATCAGGACGTTTGGGCAGGGCTACACCCCTCCTCCGCATCTGCAGCAAATGGTAATCATACGATGGGATTGGCAGTCGATGCTGATGTGATGAGGCTTGCCAGGGAGGAGCAGGTGCCAATATGGTTAGCGGTGGTGTATCTGGGAAGCAACATTGTTCTGAACACACTGAACTTCTACTGGTTCGGGAAAATGATCGAGACGATCCGGAAGCGGTTCCAAGGGCACGCGACGACGGAAAACCACGATCGGCCGGACAGGAAGGCATCACAGAAGGCCAAGCTCAATGAAGTGGTCGTCGTGGAGGGTGTGGAGGTGACAACGATGGCGGATGGGGAGATTGTCGAGGAGAGAGTCGAGGTGGGTATAGTTGATGCTGGGAAGAAGGTTATTGGGGTGGAGAAGACGGAGGTTAGGCGGAGGAGGGGATGAAGGTGTCTAAGGGGGAAGGAGGCACTGTAATTATAATCTGGGTTCTTTGTGTATGCGTTTGAGAGAGCCGAGCGTAGATGATGAGTGTATCCCGGGTGGAGCACAATCGGGACTTAATGAAAGAACTCAACACCATTGATATACTCATTTTCTCTATTGAGATGATACATCCCATGCTCTCGTAGTTGCCTCTGAAATCTTTGCATCCTCATAGTGTCTTACTTTGCTCGACTCGTTTTCGTCCCTACGAGACTTTGGCAAGTCACCGTAAAGTTGGTATTTCTTTACTAGTAGAACCTGCTTGTTCGAAATCGAAGAGAGTTGGTGTACCGGAGCCCAAGGTTATTGAATCCTGGGGTGGGCTATGAGGAGAACACGATAGATGAAATCCCTACGGTAGCTTTCATCGTGAAAGTGCCTTCTATGGCCCAACGAGCACATGCCTATTGCTCGAGGACCAGGCTATAAAAGGACGTCCCCACTGCAGGCCCTTCGTCAACGCCTCTTGCTAATAACCCTCATCCCATGCATCCACGGCCATAACACCTCCGGAATCCTCACACACATCTCCCTCTCATCCCACGTATTCTCCAGCAGCGCCGCCAACACCCTCGGCACCGCCATTGCCGTCCCATTGATCGTATACGGAAAATCCGTCTTGCCCTCCTCCCTGGTCTTCTCAAACCTTACCCTCGTCGCCAGCCTCCTGGTCTGATAATCCGTGCAGATGGAGGCAGACGTGACTTCCCCCCAACCGTCGTCTTTTTCATGCCGGGACGGGAAGAAGGCTTCGATGTCTTGCTTCCGGACGGCGCTGGCGCCGAGATCTGATGAAGGCATTTCGAGGATGCGGCAGTGGAGGCCGAGGGTCTGGAGGATTTCCGTTTGGATGGCGAGCATGGAGTTAAAGAGGTTGGTTTCTTGGTCTTTCAGGGTCCAGCCAAACATCTCTACTTTGGTGAATTCGTGCACTCGATAGAGGCCCTTGGTGTCGACGCCCCTGGCGCCAGCTTCTGCTCTGTAGCAACGGCTTGAACCGACGATGCGCAACGGCAGATCTGCTTCGTCGACTGTCGTGTTGGCTTTCATACCAGCGAAGGGGATTTCAGCGGTTCCAGCGAGACTGAGATCAGGCTTTCCTGTTCCTTGGTATTTCTCGCTTTGTTGTATGGTATAGACCTGCTGTTCTCCGCTCTGATCGCGTGGCCTAAAGCCGCAAGCTGCGGCAATGTGTGAGTAGACTATAGAAGGAGGCGACACAACGGTGAAACCATGCTTCATGGCCACATTGAGGGCATATTGAACTAAAGCTTGCTCCAACAGAGCAGCTTCATTTTTCAGATAGTACCATCCCCATCCGCTTGTTGTAGCTGCTCCTGCAAAGTCTAAAAGATCGAATTCGTTACCTATGTGGACATGGTTCCTCCATGTCCGGTCAAAGGATGATTGGGGTGGTTCAGGATGTTCGTTGATGTAGCCGACTACTCTTGGCTCACTTCCAATAGGAGTTTCTTCACTTGTTAAGTTGGGAAGCTCAGCTGCGAGGCCTTCAATCTCATCTGTCAGACGTTGTTCTTGAACTTCGATCTCGCCAATCTTCTGTTTCAGCTGTCTAGCTTCGTCGAGTAGGCTTTCTCGGTCTTGAGGTACATCCCTGCTATCACGCCCACTGAAGGTTTTGGAATGTGAGAGCTTTGTTCGGATATTGTTATTTTGTTCTCTCAAACCTCTTCCACTCTTCTGAAAAGCCTGCCATTCATCGAAAAGCTTAACGATCTTAAAAGGGTTGTCTTTCTGAGATCTGTAATTACGGTTAATGCAGTTCTGAGAGTATAATTCCGGGTTCTGGCGGATGTGTCTGATGTTAATCGAGGTTTTAGGAGCTATTGAAGGTAAAGCATCCAACCTGGAGCTTGAGGTAGCGAAAAAGCGAAGTCGACGTTTGCTTGGTGATAGAAAGTACCGTGAGGTCGAGCTTGCTGGGCAGTGGGTAGTAGCTCGCATTGGATTCGCTCTGAACTAGACGACTAAGCCGCACGCCACAAGCAACAATGGTAGATTTATTCCAGAGCTCCTCAAAGGTTTTCGAGGCTGCGTTGGCGTAGATGGATAGAGCGACCGAACGGTAAGAACAAGACTATCAGCAACTTTCGTTTATATCGTCCTTTCGGGGAGATTTGCGGCCGACGCGGCTTTCCGCAGCGAGTCCGCAGTGTCCTCTCGCAACCTTCCACTTATTCACCCAATATCATACAAAACGACAGAGAAGCCTTATCGTCTGCAGAGACGCCAAGTTACGATGAGGTAGAAGCCAGCCCGGACCCCTTAGGTCCTCTTCCAAAGCAGCATGGCAGACCCTTTGTACGAGCTTCTGACACCTTACTTGAACACCCCCCCCTCACCACGTCCCTCCCCCTCCTTCAACGACCCCGTTACCGCGAAATACCTCAACCGCCTCTCTACGCTCTCCTTAACCTCTCTTACCTCTACAGAACCCCAGTCTTTATCCCAATCCTCGCACTCCACCCTTCTCTCTCTCCAATCCCTTTCCGCCCGGTCCAACGCAGCAATAATCGCATCATCAGACCACCTCTCCAGCCTTCGCACAGCTCTCCCACTACTAGCAGCAGAAGTAGGCAAACTCCAGGATGATATCCCAAAGCTTGACTCGGAAGCTGTGGCTTTCTCGACCAAATACAGCCGGAGCACAGAAAACGAGGTCCTGGATCGCCGAAAGGAAGCCCTCCTCATGTCCCGCAATGCTGATCGCTTGTCCGATATTCTCGACCTACCCGCCCTTCTCTCCTCCGCCATATCCTCTTCAACAGCTCAAGGCGTCTCGAGTACTGCAAATTATGCCTCAGCTCTAGACCTACACTCCCATATCAAGCGCTTGCACCTGCTCTACCCCTCGTCCGCCCTCGTCAACTCCATCTATGCCCAAACAGAAGATGCAATGCAGGAAATGACTTCCAGCCTTATATCGTCCCTCCGATCCCAAAACATAAAACTCGCCGCCGCTATGCGCACAATCGGCTGGCTGCGGCGCGTTGCCCCGGACCTCGATGGCCCCAATCTCTCTAATGCCCCCAACAGCGCAGGAAGTAACAGAGATGGCGCCCTAGGCGCGCTCTTTCTGACCTGCCGTCTTTCTACCCTCACCTCGATGCTAAATGCCCTCTCGCCCCTCCGTGACCTCGCAGATCAAGAGACTGACGCTCGGCTACGCTCGCCAATGGCTACAACAGCTTCCAGCAACTGGTCCCATGGACAGCAGGCAGAACGCTACTTGAAACGCTACGTTGAGATTTTCCGCGAGCAATCATTTGCTATCATCAGCATGTACAAAAGCATCTTCCCCTCCTCGCCAGACGCCAGCACCACTGGCTCCGAAGAACTGGGGTCGAAATTCAGATCTTTGGGCTTAAAATCCGCTCCTGCACCCCAGACCTTAGCACCACAAGCTCACGACCCCCTAACGCCCCTCCCCTCAGCCCTCTCAACCTTCCCCCTCCACCTCGTCGACCTCCTAACCTCCACGCTAAAAACTTACCTCCCCAACGTTCGCGATAAATCCTCCCGCGAAAGCCTCCTCACACAAGTACTCTACTGCGCCGGAAGTCTTGGCCGACTTGGCGGAGATTTCAGCTTGGTGTTAGCGTTTCTAATGGATGGGGATGAGAATGAGGATGCGGACGAGGGGGAGTGGGTGGAGGTGATGAGGAAGCATAGGGTTTTGGCGGGGAGATTGGAGGCGATGGCTAGTGGAGGCGGAGCTGGGGGAAAAGCGGCGGGGAGAGGGGGGTGAGACGAGGAAGATAGCTACTGGGTTTGGGTTGGCGTAGCCACAGACGTAGCTTTGACGACTGCTAGAAGGAAAAGCTGCCTCTCAGCGAGTGTGTCAACAAGCATTGATTCCACGCTGGAAGTGGTCTCAAAGCCTCGTCCCTCTGAACGACCACGCACGGCCGTGGGATGGATGACACCACGGAGAAGTTCTGCGGCCGGAATGAGCTGAGATGGTAAGAGTGGAGAGCATAAAAGATAGCCTAAAGAAGAAGGTACAACGCGTTACATGTTGTGCTAAAAATGATATGGGTAGGTGTAGATGGTAAGTGAACAGCCTTGGAAGACCAGGACTTGCTATGGTGGGACAAGGAGTAGCAATCTTTGGTAGGATGTCTGGATGTTTTAGACATACCTGCCTACGCAACCAAAAGCTGTCCAAACATTGCGAACAACAATACTTAGGTCTCTACTCCTCTACTGCTCATATTCACTGCAACTACCCACCTATCATTGAACAACCCTCCCTCCAGAAAACCCAATCACTTACTCCTCCTCACTCTCACTCGAACTCTCCACCACCCTCCTCTCCGTCTCCGCCCCCACGACCCCCAACCCCACCTCCACCCCCCCGCCCTCTTCATCAAATTGACTCTCCAGCGCCTCCTCCAGCGCCATTTCCAGATCCCCCTCCTCATCGTCTTCCGCTTCGCCGCCGGGCGACACGACGTCCCCTTCCTGAGCAGCAGATGGGGAAGGCAAGAGCAGCTCTTCCATTTCTTCGTCTTCGCTTTCTTCTTCGGAAGCGCTGGGCGAGCCCGGGTGGTTGGGGAGGCGTACGCCGGCGGGGCTGACGGAACTGGCGGCTGAGCGGAGGGAGATGGGGCCGTTACGCTTGTCGTGGGTGAATGCGGCGTTAAAGCGGCCGCGGGGTTTGGTGTCCGGTTCTATTTCTATGGTTAAGACGTCGGGGTCCGAATCTTCGTTATCGGCGTCGGCTTCTTCTCTGGTCGGTGGGGGAGAAGGGTGCCTTTTCTGGGGCCTCGAAGGACGGGGTTTCGGCTTTGGTTTTGTGCGGGAAGGACGCCTGGCTACTGATACTTCTGGAACAGGGAGAGATGGTTGTGGAGAGGGAGAAGATGTTCGGCGGCGCTTGTTTAGGAAGTGACGGTAATCGTAGGGGTTTTCGGTGTCGCCCGTTTGTCCTAAGGGGTCTTTGAAGAGGTCCTCGGAGTCGGAGTTAGGGGCAGAAAGGCTGGTTTCAAGTTGGGGGTATCGAGAGGCGAGAGCTTTGGGGTTTTTTTCTGTGGGAGTGGAGCGGAGGTTAAAGGAAAATTCGGCGGAGATTTTATTGAGGATGAAGGTTTGAGAGGTGGGGTCGTAGATTAGGGCGCAGGCTGAGGTTGGTTGTTGGCTCCCGGCGTAGAGGTAGCTATTGCCATCGTCCTTTCCTGAGATAGCGAGATTATAGCTATTTTCTGTGGCATGACGTGACGGTGTAATTTCCGTCTTTTGAGCGGAAGAGAGCGTTGGCTTGTGATTGACTGCGAAGCACTCGATTAGATTTGAGAAGGATTGAAACAGGACCTGACTTACACTGAACGTTGATAAATTCTCTTTTAGGTCTTTCTTTTTGATATCGAAACTGTTCGCTGATTGTAATGGAGTGTTTGCCGTTCTTCGCAGGGTCAATCGCCAGCCTATTGCTGACTGCCGCCGCCATGATCAGACTGTCGTATGTGGACTGCTTTTTAGATCCGGCGGTTTGAAGCGAAGAGTACAAAAATTGGAGCGCACTTGCTGCTTGCGTTCGCTAAGATATCTAAAATATGAATGACTTATTCAAATCTTAAGACTGTGTTCGAAGGGAGGGCGGTGATCAAAGAAGTCGGAGTTCGGCGACCAAACTCCGACACCAAGCTAGCCGGCTCGGCCCTAGCGTTCCCGTAGAATAGAGTATCTTATCCTTGGAAGCTTAAGGATTTTGTACATTTTCTCCTGCAAACCATACAGCGAAAAGGCACCTAGTATACTAAATACTGTCTATCTGGAAGCGAATCGGGGTATTTTGAACTTTTGACATGAGCCACCTTATTGTGTATTTGCCCATCTAGTTATTCCTCTGTCTCCCAGCACTTGGTCAAGCAGAACTCAGTAGATCGCGACTGTTTTGCAAATACCAAACGAAAGGAATAAACCACTAGAATGCCAGAGCGATGCGTAATCAATCATACTGAAACAAGACGCTGATACTCTCTCCGTGGTGGACTCTACGAATTGCCTGTACAGTCGTCAGCAGATGCTACTAGCACTGAAGGATTGAACGTACCTCAGCAAATACATGACCAATATCCAGTACCTCCAACTTAGGGCAACGTTTTTGATGTTCTTCCTGAGGGACGCTATTTGTAACTACAACCTTATCTAAAGCACTTGCGTTGATTCTGTCGATAGCGTCACCGCTGAGGACCCCGTGGGTCAGTAGAGCATAGACCTTGGTTGCCCCCTCTTTTTTCAGAAGCTTGGCAGCTCGAGTGATGGTGTTAGATGTATCAGCAAGATCGTCGATGAGAATCGCGGTACGATTTGCTATGTCTCCTACTAACATCATGGTTGCATTCTGTCGATCCGTGATCTTGGTGGGCCGACGCTCCTGTGGGGTTGCATTAGGCGTATCTCTTAGAGAAGATAAATAATTGTACCTTGTGAATCAACGCGAATGGCATTCCAAGTCCGTCCGCAATAGCAGTAGCTCTCTTGGCGCCTCCTGCGTCGGGGCTAACAATTACAGCTTGTTGGTAATCTGGTATCTGATACTGGATATACTTCTTCAACAGCGGTCGCCCATACAAGTTATCAACAGGTATATCGAAGAAACCTTGATATTGTGGGTCATGCAAGTCCATAGTAATGACATGATCTGCACCAGCACAGGTAAGAAGATCGGCAACAAGTGTTCCAGCTTGAGCAACCCATGGCTTGTACCCAGGCCGCGGCTGGAACGAGGTGTCCTTTGAGGAGCTCGAAGACGGGCTTAGAATTTCTTCGTGGGAACCACCATTGGCCATTGATGCCGAGGAAGAATTACGTGGACGAGTAGAGTTATCGGATTTGCCTGAGTTCAAGGTGTCGCTACGTTTTGGTGGTCCTTTCGAGGCTCCATTCACGTAGTTTGCGAATCGAGCATTCTGTGGACTATTTAGGCCAGAGGCAGAGTCGTCAATTTGCACCTTTGCAAGACCCTTATGTAATCCATCAATCCCATTGGTGAGGCCCGGGGTTGGCGGAATGTCCGGGTGAGGTGTTTGAGGTTTACTCTCAAAGGAGTATGGAAAGTCTGGCTTGTTGTAACAAGTTGAGGCCTTGACAAGAGGGGCTCCAGTTTTGTTATATGGTATATCGCTTTGCCGAGAGTAAGGAAATAGCGGTAGCACGGCGGTGACCTTTCTGGCAGAAGCAGTCTTGCAGGCAGAAATGGCGATCAATAGCTCCATTAGATGGTCGTTGACTTTTCCGCCACCAGATTGTATGATATAGACATCTTTTCCGCGAACGGATTCGTTGATCTCGACTCGTGTTTCTCCGACAGCGAATTTTGAGAGCAGAGCATTTCCTACAGGAATGCCGAGATGATCGCAGATTTTTTCGTTCAGTTGTGGGTGAGAGCTGCCTCCGAGGACGACAATGTTGCGGACCATGTTGCTTCTCCAGACTGGACGGTTCAATTCGAGAAATTCGAGAATGGGGAATTGGCGGTGTGGGGCCCGAGTGGGGTGTCGTGTGAGCTAATTAATAGACGGAGGAGGTGAGGATGTTTGATATAATGTTAGGGATCCATGATAACTTGGAGATATTATCCTTGCCTTGCTTTGGAAAGCAAAGGTAGCAAAGGTAACAACAAAGCGAGTTCACTATAACCACGTTATTGATTGAAAACCTAAGTGAAGCGTTGGCTTTTCATGCGAAAACACCAATATGCGGCTGAAATTCAATCATCCATTTAGTGTTTAAAGAGAATCACAAGGTTGGATGTACGTCGTGCGCTAACCGCATGTGGCAGTAGCGTTTCCCATGACCGCCATGCAGCCTGATTGCCTCGAGCCTCAATATGCGCCCTTTTAATAGACCACGTAGTAGAGAAAGGTGACAGAAGAGCGATCCTCCGGCTGAAGTCATTTGGGTATCATACAATCAAAACCTAGGACAGAACATGATGTACCACTCAATCGCCAGTATCGACCTCTCTGCGAATAAAGTCAGTAATTATCCTGGAATCGGTCGGACCGCTATGCTTACAAGTCCAGCTGCACCCCATTACTCACACCATAATCCTCCAGCGTAAGCTGATCCTTGAATGGTCTCTCCCCTTGTCTTTTGAGCATAATTTCATGAGGTTCTCGACCTATCCGTGCAGCAACTTGTGCCTTGAATAACTCTGCGACTTATTAGCCAATGATTCTTCATAATTATCCACACAGGAAAGAAGCCAGCGAACTCACTGATTGGATCGGAAGCCAAACAAGGAATCGCAGCTTTCGTTCCCAACCGATCATTAACATTAACGATAATCATCGGTTCCCCCACCGGTGCAATCTTCGGCTCAGCCTTCTTCTCCTTCTTGGGCTTCTCAGCGGCCTGTTCGTCCTTATCATGCTCTCTCCTCCCATCACGAACTGGTGATCTTGGTCGTCTCCTCTCCTGCTCCCGGTATCCCCTCTGCAGTCTTCTGTCATCTTCTCTATCCCGATCATCGTCGTCGTTTCGTTTCTCTTTCCAGCGAAACCCACCGCCGCCTCGTCTAGGTCTGTCGTCTCGTCTTCGGTGGGGAGAGCGGCTTTGTGGACGATCGGAGTAACGTCTGGGAGGCGATCGAGATGCGCTTCTTGACCGAGACCTGATGGGCGCGTCATGTCGTGATTTGTAGCTGGCACGCCTCGAATGCGGTGAACGGCTGCGGCTGCGATTGCTGTCGTTTCGATGGGAGTCCATTTTGCTTCTCAGCTGCTCGTTAACGGGTTACGTAGAGACCAAACTTTCAGGTAATAGTTTTGGAAGATTTAGTGAGCCAATCCGGGTGATATTATCTATTCTCTTCTCATATTAGATTAATGAGTAATGTAATGTTCTTTGGTGAGCGACGAAGTCGAAAATTGGCACCGCTTATCGCCGGCGCTAACTCCGACATATCAGCCCTATCAAACCCACTTCAACCTTCTCTCGAGGATACTTCCTCTCTGTTAATCACCCAAACATGGCATCTTAACAGCTCCTCCGCCGCCTCAGCAGGCGCGTTCCTCTACATATCAATGTTTCCCCCAAACAAATCCCACCTCTCAATCCTCCGCCCCTCGCCAACGACAGTCTCCTTCACTGTCTCAACTCGCTCCTCCTACCACTCCCTTCCTTCTCAAGCTCTCTACCACTTTCTCCTTATTCTACGCTTCCTCATCCTCGCCGCGACCATCGCAATCCTAGCTTCAAAACTCGTTCACCCAACACCTCCTTTCCTCGAAACACTTTCTGTCCGTGTCACGCTTATCCCCTGGTCCTACCTCGCCCCCGCCATTTTTATAATCCTGTTTGTAGTGTTCCGTCGCTTCTATACCGGTAATATCCCCCCTCTCCACCTCTTAGTATTCTTAATGCTATACTTCCCTCATAATCGCTCTACTCGTACCATATTAAACCCCGCGCAACAGAAGAATCCCTCCTCGCCCTCTCTACCCTCGGCATCCAGACGTCCAGTCTCTCCCCATCTTACCTTCTCCCAGCAACAGTTCGATTCATCCCAACTTCATCCATTCGAGACATTTTCATTCATGAAGCCTTTAGAGGTTTTGAGGTGAGATATTATCTCGCGGTAGTGGTGGAAGCTGAGGGGGACGTGGTCGTAGTGTTTCCGGTACGTGACATCTTGATTTTCAGGTGGTCTAAGTTTGGAGAATCAGTAGGCTAGGGGATGCGTGATTTAAGGGGCAGGGGCTATTGAAGATTTAAGGGGATGATAGGCAATGGGGGATTTAAACGGGCTAATAAATGGGTGATGCAGAAGCTTTTACCTGGGAGGGAGACCGTGGAGGAAGTTTGGAGGGGCGCGAGAGAGTGTTTATACGGGCCCAAGGAGTGAGCGAAGAGAGGATTTCCGGTTTCACGTCCCTAACACTGCTCAAACCACTTCCTTATGCGTCATCTCCCTTCGCGAAAGCCAAGAACAACATTCAATTTCCTTCGAGAATCATAAAAATACCATCCTTCACCCTAACCATGGCATTTCCCTTCGAATATGAGGACCTCATGTCCCGAAATCTTAAATCCGTCGAAGCATACAACAACCAATTCGACCTCACCGGCAAACTCAACGAGCTCCGTCTGCTCCACAAACGTAAGTAGCAAGCCGCAGCAGGACCTAGACTCTACAATTTAGAGCAACAGTACGCGCGCGCCCTCCCCTTCCTCGCGGATTTTTCCATCCTCTATCCCTCCAGTAGCATTTTGACAAAACTTACCCATGAATTCCAGCTTAACATCCCCCCGCCTCTCCGCCACCCTCTCTGGCCCGCCCACTTTCTCTCTGACTCCCCCGGCCTCCTGTCCCATCCAGATAATCCTCACGCACCACGCCAACCCAGCCGGAAACCCGTACAACAAAGCCCGTCACCTTCCGCCTCAAAAACACCGCGCTAAATGATATCAATGATGCGGATATTAACCCTTGGCTCCTCCTCCTGCACGACAACAATGGTTCAGGCACGAGGGAGGTCGATGACGGAAACCACGGCCCTGCGAACCCTTTTGACACAGAGGATGATGAGGAAGAAGAGCCACCGATGCCTGTGGATGTTGAGCGCGGTTTGCGTCGCTTGCCGTTAGGGAGAGGGTGACCTTCACCACAGAATTCCGCTTTACGGGCGGAGTGTAATTGGAGCGAGGGCGGCGGTACTCGCTTTGTTTCCGGGGTAGTTGGGTGAGATGGTGGAGATGGTGGAGATAGGGCATAGTGGGGATATAGGCACTTCTCCCTTTTATCTTGCATCTCTTGGTTGTTGGTTGTTGGAGAGACACTCGCGTAGACTAGGGGACCTCTTTTCCTTCCCTGTAAACCTGAATTCCTTCGTGTGAATTATTGTTGTTTTGGTTTTTCTAATTCCGAGTGCGGTAGAACCGCCGGGACGAGCAATTATCAAAAAGGCAACAAGATGTCGGAAAATCGATGATTCTCATCGCGACGACGAATCGGGTTGAGTTTACGGTAGGTCTGTAGCAGTGGTCCTTTGCTCAGGTAGTTTCTCTTGGCGCCCGAGCGGTGGATAGATATGTCTACTACTAATGAAATATCCCCAACCTAGAAAATCTACTTCATTCATTTCTTCTTCTATAAATCTATCTCTGACTTACCCCCTCGAGCCTGCCTTTGCTATTGCAGAATTTGCCGCACAGCTACTCTGCTGTCTACTGGAGCAGCGAAGAGAGAGTAGCGATTCGGCCGTGGCCAGCCAGTGTATAGGGGGATCAGGCCGGGGACAATACGCGTGCTTCGTGCAGAAAACCTTGGGCGGTTGTCTCATGCACACGAGCAAAGTACGATAAAGTAAGAGAAGCGAGCATCCCTGTCATCGGCTTTAAGTGGGAGGAGTCTGCACTCCGTAGTAGGCAGCAGGAGGCCCAGCCACGAGGCCGAACCAGGCAGCAGTGTTGACGGCTGTTGTTGACGTTGTAGATATAATGCGCAGCTATAGCCAGGTAGGAAGTAGCCTATTCAGATTTCTCTGTGCTGTGCTCCTCCAGCTCTCTTCGTGCTCCCTCGATACTCCGTCAATGCTCCCTCTAAAGCGGCCATACTCCTTTCCAAGGATGAAAACGAAAACCACCAATTCTTAAATTCGGGGTATATATAGTGAATGTCAAACGCGTTATTCCATCAACGTCCGAAAGTCATAACGGTCTAGTGCACAGTGTCACTAGAGGTTATGACGGCGCTTGCGGGCTTGGTAAATTGGTATTATTTCCTGCATTGTGTCAGGGAAAATATCTTTTCGACTTTTCCTTCGGTGTTAAGGGTTGGGTTTTGAGGGTTCAATTCTCGTTGTGGCTTTTTTCATTTTTTGTTGTTTTCTTGAACCATTTTTGAGAGCTCTTGTAGGATGGCTGAAGGGATACTTGAGAGTTGCTTCTAAGGGGACAGTGCAATCGATGTCTCTTCTGAGTGGGTAGGGAGCCATGGACAAGTTTGCACGGGAAGCAAGGGAGCAAACGGTGGTTATCTGTGGTTTTGGTATCTAGAAATAAGATATCTAAGTAGAGCGAGAAGCCAGACATGCCTTAGCACCGTTGTAAAAGCCTGCTACGAAACCTCTCCTACCGCCAGCGATAGTGAGAGGATCGGTGATGATAGCTATCGAGCGGCTGCTACATTGGAAAAATGACGCTTGACATAATCGAAAATTCCGGATTAGAATTTTATGCCAGAAAGTTGTAGAGGTCGTCAATGTTCTTCAATGGGTTATCGACCATAAATGCTGGCCTAATGTTGCTCACGTACGCCTGATTGATATTGGAGAGCACAGTGACCGCAGCACTGACATAATCCTGCCTATCCGGGACCAAATCCTGCAACATCTGCTTATTGTTCTTACCGGCATTCTCCTCTTCATCCTTGATCGCCGCCGCGATCATTGCAAGATCCTCGTTAACCTCGAAATCATTGAGCGGTGGTCCACCTTTGGTTTGATCATCTCCGGCTTTCGTCTTTTTCTGCGTGCCAATGAGATTTGCCCCTGACTTTCGACCGGCCATGTCACCAAGAGCGCTGGGGGCCTCGGGGTTCAATGTGCGGGACGAGCGAGTAACATAAACAGAGTTATTAGCTGTGCGATCCATTTCCGTGGCGGTGAGCAAAGGGTCATCGTTGTCATTATCGCCCTTGTCAGCCACTGCGGCATCATCGAGGACCGCATTCGCATCATCATCGTCGTCTTCTTCGTCTTCTAATGCGTTCACATTGGTGTGAGTGTCGCCACTAGGGACGTACTGGCTATCGCCATTGGTCCTCAAACGCTTGTTGGAAAAGTGATTGACAGACTCCAGAGTCGCCGTCCGAAGATTCATCTCCAATTCTCTTTCTGAGAAAAGACGGTCAACCGTGTAGAGTGGAGCACTCTGATGGGCTTCGCGTGCATCCTGAACATCTTTCCAAGCTTGCGGCACCTCAGCTTCAGCGGCCCGTCCACTAGGTCCAGGAGAATCGTTGTCGGCATCGGCAGGCGCTTTGCGCTTTCTCTTATTACTCTCCCCGACAGCACTTAGATCGTCGACATCGATTCGATGCCGTGTATGTCTAGTCTTCCGGTTGCTCTGCGGCCCTCCTGGGCTGGCAGGGTTGGTAATGCTGAAATGGTTGGGATAGAAGCGTAACGCATTCTCCCCGGTAATATCAAACTTGTCTTTCTCTCTATTCAGAAGGTTCTTGTTTGCGTTCACTGAATGGATAAGGCGATGGCGGACGGTGCTCATGAGTCTGTTGCGTTCCGTTCGGGCAACCTGAATCATGAATTCCCTATCTTCTTGTAGCTCGTGAATCTTGTGGTTGTGGCGCTCCTGTTACCATGAAATGTCAGCTATACATGTTACTCTTAAGGAATACCATTGAGGTCACAAAAAACAACTGAGGTGGGATAAGTGGACATCAAGGCTTGACATACCGCGACCAAAGTCAGCTGAGCATCCCGCTCCTCCATTGCTGCATTGACTTCCTGAACAAAGGTAGCAGCCCATTTGCCAGCCCTCGGCGGAGCCTGGAATCTTGGTTGCGATTCCACTGGAGCAGCACGTTGACCCCCTTGCGAGTTACTCGACACGGTCTTATTGATGTTCTCGATGATGTTATCGCTGAGGTCATCCAGTGGCTTGTTATCGTAGGGATCCGCTTCAGTGATATAGCTCATGGCAACTTGGTAAGTTTGAAGCTGTTGGCGATAGATGAAGTCGCGATTATTGGCAAAGTTGGTGCTAATGTCTCGGAGACGGTCGGTCAGAGCGTTCTTGCGTTTGTCTCGCTTGGACACTGCCTGGCTAGGAGGTGGACTTGGAGAAGGTCGTGAGAAGATTCTCGAGCTGCCTGCGGCCACCAGGGCTGCAGGCTGAGGGGAGGGTGAATATGCCATGCTGTAAGCTGAGGGCTGCGAGAGGTCCTGGAGATCTGTTGTCAGCTATTGCATTATGTAGGGACGGTAGATAGAACTTGCAGTTTCGCAGTACTCGGAGCACCAAGGTCCAAAAGCTGAGGTGATACAGTAGTCGCAAATTGGTTTGGAGCGTTGGAGGAAGTAGCTATTGTGCTGTACTATCGAATAATATTTCGATAGACTGTGCAAAAGTTTGAGGAGTGTGTCTCAGGCAGTCTATCACAGAGAAGCGTAAAGTTAACTGGATCAATACTTGCAGAAGCGTTCTTGTGTGCAAGCGTTAAAATGCTTAAGGGTTGATTGAATTGGTGGTTTACCTCTGGTATGACGAGGGGCTGGGCAAGAGTGCGTCTAAACTCTATTGAGCGAAACATTTGGAGTGCGCTAAAATAAGCGATGCCTATTGTTTACGATAAGGCTAAGCCCTAATTCTCACATTATCCTTCACAGTTCAAAATAATTTTGCTGTCATCAATAAGATCAGTAGACCAGATGTTGTGCATCTCATTATTTCAACCAGACATTCACTCGACCCGGCATCTCCTGGTGGGGATGTTCACGGCTACCAATTTTGCTAAGCACCAGTGATATGAATTACCTGAATGTGTTTGGCTATGATCTTCAACGAGCCCATCTCGCAATTGGCATTAATTAACGTTATCTATGATACTAATCCCATACCGCTAATCTTTTCGTTGGTGCTGCAAGTCAGATCCCTTTTTGAATCCTTACAAACTTGGCCGCTGCGGGGCTATTGGATGATTTGTCTGAGCCTCCAGCTTCGAATTTATTTCCTCTCAGCCTCAAGCCTATTCGGACGTGAGTCAATTCACTCTAATGTTGGGCTACACATCTTATTCCACTCTGTCAGGGACGTAGGGGTATGGAAGAAGTTGTGGCTACAACTCATGCCATCGATAGTTGCATCCTGGTGCAGAGATCAATTAGACCCGGCGTAATTGTTTTCTTGTGAGCCTCATGCGAAGGTCGAGAAAGGGATAACTGTGTTCTGAAATATTCCGGTATGGTGGATACTTCTTAGTGGTGTACTGTTAGCACTAGTATTTTGATTAAGATGTGTTCTTCAATCTGGGTCCGTATAGAGAGCGCGAGATTTATGAAAGATATATGATGACCATGTTGAGTTGAGTGATTTTGCTTCTGATCCGTTTGCAGTGCAATCTGAGGCTTTACTATGCTTCCATACTCTAATATTGACCATTGCATTGTTCGATCATCGGTGGATTACTCAAGACAGCTGGGAGCATTATCGCCATCGAGCCACTTCCTCAGCCTTAAGTTCTCAGTCTTATGCCTCCTTACCGCCGACGATATTGGCAAGTAAAATCACTGTAACCGTTGCCGTCGTCTGCTAAAACCTCGCGCTTTATAGGTTCTGAATCCTAGACTTGAATATCCCATGGTTCAGTGCCTGCTGGAAGGACAGCAGCTCCATAGGCGTGAACTGAAAGACCTGCGTTACAACCGGCTTGATGGAGCCGGCAATGTACCCTGTGGCTGTGATATTGCCGGCCCCTGCAGAAGAGGCGGCTGCTTGTTGGGCCTAGTTGGGCTTCGAATGAGGCATGACGCCGTTCAAGTCTCGCCCGCGACGCCAGGATGATTGATATCGAGGTTCGTGAAAGAGATGTTCATGTATACTCCGACAAGGGTGGGACGGGCTTCATTGGGAATCGTGAAAAGACCGTCAAGCTGGATGTTGTTACTACGGTCAATGAACGAGGGGGGAAATGAGGCGTAGCTCTCGCTGGTATTGAAAGAGGTTTCACTCCCAGGAGCAACAGCGATCATTGAAACTCTACCAAAAACACGGTTCTTTTCTATGTTAAAATCAGACACATGAGCTTTCGAACATAAATCTGGCGTAGAGGGCCCAACCGCAAATAGCGAAATTTGTAGTGAGGTGGGCAAGACAAAACCGACATAATACGTCTTGTCATGGACGGGTACCTGTGGCATGTCTTTGCGGGCGCAGTATCAGTGCTGAACAAGAAAGTAAGAGGTATTGTGAGATAGAATCATAAGAGCATGTGTTTAGCCATAGCACTCCATGGCACACGTAAGGTGACTTTAGCAAAGATCTTCAGCTAGGTTTGAGCATCGAAGTTTAGGGGACAATGTTACTGCTTGTAGTGCAACGTTATATCGCTTGCTCATTCTGATGATTCTGTTTTCTATCCATTTTCCGGTAGGCGTGATGTTTTGGGATTTGGTTAGATGGACCAGACGGTGTTTCTTGAGGTAATTTCGAGATGTTTACCTCGGCTTGGCTACATCCAAAAGAGTAAGGTTTCCTCTTGTCAGTACATACAACAGCGAAATAACAGTTTGTCAAATTTTCAAGTGGTCAGATAAACATAGGAAGCTTGTGGTATTGTGTTTCCCAGCTTTGAAAGCCCTAGCTAGATAAGTAGAAAGGCATTAGGTAAAAGAGTACCGTATCCTTTGGACAGGACATAACTCTATCCCACTGTCTACGTCCCGTATTGGAAAAGGAAATCCCCGGTGAAAATGCCTAGTCGCTTAGATATACGCACCCAAATGTAGACCAAGCCAGCCTGCGCCGTTACTCGTGAAGAAACCCTCGTCGAGTCTTCCTCATGCCGTCCTCTTCACAATGAAAACTCCCACCTCAATGCCCTCCCTCTCAGCATCGTAGTCAGTGTATGCCCGGGTTTCCACTCCTTCAAGTATTTCCCTCACTAACGTGCCGGCCGTGGTCTCCCGCTGGGGTAGCCGAACTGCGCGTTGGAAATACCGGTTCAGAACTTCGCGGATGCGTGATGCCTCTTGATGGATCCACCAATTGGTCCAAGCCTTCCGGTCAATCTGGACGTTCTCACACTTTTTGTGGACCAGAGCGTACTTGGGTTTGGAGCGGCCAAGACTGCCGCCGCGACTGAGCTTACCCAGGAGAATAGAAAGTTTTCGTCCCATGTTCTCAAATGATAGCATATGGTCGATGACTGCCATTTTGCCGACGTCTGCACCCAGGTCGGCTGAAAGACCGTGCACGCCCACCATAGTGCGGAGAAGGGGGTCGAGGAGTGGCCCTAGGTATTTGGAGGTAAAGGTAGAGGCGCCATTAGAGGTTGGGTATATGAAAATAAGACTTCCACCATCTGAGCTGAGTTCGTAGAGTCGATCAACTAGTACCGAGGGCCCATCGTTCGAGAAAAGATCTATATACTCCGCGGTAGTAGTAGGCGGAATGAAGCGCTCAAGGATCGAGACCCCAACGCTTGAAGGCGCAACGACGGGATGAGGGGAGGACGGGTAAGGGTTGCTGCTGGCGCTGTGGTGATCGACAGCAATGACTGCTTTCGAATAGACCATCATTGAGAAATAGTCGCCAGCCTCTTGATGACTTGGTGTGCCCACAGGGCTAGTTGGTAGGCGCGCCATATCGAATTTTCTAGGCACTGCATGCGTGACTTCTATGTAGCGCTCGTTGGTCGGCTCAAAATTATCCTGTAGCCCAGTAATGATAGGAGTGAACGCCGTGGGAACGTTGATTACGTCTTTAGATAGGGGACATGGTTGCGTATGGCAAAGCACGTTCAGTACATTGCTGGTCCCTTTAGTGGACGCTACAGCAGACACTGGGTTGAATTAGTGGCACATCATCAGATTAACCAGGGAGATACCGCGTACCTATGGCTTGCGTGACAGCCTCTATCCAGCTCGGGGTTTCTGGTGCGTCGTCGCTGCTAGACGCAGAGCCTTCATCACATTTCTCAATTGTATGAACTGGTATGAGTGAGGCTGCTGGAGCGGACGCTGGGGCGTTGCTTTCTGCTTCTGCTATAGATCCACTGAAGACTGGGGCTTCGGGCATTGTGGCTCGAGAGACCGTTCCGGTGGAATGTGGAGAAGGTTCGCTTGTTGGTAGATCAGACATGCCTGAAGGTGATGGAGCCCAGTGCATCAAACTAGCTTCGTCCGGTGGGGTGAGTAGAGCGTCTGGATATAATGGTGCCCTGCCCAATGACTTGAAAGATGGAAGTCGTAGTTGTTGACGCGGTTTCACGTGAGAAGGTACTGACAGTGAACGCTGCGTCCCTTTAACTTTGTCAATTTGCCGACTTGTCGAGCCATTCTGCCATATAGACTTTTTTGACCGCAGATCCGGAGAACCCAATGGCTCCGCATGTTCAATGTTCTTCTCAACGTGGAGCGGGTATTCCGCATCGCTTGACAGCGAAGATGCTCGCTCATCCATATTCGTTTTCTTAGTAACAGATCCCACCCTCATTACGACGACGTTTCGATCAGGCAATGTTACTTGTGACCGAAGCGTTGCCTGTGTCGTTATTGCAAAAGCTTCATCGTGTAGTCGACGACCTCCCGAGTGACCTCCTATGCTCCCCATACATTTGCAAACTCACAAGCGAGAAACAAAACAGATTGCTAGTGTTTCAGCAGTGAGACCGAGGGTAGACGGGGATTCGTGGCAGTCTTTATTTGGATACTCTACTCCACGCCTATGTCGATATGAACAAGTCGCAGCAAAGGGACGATTTACAATGGAAGAGAAGAGAAAGTAGTTGATGCAGATGGAATCATGCGCATGTGTCAATAAAGAAGTACAGTAGCTACGTTACCTTCTAGGCTCCCTGTTGTGTTTGGTCCCACGTTCAATTTCCAGCATCCAGCATCCAGCGCACATTCTAGGCCTTCTAGGCCCCGTTCCATTGTGCAGGGATCCGCACTGCCTACGAGGCTACGGTACTGTGTACTGTACGGAATACAGGGCTTAACGAAAGCACCCACACAGGCCACAGTATTAAAGTACCTTACCGTACGTAGCTTACTTCGTACCTGGCCTGTCATCCGCGCCGTAAAGAATTAACGGGCTTACCCTCAATTAATACGGAGGTACCAGAGTCCTTAATGTATCTTGTGTTTTCACACATCAGTATCTATGACCTTGGCTCCTTCCCTCCTCTTCCTCCTCCTCCTCCTCCTCCTCCTCCTTCTCTTGCAGCTTCGCATCACTTGACGTATCCGAAATGAGCAAACGGCTGACCCCCTGTGTAGTAGTATCGAAAAGAATCCAGAACAGAGTAGCCCTTACCGAGGCGTTTCCAACAGACAGTGCCAAAGTGGTCGTACCGTACCGTGGTAATACGGTAGCAGGGATTCGACCGTTCTAGATATATGGAGCCCTTTGCAAGTGGAAAGCCTGACGTTGCAATCGACTTGTCGCTCTTCACAACCACTGCTACTGCTATATCTGGAGTGAGTGGACCGGGTGACGCCGGTTTGAGAGGCCGAGAACAGCCGGATTGAAAGGTGCAGCTCATCAATGGTGATGGAAAATCCGTCCTAAGTTTTTGGCTTGTCGCACGGCGTAGGTCTGAGTTGCCAGGAGTCAGTAGGCAAGAAAATGGGCCTGTTGACGGCAGTCGCACAGTGTGGCGTCACGGATCGTCTGGGTATCATTTTGTTCAAGCCCATAGCAGAGACTGTTATACTGTACGCGACATAGTTTCTCTGTACAGAGGAAGACAGGTGATTTGATGGAGTAAGATGAGTTTCGTGAAAGTTGACTCTAGAGCACTGGAGATCACGGGATGACGTGTCCAGTCTTTCATAAAGTATCTTCATTCATCATCATCATCATCCACAGTTTTTTCGCATTATGCAGCATTGTTCATCGTGCCATTGTTACAGCAGATTGCTCAATCTGAAGAAGAGGACTTTCCATACCTAGGCATTGCGTACTACCGATTCTCTTATATGAAAACTCCACTACAACATACACAAAACGTTTTGGAGTCTTGTTGGTTTTGATCCTCGCGCTGTTGCTAGGCATCTCCAATATCCATAATAGGATCTCTCGCTGTCACTGCATACTTGAAAACTATCATGTAGCGAACCTCTGTCACATCATCTGGTGCTACTCAAGGACCGTTGGCTAGTTCCGGTGGTGTATGTGTGCTTTGCATCATATCATGTATTCTGGAGCCTTCCTCCACATGTCAGCATACCGATGATCCGAACTACGGAACTACAAAGCAGTCGATGAAGGGCATAGTGCGAGTCAATAGATGTGTCCCTATTTATCGACTTTTCCACTTCTCTGATCTGCCTATAACCAGAGGACCACAGAGAATGGCTGTAGAGCAAAGAGTCAACTGGAAGAGGGCGAGGTCCCAAGCAGTCAAGGTAGAAGAACCACACGTTCGATACGTAGCTTCTGCATACATTATTTCTGATATCAAGTTATGTTGTAGGCTATTCTGCTTCCCTACACAAATGCTGAGCAGAGCATTGAAAAGCCTTTACTGTTTAGTAGCCATGTTTATACGGTGAATCATCCAAAGGCGGGTCCATGAGAACAAATGATTTTTACTAATGTCTATGTCCGGAACCTTAGTACTACTGTTAACCCTCAACAAGCCTTGCTCTGCAACATCCCAAGACAACACCAAGATGTCAAGGCACCATGCTGCGGATTACGCTGTAATGAGTGTACACGCAATGAGATCCTTCTAAAAATCAAAAAAAAAACGCCAAGAAAAGCCACCGTAGCGTACATCTTTTCCAGCCCTGGCCTCAATTCGATTTCTCGCTGTTGTTTATGATGGAGCTCATATATTGCTTATCGTACCCCACACTGGGTGCGATGCCTCCCAAGAGCAGAAAAATAAGCGTTAACACCCCTCCGAAGACGATGGCCTTCCTCATTGCTGGGTGCTTGGCCCCATACTCAGCCCAAGCACGTTGCCCCTCTGCAAACTGCACCTTGAGCGTCTCAGCCCCGAGCTTGTAGTACATGAGACCGCAGAGGGCAATGCTGTAGCCGAAATACTGCAGACCGGAGACAGGTGTGCCCCAGATGGCGATGGACGCCATGACCAGGAGAACATCTTTCAGGACACCACAGAGGGTCATGACGAGGGAGGATGTGCGGCCAATCTAGTAAGAAGTTAGTATATCCTTAGGGGAAAGATTACAAAGATAAAGGATGAATACCTACCAGGAATACGACAGATACATTCAGCGCAAACGCTATCATTGCATTTGCTAGAAGCGTGAAAAGCCCGACGTTGTAAACTTCCTCCATCTTGATGTATGGGATCTCAAAAACAACAGAGACGCAGAAGTTCATGATGGCGCAGACAGGGGCGAAGTAGTACAAGGAAACTAAGGGGTCCATCTTGTACTCGGCAGAACTTAGGAGCCTTTCCACCATTACCAAGCGGATCGCTTCGAAGCAAATTCCCCCCAGTTGAAACATAAAGCCGATGAGCTTGAATTTGATCTCGCCAATCGAGGCGATGATGACACCAATCACAATGAAGGAGACGTTGAAGAAGACTTTCACGTTGGGTTTGTTGATGCCCAGGATCCATCCTGCAAGGAGAACTGCAACGGGTGTGGTAGCCTAGTTTGGCGTCAAGTATTGCCGTAATGCCTGGTTAGTTGAGGGTTCACGCACCTTGAGCATTTGGATAAAGGCCACGCTAAGGTAAAGGTATGTCAAGTTTCCGAACATCAGTGACAAGCTGAAGCAAGCACCGATGGGGACAATCGCCCGCAAGTATATTCTTCCAGTCATCTTGACTGTCTTGCGGCCATCGAGTAGGGTCGTAGTACGCGCGAGGATCTGGGTCATGAGCGTTGCGAATGCGAGATGCCATGTTGTAAGGACAATCGCTATAAACAGGGTTCGAGGTTAGACCATGGCTGCATTATGGCAAAAGGATAACGTACGGTAATCTGAGAATCACAGTTAGCATCATTACAATGAGGCAGAAGATGTACGCTTGTGACTTACGGAAGCCGGCTGTGTCTAGAATCCACTTATTGAAAAGAATGACGCTTGAGCTTAGAGAAATCCAGGCACTGAGAATTATTAGTATCTTAATGGAGCTGATAAGCTTTGGGATTCTAGGACGTGGCTCACATAATGTACACCGAAGGATGAAGTTTAGCTTTGGGAGGCTCGCTCTTTTCGACCGCTGGATTGACAGTGGGAAGTATAGGAGTAACAGGGGACTCTGGTCCATTTCTGATAACCTCCGCCGACATACGTTCTTTCTCAGGTTCGGCGGCCATTGTGAACTTGGATCGTTGGGAATCGAAAAACGAGTGGATGTCAAACGGCCGCGACCGTGGGGAGCTTCCGGCGCGGAACAGGTTGGTGATGTGACTGCCCGTCTAGGCAAAGCAATGGTGATAGGAGCTTCAAAAGCTGATTATATTTGATGATGGACTGGGCTGTTGATAGCTGTACCTCTGTTGGTGGATTTGGGTTAATTCTGTGGTTCTAGCGCATCAGCCCTCCAGGCGTTACCTACCTTAGCCTCCTACTCGTACAAGGGTTAGTCTAGGTTAGGCAAGACCGCCAATCAATTGCTGATTCTTTCGAGATGACAATACTGATGACAACACTAAGAGGATATGACGGTGATCTAAGGTCTGACCCAACAAGGTATCTCCGATCTCTGCAATCCATACTTGGTTTTCTGACATCTGTAGTCTAAAGTCTGACCTATTAATCGAAGCCATGGGTGGTGGGCTTGCATCGGACTTTGGCCGGATATATGGCATTCAATCCGAGCAACTACCAGGGCACAAATACATATAAAATCTCGAGATAAGGTACTCAGGATAGTATCACCGCAATTGAACATCCCCTAATCAACTCTATACTTCAATATAAGCACTTCCCAAATCCCAATGGCTACCATCACAGGAAAGAAGGTTGGCGCAACAGGCTTCGGTTTGATGAGTACGCCCCTCACTTCTACTCGCCAATTCAGGTTCCTCCGTACTAATAACCATTCCACAGACCTGACATGGCGCACCACTCCGGTTCCGGATGAACAAGCCTTCGCAGCTATGAAGGCTGCTCTCAGCAGTGGCTGCAATTTCTGGAACGGCGGTGAACTCTACGGCACTGCGCAAGCCAATTCTCTCCATCTGCTTAATCGCTACTTTACAAAATACCCAGAAGATGCCGACAAAGTGGTTTTAAGTATCAAGGGTGGAGGCATTCCGGGACAAATGGTCGTCGATGGTAGTGAAAAGAACACCCGCAGAAGCATTGACGAGTGCCTGAAGGTCCTTGATGGAAAAAAGTATCTCGATGTTTTCGAAGCTGCGCGAGTCGATCCTAAGGTTTCACTCTCAGAGACCATTGGAACGATAGGTCAATACGTCAAGGAGGGCAAAGTCGGCGGCATCAGTATAAGTGAGGTTACGGAGGATCAGATCCGAGAGGCTGCGAAAATCCACCCGATTGCGGCCTGTGAAGTGGAGTTAAGCTTGCATTCGACGGACATCTTAGAAAATGGCGTGACGACTGCTTGCGGAGAATTGGGTATTCCGATAGTCGCCTACTCACCTCTCGGTAGGGGCCTTCTTACTGCTCAAATCAGCTCGGTAGAAGATATTGCTCCCGATGATATCAGGCATCATTTACCTCGTTTTGCGCCGGACGCGGTCCCAAAGAATGCACAAATGGGACAGGAGCTGCAAAAGCTAGGGAAAGAAAAGGGATGTACTCCAGCACAGGTCGCACTTGCATGGGTGAGGTCGTTGAGTGGAAATCATGGTTACGGAGTAATTATTCCGATTCCTGGGTCTACGACGAAGGAGCGAGCGGTAGAGAACTCAAAGGAGATTACACTGAATGAGGACGACCTGAAAGAAATTGAAGGGATCATGCAGAAACATGAGGTTGTAGGAGCTCGTTATCCAACCCAATGGGGAAAGTGATTGGGTTTTGTTTAGCCGCCCTCTTCATTCTATATCTCTCACAAAAAATGCTGTTGTCCCGTTTTCTCTAGATTAAGATCGTCGGTTGAAAGCATCAACCGCGCCGAAGCCAAATGCGGTCTCTTTAAACGAAACTCAGAACCTCAAGCTGGTTCGATGATTCTAATAAACGACCATTTCATATTGTGTTTATGGGACCTTTTCTCTGTACCTTTCTCCCTGCTTTTTCAACATGGTTTGATGAATTCACTTCTCTGCGTCCTCAAAACTAATAGACGCCTGACCTTGCACGACAGCTGACTTCCCTCAAGTATGGGCTGCAGAGATAATTCAAAGTACATTTTCCGCCTCCTGGATATTTTTCGCCGCGAGATTACAAGTCTTGCGGACGTTCACGATCACTGACTTGGTCGCACGCATTCGAGTAGCATCCCGGACCGCCTCATCCAGATGGAAATCTCGTTATTTGCTGAAACGTACATACAGTTTCAGAAGCCCTCGCTGATACCGTGGCATCAAAAGGAAGTCTACAAGAGACAAACAAAAACGCTGCTGATTACCCAATATTCGATGGCATGGCTTACTGCAGAAATTTCCAACACTGACTTTATGTTCATCGTCTGGGCATAGATATTCACATACTCGACAGACTTCCATCTCTTGTTACTTTCTATTTTGCGTTGGCTAGCACCAAAGCAATCGTTCTTTGCGCCAGAAGTTCAGCATCTGGCGGGAATCGTGCGCTGATGTAGTTGTATTTCTCGTCTTCTCGCACGAAGCTAAGAACCCATTTAGTAGGACTTGGAGGGATTTACCGCGAGTAACTCACGGGGCAGAGCCGAGGCTGTTGAAGTACTGTTTTTCCGGATCATCCAACTGTTTGCTAACAGCAGTTTGTACACTCTCACTCCCCGCCCCATACGTTTTATAATAATCTCCCAAGAATGGTCTTGTGGCCCAAAAAATCCCTTGTTCCATTAATCCAGGGAGCGCGGTCGTAGTCGCGTCGTGTAGGACACTCTTACCATCAGGTAGAGTCGACTCTGCTAGGACTAGCACGCCGTGGCAAACTGCCGCGACGGTTTTGGTGGAGGGTTTTCGAGTCGAGGGAAAGTATCGAGCGAAATGCTGGTGGATTATGTGGGAGTCGATCACTTGGCGGACCCCTTTTTCGTGGCCGCCGGGAAGGAAGATGAGGTCGTATGGTTCAAGAGTAAATTTGGGGTCGTTCCATGAAAGGGTTTCCGTTCCGGTAACATCGTACTTCATTGCTGAGTAGGCTTCACATGCTTCTCGAGTAGCACCCTACAAGCAGCATTAATGGTATCCTGCGGGATAGTCTGAGCTACCGAAGCTACGGGTGGTTCCTAAGATGACTTGCCAACAGCTTTTGCGTAATACCAGTGAGCATGCGGTTATCGCAGTCCGGAATTTTACCATTCTCGGTTGCTATATCGACCTCGAATCCGGCGTCTTTGAACGCTCTGAATGGGATGGCGGTTTCTGAGTTCACCAATATCAGCTAGTTTAGGAAAAGGTTCAAGTATGGCCTGTACCAGTCGGGTCGTGACCGTAATCGGCCATAAGAAAGATAGCTTTGACCATCATGATAGGGTTGTGAAGATTTTAAGGATTGACAGGTACGTTCAGCCACATGGGCGTAAGGTGAAGTAGATCAATAATGTAGGCTTTAACTGATCCTTGAATTAGCTGCACCAGACATCGAGACTCTCTCTTAAGGGAAAAACGGAAAACATTCAAGCAAGATATTGTGACATGCTATCAATCAATTACGAAATGAATTCAGTATCAATATTCCGCAGCAGCCCGAGGGATTATGGTTTTGACGACTTCTTTCATTGGACTTGAGGTTTGAAAGTTCATGACTAGCATATTATATCAGGAAACCGTACCCTGAAGTGTCTATATAACCTGACTAGACGTATCTTACAATAGCGGAAGAGTGTGAGAGTTGTAAGTGTTACTATAGAATTAGCAAGTAGATCAGTTCATTTGCCAGAGTCGAAGAATTTATATATTGTACTCCAAATAAAGAGACACTGATCGAGTGTCGACTTCTGAAGAAGGTGACGAAGTGGTATTACCTTTGATAAACCGACTTAGCGACGTCACGCTATTGAGATATGCAGGGGAGTCAGCCCTAGAGCCTTGGCAAATTGATCCCAGTCCCTATGTTTACTCGAGCACCGTTGCGCGACCAAGATTCCCGTCTAACGTGGGATATGCCATAGAAATGCCTTGACCGCCATCGAGAGGTCATGGAGGAAGATATCGGTGGGTTAGGGGAGGCTTCCCTACACCTATCAGCACCCCCTCGACTTTTCGAGCGGCTTGCGCAAATCTCGGGGTTCACGTGGGATCAGTCTACCGAAGCTTTTCATTCAGTAAGCTCGTCAAGGAAGGAGAAGAAAGCCTGCCTTAGAAAATACTAACTCATAACTGGCATCTAGAGCTACGACAACTGGCATGTCTTCGGTATCCAACACCCAGGTGTCCAACATGCAATACGCGAGAACTCGGGGGCCTCCTCGCTGCATGCCAGCGTCGCCCGAACAAACTCGACACGAAGCTCGCCGCAGTCGGCTCCCTCGGCTCCTCGAGCCTCTTATCAGCAGCCAGACGCAAGCAGCGATGCCACGAGTCGCCTATCACTGACACGCTCAGACAGTGGTATGAGCTTTACGCCTGTCATCGCTCGTATCTCGACCCACACACTACGTCTCGAGCGTGAATATCACCTTTGCAAATCCTTTATGCAAACCTCGGATCCAGAATGTATCCATACCGTGCGGCCCATAGATCTTATCAGGCTACCAAGCTATCAAGGAGACGGCGAAGCTTTGATAGTCTCAATTTTTGAGTCACCGGGGCGAAACTATTTGAGAGATTTGTCAGACTTCCGGCCTAATTGGCTCCCTCCAGATCCCGACGACCTTATAAGGCATGGGAATACCGAAAATTATAGCCCGAACTCCAGGAAACAAATATCTCTGTCGACGTTCCTCGACTTCGCTATCGGTGCGAGCGAGTGCTTGGAGCTGTTACACCATGGTCTGAGAGTTGTCCATGGAGAGCTTCGTCATGATGCTTTCCACTTTAATCAAGCAACTGGCACGGTCAAATTCATAAATTTCGGATCCGGACCGAGGTCGTTTGAGAATGGGCTAACAAGTACTGGGTGGCTCACACTATCTCGAGAATTCGGGATCAAGAAGAAGCTCCAATTCATTGCTCCAGAGCAAACAGGCCGCATGCCAGCGGAGCCGGACAGCAGGACGGATATTTACAGCCTCGGCGTGCTTTTTTGGACCTTGCTAACACAGGAGGCCGCGTTCGATGGAGAAAATCCAATCGACATAATTCAGGCTGTTCTTGGTCGAAGGATGCCTCCTGTTTCATCCAAACGCATGGATGTTCCGGAGGTAATCTCAAGCATAATACAAAAAATGACACAGAAACAGATCAACGAGAGGTATCACTCAACCAGTGGATTGAAACATGACCTCGTCGAATTACAAAGAATACTCGGCGACGGCGACGGCGAGGCTCTTATAAACTTCAAGATTGGCTTAAAGGACGTTTCATCATTTTTTGTACTCCCAACAAACATTTTTGGCAGGGGTCAAGAGCGCGAGAAAATCATCAAAGTTATCGAGAGAATTGCCAGGAGACAGCAAAGAGCCATGGATCAGAGTGTATCCAGCATGTATAGCACCTCGGCCTCCGCTAAATCAGACCGCCACGACCTCCTCGAAAATGGGACCAAGTCAAGTGAAACAAACTCACAAGCTGCAAAAGACCCTAAGAAAAGTCCTACAGTAAACCCGATACGGATATCCAATCTATCAAATAGTCAGTCGCGCTCAATGCAATCCGATTCTCTTGAAGATCTGGACCCGCTGGAACTGGCCAAACCCACACTTGAGACCAACAACAGCAAAGATTCTGTCGACACTACATATACTACGGTAAGTCAGAATGGCGGTGTTCAAATCAGTCTATCGGATGGGCAGCGAAACAGCTCTGCGAGCATCCCGCAACGACAACGTAGTCATAGGTCGGGGCGGAAGAACCGATGTGAAGTTATCGCTATCTATGGTTCTGCGGGTCTAGGCAAGTCCAGCTTGGTTCAAAACACTCAGGGGGATATACGAAGGTTGGGTTACTTCGCATCTGCTAAGTTTGACCCTGCTAGAAAAGCACCGTTCGAGCCCTTGCTACGCGCTTTAAGCTCCTTGTTTCGCCAAATCTTTTCGGAAAGCGACGTCAATAGCAATTATCACAATACTGTGCGTGGTAATATACGTGGATACTGGCCCTCTCTCTGCTCCATGCTCGATTTACCCGAGAATCTTATTTCTACGGATGTGCAATATATGGCCAAGCCGGCTCCAAACCTCTCACAGCATGGCTTCAACAAATCCCTTAAAGCTGACATGACGGATGCTGGCAGTGTACACAGTGGACTGAGCAACGGTGTCGGCACTGGAACACTTCTGACATCAGATTTTCTTCGCGTAGGCGCCAACACACGGTCTCTAAAGTTCATGAACATATTCCTTGAGGTATTGCGCATTGTGTCAACCAACGAGTTAATATGTCTTTGTCTCGACGATTTGCAATTTGCGGATGAAGAGAGCCTTGACCTTATATCAAATATTATCACCAGAAAGCTAGGGATTGTACTTATAGTAAGCTAGTCTCTGCGCTATCAATTTCTCCGATGTGCTCACCCTGCAAACAGATTACCAGCAGAGAGAAGGATTTATTGCCCAGCACCTTCCAGACGGTGCTAGATAACAGGACTACAAATGTCACAACTGTACAGCTATCTCCATTGAATGAACAAGACGTCGTCGATTACGTTAGCGTTACGTTGTATAGGCCGCAGGAGTATGTACTCCCTCTAGCGATTGTGTGCCTAGAGAAGACAAACGGGTACGAGAAAGATACCCCATCCCTCGGACAATTGATCTCGTGGCTGACGATTGCAGGAACCCGTTCTACTTGCGTCAAATGCTAGCTGTATGCCGTCGCAAAGGTTGTCTATGGTATTCATGGAAAGGTTCAGTCTGGGAATACGACTTGGACAGGGTTTTTTCTGAATTTGAGTCCGAGTCGTACGGACAGCAACTTAACAGCAAATTTATTACAAGACGGCTTCAGGATTTACCCCCCGCAGCGCGCGCTATCCTTGCGTGGGCCTCACTACTAGGCAATTCTTTCTCTTTCATGTTAGTTCAAAGATTACTCAGTGGTGAATTTGATTATCCCGAGTATCAACGCAAGTCCAGCAAACCAAATTGCTCTCCAAACGCGGAAGTATTTACCCCTCAGCCGATGGAGCATGTTGTGGAAGGCCTTCAGGCTGCGCTGCAAGCATACATTCTTATGCCTGGCAGCGATGACGATCAATTCACGTATGTGTCTTCAATCCACCTTCAATTGTGTTGGCATCAAACTAACTTACCAAGTTTCTCACATGATCGCTACATCAAAGCATCTGCGTCTCTCAGGGAGTGTCACAACGTTGTCAAGATGCACTTCATCATATGTCAGACTATGATGAAGTATTCTAATTTAGATGATCGTTCTCTGTACGCTAGGGCTCGACACGTATGTCAAGCAGCTGAGCTTATCAAAGGCCGGATTCGTCATCGTCGTCGCTTTCGGGGATTGCTTTTTCAAGCAGCTCAGAAGGCGATTGAATCCGGGGCTCGCCCTACAGCCTTAGGATACTACGAGATCGGCCTTAGTCTTATGCAAGACGAGCCATGGAAAGAGGGAGCGGATGTTGACTACGAAGAGACGTTGAATCTATATACCAGAGCCGCAGAATTATATTGGTATCAAAGTCAGTACCCGAAGGCCCACAACTTGCTTGCATCAATATTTGAAGGTGCACACACTGCATCGGACAAAACCCCTGCCTGGATTATCCTATCTAGACTATATGCTCATCAGGGCGATACTTCTGCGGCTTTCAATGCGTAGGTGAATTTTACCCATAAGTAGCATTCAGCTAAGATACATTTAGCCTAAAAACAAGCCTGAGGGAGCTAGGTCTGGACTTCGAAGCAAAGCCTTCTTGGGATATCTGCGACAAGGAGTATAGGAACTTGCGCGATCGATTGCAGAACACAGACTTTGATGATATCATACAGAAACCACCGAACGAACAGTCAAGTATCACGTCAATGGGGGTTGTGATGGTTGAGGCGCTTAGTGCGGCCTTTTGGAGTAATGGGTTACTGGTATAGTGTACCTTATGCCACATCTTTTTCGAGGTGACTAACCTTCGATTAGTTCTTTCAAATGGCCATGAAAATGGTAGATATGCATTTGGCAAGCTCAGGGACCTTCTATCAAAGTGGAGTTGGCTTCGCGTATTTTACTATGGTCGCGACGAGCCGATTTGGAGACGCGACTTTCGGGCTCAAAACATACCAAGTATCGCAGGCACTATTGAGACGTTCCAACGATCCTTATACATTAGGTCGAGGTCTGACGCTCTTACCCTTATTTGTTGGACATTTGTTCACTCCGATACGGGACAATCTCGAAATGCAGGAGGAAGCCGTGGAGTATTGCCTCGTCTCCGGGGACAAGCATACTTTCCTTTTCTCGATTGCTGGTCTTGCACTTTCTCGGCTTTACCTTGGTTCTGATATGGCAGAGTTAGAGACCTACTGCTCCACCGGACCAGAAGACTTCGGTGATTGGGCGAGTGATCTTCGAGGTGGTGTTTTGTTGACGGCTGTCCGGTAAGTCTTCCGGCATACCTTTTCGCTCTATCAATGGCTGCCTTTGAACAAATGCGTTACTCTTCTTGGACTTTGGAGTTGGCGTACCTCCGGGTTAATACAAGTGACCCATGCTAACCTTTAAATTCACATCGCAGTCAAGTTGCAAGGGCTTTGCAGGGCAAGACCTACATCATATCCGCGGATACCGTGATGTCAGATGAAAACCACGGTAGTGTAGAGTACATGCAGTACATCTGTTCTAATGCTTCTAATGCTGAAAGGTAAGCAATTATAAAAGTCATTCGACTTAAATGGTGACACCTGCTAATGGGATTAGGCCGCGAGACTTCTACAACAGCTTGCACATGATACCACTATATCTATTCGGACATCACGAGAAAGCCATCGAAACTGGCAACCAGGTTCTTCAAACTATTAACGAGTTATGGAGCTTTCGCAATAGTCGTCTCACACTCTTCTACCTATCGCTGTCGATTCTAGCTAGAGTCAAGGAGGATCCTTTCAACCCCGAGCGCGAGAATCTGCTCGGAAAAGTTGTGGAGTACAAAGAAAAGATAGCGATGTGGCAGGTCGAATGTGACGTGAACTACTTAATGTGGTCCCAGCTTATTAGTGCAGAAATGTCCGAGCTAACAGGAGACTACCACAACGCTATACAGTCGTACGAAGCTGCGATAGACCACACGCAGCTGCACGACTTTATGCTTGAGCAGGCGATCGCTTTCGAACTACAGGGAGAGTTCTTTATCCGCCGAGGCGCCAGACGGGCGGGACGGAGCGCATTGATGGACGCCATCGCGGTTTACTCAACCTTTGGTGCTTCTGGCAAAGTTGAACAACTTGCAGCCAAGCACGAATGGGTACTGAAGAGTGCATCAACGGTGCGGACTGCTGATGTCGGAATTCAAACGTCAGACACCATTGGGGACATTGAGAACACTCAATTCCGCATTGAAGAACACGAGCGCCAAGAAACCAGGCATCTGGGCAAAGAAACTGCTGGAGACCGGACTAAAGCATGGATCAACCCTGAAGTTGATACGGCACCTGGCCTTAGAAGCAAAGATTCAAGCAATGTTTCGGGCTTGGGACTTGACATCCTTGATCTTCAAAGCATATTAGAATTCAATCAAGCGATATCTTCCGAACTGCAGATTGATAGACTACTGGCCAAAATGACTCAGATCATCTTGGAGTCTGCTGGCGCTTCAGCCGATTTTGCTGGCGTTGTCATCGAAGGAGAAGGCGGTTGGGGAATGGCAGCAAGCGGGACACCAGACGGTATTGATGCAGAGGCTATTCCACTTTCGGATATCCAGGACGAAACCAAACAACAAATTCTCCTATATACGATGCGGTTCAAGGAAGCTGTATTCGTGCATAACGTGTTGAACGACGATAGATTCTGTAACACGCCATCCGTTAAATCTGTTATCTCACTTCCAATTATTCAGGGACCTAATCTTCTAGGGGTACTATATCTGGAAGGTCAACCGAACTCATTTACGAACCGCAACCTTGGAATGCTTCAGCTTTTCTGCAATCAAGTCGGTATCTCAATCGCGAACGCTCTTTTGTTCAGGCGCATTAGACAAGTGTCCGCTTCGAATACTAGCATGATCGAGTCACAGAAGCGCGCTCTTGCGAAGGCACGTGAAGCAGAAATCAAAGCCAAACTCGCGGAAGCGGAAGCTATGCAAAATGTCAGGCTTAAGGAGGAAGCTGCGAAAGCGAAGTCGATGTTCCTTGCTAATGTCTCGCATGAGCTACGGACACCTTTAAACGGCGTCATTGGCATGTCAGAGTTACTCAAGGCGACTTCCTTAAACCAGGAGCAAGACGGATACGCAGACTCCATTCGGGTTTGCGCAGACACGCTTTTGACTGTGATTAACGATATCTTAGACTTCTCAAAACTCGAGGCCGGGAAAATGAAGCTATTCAGTGTACCTCTAAATTTGAAGGAGACCATCACAGAGGTCGTTCGGGCTCTCTCTTATACGAATCTGGAACGTGGATTGCAGACCATTCAGAACCTAGACTTAGATCCCTATTTGCTAGTAATGGGAGACCCTGTAAGGCTGCACCAGATCTTCATGAACTTGCTCAGCAACAGCTACAAATTCACTGCGAAGGGCTCCGTGACGGTCACGTCGAGGACCGAATACGAAGACAACGAATTGATCCGTGTCACTTGCTCTGTCGCAGATACGGGTATTGGCATCACCCAAGAACAGGTATCCAGGCTTTTCAAACCTTTCGCTCAAGCGGACAGCAGTACACAGAGATCTTATGGTGGCAGCGGGCTTGGTCTTTCTATCTGTAAAGCACTTATCAATGTTCTTAATGGCAAGATCTGGCTCGAGAGTCAATTAGGGGTTGGTACGGCCGTGTCATTCACTCTCACATTCCCCAAGGCGCCAAAGTCTGCAACGGCCGGCAGCGCCGAGGTCTTGACGAAGGAACCAGATCCAATGGCTACATGGTCATCTGATACGGATGGTTTAGCCCCTCAATCTTCAACAGCGCCCTATATCGATCTCTCGCAAATCCCTCGAGAACAACTTCGAATTTGCATAGCTGAAGATAACCCGATCAACCAAAAGATTGCCGTCTCCTTTGTGGAAAAGCTCGGCTTCAAATCTGCGGCATATAGCGATGGTCTTCAAGCGGTCGAAGCCATCCGCCGGAAGTCATTGGAAAGGGAGCCCTTCCATCTAGTCCTCATGGATGTTCAGATGCCTGTTCTCGATGGCTACGATGCGACGCGACTGATACGTAAAGACGACGATCCTGCAGTACGCAATGTGCTCATCATCGCTATGACAGCTTCCGCCATTCGTGGTGATCGCGAGAAATGCTTACAGGCCGGCATGAACAACTACCTGGCGAAACCTGTTCGAGCCGCAGTCTTGAAATCCATGCTCGAAGATTACCTTAGCCAACCTCCTAAAGCAATTTCGAGCTTACAAGAATCTGTAAACGATCTCGCCAAAGGCGCGATCGATGAGGCGCAGCAAGATATGCAGAGTAATTCAGATAGTGAGAGGCCGACCTTCTCAAAGAGAATGAGTAGCCGAAATAACCTTCCGTTCGACGGTGAAGATCCTCAACAGCGCTTTGCGCCCAATGGGGCTGAAATGCCCACTCTATCCGCAAGTCACATCTACGGCTCAGATATGCCTGTGAGGCCTACGCTGCCTGGGAATGGAGCGAACGATAGCGATGAAACTGTAACCCAACTTTAATTCTCCCGATATTCCACCCATGCCCGTCGAAAACGGGCCGATCAAAGAAGCCTGAGCTGGTACATACAATCAGAAAGATTCTTCAGCGAGCGCGGACTAAACAAGGACTATACTGATTTAGTACAGTCTTTGCATTTCATTTTATTCTGATGGTTTATCATTCCCCTGTTTATGAAGCATTAGCGTCGGTGTTGTCTGCGTTGGGGAAGTTGCAGGATAGGGATTGACATCTGGACATGAACTGGGTGAGGCATTGTGGAGTTGTCGAAAGGGCTCAATAGCCGCCCTCGCTTTATCAAGGTTCTCGAGCGATGATATGTTTCAGTCTATCGTCGACTCCGTTGTTAACAGGGATTGGGGGAGTTCATGGTGTTCAAATAGAAGCATTAGGATACGGATATGATCGTGGAGTTTGAATCTGGGATGAACTTAGATATCATCACGTGTTACGTATATAGGAAAAGGAGACTATCGTATACCTTGAACTTGTTGAATGCGTCCAGACTTCCTCGGCGAATACATGATTTCAACCGACCGTTAAGTAAAGTAAGAAATAAATATACGGGAAACGATCCGTTCAACGTAAAACACACCGTGAATGCCTCTGCATATCTCCACTTAGATGTTCTCTAGAGCAAAGGCACGTGTCCACGTCCCCAGGAGGCTAGTGTCCCTCCATTGCTCAGCGCTACCAGCCTGAGAACAACTACTTCTGCTTTGAAAGTCTTCAGTGCAAGAACAGTCCGCCCGACATCTCTCTCTATCATGCATCCGATTTCTTTGTTTCTATTCTCGCAACTTTCCTTATTCTGACCGACTCATGACCTAACAGCGTAGTGCTTCATACGTGGTACAGTATTGAAGACCAAGAAAATGTCGTCAATTGGCATCATTTATATACAGAATCCTTTTACGCATAACGTGTCTTTGACTCCTTCGACAAAGCCTTCTTGGGTTTATCGATATGTTACAGAAGCGGACCCTCCATTCGTTCCAATCCCAACGCTTTTATGTCAGTGATGAGCCTTGTTAGTTCTTCAACGTACGCTACTTCGCGGGCTGAGATAATAAGTAAGTGTAGACCACACAATTGGTTTTATTTTTACGCGCTCGATATTCTAGCGATAGACTACCACTGCATTAGAATGATGAGGTTCTGAGGCTCACAACGAATCCTCCAGCCAGATGACGCAAACACCGCTCGATCTCTTCGACTCTATCTAACACGTTACACGTCCTATAAAAGGCTCCATTTTGCTCTTGCTTCTTGCGTCACATCTGCATGGTGGAGTGGGAGCAGATCCTCCTGACTGTACCGACGTCCTTGATACCCTGCCCCAGGAAAATCTGTCGATCGATCAGCATGTGTTTTTCGAGTCCCCTGTTCATAACCGTTGTAGATAGTCTTGGCCACGGAATCGTAAAGATACCCAAGTTTTGACTGATTAGTGAGCAAGTAATCGTGCTACGCCTACACTTACTATTGTCGGTTATAATCTAATCATTCGCAAACAAGGAGCGCGAAAACAGATGAACATGACCCATTAATGCAGGATACTACAGTACAGCTTCAATAAGCTATCTAACACTGAATCTGATATCTGACATCCTCACCATCACCGCGTGGTCATCTATCTTTCACCACGGCCAGAGAGCCACAACATCTGGTTGCCTATCTCTACGCCCCGGAATCTTAATCGGAGGGTTGATGAACCACTATCAGACAGAGCTCCTCGCAACCATGTTATCTACGTCTTCCACTATCGAGCAGCTGCGAGTTATTCGAACATTACATCCGGGCGAAATGAATCTGGCAGTAACATGTTCAGGACGGTGGCGCGAAGCGATGTGTTCACTGCATGTAAATGCACATACACGACCAGTCAAAACACCAGGGACTAGATGGGCCTAAACGACAGACCCGACACGGTCTCAACCTTGATGAATCAGCAGATACATTGTCAGGTTAGCAACAAGGTCTCTGAGGGGGTTATTTTATGTAGTTCCTCAATCTTTTGATTGATTCATGCCTCTCTACTTCTCAGCGGCTCACAATTATGTATGGTTGTTTCCTGTTTCCTGTCTTATTCTAGTCTGAATCTGATGTTTATTATATATTAAAGATGTACCATACATAGATCATGCATGTGTTTGAAATGAAGACCTTTTCAAACCAGGTCCTATAAGCGCGAGGTTCTGACAGGTCTTAGTAACTCTATGAAACGAACAACGAAGAGGATCTATCTTAACAGCATCACGTGAGGTTTGCCTGGAGAAACTGCCAGAAGTGGGTCACTGACGGGAGGCCTACGCGGTAAGTGACAGAATGGGGTAATCGTCCTCCGGTGCCAGATCAGACTGAGTGCAAAGCTTGTCCAGGTTCAGGCTTCTAGATTTCTGCTTCGATGGTTCTTTCTAAGTACTCTGATGTACAGTTGGACCTAAGCCTGACTCCTCTCCAGTCCCTTGGTTTGCTCTTGGACTTGGCAGTCAATGCTTTCAAAATCCTTGAACATTTTCTTGTGTCTGACGTTTTCTGTGGTACGGACGTGTATTGGGAATGGAACAATGATGTCGTGCGGGCAAATCAAACCCTACAAAAGTAGAAGCATCAGAGGAAAGAAAGATTTCACTCAAGTATGGGTAAATGGGAATTCTAGGGCAAGCAAAGCTACAGTCCAAGCTCTGAGCAAGGCTTCAGTAGTATAGTTGGTCGTCCGCACCAGATGTTATATCGTCGCCTTCAGATCAAGTGCGTAAAGGGAAAGGACGAAACGAAAGAACCGGGGCCAATGATTGTTTCTGGACATTCTCATATTAAGGGCCAGCATAGCCACGAGACACGAATTCAGACTTAGGGGCAGGACACAAGGGAGTGCCGACAATCCCCTAGCCGCTTCTGTGCATATGTGGTCTTGGATGAGTATCGCGATGGCCGAAGAGACATTGAGACGGGGGAATCTCAGGCAACTTTTACCTGCCCCTGCGAAAACGCCATGCGACGGATTTACTACCACAGTACGTAAGTAACCGCACCGCGTGGCTTACGCTGGTTTTGCGCCGATGATGGTCGTGGCTGATGATCGGCGACGCAGGGCTGATGAGTGGCGGTTTTTGGCTTTAGTGGCTTCTTCCGCATGGGGATGGATCCCTAGGTAGCGAGAAGAAGACAAGGGAGGTTGTAGGCTGTAGCGATCTCCGGGGGGTGGGAAGTGGAAAGTGGAAAGTGGAAAAAGCGGGAGCAGGGGTAGGAAGTCGAACGACGCTATGCTTGCCGGTCAAACCGATTGGCTGCCTCACTGGCGATCGGAAGCGAAAGAGCTTCTCATTTCAACTTGAAACACCTCGATGGTATGCAGATGCAGATGCAGACGTCGACGGAGGAACCTGGAAGGATAAGGTACATACCATAACTTTACCTTCCCTACCGAGGGTCACGGGACGTTCAATCGACGACTGGCTGTATCTGCGAGCGTTGAAGAATCAGCCGGTACAGAAATAGGTGGAACGGTTAAGTGACCAACGGTTACATCCGCACGGCCTAGAGTATGCTGTCTATCGATGCTTTGTATCAGGTACAGCTGTGAAAGATGGATTTGGGTTGTGCGCTTCCGCGACTCGACCAGCCGAATCGGAGTACCGAGTACAGGATGCTTTCCTGCATGATATGATGATAGCGCCTTCGCGACCCATGGGTTGCATGAACTCCGCCCGGTTAGATCTAACGGCTATCCTGGTCGAGCCGTGACGTTAATCTGATCTATCGAGTACTTATCGACATCGTTTTCTGATACATGGTCGCTGACCGGACCCTGTCACAGGCCTTTCTCCACCAAACCCCTCGACCATAACAATAACACCTGAACAACAACAATGCATGGAGGCGTTACATCGAGGCTACTATTGAATAGTCTGCGATGCCGAGCTGCACTAGTAATCTGCAGCTTCCAAGGGCTGTGAACCTACCGACTGCATTGTAGATGTGGCAATTGCACGATGCAAAGCGACGATGTGGTACATGGATGCTGTATTCACGCTTTGTGATGTTGTGAATGCATACGTTATTACCGTCGTCACTGGTCATCAGCATCCCTTCAAGATCACTGCCGCCGCTGGAACACAACTCGCGTTGAGTTGCGTTGAGTTGCGTTTCCTGTGTATCCTCGAGGTACGGAGCCAACGATGCGACCGTTAATGGCATAGGGCAAATGATACGTCTGCGAGAGCCCCGGCGGGTTGTCGATCATGGCTGAACGCTAAGACTTTCTGATCTGTTCTCTGACGGCGGACCTTCCTCTCTAGTCGACCGTGTTTGCAAGTGACTACCGTTCCCGGACTAAGGCACTTCAGTACTGCTGGGACAGCCCCAAGATGATGATGCTTGTCGCCAGAGCTCCGTTGTCGTCAGATACTGCTCCTGGAGTGCATTTGGCTGATCGCTCCTGCTATCTACGGCAGTAGTGGTACGTTGTACTCCCGTTCAGCTGTAAGGTACCTTTTCTCACCAAGCGGTTTGTGGAATGTTGGGAAGCACTTCGACCCGCCAATCATATCGCATTCCGCCATTTGGCTGCCACCGCTGAAGTGGATCAAACGCTGGAGTGTTGACAGCTGCCTCCCTGATGTACGAGTACATACTACTTACTGTATACGCTTGTCGCATAAATCATGAGCAAACGACAGCGATACGCCCTAGAGAGTACTTTGGGAGTTGGGGGGGAAGAAGCTACCGGATAAGCCAAAAAGAGTGGAGGAGGTCTAATGCCCTTTCCCTGGGTTCCAGTGCCATACTCTAACCTATGTACTTCCATGATCCATACCCCGGCTATACTTTGCCCACCCCGATTCCCGCCCTAAAGTACGACGTAGTAATATACCTACGAGTAATAAATGATATAAATCTTTACATTAATATTAAGCCCCATCAATGCAAATCTGCAAATCATTAACCCCTTCGGCACATGTTGTCTGCTAACTGCTCCGTCTACCCGTTCCTATTTTTCTTCCTTCCACCTATTACGGTACCCTTCGAGAACAAACGCTCATCCTTACCGTACCGTGGGTAAAGTAAGCCCTTTAAGACACTTCGACTCGCCTCGTCATTCCCACATCCCATCCCGGGGGGGGGC